>Ga0268247_10000151_pt1 | contig 23839 bp, 10 predicted proteins | sample AgamicOrMae_FD_200245 | JGI IMG/M metagenome (GOLD analysis project Ga0268247, IMG submission 200245) | Agave microbial communities from Guanajuato, Mexico - Or.Ma.e (v2) (version 2) | ecosystem: Host-associated > Plants > Phyllosphere > Phylloplane/Leaf | place: Guanajuato, Mexico | collected...
AAGGGAGGAAGAGCTGTAAGCAGAGAATCAAATCCATTAGCTGATATGAGATCCTAATATAGCTATTCTATCCATATGAAGACGGATTCGGCCTTCTATAGAAAACCTAAACTCAGTCCTCGAGAAGTTCGAAAAGAAAAAGACATTTACAGCTTTCGGTGACAATTAGTCTACTGTAGTCAAATAAGTAGTTGACTTTTTAGACACATACCTTGGTAAAAGGGCTACTGACTTCACAGGTAGTCTTCTTTCAAAGAAAGAGGGCATCATCCATATGAAAAGAAAGGTCTTGATTCCGAGTTTGACCCCAGTCCCAATAATTCTATTACCACGCCCTTAGATTCAAGACGGGGACGAAGTCTTTGATTTAGATGCTTTCTAGACTCTTTGTTCTCTGTTTGAGGAAGATTGAGAGTGGAATGAGTCTATTGAGACCTTCCCCTCCTACTGAATCTGATCTTGTAGAGACAACAAAGAAGTCAGAAAATAAAAATAGATTGAGTTACCGAGGAGCTCAGTCTAGTATCTAGTAGGTTTAGTAGTTTCATTGAATGAAGTCCCAACCCCCAGGTTATCAACACCCATATTTGATCCAAGCGGGAACAGAAAAGAAGCCTTGGTTCGCCCCTAAGACTCTCTTCCTAGTCCTGCCTCTTGCTTTGGGGTATAAAAAAAAGTTGCTGTTGAATTGAATCAGATTCTTATGACTAGATTCAGTATAAGATCATCAGCTACTGATAACTAAGTTGCAGCCGTAGAATAAATTATGATCCTTTCTCCGCTAACAGCTCAATCAGATCCTCAACACATTAACGGATTCAGAAGACTTGAGCTCTAGGTTTAGGTTTGCCCTGCTTTAAAAGATTTAGTAGGCAAGGGATTTAGAGCTAGAAGTTAACTACGGAATCAAGCAAGACGTAACTCCCAACAACAAAGAACCCTGCCCTGACTTCTTCAGATATGGTAGGCCGCGAAGAAAGATCTATCATAGATAGATAGAGAAACAGTGGTAGGCTTATGCTGGCTTTACTTGGGACTTAGTATAATAAAAGTATCCCGACGCCGATCCCGGTCATTTTCTTCCTTCTTCGGATCTGGTAGTAGAAAACATTGGAATCAAGGCAAGGTAACTATGGAAAGTCAGTCGCAGGCCTTACTGAAGATCAAGGGAAGTTATCAGTCTATTATTTAGCCTCTGTGGTAATATTATACGGAGGAAATGCAGTAAGAATCAAACAAGAGTTCTTTATAGTCCCCCGTGGAATATCTTCTTAATCTGCTTTCCGATTATGAGTTGCACTAAGTGCAATAGCCATGTCTGTGATTGACTTAGGAAAACCGGTAACTAAGAAGAGGAAGTTAGGGCTTTCTATTTCAAATGCTCTTTCAGGTCCTTATGTGGAAAAAAAGCCATATGAATAATGAATCGGCCTTATAATGGCCAGCCCAAGATAAGGATATTTCCCTATTTTGCTATTTCCAGATCTTTCCCCGAAACAGATTATTAAATTCAAGTTAGAAAAGACGGGGGCAAAAAGCCAGAAATTCCTATTTCGAACTCTTTTTTTGCATCTAAAAAGGTAGTAAAAAAGGCAGTAAGAACCTAGTCTAGTCAGGTCAGTCTGGTACTTACTAGTCAAGTCTTGTTGTTGCAAGCCTGGTATGAAATGCAATAAGAAGTCTGAAGGCGGGAAACAAGCAAGTTCGTCTTCTCATCCAATTCCTCTATGGGAGAGTGCTGTCTATCGGAGGAGCGAATTCATATATTTATTAACACATCACTCAACGCGTATAAGCCGCCTTAGAATCTTTTCTAATCCTTCTGACTAAAGAAAAGAAAAGTTAGAGCTTGAGCTGCAAGAGCAAGAAGTAGTATTAGATATATATTGAGGTTTGACTACAAGACCGTCCAGTTTAGTTGATGAAAGCATGGGAATAAATTCAACTGGAAAAGCGTCTGATTTGACTATTCCCAAAGAGTTGAGTTCAGTCTTTCTCGGGGATTCTCCAAAACCCATTGAATATTTTCAAATGCCAAATTGGGATCAAACCGGTAACGAAAAACTTTTCTTTTGAAGTAGGATCTTCAAGCCTATTCTCTTATCTCTTATTAGTTCCCTCTACAAACTACCGGTTAATCCATTCCTACGACCTGTGAAGGAGAAGCCGGAAAAAGTCATTCGATTGTTAGGCCTTCATCATCTCTTGTAAGCTAGAGGCAGTCTGCAAGAATCAAGCCACTATAAAGGGGCTTAAAGCAAGGCCTTACGTAAGATGCTTGCTTGGGAGGATTAGCCCTGAGCCCTGGGATTGCCTTAAGATTGAAGTTTTCGTTTTTAGTTAGCGCGGAAAGCTACCTACCTATCTTAAGATAGCTTACTGAAGATATAGCCCAAACAAGAGAAAGAGGGCTTTAGCGAAAATCTAATTTTCTTTGTTTTTACAGGTGAACCTGTTTAGACAGAGAAGGTGGGGAAAGAACACAAATCCAAGGCAATTTACCTGATCTGCCGCTCTTTGCAAACCGACATGTGTAAGGTGTGGTGATCTCAAGTAGTTTGATCGCTTTGGTTATAGTAAACCGCCGCTTGCCCCTATTCCCATTAGCCCTAATCTGCTTCCACAGTAGTCCCTGCACATTTCCTCTACCTTTTCTTGTAGAGTAGCCGCCTTCTTCCAAAGTTAACTTTTTGAGAACCTCCTTTTCCATTTCCTCTCATAAAGAAGGTCTAAAGCAGGATGGCCCAGTCTAAGAACCCCCCCTATGAAGCATACACTGTTCGTAAACTCGCGCTCTAGGTCTCCTCTTTGCATAATTACGCCTCACCCCAGCGAAAAGACTACCACTACTCTACCTTTAGGCTTTAGAGATAAGAGATAGAGGATGTCCTAGACTGGACCTATGTCTCCTCTTTCCCGGGCTTGAACTACCGCACTATTTCACTACATTCATTAACTACATGTGTCCACCTGACTTCGAGCATAGAATCGGGGACTGAACCTCCCCCTTTAAACAGGATGGATGTCTCTATAAGCCGTCTTCCTTTCCTATCCGCTGCTCATGGACGGAAAAGAAAAGGTAATAGGTACGGAGGAGAGAGACTTTAGTAGCAAGGCGGGCAAGTGCCTTCGAAGACGAGATGAAAGAAAGGCAGTAGCTCATAAGATCAAGGAATGGTGACTGGCTCCTTCTAGTGAATGAGGAAATAGAAAGAGCCTTAGCTCTAGGGAAGGCACCAGCTTGACTTTGTTTGAATAAGGGAATCTGTTACCAAGAGAGAGGGAATAGAATGACCTTAGGTGTAAAGCAGAAAGCCTCGATCCGTTAGGATTCGGCAGCAAGGTCAGGATTGACTTCTTTCTTACTTAAGGGCCCCAGAGATGCGAGGCTCTATCTTAGTATCTTAGCATGAGGTATAGAGGAAGAGCCACTAGTTCAAAGTAGCCAACAAGGCGCGGAGCGTGAGTGTATTAAAGAGAGCTCAAGGTTCTATCACCCAATTGAGTCGCTAACCAGATGGGGATTGACTTACTGTAGCTTGGAAGCATCAGTTTACCAAGGCTTTCTTTTGAAAGTCTATTTAATAGAGGGAGTTAATTTTCTTCCTAATCATAGAGATCTTTCAGCATTAAAGTTTACTTTGTAACCTTCTCGGATTTGCTAGCTGCTTTCCCACCTTTAGCCGAAACAGAAACAGTAAAGGCTTAGAAGTTCACCAAGCATGTTATGAGAATAATAAGATTGGTTAGCTCGCTATAGGTTCAGACATTCGATCCTTCAAGGTGAGAAAGCTAGTTATTCAATAAAGAAAAAGAAAGAGAGCGTTCCGCGCCTTCTGATCGTAGAGGAAGCCTTGATACTCAATTAAGAAAGATTGAACTATAACTGCTTTCTGCTCACCAACCAAGAAGATTTTTACCTGTCTTCTAGGTGAAGGATCCGCGGAAGGCCCAGAAGGGGGCATTCCCTTTATTGGGAAGGTGTGCCAATGCGATGGCTGAACTCAGTAGATAGCAATTTAGGTGATTGACGACAGGATGCCTAAGCCCTGCTTCTTCTTGAGATCAGATTCCTCAATGTAGTAAGTTAGGCTTGATTAAAGGCTTATAATAGCAAACACCTAGGAGTACTTCTTTTCTTCCCTTTGCATAACCAACCAAGCTCCAGCTGTTTTAAGAAAGCCTCCTGACAGAAGCACCTTCCTAAACATTTCTTCTTTATTGTTCACTTCGTCCTTCACAATTGGTTAGAATGGAATGCTAGAACTTATCAGAGTGAAAGAAGTGTCTTAAGATAGCTGGCTAGACTATAGAGAGGAAGTGGGACATATAGCTCTTTCTCAACAATGTATTCATTAGCATCTGGAGCAAGGAAGGAGTTATAGAGTTGTCACGAACTGATCAAGTAAAAATCAACTCAATCCGAGAGAACACACTTTAATCTATAATAAGATCTCATCCCCTCACTTAAGCAATGGAGCCTGCTTCGAGACTACTTATTTTTATTTGTGCTTTTCATAGCTAGGGCAGCTTATTAATAACTGTGTAATCACACTTGGTCTACGATTCCTCTTGCTAGAGAGTAGGTGTACAGATATCCCATTAATTCATCGCTTATGATCTCATGCTCTTTGCCAAAGCGTCAGTGAGGGAAGGTCATTCTATCGCTCTCAATCAGTCTTTACCCCATAACCCTAGCCTCAATAAGTTGCTTTCTCGGCTTCCGAAAGGCTTGAAGCCCATGGATGGAGCATAAATCGATTCATCCACTGAAGAAAGGGGTCCTAATCAGCTAGCCGCCTTCTTGAATACCCGTGTCCCGAAGCCACCTCGCCTAGTCGATAACCCCAAGATGGCCCCGTTATCTTGCTGAGCTCGGCTAAGCTCAGCCTCTGATTCAGAAGCCAAAAAAGGAAGGCTTAAAGGCATGGAGATCTCCACATCCAGGTGCCGTAACGGACTTAGAGAGGCTATGTTCTCGACTCTCATTTCTAACTGATCTATTAGAAGATCGGAAATGATCAATTGTGGCCCTTGAAGCGCCGGGCTCATGGCTAAAAATCCCAAGGTCTGAGAGTAGAATATACTAGACGGAAGCAAGATCTCTAAAAAGGCATCTATCTCTCTTCCTGGTATTCAATATTCCTAGTTATATCATTGAGGAGAGTGGATTCATCTTACTATTGATGGCAATTACTAACTAAACTATTTGGCTGACTGATAAAGGCTGAAGAATTAAGGAGATAGGCTGAGGGTAAAGGACTAGGGAATAGGCTAGCCTAAAAGACCTTCCTCAAGTGCCAGTGCTCACTTTTCTTAAGACAAAGCCGGTGTAGAACTCATACCTTCTACTATATCGGATCTTGCCGGGGTGACTCATTGGGTTTGGCTTTCGGTTCTTCGGTCGTAGGAAATAGTCAAACTAGCCCCGGAAGAAGTAAGAGGATGCAGATATCCCCTTCAAGAAAGTGAAAAGACTGAAAGAAGGGACCTAGCTCTTATCGGCCTTGGAAATGACGAAGCCCATGAAGAGCAAATGCACAGAGTCATCTTAGTGAAGCTTTAAAGCCCTTAGGAGGAAATGAATTCGTTCAAAATACAAAATAGCCAATTCTCTTCCATCTCCTATCTTTCAAATCCTGGACTTCAGCCTTCTCATCTTTGATCTTCTTAGGTGCTCGTGGAAGCATGCTTTCTTGGAAAAGAAAGCATGCTGGAGGAAATAAGACTGATAGATGGACGTGAGAAAGCTCTTTTATAATTCGAACATTTGTCTTTATATGGGCGGGAGGAGAATTTCAGTCTCGTCTCATCTTTCAGCTGGAGTTAAGGCTCTCCTCTAAGAACTCTTACAGGAATTGGTATACATACATAATGCTTCTTCCAAGCGAAAGAAAGATTAGCTCGATCCCAGGAGCGGAGATGGAATCGGTCGAGGAGCACTTCTCGGGGTAGCATCGCCCAGGTTGAGAAGGAATCGCTTAGCTTTCTTCGTTCAAGAATAGGAATTCTTACTTTTAGTAATCTCAATATCAGAAAAAGTGCTTAAGCGTCCATGAATGCTGTCTGACGGAGCGGAGAAAGTTCAAAAAAGAGCAAAAAACATCCCTTGGAGACGGGGGGATGGTAGAAGCCAAGTGTTCAACTATGAACAGACGGACAAAGAATTACTTTCCTTATGCTTGGCTAATGAAAGCAGATCTTGGTCCATGGAGTCCCAAGAGGGTAAGAACTCCAAACCTGTCCGATGCTTCTTCGGCCAAATACGATATACAAGTGGGACCAGCACTATGAGCAAGCTGTGCGAAAAACCGCTTCTTTGAAACCGGTTTCGCAGCAACTTGGGCGAAATGGGGTTCTACCGGGAAACCGTGGATTTTTTAGTTTTCGCTTACAGTTACTGGTCGAGCCACTGGAATGGAAGTAAGATAAGAATGAAGAAAGACTGCAAGCTCTTTGCGGCTGTCAAAGGATGAGTCAATCCCACTCAGCGTTTTCGTTCTGACGCTCTTATCTGAGAGAAGTGTAATAGCTTTTAAAGCTTAAGCAAGCGAAGTAAGATAGCCGTAAGCATTTCCTATATCAGTAGCACTGACGTCCGTCCTTATTCGAAAGGAAGTACCTTCACACACAAAGAGCGGGTTAAGATAGTGTGAGGTGGGCCAAGAATCCAATGACCGAGCAAGACTCAGAACAATGGGGACAGAGCAAAGCGCTTAGATAGGGACTACCCGCCCCATCCCACTTCAGCTATTTTGAAGGGCTTCGTTGAGTGAGTAAGCCTTTTGTTGGTTTTGGTAAAAGGCTTGGCAGCTGCCTATTCTTCTATCAAAAGACTGAAGAAAGAAAGTGCGAGTTTTACAAGTAAATCAGTTTTCGTCTTATCATTTTTCGTTCAGTTAGCTTGAAAACAGACTCGTAGTTAGAAAGAAGATGCTTCCTCAACTCAACATCTTTACTTTAGTCTAGTTATAAAGGAAAGGCTCGAGAACCATGAGAAGAAGAAGTGTGGCGCCTTGATGAGTTATCTCTTACCTCTTTCTTTTCCGCTTACTACTATTCTTTTCATCTTTCAATGCCTTCCACTCATGACCGCCCAGTACCTGTAAGAAGTGCCTACCTTCTAAAACCTGACACGGGAAAGGAAAGGAGAACTGAAGTAAAGCTATTGCAAGAACTACAATACGATAACTTTGAGCAGATATTAATGAAAAGGTAATCATTAATAGAGATTCAGTAAGGGTTACTATATTAATCCTTACGGACTAACCAGTAACCATGCTTCGTGAGCAACTCACGGAGTAATACTGGTACTATGTGCTCAGCAATACACCGTGCCCAACGCTTAGAAGAGCTAAGGCACCCAGGGAATGAAACCCTGGATGGTGCCCAACAATTATTTCAATATTGGACCTTGGACATATAAGAGTTCCGAATCTATGACGAAAGACGATCTTTTGTTCTCATGGTAGCCTGCTCCCTTACGAAACTTTCGTTATTGGGTTAGCCATACACTTCACATCTTTAACGCGATTCACATGGTGATACAAATGAAGGATAAGAATCTACAACGCAAACGAACGCCAAAGTTGACGATCCTTTACTCCGACAGCATCTATGGTTCCTCAAACAATCTCACACTTATTAAATCCTTAACCCTCTTAATAAGACTACAGAATGTTCTTGTGAATTATGGCCAATACCAGGTATATAAGCAGTGATTTAAAACCCAGAGGTAGGCTGTTATAGAATCCAATCCGGTCTTAGCCTTTTGGGCATTAGGAGTAAGGCCTGGCCTATGGAAAGGCTTCTTTCTCTCTACTATAGAATGATTGATTGCTTGCAGTGAAAAGAGAATATCCCATGCAGTTAGCTTTCCAGGGAAGGGAGTGATTCCCATGAGGGTCTTACTTTCTTCTTTCCTTGCTGATGTGCTAGCGTAACTAAATAAGCAGTGGATCCTGGCTCCGGGTAAACGGATTTATGAATGATCAAAGCAAGTGCCATCGTAATCTTAAATGATCGTATAATAAATAATGTTCCACTTAGGTAAAACGAAATAAGAAAAGCAAAATAAAGGCGTCAATGAGTTCTCGCCCACTTTGAACGGATGGTTAGAAATTAAAATGTAAATGAAGGAATGCTTGCACAAGGTTTTTATTCCAAGCCAATAAGAGTATGAACTGAACTACTTCCATGGTATGTGGGAAGGGAAAAAATAGGTACAGTCAGAACATAATTAGAGAATGGGATAGGCAGTCCATAAAGGTTAGAATGCAGAATGCAAACGTGCCTGCAGCAAGAGCGGATTCCATCGAAGCAAGGTCATACTCGATCGATCGGATTGGAAGAAAGAGAGTTAAACAGCCTAGGGTAGGTTTTGTATCGGCTACAATGAAAGAAATGAAAGAACGCCTTTTTATCTTATTAGGTTTGATTGCTGTGAGAAAGTTTTGATATTTTCTATGCTTACGATGGCTGTTCTCGACTATTTTGCAGTCGATGCTTTCCCCTAAGCTAGCTCGTCATCGAATATAAAAGGTTAATCGGATATAGTATAAGAGTACTATCCTTAATTTCATCCAGATAGATTCGAAGAAAGATGCTAGAGAGATCATAATCTTCGTAAATCTCAGCTTTCGCCCTATCAATCTAAAGCATAGACAGGCAAATCATTACCATCCTCTCTGTGATAGAATTATAGTCATCGTAACTTCTACGTCGTTTGGTGTCCTACTCACAGTAAACTTACCATAAGAGCTAAGACTCTCAAATAGTCAAATAGAAAATAGAACTCAATACATCTGAAGAATGGAGTCTTGAAATCTACTCTCAATCCGGATCCTTAGAATAGTCTTTCTAGATTGAATGAAGTAAGCTAGCCAAAAAAATCTCAAAGAGTTCTATAGTTAGAATAGTAGGATTTTAGTACTTTAAAATTTTCATTATCATCATTATACATTATAAGTGTAAACTATATCTTTAATATGTTTTCCATCATCTTTGAAAGAATTCCACCTATAGTCGTAATGACTCACGTCATTGTTAATTGTTAGGAACCCACTCTTTCTTATCATTATTTTCATTATATAAGCATACCTGTTCTACAAATTTCAATTTTATGTAACTCTTAAATATAGAATCTTCTTTACAAATTAACTTAGTTAAAGAAGTGGGTCTTAGTTTATTCTTCAATAAGTGTTCTAACAGATAGATTGGAATAAGTTGATCCTCTATATCATGAATTCGTTAATATCCTCCCATTCTATTTTAGTTCATAAATTCGTTAATAAATGCGATTAGACTCATAAGTAAAAACATAGTTAGAAAACCTTGTTACCAAATTACTGTAAAGAATTGTGTCTCAGTACAGGCGCCACCCATTTTACTTTATTCTCAATCATATACATTACATGGCTATAAAGGCATCATTAAGTTTACAAAGGTTGATCAACCTTTGATCTCGTAGGAATTCGTAGAGTCCTTTTTCCTTTTCTTGCGAATACGATCATAGAGCCTGATTTGAAAACTTGTAGTTTTCATATAGTTTCGTTCTAGTAGTAAGTAGTAAATAGTTGAATACTATAAATAGTCTTTTATATATATGAATATGACAGGTAGATTCACGCTTGAAATCAAGCAACCTAGACTGCGGATCAACTCAATTATATTGACTATAATTAGATTATATATCTTATCCGGAAAGAGTTTGCGTTTGCACCTGAGTTGATAGAAGAGTCCTGCTATTATTATAATTATATAGGATTCCTTTCTATTTAAAAATAGATATGGCTTCCCTTTAGCCATTCGAATTTGAGTCTTACCATAGATAAGGAGGCATAAAGATACCTTTAACTAGCTTACGATTGAGATAGCACAAATATGATTTAATAGAATATAATGATCCTTAAGGCTGAAGCTCTTTTTGAAAGTCAGTGTACACATCATGAATCTTTTTTCTTTTCAGAGGGGATGCATTTTTGTGCTTAGCGGAAGTCAGTCATGAGCTGATAAACACTTGCAGAGGCATCTTGAGTAATAGGTAGGATCAGTCCGATCTCCATAGAACCTCAGAAATCTTTTTCATTTCTGTTTTCGTTAGAAGTGGCTTCCTATCTTCGCCCTCGGCGCGTTCAATCTCCACTTTCATTTTCCCGGGATTTTAGGCTGCAAGTCCATTTCAGCTCGTAGATGGGATCTCAAATCGGCCTTTTTGCGTTTTACCGGGAAAATTGCTTGTTTTTGATCGCATTTCCGTGACTGACACTTTTTCCTTCCGAAGTGCACTACCGTCTCCCCTTGATGTGTATGTGCTTATAGGTGTAACACCGTGATCGGGGAATGAGACAGAAGAGGTTTGGAACCCAACTAGCCTGTCTGATCACTGACAACCATTTCGTTTAGTGAAAGGTGAAAAATCATCTTGTTATGTTAACCAGAGGGGCAATCGTTGAAAGAAATATGGTATCAGGGCATGCACCCAACCCATTTATCGAGGAAAAACTATAACAGCACAAGCCACTTCTTTTATCCCTTGTTTTAGGGCAGGTTCAGTCTCAGTGAAATCTCTATCTAATAGCGAACAGGGCTAGTTTCATAGAAAGTTCACGAGCCGTAAAATCAGTAGCGAACACCAGTAAAAGTCAAGTCAGTCTGTTAATGGCTCAGATCGAATAGGGAAAGACGAACCCACCGTGGTTTAGTCGGCCTGAATCTGCTGTCGATCATTCACAAGATTCTCTGTATGAATTGCATACTAAGTGTAAGTGCGTGCACGAGATACGAAATGTAGTCTCAGTACTCAGAATAGTAGTCTTCCTTCTTTCATACTGGGTTCCAAACTTGAAGTCTAGACTTTGACTTAAGTGAAGTAAAGCTTCACCTAATCACCCGGTACTCCTTATGTGACTGACCTAGCCTACCATGGAATGGAGGAAAAAGGCAACCGCCTTACTTCTTGAGATTCCTATCGTCCAACTCAATGCTACCAATCTGGGACATTCTATCGATTTGATTCCACCCGATCCATCCACAGTGGCTGGGTAGTTTGGGATTAGGGTTGCCGGTCTCATTGTTTTGAATTCCATCCTGACTGATTAGGCCTGAAAGGGGCTTTGTTGAGCTGGCGGGGTCCATAAGACCTTAGTGGCGTGAACCTCTGACGGTGGGGTTGACTACTTCTATATGATCTGGAATGACTGTGAACGACTTTTATATGAAATAAAAAACGAAGGACTCACCACGCCAGAATAAGCATGAGTTTCATTCCATTTGTGCCCAGAGACTAGTATGTACTTCAACAACATAATGACATTATACTGATTATAGGCTCCTGGTATTGATAGGTCCCTCACTGACTTGCCTATTCCCGTGGACTTATATACTCTCGTTTTGTTATACTCACTTCTACTGAATACTGAACCCGGAAAGGAGAACCCTAGGCCAGATGCCTGCCTGGACGAGAATATGCCTGCCTAAACAAGCCCACCAAAACTAAATAGACGAGATGACGAAGACTCACCCCCGTTAGAAAGAAGAGTGCCGTCTGTCTAAAGTCTTTCCTCTTGTTAGTAGGAACCGAGCTATGGGATGTGTCGGCAATTTCTTTGTATGTGCTGCCTGGCCCCCCGGTGCTACGAAATTGAAAATCCTACCTAATTCAACCTCCCGAAACACTATCAGAGTAAGCAACCATGGTAAATAGAGGAGTGTGCCTAAGAGAAGACTCCTATCCACTCCAGTTCACTATAGAACCTATTCCTGAGGGGAACCGACACACTAATTAAGAACGGCTTCCCCACTAAATCTTTCTGATGAGCGGATTCCCGAGGAGCAACTATCCCCATTCCTTCTATTTGGACTTCTCTTGAGCGAAGATAACAGAATGTCGCTAGTGGGCCGAGGAGAATTCGAATTTAAAAAAAAAAAGAAGACCTTGCGCCCGCCCCAACCTGCGCGTGAGGAACAGCTCCTTGGTCAATACAATCTATCCCTAAATAGAGCCTTTCATTCACTATGATAGGACGAAAGTACTTGCTCACTGGAGCTTGAAAGCAGGAGAGAGGCGATTGGCTTGATGGAATGATGTGCCAAAAAAGCCCTTTGCTATTGGGAGTGTCTCCTTCATAATCAACTATGTCGAATCTTTCTTGAACCTAATTTCAAATTCCCTCACGAGGACCCGTGCCAAGTGATCAAAATGCCCTCTTTCTAGCTAGCGGTTCAAAGAGAAAAGAAGTCCAAATCCAATATCTCGGTCAGCCATAGCTCTTGTTGGATCTAGCTCGATAGAATTAAGTAGACCGGAATATTGAGCTTGGATGATAGACTAGCTGAGCTACCTGGGGTTGTTAAGTGGACAATGATGCTTTCTTCCTTCGTTCAAATGCCTAGTTTCCTGGCTGCTGAGATGCATTGAATTCCCTTCCCACGAGGGTTCGAGAGCTTGTGGCACTGACTACATGATAGCATTTACTGGGCCCGTCCCTCAATCCTTCTTGATAGAAGGAGCGAGTCGCCTACTTGAATTAGAACGAAGTTCAGTTCAAAGGTGAAGGAAGATCTTTCACCAAATCGCCTTCAGCCGTAAGACGATGTTAAACATTAAACAGAGGCCTCCAAATCGGAATATTAAAGAAATGAATCGTAGTTCAGTCAGATCCTTTCCCAGAGGTTTGACGTAGAAAAGGTTAGAAGGTGTTTTTGGCCAACCAACGTACCGGAGTAAGGCTGTACTTTGTTTTCTTCGGTCTGGCTTTGACGAGCTTGCCTGGCATTAAGGTCTTTCTCATTGCAGTCTGTTCTCTTCTAATCTACGTCTTTGGGTATGTATACGCGGTGATAGGCCTTTCCCTGAACTCAAAATAGCTTTTGACAGCATTCGATTCTGTGCACGTGGTAAACTCTTGATCCTTTAATGAGAAAGAGGGCATTCTCCGCATCAACAATTTCACTTCCTTGCCCTAAAGCTCGCTGGCTTTCCAAAAGAGCCTAACAGGATTGGTGAAACTGGATTGGTTGGATGCTTTTCCTTGCTCTCTACTTTCCTAAGCCTGCTCACTGACTTAACTTGCTAGCGATGCGAAGAGCCTGCTCTCATTTGTTTAAAATACAACTCCGGGAGCGAAGTCATCTTAATAGTAAAAGAGCCTGGGACTGATGTAAAGGCTTGAAAATGCTACAGCCTAGAGAGAAAAAAAAATGATATAAGGGAATAAATCTACCTATTATCTTTTTTAACCTACAATGGAATTATCCTTAGCCCTCCTAGAGAAAGTCTTACCTCCTCGAGTACGAGCGCGAGTAAGATATTGTCGTATGGATCTACTGTATGAACCTATTCCCTCGCCTCGGCTGGAACACCTCCCGAAAGGATGGATACTAACGACAGTTCGTTGAAAGCTTTCTTCCCTCTATTGAATCAGCGTTAACCGAGAATCCAGAACTAGCAGGTTATGAAGCATCATCAGCATTGGCGGCACCCTGGCCTTTCAAACAAGAATACCTTCCCGAAGTGGTATCCAACTCTTTAACCTCAGCTGCTGTCCTCTGAGTATGCCTATACAACCTGTAATTCCTTTCTTCCCAAAAACAGTAGGTAAGTGTAGTGAGGCCAGCAATAAGAATCCATCTGTGAGTAGAATCACCCTTCCTTTTGAAGTACAACTCAACCTGCTGAAGTGAAACCAAAAGCCTTCTTGCTCCCAGCCAGCTCAATACATTCTGCAGCACAGATTGGCTATAACTGCACCTATAGAATACATGGTCATGACTCTCCTGGGTTGAAAAGCATAGCACACACTCAGTAGTACGAATTTGGATACCCATGGCTTTCAATCTATCCAAGGTAGGTAGCCTCCCTAAACTTACTCGCCAAAAAGAGAATGAGTGCTTTGGGACATTATACTTACCCCAGCAAACACGTGCTAAAGGGACTCAGCGGCATGTCACCACATAGCCATTTATAACCAGAAGAGAGAGATGGAGTATTGTCCAGTGGGTGAACCTGTCCAAGAGTTGCCTGTATAACCTGCTGCAAATTTATCTCTAACTTTGAGCAATTTCCTCCAGTACCACGAACAAGTAGTCCCCGCGGAGGCTGTCCAAATTGTTCTATCCTTTATGTATATCCCATGAGCCCATTTAACCCACAAACAAAGTTTATCCTGGGCGTCACACCAAAGGTGTTTTGCTACTGCTGCTAAATTCCATAAGTCGCACTGATGAACTCCTAACCCTCCTGCCTTCTTAGGTTTACAAATGGTGCTCCAAGCAACCGGAGGTACTTTGGTAAATTCTGCCTTCTGCCCCCAAAGAAAATTCCGGCAGATAGCCTCTATTTGCTTAATCACACCCTTAGGGAGGATGCCCAATAGGAGTGCATTGACAAAAGAACAGAATTTACCAATTGGTTTCGCCCTGCATAAGATAAAGACCGAGTAGACCAGCAGTGAATTCTCCTAGTTATCTTTTCAACCACCAAATTACAATCTGCCTTTGACCATCTTTTGGGGGTTAATGGGACCCCAAGATACCTGACAGGGAATTGCCCCAATGTAAACCCTGTGAGAGCCAGTATTTCAGCGGGGAGACACCTGCTATAAAAGCTTGTGACTTCATGGGTGCAACATCAACAAATTCGCTCATGATCAAGCTACAACCTAAGATCTATGACCATATTATGTTCACTGTTCGTATTTCGTTCATTCCATCGGTATGCTCCCAGGTACCTGTAATTGTGATCCGTTTGTCAGAACCAAGGGGTCTTTCTGTAGAAACCTCCACGAACAATCGTCGTTTTTTGATGGTTTTTGCGCTTCTCACAGCTGCTCTTTCCACACCTCCGGATATCTGGTGCCAAATTGTCGCCCGTTTCCTTATTTCTTTGATAATAGAGTTGGCTATCTTTGTGGCATCGATTGTACAAGTTCGTGAAGAGGGAATGAGTGAACAAGCTATAGTTCTTTAGACTATTAGTTCGGATGCGCATACGTTTTCTCCCTCGGCTCGATCGACAAAAAAGAAGAGTAGTGAAGCAAATGCCATGCCTATTTCGGTCCAAGAGAGCACTCGAGTCCTTCTTAGTACTCAAAAGCTTCATCACAAGGGACTTGGTCCATGCACTGATTTAGAGCTTCAGTTCAAGGTCCATCCTAACCCCTTAGGATCCGTTACCCTCCTCTTTTGGGAAGGTCAAGAGACCTTCTAAAGGGTTTACTCATTAAATTGAGGCTAAACCCACGATAAGAATAAGGGAAGCTCAAAAAAAGAAGGTCGCGCCGTGAACAGTTTCTGGACAGAATGTTGGTCCAAGTTTGAGGCAAATTTTGTCTATGCTCCTCATGACATGGCCAAGGTTACTCTGGGTTATCTTTAAGTTCAAGATGTTAGCTTTCACATGGATCAAGTTTCAAGTCATTTGGAGTTCATTTGGTTGGTCAAATTATGCTCCAAAGTGGACTACCCCAAAGTGAACTTTCAGTTCCAGTTTGGACCATCTGCCTATTTCGGCCCATTTCTCTCAAACGGCTGGGCCAAAATTAGTGAAACTTTTTTCATTAAAAAATAGACTTCTCAAGCTTTCATATGAATCCTATTTCATTAGATTTGGACCAGAAACAAGAGAGTTATGGCTCAATGAATCTGACCCTGCTGCAGTGTCAACATGCGGAAGTCTAGAAGCATTAAATGCACGCCCAGCTGATTCCAAGGATGCATTCCCCTTTCTTAACTTGGGAATTCAAGATAATAGGTCCCCAAGCTGATGGGAACAAGTCTCAAGAGCCCTAGTTTTCACATTTATATTGTTTTTACCATAGTTTATCTAGTAACTTACTTTTATATTTCCTATGTTAATCTAGTAAGTTGTAAGTTGTATTTTCCTATGTAAGAGGAGTTCCCGTCAGTGTTGGCCAGCCCTATAAAAGGCCATACTCAAGCTTAGTTGAAGCAAGTTGAAATGAATGAATATTTGAGCTTTAAAGCTTTCTCTCTCTAAAATCTTAAGTTCTCTTTATCCTTGCTTTGAAGGTGGTGAGTCTTGAGTGGAGCCTTTATAGAATTCTTGGTGGATCCTTAGTCTTGGTGGGTGGCGTTGCCTTTAAACCAAGTCATATCCGGTTCAAGGGAAAATGAAATACTAAACTCAAGTTAGCATTCTTGCCTATCTACGCATACGCTCCATTTGGTATCAGAGCAAAACCAGGTTGGTGTGCTTGAGTTTATTCCGCATTTCCTTTGTCTTCTCCTTAGCGACAACGAACCTTTTGACCAAACACAATTCCAGCTACAAAAGAACCTAGCTCCTCAAACAGCCCTTACATAAACTTTCCTCATCATGTCAAATGAAGAACACTCCCGTCCTAACTCTCCCCAACCAGCAAGAGTACCAAGGGGAATGAGTTTAGAACAAGCTCATATCATGAGGCAAGATAATGCCATTCTCACTCTCCAACAAAGTGTGAGACAAATCAGTAGGCAACTTGAGCAAATGGCTACTCACTTCACCAACTTTCAAGGTGATGGACAGGCTCCTGAACCGAGTGTCCACGAAGATGAGAATGATAACTGACGCGATTCTAGCTTGAGGAGTCATTCTAGAAGGGGAGGAAGGAGACCTCCTAGGGACGATTTCCGGGATATCAAGGTGGAACCTCCGGAGTTTAATGGCAATCAAAACCCCGATGAGTACCTAGAGTGGGTACAAGCCTTAGATCGAATCTTTGAGGCCAAGGGCTATGATGATGCGAAGAGTTTCAAGATTGCTAGCCTTAGACTCACAAGGTATGCCTCTTTATGGTTTGAAAACCTTAAGAAGCAAAGGGCTAGAGATGGCAAGAGAAGGATAAACTCTTGGGAGAAACTTAAAACTCACATGAACAGGAAGTTTCTTCCCGAAAGTTACAAGCAAGACATCTACAACCGAATGTTCTCACTCAAACAAAACAACTTGAGTGTGAGTGAGTACATGAGGGAGTTTGAGCAACTCCTCTTGAGGAGTGGCATGCATGAACCCCAAGAGCAAACCGTGGCTAGGTTTCTCAATGGGTTGAATCCCCTCATTGCTAGAAAGGTGGAAATCCAAACTTATTTCACCTTGGACGATGTTTGCAAGCTAGCTCTCAAGGTAGAAAAACGAAAGAAAGAAAAGAAGGTTTTCTCTAAGCCTTTCACCAAAGACCTTGCAAGTTCAAGACCCCAATACAAGCCTTTCTCTACTCCCAAACCTGAGAGTTCCTCAAAGGTTGACAAAGGCAAAGCCGTGGCCCTTCCTTCTCCAAAGGAATTGCCTAAAAGGCTTGAGGGTAAGAAGTGTTTTAAATGTCAAGGTTATGGTCATTTCCAATATGATTGCCCCAATCAAAGAGTCATGACCATGCAAGAAGTGGAAGAAGTTGATGCTATGATGATGGAGGTTCAAGGCGAGCCTAATGAGGCAAATTCGGACCACTTGGAAGATGAGACTCAACTTGATGCCGATGAGGGTGAACTTCTTGTTTTAAGAAGGTTATTACATGCCCAAGACTCTCCTTATGACAAGGCACAAAGGGAAATGATCTTCCACTCCCGGTGCACCATCCAAGACAAGGTTTGCAACTTTCTTATTGATGGAGGAAGTTGTACCAACGTGGCCTCCACTCTCCTTATTGAGAAGCTTGGTATTCCTACTATTTCTCATCCCAAGCCTTACTCTTTGAAATGGCTCAATGATGGTGGCGACATTAAGGTAACCAAACAGTCCCTTATTTCTTTCTCCATTGGAAAGAAGTATAGAGATAATGTTCTTTGTGATGTTGTGCCTATGAGTGCTTGCCACATTCTTTTGGGGCGACCTTGGCAATTTGATAGACATGTTGTCCATGATGGGTTTAAAAACACCTATTCCTTGGTCGTTGACAAGGAAAAGATTGTTTTGAATCCTTTGGCTCCTAACCAAATCCACAAAATCAAACCTGGGGTGGGAAGTGAGAAAAAGAGAGACCTTCTCATGATGAGTGAAACACGGGTTGAGAGAGCTTTAAGCAAAGGCATAAAGTCCTAGCCTTGCTCATGCTTTCAAGCAACAAAAGTGAGGAAGTGACTCCCTTACACCCTCTAGTCAGCCCACTCATTTCTCAATACCATGATGTATTCCCACAAGAGAGATTCTTTTTAGCCTCTGAGAGAGGATACTCCAACAAGAAGAGCCTAACCTGGGCCCTTGAGATAACAGCCCATAGGGTAGCCCCGCAAAAATGAAAGGCCTTCATCGGAATACCGGAGTCGCTCGTATATGGCGATCACAAGATAGCACGCTGCCAGCTATCCCGTGCGGCGGGACTCATGCTAGGAGCGAAGCAGCTCGAGTGACAACTATCGGAGCGGAAGGGGCACTCCCACCCCAAATAGTGCGAAATAGAAGGGGAACCCTTTTTCGTCATCAAGTGGTTTCCTCACCAAGAAATAAGATTGAACCGCTTCGGCGCTGTACCATTCAGACTGCTACGATACACTGGAACTGGTATAAGCTGCCGAAACCCCTCACTTTGAAAGCAAGGAAGAAACGAGCTTTCAAGGTTTCGCCCTTCGAGGCATAGCTCAGGAAGGGCTCAAGCCTTTATTAAGAAATGTTGTTTGCCTTTAGATACCTAAGACAAGGGTAAAAAACTTTTCCCACTTCAACCCCACATAATGATCAGAAAAACGCATTCTAAGGCAATATAGAGCGAGAAAGAAATCCCCACTTCCCCCTTCTACCTATCCCGACTTCGCTACATTTCTTTCCTTCTTCCTTTGCTAGCGGGGATGTGCTCCGAAACCTGGACTGGACTTGCTATTATCAAATTGAAAAGGTCTCTGCCCTTATCCTTTTCTTTAAAGAAAGATGACTGGGTGCCCTCTCACGTCATTCCCCTCTTGTTACGTCCTTTCTTATGGAATTGGATCTTTCCTACTTGAAGTTTCAGTCAAGTGAGTTCTATGCTTCTAAGCCCTTTCGAACAATTCTATATGTCATCCCAGCCTACTCTATTTCTATGCCGAAAGAGCATTTCGTTAAGCAGCCGTGATCATTAGAATACGATATCCTTTCGTCACTGCTGAATCGAACTAACTGCCAACAAGAGCAATAACATCGCTTATTCATTCAACGACAACGGATGCCGATGAACTAGCTGCTTCTTCTATAAAAGAGCTCCTTCTTTTCTTCCTCTTTCTGATAGACGAGTGAAATGAGCGGGCACGAAGGCGGCTAAAAACACTTCTTTCTTGCTTTCCTTACGATTTACCCAGTAACTTAATCCTAGAAATCTCTAACTACTTTCTGACTTCCGGATCAGATTCAGGAGACGGGCTTATAGGCATGGAATCCCTAGGACTAGGAATAGGGAGGTAAAGAGACGATCATCTTTCTTACCTTAAACCTTAATAGGCTGCTTATCTTGCCTACCCTGACTTTTGGGGATGAGCTCAAGAGATAGAGATTTTCTTAGATTTTGCCCTATAGGCCATTCAACCTTTTTAGTTACGGTTTCCTCCATAAGCCGGGAATAGTCAGATCATCTTTCCCAAGTTTACTAATAGAATTACAGGATAAGGAAGAAGAAGATAAGAAGGGGCTTTTTTGGACATCTGTGCCTCCGATGTTTTCTTCTTTCTTAGGGCGGGCTTCTAAGTCAATAGTCAGATCAACCGGCAGGCATAGCTCCAGAGATAGATTAATCTCCGACCGGACCTTCCTTTCTTTATTTTTGTACATAACCCCAGAAAAGGAAAGAAGCCTAGTACACTATAACTTATACTTATATAAGATTATAAGATATAAGAGGAAGCTAACCTCTTAAAGAAATCCTGAAACGAAGGAAACTGCTAAATCCATTCCTAAGAATTTCCCCGGCTCTGATCATTCAAGGACAGCTAGTATCAAAAGACTTAGTTAGAGGATTATCATCTCCAGTAAGGTCCTGTCTCAAGACTAAATCTAACTTGGATTGTAAGGCTCAGCGAAATCCCATACTTCTTTTACCGGGTTCGTAAGTCAATCCTAAAGAAGCCTAGACGACTGTCTAACCTGACTTGACTGCCTTTGAATTTGAAGAGGAATGAGGGGAAATAGCCTTAGATTGCTTCAAGCTAAGCGGACCTGACTTAACTAGTGGAATTTCTGCCCTTGCTTTTGCCCCAGGGGAGTTTGACTTACGCTTGTTCTATTTGATGTTATTAGTTTTAGTTACGGTTTTCTCAAAAAAAGGTATGTAGTAAGTGATTACCCCGGAAGGATTTGGCATGGAATCTAAGGCTTCTCAATCTCCTCAAGTCAAGCTCTAAGTCTTCTCTGTCCTATCGAGGAGTGAAAGAGAACTGGGACATGACGAAGTCAATACCTGAAACGAATGAACTCCAAGAAGAGCCCGGAAGAGATTACCCGGTAAGGATTAGATTACCTTCAATGGCAACTTACTATCCTTTATTCTCACCATCTGGAAAGCAGAAGGAATGAGACTAAGCAAAGCCAGGGAAAGGATCATCTTACTAGGGCTTTGCCTCCCTCTTTGAGGGCTACCTTTTCCTCAGACGGATAAAAAGGGTATTCTTCGTCACGTGGAAGATCTGGGAATAGAGGATCAGATTAGACTTTCTATGGCATTTTCTCAGTAAGACTGACGAGTGAATCTACGGGAAGATGAAGAGAGGAGGCTTTCAATACTAACTTACTAGACTGTCTGTCCTAAATACCAGACTTGAGACTGAGTCTTCAATAGGCAGAGAAGCCAAACTCATTCAATTTAGTTACTAAAGGCAGACAATAGGAATTAAATCACCAGGTATTGGTCACGAGCGAACTAAGAGTTGTTGCTTGACTTTTGACTTGCTGCCTTAATAGACTAGCTTTAGACTTCCTTACTTTCTGCCAAGGGTAACTGCTAAATCACTTCCTTAACTCTTATCGTAGATAAGAGCAAAGTCCACTTCTTCAACAAGAGAACATCTCGGCAACAGCAAGTAAAGTCTGAAATGCCTCAGAAGCCAGTCTTTGCTTAGCTGCATTTACTTCCTACCGATGTCATACGTCAGTTTATTATGACCTGAGGGTGACTGAACTACCTTCAGTCCCGAAGTCACTTCTCCTCTCTTCCGGGAACTTAGTAGAGGAATTCATTCTCTCGTACTTGAACAGCTGTAGACAAGAAGTGAAAGCCAACGGGAAAAGCGTAGCGCTTATTCCGGCCTCTTTCGAGAGGAGAAGAATAGCTATCTTTCAGAAAGAAGAAGAAGAGCAGCAAAACCTTTTAGTACAGCGGGATTTGAAATGAGATTGACAGGAAATGTAACTTCGGGTGATTTTACAAATTGCAGGAAAAGATATTTAGGGAGCAGAGATCTGCGTCTCAAAATCAAGAGGTGGTTTAGGGATTGACTGTGCTCGTGAAATGAATTTATCTGCTCTTTCACAAAGTAAGCTAGAGGTTGCTTTCTTAGAAAGAGAAATTATGGTCACAGGTTGTAAGAGAGAAGTATATAAGCGAACGGAGTGGATTTTTGACATACATAATAGCAATATGGGCATCAACCATTTGGAAAGAAATAAATGAGAGCTAGGAACTAGTGAAGCATGGAGCTAAATGGCTTTTAGGCAACGGGCAGCATGCTTGGTTCTGGTAAGATGCTTTGGTGACGGACAAGCCACTCAAATAAAGTGCCAACAGTCATATACATCCATATCAAATGGATTCTAAAGTATATGAATTACTGAAATGGATATACAGGGTGGATTGAAAAAGTTCGAGCATGCACGATGCGATAATCCAGAGAATAGCAGCTATTCGGCTTTGGGAACAAAGCAAGAATCTCAGACACCATAACATGGAAAAAAAAATGCTAATGGGAAATTTTCTATGAAGTCAGCCTATGAAATCATTAATAAAGAGGATTTCATTTAAACAGACAGTTGCTTTAAACAACTATGGAGCCTTGGGGCATCCCAGATCTTTTTTCTGCGGTTGGCTTATTTAAGGAGCGGATCCTAACAAATGCAGAAAATGCGAGTCCTATCTTTTTTTGAGTTCAGTCCTGGACGTATGGCATCCATTTTTAAAAAAGAAAAAGAAAAGTCGGGCAGTAGGATAATCACCGAGTGAAAGAAAGCCCGGAGTTAGCTCAGCAGATGATTGCACATTTCCAAAGATAAAGATAAGAGCTCCTACCCCAGATTTAGTTAATTAAGTTAATTAAGAAATTTCCTGGTAAGGTCATACATCCATTTCATTTAGTTACAGAAAGTACTACTTTTTAGAACTGTATGTTTTTCCATGAGTGCAAAAGCCATTAGATAGAATTTCACCAACTCAAAACAAAAACTCTACCAACCTTCTGAAGAAGATTCATCCCCGGCTGCGTCCAAGTCGCTAGCTAGATGGGACTTTTGTTTTTCATTTTTAATTGGGAGATATGGCACGGGTCCCTGCCACCAACACCAACCATGGGTTTACCAAAAGGTTTTTATTGAACCCCAATCGAGAATTTACAAAAACGGAAAGTGATGCCCATGCCAAACGAGATAAGTCAGTTGGCTTAGGATTCGTAACGATCTGGTCTTCTCCGCTTGAGAGGGAACTGTGCGCTTTCAATGCTTTATTGCGAGCTACATTTCTCACATGAATGACTTTCGTTTCGAGTAAAAAATTCCTTTTTCTTATTCATTATTCATCATCCTCTGAACAAGAACCCCGGAAAAGCTTTATTCCGATTCGGATGTCGCTGGGTTTACTACCCCAGATTAACAAAACGTCTGGAATGGCTTCTTAAGGTAAAGAACCTCGCAGGGTATGATGAAAAAGTCTCATCAGGATTGTGGTCGAAAGAACTCCTTCTTTGTGATAGCTGAAAAGCGTTCTAAAGACTTTTGGCTTTCCTTCGTCAATTGGTAGCTTCCTTCACTAAAAGTTGATATATTGAATGAAAAAAACCTGAACTGAAGTCTGGAGTCGGAAAAGTAGTAGGACAAAGATTGCTAAGTCAGGTGGACCCTTTCTCTTCGGGAGCTTTCGTAATGGCTATAAAGAACTCCTATTGGGATGATCCCTGAAACCTAATAAAGAGAAAGATTCTTGTTAGCAGCTTTTTCAACCTCTCTTAGCAAGCAATAGCCTTTTTACCTATTATGCATTTCAAGGAGTGACTTTGACCCGCTCTTCCTTATTTATTGATAACGCACAGGGTCCTAAACAAATCTTTTTCACATTCAACCATGAAAGTGCTTCGATACCATCTCCTCCAAAAGTACGAACAGCTTCTTTTTCGAGTCTCAATGGCCTGATTGAATACAAAGTCCAGAACGAACTTCTTTCCTTAAAGCCTAGGTCTCTCTATCACTCGTTACGCAGAATCAATCAACCAACATTCTCTATCTTCAAGCAGCAAGGCCATAAACACAGGATCACTGCCCTTAAGAAATGTGGAATTAGACTGTCTCTCTTCTTTTTTTAGACTTGGATTCAATAAATGTGGGAATAAAAAGTATTAACATAAATTCATTCATCTTTCCGCACTCAAAAGTCCTTACTTTACTTTTCTGAAAGCAAGATAAGGTGCGACGCCTGATTGTGAGTCTCATAGCCATACGAGAGCTTGGAATTACACTACACCCTAGAAGGACTTAGTCAAAGCCTTCCTTTCGCCCTCGCTTTCCTTCATCTCATGCATCTGGGGAAGGAAGCGAAGCTCTTAAAGAGGAGTTAGCGCCCGCCTGACCACCACGACCACGGATAAAAAAGCCGATTCCACCGTACTATACGTACTATAGCTATATCGGGAATAGAGGGAAGATAAGATTAGGTCTACCTTTGCTACTTCTCTTTTTGGG
>Ga0268247_10000152_pt1 | contig 23759 bp, 20 predicted proteins | sample AgamicOrMae_FD_200245 | JGI IMG/M metagenome (GOLD analysis project Ga0268247, IMG submission 200245) | Agave microbial communities from Guanajuato, Mexico - Or.Ma.e (v2) (version 2) | ecosystem: Host-associated > Plants > Phyllosphere > Phylloplane/Leaf | place: Guanajuato, Mexico | collected...
TCGGAGCCACCTTAAACGACTGGCACGCCGGACCATCTGCTTCTCAAAGTCAGAGGAAATGCACGACAAGATCATCAGCTGGTATCTGACAATCAACCATTACCACTAAATCTGCGTCACGACCTGAATTCAGAGTAAATAGTGGCGCAATTCCATTGATTGATTATTTTTCGATCCGTTATGTCTGGTTACCGTCCAAAAAGCGTTAACAGAAGGAGGCCGGGACCAGCACTTTATTAAGAACTTTTAAACATTAGTTCTTAACTCAGTGAGATGTAAAGCAAAAGGAAAAAATATTTACAAACATTCTGACATATATTGGCATCGCAGACGGGCGCAAAGTCGTAAGGAACAGATAAGCACGGGTAAAGGGAGGAGGTGCAGACAGGCAAGGTGCATCGTACGTATCATTAATGTGATAAGATAACATCACCTGTCAAACGGAGAAATTCCATGTCAACCATGACGCCAGAGCAAATCATGACCCAGGCTGAGAAACTGTGTTTACAGCGCGGTGTACGCCTGACGACCCAGCGCGCAGAGGTCCTGCGGTTGATGGCCGGACAGCCAGGATCGATCAGTGCTTATGACCTGCTTGATCAGTTGCGTGTCAGTGAGCCCCAGGCCAAGCCTCCTACCGTCTACCGTGCGCTGGATTTTCTTCTTGAGCAGGGTTTTATCCACCGCGTCGAGTCCAATAACAGCTATGTGATGTGTCACCATTTCGACGCACCCGCCCATACATCGGTGATGCTGGTCTGCGATCGCTGTGCAGTGGTCACGGAAAAGCAGGCGCAGGGCGCAGAAAAAATCATCGCATCGCTGGCGCAAGAGGCAAGCTTTGTCCTACGGCATAGCGTGATAGAGGCGCACGGGTTATGTGAAAACTGTGCGGAAGTTGAAGCCTGTGAACAGCATGAACATTGTGATCATGACCATCAGGCTGACGGGAAGAAACGCAGTAAACGAAGTTAATTGCACATCCTTGTGCGGTCTGGCCGGCATGAGCGTACCGGCCCGGGTAGGAGCATCCCTGAATAACGTGATTACCAGCGGTAATCCTTGTTGTGACCTTCCCAGTCCGTTACTTCTTTCTCCGCCTGGTCTTTCGCGTAGCCGTAACGTTCCTGAATTTTGCCGACCAGCTGATCGCGTTTACCTTCAATGACTTGCATGTCATCATCGGTCAGCTTGCCCCATTTCTCTTTCATTTTTCCTTTGAACTGTTTCCAGTTACCACTCGCTTCGTCTTTATTCATTGCAGACCTCCACGTCATCCTTCGATTTCGTTTTATTTTGCCATCAGGCAAAATTACGATATAAAGCTCTGTTTAATAGCGACATTCAAAGATAATTGTAGTAGCTAATTTCAGTTTTGCCGGAAAAAATGAAAATTTTATGTATCCTGCGTCATATTTCAGGCAAGTTGCTCAGGCGCTAAACCAGGTGCCATTGCGCCAGTGCCTGCGCCAGACCAGCCAAAGTGACAGACCGCGAAGCGCCAGAAAAACGGCTATCGCCAGCCATAAACCGTGATTACCGATAAAAGGCACGGTTAACAGCGTCAGGAAATAGCCCAGTGCGGCAATCGCCATACTGTTGCGCATTTCTCTTCCGCGGGTCGCACCAATAAACATGCCATCCAGCAGATAGCACCAGACGCCAACCAGCGGCATGACAACCTGCCACGGCAGAAAGCGGTCAGCCGCCTGTTGAAGTGCGGGAATCGATGTCAGGAGAGCCACGATCTGATAGCCACAAACAGCATAGACCAGGGAGAAAAACAGCGCGACTGACAGGGCCTGACGGCAGGCAGCAATCCATACCAGTTGCAACCTGCTGCCGTCCTTTGCGCCGTGTGCCTCACCAGCAAAGGCTTCGACGGCGTAAGCAAAGCCATCCAGCGCATAGGCGGTAAACGTCATGAACATCAGCAGGATGGCATTTACCGCCACCACATCAGGTCCGATACGCGTTCCCAGCACGGTCAGAGAGGCAAAGCAAAGCTGTAACAGTAAGGTACGCAGCAGGATATCGCGATTCAGGCGAAGCAGGCGGTGGATATCGCCACGCCAGCTATGGACCAGACTGTGCAGCGTGATGCCGCGCAGCGCCAGCACGCGCCAGACCATAAGTGCCCCGACCAGCAACGTCGCATATTCCGCGATAGCCGTCGCGGCTGCAGCCCCGGCTACGCCCCAGTGCAGCCCCAGCACCAGCCAGAGGTCCAGCAGAATATTGATAACGTTGCCCACCACCAGCAGGATGACCGGCGCTCTGGCATACTGTACGCCCAGCAGCCAGCCCAGAATCACCAGGTTAGCCAGCATGGCGGGCGCACTGAGCCAGCGAATATGGATAAACAGCGCAGCCTGCTCAAGCACGGCGGCCTCTCCGCCGATAAAGCGGGTTGCTAATGCCGTAACAGGATGACGCAGGGCAATAAACAGGCTGCCGGCCAGTAAGGCAATGATCAGGGGCTGTGCCAATGCGCGCGCCAGCGCCGTTTTATCGCCCGCGCCAAACGCCTGAGCCGTCAGGCCTGTCGTGCTCATACGCAGAAAAAGCAGCAGCATGAAGATGAAACTGGTAACGGTCGTCCCGACCGCAACGCCGCCCAGATAAACCGGGCTGTCGAGATGGCCAATAACGGCTGTATCGACTAAGCCGAGCAGAGGAACGGTGATATTTGACAGGATCATGGGCAGCGCCAGCCGCCACAGTTTTTTATCGGTAGCTGTCAGGAAGCGCATGTAACGTCCGTGCAATGCGCCGCTGGTGTTGCAAATGAACCCACAGCGGCAAAACAGGGGCAGACTGGGTAACGTCAAGGTTGACGTAAAGAGCCAACCTTAAGAGGATTTATAACCACTCACCGTTACGTACGATGCCAACCGCCAGACCTTCAACCGTCAGCGACTGCGCACGTGTATCGACAATGATAGGCTCAAAATCCGTATTTTCAGGTAACAGATGCACCACTGATCCCTGCTTTTTCCAGCGCTTCACGGTGACTTCGTCATCAATGCGCGCTACCACCACCTGACCATTACGCACTTCCTGCGTTTTATGCACGGCCAGCAGATCGCCATCCATGATGCCAATGTCTTTCATTGACATGCCGCTAACGCGCAGCAGGAAATCGGCAGAGGGCTTGAACATGTCTGGATCCACTTTGTAGTGGGTTTCGATATGTTCCTGGGCCAGCAACGGCTCACCCGCCGCAACGCGCCCAATGAGTGGCAGACCGTCTGAAGGTTCTTCTTCCATTAACAAACGGATACCGCGGGACGCACCAGAGACGATTTCAATCACGCCTTTACGCGACAGCGCTTTCAGATGCTCTTCTGCCGCGTTAGGTGAGCGGAAGCCCAGTTGCGCAGCAATTTCTGCACGCGTAGGCGGCATGCCCGTTTGATTAATGTGGTCGCGAATCAAGTCGTAGACCTGTTGCTGCCTGCTGGTTAATGCTTTCATCCCGCCCCCTGGTTGTTTATACAGTCGCTGTGAGTATATACAGGTATTGGTGAAATGGAAACCAAAAGTCAGGCCAAAATCAGTAATTTGACGGGAGATGGAATGCTTATCGCAAATGCGACCAAAGTAGCGTTCCCCAAACGAACAGGGCCAGTACTATTGCCAGCAAAACAGCGGCCGATCCCATATCTTTGGCTCGGCCGGCAAGAGGATGACGTTCCTGCCCTGTGCGGTCCACCACCGCTTCGATGGCGCTGTTCAGAACTTCAACAATCATCACCAGCATGACCGCGCCAATCATCAGGATGCGCGAAATAGTATCGACATCCAGCCAGCAGGCCAGGATAATTGCCGCCAGTGAAATTACGGCTTCCTGGCGGAAGGCAGCTTCATGCTGCCAGGCGGCGCGAAGACCTTGCCATGAGTAGCCAGCCGCTTTCACAATCCGGGTAATGCCGGTGACATTATTTGTCATGATAAAGGAACTCTTTTCAAAGGATTGACGTCAATACCGGGCAGCGCACAATTGTCGCTGTCACAGATTTTTGCTGCGCGTTCTGATATGCTTGCGCCGCTTTGCTAACAAGAGGCTTCATGTTGTCTATGTCAGGTTGGCGTAAAATTTTTTATAAATTGCTGAACTTACCCCTTTCATTTCTGGTAAAGAGTAAGGCCATTCCGGCTGATCCCGTGTCCGAACATGGGCTGGATCCTACCCGGCCTATTATGTATGTCCTGCCTTATGATTCAAAGGCCGATCTCCTGACTTTACGCGCGCAGTGCATCCGGCACGATCTGCCTGATCCGCTTATTCCGCTGGAGATAGACGGCGCCCTGTTGCCGCGTCATGTCTTTATCAATGACGGTCCGCGTGTGTTCCCCTATTTTGTGCCCAGCCTTGAATCGGTCAAAATCTTCCACGAGTATCTTGATCTGCACCGCAGCAACCCTGAACTTGATGTTCAGATGTTACCGGTTTCAGTCATGTTTGGCCGTGCGCCGGGTCGGGAAGTCCAGGGCGACGATCATCCGCCTCATTTGCGGCTCCTTAACGGCATTCAAAAATTCTTTGCCGTTCTCTGGCATGGCCGCGACAGTTTTGTGCGTTTTTCGCCCACGGTCTCCCTGCGTCGTATGGCGACCGAACACGGTACCGACAAGTCGATTGCGCAGAAGCTGGCTCGCGTAGCGCGCATCCACTTTGCCCGTCAGCGCCTGGCCGCGGTGGGACCGCGTCTGCCGGCTCGCCAGGATTTATTCAATCGCCTGTTGCAGTCGAAAGCGATTGAAAAAGCCGTGGAAGACGAGGCGCGTAGCAAGAAAATCTCCCATGAAAAAGCGCAGCAAAACGCCATTGAAATGATGGAAGAAATTGCGGCCAACTTTTCCTACGAAGCGATTCGTATCACCGACCGCGTGATGGGCTGGCTCTGGAGCCGACTCTACCAGGGGATCAACGTTAACGGCGGTGAGCGGGTACGTCAGCTGGCGCAGGACGGCCATGAAATTGTTTATGTGCCCTGCCACCGCAGCCATATGGACTACCTGCTACTGTCTTATGTGCTGTATCACCAGGGCCTGGTTCCGCCGCATATTGCCGCAGGGATTAACCTGAACTTCTGGCCTGCCGGGCCGATTTTCCGTCGTCTGGGTGCCTTCTTTATTCGTCGTACCTTTAAAGGCAACAAGCTCTATTCAACCGTGTTCCGTGAATACCTTGGCGAGCTCTTTACCCGCGGCTATTCCGTCGAGTATTTCGTGGAAGGTGGACGCTCACGTACCGGCCGACTGCTGGATCCGAAAACCGGCACCCTCTCTATGACGCTGCAGGCCATGCTGCGCGGCGGCACGCGACCTATTACGTTAGTGCCCATTTACATCGGTTATGAACATGTAATGGAAGTGGGTACTTACGCTAAAGAGCTACGCGGTGCGGCAAAAGAGAAAGAAGGCTTTATGCAGATGGTGCGCGGCCTGCGTAAGCTGCGCAACCTGGGCCAGGGTTATGTGAACTTTGGTGAGCCGTTGCCGCTGATCAACTATCTGAACAAGCGCGTACCGGAATGGCGTGAGTCTATCGATCCCATTGAAGCGCAACGTCCGGGCTGGTTAACGCCAACGGCCAATGATATCGCCGCCACCATCATGGTACGTATTAATGAAGCCGGTGCCGCGAACGCCATGAACCTGTGCGTAACGGCACTGCTCGCTTCCCGCCAGCGTTCACTGACCCGTGAACAGCTGATTGAGCAGCTGGAGTGCTATACCCAGTTATTACGTAATGTGCCCTACTCGCCGGATGCAACTTTGCCTGACATGTCTGCGGAAGCGTTGCTGGATCACGCGCTGAGTATGAACAAGTTTGAGAGTGAGAAGGACAGCATTGGCGACATCATTATTCTGCCGCGCGAGCAGGCGGTACTGATGACCTATTACCGGAATAACATCCACCATATGTTGGTGATGCCCTCTCTGATTGCGGCCATCATCCAGCAGCACCGTAACCTGAGCGAAGCCGAACTGCTGCGCCAGGTCAGCCTGATTTACCCCATGCTGAAGAGCGAGCTGTTCCTGCGCTGGGGCAACGACCAGCTGCCGCAGCTGCTGGCTGACTTATGCCAGGAGCTGGCGCGCCAGGGACTGATTACCGTTGAGGCAGGTCTGCTGTCGTTCAACACGGCACGTTACCGTACGCTGCAGTTGCTGGCTGCCGGTGTACGTGAAACGCTGCAACGTTACGCCATCACCTTCTCGATTCTCAGCGCCAAGCCCACCATCAACCGCGGCACGCTGGAAAAAGAGAGCCGCACGCTGGCCCAGCGCCTGAGCGTACTGCATGGCATCAATGCGCCTGAGTTTTTCGATAAAGCGGTGTTCTCTACACTGGTACTGACCCTGCGCGATGAAGGCTATATCAGCGACAGTGGCGATGCGGATGTGGCGCAGACGCTGGCAACCTGGCACATTCTGGCAGAACTGGTCACCAGCGATGTCCGTATGACCATCGAGAGCGCCGTTGCACACAGCTAACGTGCTGGCATGACAAAAAAGGCGACCTGACTGGTCGCCTTTTTTATTGCTTACTGAACCTCACACTGTGCATCGCACTGGCGCTACGTTCGGTGCCTGCCCTATAACAGGTTTAAGAACGGCGGAGTATTCATTAACACGCCGAGAAACAGCACCAGCCCTACATAATTGTTATTCAGAAACGCCTGGAAACAGGCCTGACGCGCGCGCTTTGCGATCAGTTTTTGCTGATAAACAAATAAACCGCCCGCCAGTAACAGCGTCCAGTAAAACGCCCCATTCAGATGCAGCCGTGTCCCTACCAGCGCCATCAGCCCCAGCGTCGCCAGTTGCAGCAGGCCGATAATCAATTTGTCGTACTGGCCAAACAGAATGGCTGTGGACTTCACGCCAATCTTCAGGTCGTCCTCGCGATCCACCATGGCATATTGCGTATCGTAGGCCACCGTCCAGCAAATGTTGGCGAGAAAGACCAGCCAGCAAACCAGAGGTAAGGACTCACTAACCGCGGCCCAGGCCATGGGAATTGCCCAGCCAAATGCGGCGCCAAGGACTACCTGCGGCAAATGCGTATAGCGCTTCATAAAAGGATAAACCCAGGCAAGCGCCAGCCCGACAACAGAAAGCATAATCGTCATCAGGTTCATGCTCAGTACCAGGCCAAACGCGATCAGCCCCAGTACCACAAACAGCATTTTAGCCTCTTTCGCCGTGACAGCACCGCTGGCCAGTGGCCGGAGCTTTGTGCGTTCCACATGGCCGTCGACTTTGCGGTCAGCATAATCGTTAATCACACAGCCAGCTGCACGCATGACAAATACGCCCGCGACAAACACGATCAGTACCGGTAACGGCGGCATCGCCCTGTTAGCCAGCCACAGCGCCCACAACGTCGGCCACAGCAGCAGCAGTGTGCCAATAGGTTTATCAATTCGCATGAGGCGGCTGTAAGCCTGCCATTTGGTCATTTGTTGTCTGTTTTGCACAGGTCAAATCCTTAACCCTGGTAACGGTAAACCGGCGACGCCGGTAAAAATAATTCGGTTAGTAGCAGGGGCTTCCCCGATAAACGCAGGCGCGACCGACGTCCCCACAGCGATTCAACGTTACCGGGCTCGATAAAATCGCGGGTCAGGGTTGAAGAGGAGAACAGGTAACGTCCCAGCGGTCGCGTTCCGAGCTGCTGCAACATCGCTTCGGGACCGTTCAGGGTGCTTTCAGGCACCAGCGTGCGTCCCGCCAGCCAGGGTTGTTCGTCGCCATACAGGATCACTTCACGCAGCCAGAAGCGCTGATCAGCGGGTAACAGCGCACCTTCGTCACCTAATTCGTCAGCGTGGATAAACCCTTCACGAACGGGCTCCACCCTGACCTTCTGGCAATGCTGTTCGAAGCGCCTGGTCATAGAGTCCTCCTCCATCAGCCAGTCACGAAGTGATGGCGACAGAGCAGCACCGTCCAGCGCCAGCCAGTTGAGTGAACGTAATAAACGGAGCGGGTCTTGCGTCATGACACTTTCCCCCAAAAATTTTCAGGCAGGTAGTTTAGCGCAGAGCGATTCACGGCACACCCGTCCGTCATGCAAACGCGAGGTTATTCGCGCTTAAGCCGGTTACTGTTTGCCAGCCACAGGGTGATAACCAGCAGCAGAATGGCAGCGGAGTAGCACAGCGTATCAAAGGGATTTTTGTGGTCGACGATAATCAGCCTGATGATAGCCGTGATGCCGATATAGACGAAGTAGCGTAACGGGAAATGGTAACCCGACTGGAAGTACTTCACGATGAGGGCAATAAACTCAAAGTAAAGGAAGTAAATCACAATGCCTTCAATCAGCAGATAAGAGGACGCCTGCTCGCCCGTGCTGAACAGGACGTTGGCTAAATGGACCGTCTCTTTGCCCAGGAAGACCATTAAAATGAACGCCAGAATCAGCAATCCTGCATTCAGCACCCATTGCATCAGGCGCGCTATCTTTTGTGCTATCGGGTTTTTATCACTCATTTCACGCCTCGAAAATAAAGGGATGTTTTCTGGCATTATCATGCTTTAGTGTGACGTAAATCACAATATAGCCCTCAGGCTTACTTAACAGCGTCTTTCAAATCACCAGACTGCGCGATGGAATGCCAGCCCCGGCATCCTGGGTTATACCGCCGGGACCGTACGAACCTGTCTTTTGATGAAAGCCAACCGGACAGACCGATCATATCGGCTGGCAGACCCACTCCGTCGTGCCGTCCTGTCATACGGTTTTCACATCCGACATTTACATTGGCTCGGTTTTTCAACCCCGGCAGTCAGCTAGCGCCCGCTTCCATACCCGACTCAATGAATAAGCGTCCTGAGGCGGCACGTTGCGTTGGCCTCCGCGCAGCCAACAGCGGCGTTCATGCCCGGCCAGGCTTAATCTGTTCCGCATTAACGGTTACGGGATTACGTCAGGTTAGTGTGCACTTACTCAACTATTAAGATGCGGCCGGACGGCGTTGCGCTGGCGGCGTTAAAACAGCCCGACGTCAGAGACGCAGACAAACGCCCCCTGTGGCGTGAAGACGCCGCAGCAAGAGAGGACAACATGAAAACAATTCTGGTGATTCTGGACGGCCTGAGCCATCACGTTGCCCATCATGCGATGGGTTATCTGCACGCAGAATGTGCGCAAGGTAAAGGGCATTATTATCATCTCACCTGTGCACTGCCTTCTCTGTCGCGTCCGCTGTATGAATGCATTCTGACCGGTGTTGCGCCTGTGCAAAGTGGAATCATCCACAACGGGGTAAACCGCCTGAGTCACGAACAGAGCGTATTTCACTATGCGCGTGATGCGGGCCTGACCACCGCCGCAGCGGCTTATCACTGGATCAGTGAACTTTACAACCGCAGCCCTTTCGAGCCCGCGCGCGATCGTCATACCGAAGCGCCGGCCCTGCCTGTCCAGTTCGGGCACTTTTACGTTGACGACAGTTACCCCGATTCGCACCTGTTTGAAGATGCCGAGAGCCTGAGGTTGCGGCACAACCCGGACTTCCTCCTCATCCATCCGATGAATATCGATTATGCCGGTCATCAACATGGCCTGTCCTCGCCCCAGTATCGTAACCGGGCACGCATGGCGGATGGTTACCTGTCGCAATGGATGCCTGGCTGGCTGGCAGAAGGCTATCAGGTGATGGTGACCGCCGACCATGGCATGAACGACGACCGCTCACATGGTGGCATGCTGCCGGAGGAAACGACCGTTCCCCTGTTTGTCTTTGGTGACGGATTCTCGCTAAAGCCTGGGCTGGAACTGCAACAAACCGATCTCTGCGGCACGCTGTGTACACTGCTCGGCGTTCCTCATGACAAGCCGGTGCATCACGATCTGCTGGCACAGGTTTCGTTCTGACCCTCTTCCCGTTTCTGGCGGCAGAAATACAGTAAACTGCCGCCCCGGGTCTGGCGGGTTGGGCGAACGGCACAACCGTCCTTCTGTTGCCGTTATTCCGCTGAACACCTGCCGTACTGACTTTGTCACCATGCCCTTCACTGACCACAGAAAAAAGCGCACCGGCCGCGCGCGGCGGGAAAGGTCCGCCTGAGGCCAGCCGGATTTGTCGTGAGGTATCCGCAGAGTGGTCTACATTTAAAGGGGCCGACGCTGCGCAGGTCATTTAAAACACTGGAAAAAAGTTCGCAACGTCCGGCAGCCATGTTCGCAGATTGCGCTCTCCATCAGGCTGGCAATCTGTCATGCCGTAAGCCTGATGGTTGAGGAGCAACGTTACGTGTTAACCCTGCTTAACTTACTGTCTGCCGTTGCGCTTCTGGTCTGGGGCACGCACATTACGCGCTCCGGCATTATGCGCGTTTACGGGGCCGATTTGCGCCGGGTGCTCAGTCGCAGCGTGGAAAAGAAGCCGATGGCGTTTCTTGCCGGTATCGGCGTAACGATGCTGGTGCAAAGCAGTAATGCCACCACGCTGCTGGTTACCTCGTTTGTGGCTCAAAATCTTGTCAGCCTGACACCCGCTCTGGTAGTGATACTGGGCGCTGACGTCGGTACGGCCATTATGGCGCGCGTCCTGACATTCGATCTCTCCTGGCTTTCCCCGCTGTTTATCTTTTTTGGCGTGGTTTTCTTCCTGAGTCGCAAACAAAGCCGGGCAGGTCAGCTTGGCCGGACCAGCATAGGTCTGGGGTTAATTCTGCTGGCGCTACAGCTGATTGTTGAAGCCGCCCGACCGATTACCCAGGCGGCTGGCGTGCAGGTTCTGTTTTCCAGTTTAACCGGTGACGTAATGCTGGACGCTCTGCTCGGAGCGGTCTTTGCCATTATCAGCTACTCCAGTCTCGCCGCCGTGCTGATTACCGCCACACTGACCGCCACAGGCGTGATCGCCTTCAAGGTGGCCCTGTGCCTGGTAATCGGCGCGAACCTGGGCAGCGGCTTACTGGCGGTTATTAACGGCAGCGGATCCAATGCGGCCGGGAAACGCGTTGCAATGGGCAGCTTTCTGTTTAAGCTGACGGGCTGTGTAATAATTCTGCCCTTTGTTGAAACCGTAGCGGGCTGGCTGGATAAACTGCCCGTTAATGACGAAGAGCTGGTGATCTTCTTTCACGTTTTCTACAACCTGTTTCGCTGCATTATCATGGTGCCCTTTGCCGATTCGATGGCACGCCTGTGCCGTCGACTGATTGCGGACGATGCCGAAAGTGACGTCACGCTAAAACCCAGACACCTTGACAGCAGCGCGCTGGATACGCCCGCTCTGGCGCTGGTGAATGCTGCGCGCGAAGCGTTGCGTATGGGCGATGTGCTGGAGCAGATGCTGGATACGTTTCTGCAGGTGGTGCGCGGCGAGTCGCGGGCAGAACGCACGGTACGGCGGCTGGATGATGATGTGGATGTCCTGTATACCGCCATCAAACTCTATCTGGCGCGCATGCCGAAAGAGGATTTATCAGAGGAGGATTCCCGCCGCTGGGGGCAAATCATAGAAATGTCGCTGAATCTGGAGCAGGCCGGTGACATTATCGAGCGCATGAGCGGGGACGTCGCCGATAAATCTCTGGCTGCCCGGCGAACCTTTTCGCCCGAGGGCCTGAAAGAGCTGGAAGCCTTGCATGAGCAGCTTATCGCGAATCTACGGCTGAGCCTGTCGGTATTTTTATCTCACGATGTTACCAGCGCTAAGCGGCTACGCCGCGCCAAACACCGCTTTCGCCTGAAAATACGCCGCTATTCACACTCGCATGTTGATCGGTTACACCAGCAGAACATTCAGAGCATTGAAACCAGTTCGCTGCACCTGGGCTTGCTGGGCGATATGAAGCGTCTGAACTCGCTGTTTTGCGCGGGCGCTTACACGGTTCTGGAGCAGCCTGACGATGAGCGGGATTATGACTAAAGGAAGTGCGAAGGCCGTTTGGCCTGCGCACTGTGTCTCTCAGGGACGGGATGACGGCTTTTTATCTGTGGGCTTACCGGACCAGTAGCCCGCCAGCAGGGAACCGGAAAGGTTGTGCCAGACGGAAAACAACGCCCCCGGCAGTGCAGCCAGTGGCGAGAAATACAGTTTACCCAGCGTCGCCGCCAGCCCTGAATTCTGCATGCCCACTTCCAGCGCCAGCGTGCGGCAGGTGGATTCATCAAAGCCAAACAGCTTGCCGCCCCAGTAACCGCCGAGCAGACCAATGGCGTTATGTAACATGACGGCGGCGACCACAGCACTGATGATCAGCAGAATACACACCATTGAAAAAGCGGGAAGATAAGGCTCTACCCGACGAACCAGACCGTTAAACGTGTGGTGAATGATCAACCCTAACCCGATAGGGATCACGACGATCCTGATGATGCTCAGCAGCATACCGGCAACATCAACCTGAATATGCGTATCCACATAAAAACGGGTCAGCAGTGGCGTGGCAAATACCCCGACCAGCGCGGACACCGAGGAGATGGTCACCGAGAGCGCCACATCGCCTTTTGCCAGATAAATCATCACGTTCGAGGCGGTTCCACTGGCAACGCTGCCCACCAGAATCATCCCGGCAGCCAGATCGGGCGGCATGTTAAACAGTTTTGCCAGCGCCCATGCCGCCAGGGGCATCACCAGATAGTGCAGGAATGTACCTGCAAGCACCGGTGCCGGACGGGTTAAGACGCGTTTGAAATCATTGATATTCAGCGTGACGCCCATACCGAACATAATCAGCATCAGCAGATACGCGACCCACGGGCCAATGCCAAGAAAGGTGGTGGGCGAGTAGTAAGCCGCGACAGACAACAGGACGGCCCACAGGGGGAACAGACGGGTTAAGGTGGCAAGCATCAACAAACATCCTTTTAGCAAAATCAGCGACGTGCGTGGAATGATGTCCGGCGGCATCACAGCCGGTCAGTAAAAAGCCGGACAGGGTCCGGCTTTCTTTTGATGTCAGCGGCGCTTATTCAAACAAGTTGTGGTGCAGCGTACGCACCACACTTTCCGCATCGTCACCTGGCACCAGGAAGCAGAGGTTATAGCTGCTGGCTCCGTAGCAAATCATGCGCAGGTTAAAGGGCTCAAGTACGCCAAACACCTCTTTACCTACCCCACAGGCTTTCGACAGTTCATTGCCGATTATGGCCACCAGCGCCAGGTTTTCCTCTACTTCCACCCGACACAGGGATGAGAGCTCGGTTAACAACGCCTGGCTCAGCAGATGGTCGCCGGTTGAAGTCGAGCCGGTCGTATCCAGCGTCAACGCGACGCTGACTTCCGAGGTGGTAATCAGATCCACTGACACGTTGTGACGCACCAGGATATTGAACACTTCAGACAGGAAGCCCGGCGTATGCAACATATTCAGGCTGTGCAACGTGACCAGGGTTTGCTTGCGACGTAGCGCCAGCGCTCTGAACAGCGGCGGATTCGCCGTCTCATTGCACACGCGCGTACCGCCTGCTGCAGGATCTTTACTGGAGCCGACGAACACCGGAATGTCGCTACGGACAGCGGGCAGCAGCGTGGCAGGATGCAGAACTTTGGCACCAAAAGTGGCCATTTCAGCCGCTTCTTCAAAAGTGATTTCATCAATACGTTTAGCCGCAGGGACTACACGCGGATCGGTGGTGTAAATGCCCGGCACGTCTGTCCAGATATCCACGCGCGCAGCGTTTAATGCTTCACCCAGCAGTGCGGCCGTGTAATCACTGCCGCCGCGGCCCAGCGTCGTGGTGCGTCCTTTTTCTTCGCTGCCGATAAAGCCCTGCGTGACAACCAGAGCGGCGGCAATGCGCGGCTGCAACTGCACACTGACCTGCTCGGCCAGTACGGCGACATCAGGCTCCGCACGGCCAAAGCGATCGTTCGTGCGCATGACTTTACGCACGTCAAACCATTCCGCATTGACCCCGCGCTCACGCAGGATCTCGACATACAGCAGAGTCGACATGAGTTCGCCGTGGCTGACCAGTTCGTCGGTTAAGGCGCTGGAGGTGGCGAGAGCGGCGGCGTCAGACAGCATGCCGATATTGTCGATAATGCGGTCGATTTCATCGCGGATAACGTCTGGATTGTTCAGGCGATCGATGATGGCATATTGAATGCGGCGGATATCATCGAGCTGCGCCGCGCGTTGCGATGTCTCCTGACCTTCGGCAAGGGAGACCAGCAGATTGGTGATGCCTGCAGAGGCAGAAAGCACCACCAGCCGGGTATTGCTGTCCTGCAACACCACATCGGCGCTACGGTTCATGGCATCGAAATCGGCAACGCTGGTACCGCCAAATTTCGCTACATTCAGATTCAGAGACATTGTATGACCTCGTGTCAGGATACGTTGCCCTCACCCGTTAAGAGATGAGAAACAGTAATTCAGCCTAAGCACAAGGAAAGAGCAGAAACGGGTAAAATCGAATAGACGAGTCACCCAGAAGCGCTCCACCTTGCGAAACGTCCGACTGTGGACGTTTCTGGTGACAACCCAGGGGATTCAGCCCCTGTAGCCGGCAGCCAACACACCGTGATGTTGACCACCTCGGCGTCGCTCCCCCTGATGTGTTATCTCTGGATACGGTTCCTCCAACACACTGCCTGGTCGACGCGCCTCTTCTGGCTTGCGCACAGGTGCGCAAGTAGCGCGCATAGATTTAGCGATTTCTGGCCCTGCTGTCAATGACCGTCACGGGACAATTTTTCATGCAGAGCGCACCAGATAACAAATTTTGCCTAATCTCTGCGACTACAGTGCTAAATGGCTTCAGCAACGTCCTCACATTCTGATGCGGCACAATGTTCGTGGGCTGCCGTTGCGCCATACTTTTCAGCCTTTCGCCCATGGAAACAGTCCGAATGATTGCCGCATCATCCACTGCGAAACGGGCTGTAATCGTGCGCTGACACCATCGCACTGACAAAGTTTTTCCTTTCAGTTGCAACTGTGGTCATACTGAAATGCTAACCGGGTACGATGCGACCCCGATGGAATGACGGTTCTTAATATCAACAAGAGTGTTGCCATGAAAAATATCAATCCGACCCAAACCGCAGCCTGGAAAGCGCTGCAAGAGCATTATGAACAGATGAAAACGGCGAAAATCGCCGACCTGTTTGCCCAGGATGCCGATCGTTTTGCTAAATTCTCAGCCACCTTTGACGACCAGATGCTGGTAGATTTCTCGAAAAACCGCATCACGCAGGAGACGCTCGATAAACTGCTGGCCCTGGCAAAAGAAACCGATTTAAGCGGCGCGATTGCGTCCATGTTCTCGGGCGAAAAAATTAACCGGACGGAGGATCGCGCCGTCCTGCACGTCGCCCTGCGCAACCGCAGCAATACGCCAATCAAGGTGGATGGCAAAGATGTGATGCCTGAAGTCAACGCGGTGCTGGCGAAAATGAAAAGCTTCTCCGAGCGCATTATTGGCGGTGACTGGAAAGGTTACACCGGCAAACCGATCACCGATGTGGTGAACATTGGTATCGGCGGTTCCGATCTGGGGCCGTTTATGGTGACTGAGGCACTGCGCCCGTACAAAAACCACCTGAACATGCATTTTGTGTCCAACGTTGACGGTACGCACATCGCCGAAACGCTGAAAGACCTCAGCCCCGAAACCACGCTGTTTCTGGTGGCGTCAAAAACCTTTACCACCCAGGAAACCATGACCAATGCGCACAGCGCACGCGACTGGTTCCTGAAAACGGCCGGCGATCAACAACACGTTGCGAAGCACTTTGCTGCGCTCTCCACCAATGCTAAAGCCGTGGGCGAATTTGGTATCGATACCGACAATATGTTCGAGTTCTGGGACTGGGTCGGCGGCCGCTATTCGCTGTGGTCGGCCATTGGCCTGTCCATTATTCTGTCGATTGGTTTTGAGAACTTTGAGCAGTTGCTGAGTGGCGCGCATGCCATGGATAAGCACTTCTCTACCACGCCAGCCGAAAAGAATATCCCCGTTCTGCTGGCGCTGATTGGTATCTGGTATAACAACTTCTTTGGCGCGGAAACCGAAGCTATCCTGCCTTACGATCAGTACATGCACCGTTTTGCAGCCTATTTCCAACAGGGAAATATGGAGTCGAACGGGAAGTACGTTGATCGCGCAGGCCAGCCGGTGACCTATCAGACGGGCCCGATTATCTGGGGTGAACCCGGCACCAACGGCCAGCATGCGTTCTATCAGTTGATTCACCAGGGCACCAAACTGGTACCTTGCGATTTTATTGCACCTGCCATCAGCCACAATGCCCTGGCCGATCACCATCCTAAGCTGCTGTCGAATTTCTTTGCTCAGACCGAAGCGCTGGCATTTGGTAAGTCACGCGAAGTGGTGCAGAAAGAATTTACTGATGCGGGTAAATCGGCGGAATCTGTCGCGCACATCGTGCCGTTTAAAGTGTTTGAAGGGAACCGCCCGACCAACTCAATTCTGTTGCGCGAAATCACGCCATTCAGCCTGGGCGCGCTGATTGCGCTCTACGAGCATAAGATCTTCACCCAGGGGGCAATTCTGAATATCTTCACCTTTGACCAGTGGGGCGTGGAATTAGGCAAACAGCTGGCTAACCGTATTCTGCCGGAGCTGGAAGATGACAGTAATATTACCAGTCATGACAGTTCGACTAACGCCTTAATTAACTGCTACAAGAAATGGCGCTAATCGTATAGTGACAGAGGCGGCCTGCCGGCCGCCTTTTTTTTGTCATCACGATCGGGCACGCTGCTTTTTATCTGAAAAGCCTGCTGGCAGACTGGAAAATTCTTAAAATGCACTGCGGCAATTCTGAACCTCGCGCTGCGCAGAGCGCATTACCCTACTAAAAACCGGATCTAAAACGGTAAGCCAATGCTTCTTACCTGTTGTTTTATAAGGTGATTGGATTTTACGCTTACTCAGGTAATTCCGATTATTCTCATTCCATACCAAAAGATACTAAATAAGTAGAAACCGCTTTGCTTTCCTCTTACTCACAGACAAATATCCGGCCTTTCACGGTAAATCCACCAATTTAAAATAAGTTAACGCTGAATCCGCTTAATTTGCCCCGTTTTTTTACGCGTCATTTACCAGGTTTTAAGACTACTCAACTCTGGTATTTTGTTGCCCTATACTGGACGCGCCCATAATGGGTCTGTCCTTCGGTTTGCGATAACCGTTTATTCTGTTTCGCGAATGTGTTGGATAGCAATCCTTCATTCAACCAATGTAGGTGTTGTTATGAAAAAACGCATGATTGCCGGTCTGGCATTACTCGTCGCCGTCTCTTCCAGCGCTTATGCGGCACCGGAAGAAGCTGGTGCCGCAGCAGGCGCACAGGCGGGGACAATCTCCGCAGGTACGACTACCGCTGTAGGTATCGGCGTGCTCGGCGCGTTAGTAGGACTCGGCGTTGCCGCTTCTGGCGGTGGTGACGGGGCAAATACGGGTACAACTACCACGACCACAACGGGCACCACACGTTGATGGGTACCCTGATTCTTTAGGCTGCAGCAAGGCCGCGAACGTGTGAGTCGTGATGCATTTACGCAGGTGAGTGTGTTGCGACGAGGACGCCAGCGTGTCGGCAGCTGAAAGAACAGAGGTATGGGAGCATTAATCATAACCACACATTCGTGTGGTTATTTTTACTTTGGCATCATTTATCAGGGACACATTGTGCGCCAACTTCCGCTGCTGCTCGTTTGCCTGCTGCTGCAGGCCTGTACACAAACGCAAAAAGGACTCGAACAGACGGTGATAATGGCCATCGAAGGGCCAAAAGATGTCACTGTCACGCCTCAGGAAATTGATGCGCTGCCCTACGCCAGCCTGTATGCACGCATTAATGACGGCCCACGCATTTTTGTCGTGCTGGGTTACAACGAAAACGGCCAGCAAAAATGGATTACGCGTGACCAGTCCATGCTGGTAACGGCCCACGGCAGGCTGATTAAAACGCTGGGCCTGCCCGACAACCTGATGAACGTCAGTAACCTGCAACAGGATCCGCTGGCGAAAGGCCTGTCGCTGACCAACGGCCAGCACTGGACGCGGATTGTGCAGTGGACCGGGCAGGGCAAATTCCAGAGCGCCACCGTCAGTTCCACTTTCGAGCGTGGCGATGATGAAGTTCTGACGATTGCCGGAAACCGCATCCCCTGCCGCGTCTGGCATGAGGCGTTACGTATCGACAGCCTTGGCCGTGAGTGGCAAAACACGTTCTGGATCGATAACAGCAGCGGTCAGGTCGTGCAATCCCGACAGATGCTTGCTGCCGATACCTTCCCTGTTGAAATCACCATTCTGAAGCCGGCGAAATCATGAAAAAAATAACGCTATTGTTGGCAGGCGTGAGCCTGCTTACCAGTCTGGGTGCCCGTGCCGCAGGTCAGGTTACCGTCCATGCTCCGCAGGACACCGCCAGCGTGCAGCTCAATCAGGTCGAAAATCTGGCGCAGTTGGTGACGCAGCCCGCCTTAATGGCCCAGACCGACTGGCGACGGGCCGTGATTGCTGAGCAGGGAGCGACAGCCCAGGCCCGGCAGCAGTATCAGCAGGCCCTGGCCGCGCTGCGTACCTGGCGGGCCGACAGCAGTGGTGAACAAGCCGCCGCCATTGACGCGGTGATTCGGCAGTTCAGCAACATGAAGGTGACGGGCCGTCAGCTCGTCACGCTGGATCCTGATCGCATCCGGCTGCATTCAGCAGACAACCGCCGCCTGGACGGGCGTTATGATCTCTATCTCACTCAGCCCAGTCATCATGTGCTGCTGCTGGGCGCGATTGCCGGAGCCGGACGCGAAGCCTGGCAACCGGGCAAGTCCGTGCGGGAATACCTGCGTGACCATCCACGGCTGGCCGGCGCAGAACGCAATTTCGCGGTTGTGATTGCGCCAGACGGAACGACGCAGAACGTCCCGATTGCTTACTGGAACCATCGCCATGTCGAACCTGAACCTGGCAGCATTATTTTTGTGGGCTTTTCCTCATGGAGCCTGCCAGGCGCCTTTGACGATCTGAATAGCCGCCTTGTTTCTGTTCTGACTCACCGGATACCAGACTGATGAAAAAACGTTATCTTCTCAGCCTGTTGGCTGTTTCAGTAGCAAGCGCCTGCCAGGCGCAGGCGGAAATGTATGAGGCGCCCGTCACGCCGTCGCAGTCTGATTTCGGCGGCGTAGGGCTGATGCAGGTACCGACTGCGCGAATGGCAAGAGAAGGCGAATTCAGCCTTAACTTCCGCGATAATGACCAGTATCGCTACTATTCCGCCTCATTACAGCTTTTCCCCTGGCTGGAAACGACTGTGCGCTACACCGATGTGCGGACACGACGTTACAGTGCGGTAGAGAGTTTCAGTGGTAATCAAAGCTATAAAGATAAAGCCTTCGACCTGAAACTGCGGCTGTGGCAGGAAGGATACTGGTTACCTGAAGTCTCGTTCGGTACGCGCGATCTTGGCGGTACCGGCTTATTTGACAGTGAATATCTGGTCGCCACCAAAGCCTGGGGGCCCTTTGACTTTACGCTGGGCTTTGGCTGGGGCTATCTGGGCAACAGCGGAACCGTTTCCAACCCCTTCTGCTCTTACAGCGACAGCTTCTGTCAGCGCCCGGGCGTGGGACAGGCTGGCTCGATTAACGGTTCTCAGATGTTTCACGGCCCTTCTGCCGTGTTCGGCGGTATTGAATACCAAACGCCGTGGCAGCCGCTGCGCCTGAAAGTGGAATATGAAGGCAATGATTATAAAGATGATTTTGCCGGACGCCTGCCGCAGCGCAGTAAAGTTAACGTCGGTGCGATCTACCGCGTAACTGACTGGGCGGATATCAATGCCAGCTATGAGCGCGGCAATACCTTTATGTTCGGCTTTACCATCCGGACTAACTTTAACGATATGCATCAGGATCATATCGACAGCCCTAAACCGGCCTATGATCCGCATCCGCAGCCGAAATTGCTGGAGACCACGGTGACAGGCAATCAGCTGTCTGCGCTGAAGTACGACGCAGGCCTGGCGGGCCCGAAAATCCAGACCAAAGGCAATACGCTGTATGTATCGGGCGAGCAGACCAAATATCGCGATACCCGCGAAGGGGTCGACCGCGCCAATCGTATCATCATGAACAACCTGCCGGACGGCATCGATACGATTAACGTCACAGAGTCGCGCTTCAATATGCCGCAGGTGACGACAGAAACGTCCGTTGCCAGCCTGCGTAATGATCTGACTGGCTACCCGTTAGGACATGAGCAGTCTCTGCAGCAGGTACGCAAAAATCCGGTCGATCCGGGTCAGACCGAGCAGGGGATGTTTATTCGCAAAGATCGCCTGGATTACGGTCTGTCTCCGGTACTCAATCAGTCTGTCGGCGGCCCGGAGAGCTTCTATCTGTATCAGGTCGGCGTCATGGGCAACGTCGATTACTGGCTGACCAATCATCTGCTGGTCAGTGGCAGCCTGTTTGCTAACGTGGCAAATAACTATAATAAATTCAACTACAACGGTGCCCCCGCCGATTCTACCCTGCCCCGCGTGCGTACGCATATTCGTGACTACGTTGAGAACAACGTTTACGTCAACGATCTGCAGGCTAACTACATGGATTATCTGGGCAATGGTTTCTACGGCCAGGTCTATGGCGGCTATCTGGAAACCATGTACGGTGGTGTCGGGAGCGAAGTGCTTTATCGTCCGGTGGACAGCAACTGGGCGGTGGGCGTAGACGCCAACTATGTGCGCCAGCGTGACTGGAACGACATGATGCGGTTTACGCATTACGAAGCCCCGACCGGCAACCTGACAGGTTACTGGCGGCCGTGGTTTGCGGAAGATGTGTTGGTTAAGGCCAGTATCGGCCAGTATCTGGCGAAGGATAAAGGCGTCACGCTGGATGTCTCTAAACGCTTCGACAGCGGCGTCATGGTCGGCGTCTATGCGACCAAAACCAATGTCTCCTCTCAGCAGTACGGCGAAGGCGACTTTACGAAAGGTTTCTACATTTCCATCCCAATGGATCTGTTTACCGTGACGCCAACGCGTGGCCGTGCGCAGATTAACTGGGTTCCGCTCACCCGCGATGGCGGTCAGATGCTGGGACGCAAGTACCAGCTGTATGACATGACCTCGGATCGCGATGCGCGGTTCAACTGATAAAGAGGGTAGCCTGCGGGCTGCCTTCTTTTTTGTCTGCGTCGTCCTCAGCTGAAAGGCCCGCGCGCCACGCCGCTCACCGATGTGTTTTTACAGCCGCATAATCTTCCACCCGATCGCGCTGGCTTTGCGCCACCGCAACATAGCGGCTGGCAGGATGACTAAAATATCTGCCTCACCTTGACGCGCCTGACCACATCGCAAATTACCCCCACAGGTTTCATTCCAGCGTGTGCCTTCACATCCGGCCAGGCCCGGCGGATTGCGGAGACGGAGAGCAGGTCTGACCAGCGCACCAGCGTTTGCATTTACGGTGATTAAAACGAAAATGGTTTCCACTATGTGAAAGGAGAGACTCTATGGCTACGCCTGTTGCCGCCAAACGCGGTAAAAAACCTCGCAGCACGTCGGCACCTCCCGCTCCGGCTGGCGGTCAGGTTCAGTCACTGGCACGGGGGCTGACGTTGCTGGAGTTGATCGCCAGTTCACAGGGTAGCGTGGCACTTACCGAACTGGCACAACAGGCGGGTTTACCAAACTCGACCACCCATCGTCTGCTGACCACAATGCAGCAGCAGGGCTTTGTACGCCAGGTGGGCGATCTGGGTTTCTGGACAATCGGCGCGCATGCGTTTGTGGTTGGAAGCAGTTTTTTGCAGAGCCGCAACCTGCTGGCGCTGGTGCATCCGGTGTTACGTTCACTGATGGAGAGTTCGGGCGAAACGGTCAATCTGGCGGTGCTGGACCTGAGCGACTTCCAGGCGGTCATTATTGACCAGGTACAGTGCACGCAGCTCATGCGCATGTCCGCACCGATAGGCGGCAAGCTGCCCATGCATGCTTCCGGAGCGGGCAAAGCCTTTCTTGCCCATCTCAGCGACGACAAAGTGACCGCGCTGCTGCACCAGAAGGGCCTGCATTACTACACACCCAATACGCTGATGTCTCCGCAGAGCCTGAAAACTAACCTGGCACAAATACGTACCCGTGTATTTTCTTTCGATGACGAAGAGCATGCGCTCGGCTTGCGTTGCGTGGCGGCACCCATTTATGACGAACACGGCGAGCCTTTTGCCGCGCTGTCGATTTCGGGTCCAATTGCCCGCATGACTGACGATCGCATTACCGAACTGGGCGCGCTGGTCATTCGGGAAGCGCGCCAGGTTACCCAGGCTTACAGCGGTCGTTAAGGAACGGGCTTCGCACCGTGCGCGAGTCCGGAAATCGACGCGTAGATCACTGGCGCGATCCAGCGCGCCAGTGGATGATGGCCTGTCATATCAGGCGCTTAGTAAACCTTTATAGACGGCATCACGCACCATCACAGGAAACTGCCCATTCACCCCCTCCGGTGTGGTATTGGTCATGGCGACCACGCACAGCGCGTTTTGACGATCCACGAACCAGGTGTGTCCATACGCTCCACTCCACGACAGCGTACCGGCTGACTGAGGCGACAGGGCAGCATCCGGATCCACCAGCAGTGCCCAGCCCACACCAAATCCCCATCCCGGCCCCTGCGTAGCCCAGTTTGCCGTCACGTGTTCCTGCGTCATGTAGTCAAAACTTTCACGCGTGATTAGCGGCGCGCCTTCACGCCGGACGGTTTCCAGCACTTGCATAAAATCGAGGGCCGTTCCTGCCATACCGCCGCCGCCGCACGGCCAGGCATCGGGTTTGAGAATACGGCCGGGGCTAAAAATCGCGGTGCCTTCACCGAAAGGGATCTGCTGATTATCACGCATGGCTGAAGGCACCGGGTTGTCGTCCGTGTAGACCGTGGTTAATCGCGACGCGTCTCTGACGCTAAACAGCGTGTCTGCCATCCCCAGTGGGCTCGTTATATGGTGATTCACCAGTTCTGGCAGGCTTTTACCGGTCGCCCGCACCATGATTTCACCGAGGACATCGATGCCCAGGGAATAACGCCAGCCGGTGCCGGGACGGAACTGTAACCGGGTGCCCGCAAGGCGCTGCAGATTCTCTTCCAGGGTGAGTCCGGGCTGATAGTCGATGCCGTCTGACACATTGCGTGAGTGATAAAGCGAATCCGCCGGGGCGGAATAACAATAGCGTAAACCTGACATATGGCTCAGCAAATGCCGCACCCGGATAGTGGCTGGCTCACCGTTCTCAAGGCAGGGACGGAAATCCGGAAGCCAGCGGGTGATATCGTCGTCCAGTGTGATATCCCCTTGCTCGATCAGGCGCATGGCGGTCAGGCTGACAATGGGTTTGGTGAGTGACGCAAGACGGTATATCGCATCCACAGACATGGCTTTATTTTGCTCTCTGTCCGCCCACCCCGCCGCCCGTTGATAAATCAGTTTTCCCGCCTGAGCCACCATCACTGTGGTACCCACAACACGCTGGCTATTAATCGCATGATCAATAACCGCATCCATTGCGGCTTCGAACTTTGCCGGGGCAGGAGAGAGTCCAGAGGTAAAATAAAACATAATGAAGTCCTTTTTTAATCAGAAGTAGTGAGAAAGATAAAACATCCAATCTCAGGTCGTGACTCAAATTTAGTGCTTTGGTATGCTTTGCCTTTTGGATGACTGATGGCAAAAATTGATGTGGTTTGTCCCCGCTGTTCTCAAACTCAGGGGGTTATCAGAAACGGCCACTCCAGCT
>Ga0268247_10000154_pt1 | contig 23587 bp, 21 predicted proteins | sample AgamicOrMae_FD_200245 | JGI IMG/M metagenome (GOLD analysis project Ga0268247, IMG submission 200245) | Agave microbial communities from Guanajuato, Mexico - Or.Ma.e (v2) (version 2) | ecosystem: Host-associated > Plants > Phyllosphere > Phylloplane/Leaf | place: Guanajuato, Mexico | collected...
ACACAAGACTCCACTCGGCTGTCTTGTGTTGCAACTTGCAAGTGAGCCAGTTGTCTCTCCTTTGCTCTCCTTGCGAGCCCCATGGACTTGGCTCCGGGCGCTTGTTGCTGCCGCCGGCCGCAGACTAGCTGGGCCTAGACTTCCTGCGGGCGAAACTGGCGCAACTGGCGCAACGAGGAGCCGTTTGGCCCTTTGGGGCGGCCCCCCAGAAGCCCAAGCGGCTCGGAGCTTTTGGGGCCAGAGTGACGGCGCTGCTTTGGCGGCAAAGCGAGAGGCGGATTGAGCGAGGACAGATGTGCGCCAGCTCGTGAACTTTATGCCACTTTTCCACCATAACCACCAGGCCATTGTGCGGCCCCGGTCATTCATTTGAATTTGGTGCCCATTCTAGTTTGTTGCTGTTTTTGACGCTCTCGCTCTCATTCGAACGTTCAACTCTGGGCCAAAGTTGTGGGCCAGTTGAGAGCAAAGAGAGAGAAGCATTGGCAGTTTGTTGGTGGAGCCAAACTGGCGCACACAAGCACACAAGCACACAAGCACGCACGGCCGGCCGCTTGCACACAGTGGCCAGTGGCCGTGTTTTGGCCGCGGCTGAGCCAAGGGGCCAAAACGCAGTGGAAAAGCTATGCCTCCAGAGACAAGCTGCGGCCCGTTGCCATTCCTCTAAACCGGTGGGTAAACAAAGCAGAAGTAAAATCAGAGCACCGCTTTCGAGGCGGCCCCGTTCGAGCGGCCTTGGCTCTCTGCAAGCCTCTGCCCATTGGCGCTCGCTCGCAGCCCACGCGCGTCACCATGAGCTCCAAACCACAACAATGAACGAGGCCCACAATGAAAGGTCTGCCTCTTTCTTGCTCCAATATAAATGTCGCCCAAGGAAATAGGTGGCCTCTCCTTCCGCAGTGCTGACTTCTCCGACTTCTCCGACTTCTTCCCCCGATCATCTGGCTCCTTGTCGTTTGCTTGACTCGAGCTCCGAGCGGCAACCAAGGCCGCCCTCCACCAGTCGGCTCATGCTCGACTAATGCTCGACTCGTGCTCGACTCGTGCTCGGCCAACCACTGGTTGGCCGAGAGGGAAGAGGGCGAGATTGGGAATGGGCATTGTGTTTTCCATTTTGAGTAAAAAGTGCCAACTCTGCAAGCCGATGGAACAAAAGGAGGCCAAGAGGCGAAGGGCCCATTCTTGTTGCTCGCCTGCAGAGCGCGCTTCTTCTCTGCCCATTTGCCGCCATTCACTCGCGCGCAGTCACGGACCATTGTCGCGCGCGCCCAGTCGGCCAGCAGCACACCACTGCGCCCGATCGATTATTTTCACTGAAAATACTTTACTATTCCACTGCTAAGCGTCGGCCCTAAGCGCTGGCATACACATCTTTGCGCCATTCTCGTGGACCCATGCGAGCGACATCTCTCCAATGAGCAGTCATCAACACCCGCAAAGTGTTGGGAATTATTTGAGAAAACCTATTCGAGAACTGGCAAACTTTGCGCCCAAATGCAGTGTGATACTTTTTTGCAACCGCGCCTTCTTGCAGCCCCAAACAGTGGGGGCCAAAACTAGGCTTTAGTGAGCGCGCCTGCAGCTGCCGAGGAGTGTCTCTACTGGATCCAGTTTCCTCAATGGGCGCCGTTTCTTCTCCGTCTCGATCTGCTGCCATTCATCAATCAGCTAGGCAACACTTGCCCACTCAACTTGATCGATTGCCGCCGAGCTGTTTGGGCCGCAAGTGGGCCGCAATTTGGCCGCAAATCAGTGAACAAGTGCCAACGGCGAGCTCGTGGCTCGAAGGAGCTTTGCAAGCGGCCTTTGAGATGGAAAAAGTGTGCCCCCAAATTTGGGCGGAATTTGTGAAATCTGGCCACCATAAAGCGAGACACTAATTGGCCAATTCTGGCCCATGCGAGCTGGACCATGCGCACTATCCGCCAAAAGTAAGGTAACAAATTTCTGTGCAGCGCTATGCAAAAATGTAATTGTACTTTTGACGCGCACTGCACGCTGCTGCAAGTTGGCCGCCTCGCGGCAGCGTGCAGTGGTCTCTGTGCAGTGCGGCCAATCGGCCCTTAGCAGCGGCCAGCAAACAGCAGAGCAGCAGACCAGCAGGCGAGCAGCGCCACTTGGGCCGCCACTCTGCGCTCGTGCACCTAATTTCCGGCCAACACAAAGGCCGCTCGCTCGCTCGTCCTCAGCGCCGGCGCTCTCATTCATCAATCAGCAGCAGGCTGCCGGGCCGGCGGCAGTGGAAGAGTGCTGCTTGGCCGCCGGCGCCGAAGGCAGAAGCGCCAAAAAGGGGCCACTCACGAGAGTCCATTGTTGCTGCTCACTCGCAAACTGGCCACAGTTTCAGAGTGAGCGCCCACTTTCCGCCCTGCTGCGGCTGCCACTGAACTGGCTCGAGACTGCCCAGAGGCGCCGCAGACTGTCTGGCCCAATCTGGTGGGCGAGCACGTAACGCGCGGGCCTTCAGGGAGGCCGCCCGGTCGAAGAGAGTGCCACTGGCACAGTTCCGGCTCCACTGGGGCCCTCTGCTGGGTTTTGGCGAGCGGCCGAGTGCATTTCGTGCCGCCCTAAGCCGCTTTATGGAACCGTTTTGGACACCAGACGCGCGTCGGCCAAAGGAGGACGCAAATTGGGCCTCTGGTGGCGGCAAATGCGAGCACCAGAACGCTGCTCTCCAGTGGAAACTTTGCACACAAGCAGGTCGCGCATTGCAGACTGTGTGCAGTGCGTGCATTGTGCGTTGTGCATTGTGCGCGCTGCAGACTGTGTGTAGTGCGGACTCTCTGCAGTGTGCAGTGTGCAGTGTGTGCGGTGGGCGCACTTTGGCCCCAAACGCTCGCTCGTGGATCATCTGGCGGGCCGGAGACAGTCTTTGGGGCGCGCCGGAGCATTGGAGTTCATCTCTGTCCAGCTTCTGAGCGCCGCATTTCAGCCCAAAACTCGAGGCCACGCTCGAGTGGAAACAATCGGGCCGAAATTTGCAAAATTTCTAATGAACAACCATCGACAAATGAGCAATGAGCCGCCCTTGTGGCCGCCTTCCTTTGGGCTCTTTACCAGCCCGCTAACTGCAGCAACATGCGATCTTGGAGCTTCCCGAAGACGCTCTGTCGACGACGCTCCACTGGGCCCAAGCTGAGCCGCTCCTCGTCCTCCGCGAGCCAATCGGGCGGACGAGCGTCTCTGGGCGGCCGGCCGACACTCATAATTGTCTTTGGGCCAACTCTGATCGGGCCCAGAGCAAACTGGCGCCAACTTGTTGTCCGCGGCCAGAAGTGGGCTCCACTGGGCGGCCCATTCATGGACCCAAACGCCGGCGAGCATTAGCCATAATTGGCAATTGTCTGCGCGAATTGGAGGCCCCAGCGCGTCGGACAGAAGGGATTAATGTGGCGCCAGCCCGATTGATTGATTTCCCCGGCCAAACGCCGTCCCAAAGGCCGTTCTCTGGCCGCAAGCAGAGCCCACTTCTGGCCGCGCCTCTGGAGCAGCCGGCGGGAGTGTTTCGAGTTGAGGAGACTTTTCTCTTTCGGCGCGGCCCAAGCACAAGAGTGCAGAGACCGGCGACAACAATGGGCAACAAATGAATCGGTTTTTTTCCCACTTTTCCTCCTCTCGTCTCTCGGTCGCCATTGGGCTGGCTGCTTGAGGCTGAGGGGCGAGAATTATCGCTCCTAGTCTCTGGCTCGTGCTCACCGCTGGCTCATCTTTTAGGCTTTCGAGAGGGCGGCCACAATGCACTCCCGGCGGCCAGTCACGAGCGGCCCCAAATGGGCGAAGAGTGCTGGGCCGCTTTGTGGGCGTTTGGGCGTTGCCGGCGCGCAGCAGCGGGAGACTAGCACGCAGAGTGCAGAGCACGCAGCAAAGAGCACGCAGCACGCAGCATGCAGCACGAAGAGTACACAGAGCACAGAGCACAGAGCGCAGAGTGCAGTGAGCGGCCCGCAAGAAAGAGACTGGAAAAGACTGCGAGAAACTGCACGAAAGCTCATCTCAGTCCACCGGCGGCCAACTTTTGGGCCAACTTTTGGGCCAGTATGCAAATGCGGCCTCGAGTGCCACTGGCCAGCACTGTTGAGGTGCCAACGAGCGACCTGGCGCGTCTGCTTAGAGCGTCTGCCTCGAGCGGCCGGCCGGCCAGCAGGAGGCGTCCTTTGTGTCCCTCGGCGTGCAAATTGTCCCCCGAGAGTGGCCGACTGGAGGAGGAAAGCGGCCAGAATGAGGCCCAAACTTTACCCCGAAGTTTGGCCCAAACTTTGGCCGTGGATTCTCCACGGAATTAGGTGCGCTTTGTCGGCCCCACAAAGCCGCTGGGGGCACGAAGAAGACTCTTCGGCAGAATCCAATTCCTCATGTGCCAGAAACAACTGGACACTTTCGCTCCAATCGAGCCTGCTCTCTTCCTCCTATGCTAGTCCTGCCTCCTCGCGCGAGGGACACTCTAAGGAGCAGTTCTGCTCTTTGGCCTCCTCTTTTGGGACTCAGGCCGAGCAGAAGCGGACGCTCAATTGAGCAGCCCACTGGCGCCCAGTCTTCCAGAGCGTCCAATTGCTCCTCAGGCGTCCAGTTGGCGCCAGAGACCAGCCTGCCTGCGCTGTCGAGTGGAAACTGGCCACGCGTTGCCAGCCCACCAGGACGAGCGAGAAGGGCACGCAAATTGGTTTACCTGTTCGAGGCGGGCGACTTGTTGTCGGCCGCCAACTGCAACTGCAACTGCAACTACAACTGCAGCTCAAACTCGCAGGCTGAAGTTGCAGCCCGCGCGCCTCCCCCCGCGCAGACCAATAAATTCTGATCGGCACGAAACTGACGCCGCTCTCTGTTGTCCGGCGGCAGACTGAGGTCCGAGTGAGGTCCAAGTGATGTCGAAGTGAGAGCCAAGTGAGAGCAAAACCAAGTGGGGCCCTGCTGAGGCCGAGTGGTGGCCATCTGACATAAAACAATCCCTCGAAGACTGTGTGCACTTCTCGCGCGCAGTGCACTTCTGGCGCCTTTTGTCGCTCATTTGCACGCTGCGCTCGAGCTGAGGAGAAGGCGCGCGCTTGTCTGCGGCCGCACAAAAGTTTGCCCCAAAACAGAGTGCCAGAAGTGAGGCGTTGCTTCTGCTGCGTTGCTTTTGCATTGCTTTTGCGTTGCTTTTGCATTGCTTTCGCGTTGCTTTTGCGCTGCTTCTCGCGCGCTCGCACTACAGTCTGTGGTCTCTACACTCTGAGGAATGCTCGTCGGGCACGACTTGGCTGCCAAGTGGCCGCTTCTGGCCACTTGTCTCGAGTCGATGTTTCACACTGACGGCGCAGTGTGAAACACAGCTCAGGACTGTCTGAGGTCGCCGACTCGACTGGGGGCCCAAATTGGCAACCAGAAAATCAGCGTCCACTCGCTGCCCAGCGGACTGCAGAGGCTCGAGAAATGCGCCCCAGAGAGCCAATGCAGATCTGTGCTCGTCGTTTTAGCCGTCCTTTTGCACCGTTAGACGATCGCTCGGCAGGAGAGTTGCCGAAAAGTGGCCCCACTTTCACCACGCGACCACCGCGAGTTCCCAGTCGATCTTTGGGGCTCGGCCGAGTGGGAAAGGTGCCCAAAACAAGCTGAAAACAGGCCCACTTTGAGCGCCGAAATTTGCACCTTGATCGAGATTAGCAACAACTTCTGGCTTGCATCACAAGGACCAATTTGTGGCCCTTCACCAGCAACTGCTTCTCGTCCAAACACAGTGCTGCTTTCTCGGCCGAGCAGCAAGCCAGTTCGCCTCAGAGTGAACGGCCCAAAGTCCATTAGATTTTCCATTAGGGGAGAATCTAAATGCCTCGCTCGTCGGCAGTTTGCCATCCGACTGCGAGCACAACAGTTTGTCGATCGGAGCAAAGTATTCGACTCCGATCGAGCAAAACGAAATGAAACGGCGATAATGGCAACTGAGACTGGCCGCAAATCGGCGTCAAAACAATGAAAGTTTCCATTTGGGGCCTATCATCGTTGGGCGCGCACACTAAGGGCCACTGCTGGAGCGCGCAGATTCGATTTGTGTGCGAGTGCGAGCCACTGTGTGCAAGGCTAGTCTCGCGCGCGCGCTAATGTGCGAGTGTTCTGCCGTTTGGAACCTTTCGATAACTCGATTAGAGGCACAGGCTGCCTTCGATGCAGCGGCGGCCGCAGACTAGCATCTCTTATCTCAATCTTGGATCTTGTTCAAAAGTTAACGCTCACTGGCCAGCCTTTATCTCTCTCTGGCGGCCAAACGAAGAGACACGCTCGCACACTTTTGGGCCGCCCATTTGCACTCTTGGGCTGCTCCTTAGCTCTTGTCTGTCTCTCTCACAGTGGCACACTGTCTCGCCCACTGGAACACGTTCCAACAACTGAGGTGCCCATTTCTCAGCGCATTTCTCAGCAACAACAACTACAGTCATTCGGGCCGCCTTTTTTGTCTTTTTTGCCACTGCGCCCAAACGACCCTAATTGGACTTCCTCCGCATTGTCTTCTCCTCCAGCGGCTCCTTTTGCGGCCCAGCCCACAGCTGAGGGCCCGCAAATGGCCCCCAAACGAGCGGGCGGCCCTTTTCAGGCTGTCTTCTCGTTCCTCTAGACTCGCCCTTAGGGCCAACCAAACCACCGACCAGCAGCAGAGTCTTACACAGAATTATTTCCTTGCTCGAGCCAGGAAATAATGAGCCAATTTACATGGCGCTGAGCGAGCGCAGTCAAGTGGTGTTGCGACTCTTGCCAGTGCTTAGGTCTGGCCTTGTGAGTTGAAACTGAGTTGCTGAGAAGCTTGCGTTTGGCTGAGAAAGCTAGAGAGTGGCTCTGGAGGGACAGTTAAAGAAAGGGAGTAGCAAGCGCTAATAAGCGTGCGAAACTCGAGCTGAATCAGCCGATTCCTTGAGAACCTCTGGAGGCTCGTTTGAGACTGATTATTTTCCTTTTTCGGAGATTATTTCCTCCGGGAAAGAAAATAATCGGCCCTTTGCTCAATCAACTTGGTCATTTGACTCGCCCATTTGACAGCCGAACGGGCCAGCTGAGAAGCCGATCGAGTTTGACTTGATGGCTATCGAGAGACTGTGAGCGGCGAGTGACTCTCTCTGGCCAGTGATCAGCACTTTGTCCTTGGCCTCGAGTGAGCTTTGCGTGGCTGACAAAGCTTGTGAGCCTAAGGGAAAGCGCGCGCAAGCTAAGGGCCAGAAGCTGAGGGCGAACTTTCACACAGTGCGCGCCAAAGCTCAGCCGAAACTTTCGGGCCCAAAGTTGCAGACTGAAATTGGCACAGATGCTGCAATCGACAGCTAAGGATCGATCAGTCTTGGAGATAATTCTGGCAATTCTGCCACTCTCTTTTCCGCTCCTTCTCCTCCGGAACACTGTCTCCCTCCCTCGCAACCTTTGTGTTCTCTGTGGAATATTGTCACTCGTTAGCTTGTTTCTGTCTTTGGCAGTCTCTCTGTGAAAGCGACACACTCCCAGAGACAGACTCCCAAAGACTCCCAAAGAGTCGCTCCACCAGCAAAGACCGGCAAACGGAAGCGAGCCGGCGCCATAACGACGGCGACACGTGGCCAAGTGGGGGCGAAAAGGAGCCTCTCGGTGCTCTTCTGGTGCTCTTTTGGTGCTCCTTTGGGCCAGCAAAACGAGGGGAGCCCCTCGGGCCGAATTTGCTGCTTGGGTGCGGCTGATGCACGCGAGCAGTGGTTTTGGTTGGGGCGCGCGTGGCGCTCACGTGAGCAAATTGCGTCCAAGTTTCTCTCTCAGAGGAATGCTCTTCCAACTTGGTGCGAGTTGCAACTTTCGAGCTGCTAGTTGCGAGCCGCGAGTTTTGGTCCGAAAATCGCCACTGACTGTCTGCGGGCCGAGTGCAAAGTTTGGCCTCAGCAATGTTTGGCCTCAGTGGCAGAGCGCAGGCGAGTGCGCGTTGCTCATTGCTCGCCCGCCGAAGACAATGAGCGGCCGCAAAGAGCAGAGCAACAACAGTCGCAAACTGGCTCCCCTTTTATGCTGCTCTCTCCAAATTGGCATCGCACTTTTCGCTCAACTTGGGCGTTGGTTCCTTTTGGGCCCACCTTCAGGCTGGTTGCTTTGGAGCAGTTTGAAGGAGAAGAGGAAAAGAGGCGGCGCAAGTTGTGCTGCACAAGTTGTGCTGCACAAGTTGTGCTGCACAAGTTGTGCTGCACAAGTTGTGTCCACGAGTGCGCGTCTTGCGTTGTGCTGTTGCCTCAACGCTGCTCTCACACGACAACAACAAGCTCCCATGCAAACGGCCAGCCTCCACGCTCAAGTGTTCGAGTGGGCGAGCCAGCCAGCCGGCTCACTGGCCAGTGGCCGCCCGTCGCCATTAGTAACAGTTGTCTGCGGGAGTGGAAGGCGCCGAGTGGCATTGCGTCCAGTTGGCTGCTTGCCCAAGTGTTTGAGTGTGCGAGTGTCTCAGTGGCCAAGTGGCCAAGTGGCCAAGTGCACAGTCGAACAGTTGGCCACTCGGCTTGATTGACAAGCTCGGTCGCCACTTGCAGGCTGGCCGAATTAATGATCAGCTGGTTGCGCCACAGCAACAGAGCAGCAGAGCAGCAGAGCAAGAGAGCGGCAGAAGCTTAGCCCAACTGGAGCAATAGTGAATAACAAACGGCAGCCCCAAGGAAGTGGCGCCCGTCGGCACCTGTTTGGCTAGTTAGGGCGAGCTGAGGGCCAATTTGCGGCCCACTTTGCAGGTGCTTGCTTGCTTCAGGGAACGCAATGGTGGACAGTCTTGGCCGAGGGAGGAGCAAGATTGATTGGGCGGGTCATTAGTGGCGGCGCAATGGAGAGAAGGCGGGCAAAGTTGGAGCAAAATTCGAGCAGAATTCGCACGCCGGAATTTGGTGAAAATCGGCGCCGCCGACCCTAAGGAGCGGCACTTCTCGGGCCAAGCAGCATTTGGGCGTGGTCGCTGAGTGCGCGCCGCACAGGAGCACGAGCTGGCCAAATTGGATGTCTCAGTTAGTCTCAGCTAGCAGTCTCAGTTAGCAGTCTCAGTTAGTGGCCTCAGTTAGCCCCAGTCAGTAGCTCTTGCAACTGCGGACTGTCCGAGGCGGCGCCGCGCTTGATTCTGGCAACTCTTCGCCGCAATGAGTGTGATTAATGTCCGCGAGTGGCCCGAAAGGCAAACAGGCGCGCCCACTCGACTGCTCTTTTGGCTGCTCTTCTGGCTGCTCTTTTGGCTGCTCTTTTGGCTGCTCACTTGGCTGCTCACTTGCCCAGCTGGCCAGTGGCGAAGATGCGAGGCGAAGATGCGCCGCTCGAGGCGCTTCGTGTGACTTTTCGACAAAGGAAAAGTTGGAGAAAGTGTATAATTCGAGCGACAAGAAGAGGCGCCAACCGCACTCTTTGCTGAGCTCTTTAGGTTGTTTTGGGGCCAAAAAGAGGCCCAAGTGGAATCTCGAGCCGGCCAATTCAATTCCTCGGCGGCTGAATTGCGGCTAGTTGTCGGCTCAAACTGCAGACAGTCTGCGGCGGCTCGTCTGCGGAACCAATGGGCCGATTTTATGCCCCCTCAGATGCATTGTTGTTGCGCTCAAAAGGGGCTCAAGAAGGCCGAATTTGAGCTCGAATTTGAGCCCAAATTCGGCTCTCAACTCGCAAGAGCTCCAAATTTTGCCCCAAAAGTTCGAGCGACTCGCCAAACTGCTCGCCAAACTGCTCGCCAAGCTAAGGGCGCCAGTTGAGCGGCGGAAAAATCGCAGCAATCGATTAATGGATCGCCCGGTCGTTATCTGGCCTCTGGCTCGCCAAACAAACTGCCTAATCCTCGAGCTGCGCCCCACTTAAGAGGCCTCGCTCGTCGAGCCATCGTTCTGCTGGAAAGCTCGCTTGGCGCGCCCAGCAGAACGACGACGATTGGAAAAAGTGGCCGCAAACCGCAAGCTAAGGACGCCAAGCTCGTGCGAGTCGCGCGCGCCGGAAACAAGTGGGCGCCCATTTCCGTGTTGCGTCTTTCTCGCGCTCGTCTCTTGCGCTTGTCTTTCTCGCGCTTGTCTCTCTCTCGCCCCAAGGGGCCGCAGACAGTCTTCGGGAGCGAGTTGTGAGTTGTGAGCTGCGACTAGCAAGCAGACGAGCGGCCAGCGCGACGGCTCATTTGGTTAAAACGTTTTCCCGAACGAGCCTTTTGGGCGCCATTCGAACGGGCGACTGTCTGCGGGGAGCAAAACAAACAGCTAGCCAGCGAGAGACAGACTGGCGCAGCTTAGCCGCCCTTGCAAGCCCCAGTTGCAAGCGCGTGCTGAAGCCCAGCGAGCGAGAGGAAGCTCGCCGAGCTGGCCGGAAATCCACTAATCTGCCTGAGCTCGCCGGCGGCCAAGCTCTGGCCGTGCGGAGGAATGTCTGCGGGCTCCTTTTGGGCGGCCGGAATTGCATCAAGTTGGGCGGATTTTGTTACCCAGAGGCGCAGGAAAGCGGCCGAGCGGGATTCAATTAGTTTGCCAAGTTTCTTGCGGGGGCAACAAAAAAGATAGACTCTCTTCGGGGCGCCAATTTCCTGCTTTCTTTTGCTTTTCTTTCACGCGAATTTCCTGCGCGATTTCTTTTTCCAAGAGATTCTTTTCTCTTTCAAGGCAAGAAGAAATTCGCCCCCCTCAATGTCCAGGCCAGAGACTGTCTGCGGGCCTGGAATGGACTTGATGAAATTTGCAAGAGGGCGGCGAGCAAAAAGGGCAATCAAATTGGGCAAAGCCGAAGAGTTGGGCTCTTGGTGAAATTTGCAACCTGCGAGCTGCGAGCTGCAAGCTGCGAGCTGGAGGAGCCAAAAGGAGCCAAGAGGAGCCAAGAGGAGCCAAAAGGAGCTCGTTGAGTGGAAGATTGAAAAGTGAGCTTGAGGCAAGTGGCAATAAATTTCTCGCTCGTCCACTCAATGGTCTCTGTGGGCGAGCGAGAAGAGTCCGAAGTCTGAAGTGAGCACTGTGGCCGCAGACTGACTGCAGTGGCCAGAGACTGACTGTGGCCAGAGGCAGACTGCGGCGAGCAGTCAGAGAGCAAAGGAAGACTCTCCTCTCGTTCGCCTCTCAAACGATAAATCAGCTCACCTTGTCTGGAGTCCATTTTTGCGCCTTATTTGCGCCGCTTTATGGGCACACTCGCGGCAACAATCCTTCATGATGGGCCGCACGATTTGCCAATCAACAGGCAGCCATCATTGCGCCTCGAGTTTGAGTTCGCGCCGCCAAGTCCTTGTGCTCCCTTTGGAGTGTGTGCAAGGCCGGACCTAAGGTGCAACTGGTGTGTGTTTTTATTTCCATTTCGAGTTTGGACACTTGCATCTAGTTTCGTCCCATTCGAAACAAGTGTCCAAGCAGTTTCTCTCACTTTGGCTCGCTCGTGGGCGCCGCTCGAGTGGTCAAGCTGACCGCCGAGTGGCCGCCAAAAGTGGGGCCTTTTCGCCCGGGTTTCCTCTTGCTTTTGCGGCCCAAAAAGTGACGCCCGATTGACGTGACAAAAGTCGATTTGGAGCCAAGTCAATGCGGAAAACGCGTCTCGAGCGGCTGAAACGTGGACCTGTTTGCACGCTTTAGAAGAGCTAGTCTCTGCCGAGCTAGACGGCTGGCCAAATCTTGCAAACTTTCCCCTTTGAGCGGCCGTTTTTTGCAGCATCCGGAAGCAAAATTGAGCGTCATGGTGCATTGTGGCACGAAGAAAAGTTGCAAAATTTAAGAGTTTTACACTCTCAATGTTGCAAAATCCGAAAGTTTTAGACTTTAAATGTTGCAAAATTGCACACTAGAGACAATCGTACAAGACAGCAGCAACTCGAGACAAGCCGCGAGCCAAGAATATAATCAAGTTTGTCTTTGTTTCTCTCGCGAATCTCGAAAACATCGGAAAGAGTTTTTTGCGCGTTTCTCGCACTCAATCTCTCCTCCTTTTCCGCTGTCTCCGAGGCTAAGGATGATTCTAATGCAGAATCCAAGCGAGCCACTCAGCTGGGCCTTTTCCGCTAAAAAGACGGACATTTGGCCGCCCGGCCGGGAGACAGTCTTGCGTGTTTGTTGCGCCGCTTAGAGTTGCGAGTTGCGAGTTGCCAGTGGCAAGTGAATGGCGAGAAACGCGGGACAAGTTTTTATTCCGTTCCGCTGCAACCTTCTGGCACATTCAACTGTTTTGCATCATCATTTTGGCGTAAATTTTTCTCCAAATTTTTGCCTAAATTTTTGCCTGAATTTTGTCTAAATTTTGCCTAAATTTTGCCTAACTTTTTGCCCCAAGTTTTGCTCAAAAACTTTCGGTGAGAATTCGCGCAGGCAACTTTCTCCTGCGCCTCTCGAGCTTTCTTTCTCTGTTTGCGGTCGGCGGCCGTCACGAGAATCATCATCATCTGTTTTCCCGGCAAACTCGTGAGATTTCTCCCTCCAAACGCCGGCAGACAGTCTCGCCCGCTCGCAGGAAGCGAGCGCGCCGCCGCCGCTTGATTTATGCGCGCCCTTAGGAGCAACGAGGGGCCGCCCAAGAGTGGCCACTCGTCCACTTGGGCCACTCGTCCACTTGGACCAATGGACCAATGGAGCAGCGGGCGGCCCCCAAAAGCGTCTCGCTGCAGTCGAGCGGAGCGCGCAATTCCGCGCCTCCAAATGGGCCGTGTCGTGCAATTGATATTGCTGCAAATTGGCCGCCTTCAGTCTGCAGCGATGGAGGCCAGTCTCTGGCTGCATTTGGCAAGCAGAACAACAACAGTCTGCCGCACATTAGGACCCTCTGTTTGGGTAAACAACTCGCCGGGCAGCCCACTAACACTTTCTCTCTCTCTCTCTCTGCATTCAACACCAAAACTGGACCGAAAACTGAACGCCGAAACCACGAAAACCGAAAACGAAAACCGAAAAACCGAAAAACTCGAACCGGAACGGAAACCGAACACTAAACGGCGAAAATTACCACGAAAATTATAACGAAATTTTGGGTATAAAAATAACAATTACCAAAAAACAATAACACTGAGCAGACTTTGCCCCCAAGCTGCTGCACCAGCCGCACAGTGTTGTCGTTCAGGCGCACAAGCCGCACGCCGTCGAGTGTCCCATCGAGTCGAATCCGGAGAGCCAAGTGAGATGGTTCAAGGATGGCCACTTGCTTTTGAGCGAGGCCGAACACTTAGACCAAACGGGCAGCGAGCTCATGTTCTTCACACTGAGCGAAAACGATTCAGGCGATTATCACTGCGAAGCTTCCAACTATTTGGGCTCCGTCCAGAGCGACCGTTTCACCCTAAACGTCCAGTCGAGTAAGTATCCACTGCTCCTATTCACTGCTCCTAATCCAACGAGTCTATTCAGCGAGTCTATTCAATCCGCCTATTCAACTCGCCGCTTATCTATATCTATATCTCTCCATGGAAATATATCTGCTCATTATCATTCAATCTTCCATTGTCGCTCCTGCTCCATTTCTGCTCCACTGCTGCTCTCTGGTCGGCCCATTTCTGCTCTCTGGCCGTCACAAGCACCTGGCCAGAGCTCTGCCATCGTCGAGCGCCGACAACTGTGACTGGCGCCAAATGGGAAGCCCAAATTCGGCGCCCCAAAGTGAGCGCGAACTTCCGATTTCCGCCCAACTTTCGGCCACCACTTTGCCCTAATTGAATCACTTTCGCCACAGTCTAAACTCTCTAGTCTAAACTCGCCACTTTTCACTTTCCACTTTCCTCTTTCCGCCCGTCTGTCTGTCTGTGCGCCTGTCTGGCCGCCACGTCGAGGCACGATTCTCTTTGGGGCCCAAATTCAACTCATTGTTTCCGCTCGGCCGAGCGCGGCCCCCAAAGAGCTCCAAAGGGCTGCTTGCAAAGAGCTGCCTCTCGAGACGAGCTGCGCGCCCCAAACGCAGCAGGACAAAAGTCAACAGGGCGCAATTATTCCACTGCAACGGCGCCACCATTGCACTCGTGCATGAGCCACAGTCTAGCCCAGAGGAGCACAGTGCAGCCCGGAGCGCAATCGGACGCAATCTAGCGCAATCATTAGCGCTCCATCATAATGGTTATGTCCAATTTAGTTCGGGCTCACTGGGCTCAGTGAGTGGACGCCACAGACAGCCACTGGCCAGCCTGCTGGCCGGCCGATACAAATGAAGCGAGTTTTCTCTCTCTCTGTCTTTCTCTGGCTCTCATTTCGGCAACTGTCTAATTTTTGCAACCGATAATGTGCCATTGGAGAGAAGGGCCGGCCGTGAGTTGGCCCCTCTCTCTGCCGCTGGCCGCTCGTTGGGGCCGAGTTAATGGTGCGCCACTTGCAGAGTCCATTGTCTGTCCGGTTCGAGCGCGCAATGTTTTGGGTTGGCCGCTCGCACACACAAACTGGCTGCAGTTTGTCTGCGCTTGCACTGTACACTGCATGTAGTGCTGTGTGTAGGACTGTATGTAGTGCTGTATGTAGGACTGTATGTAGTAATGTATGTAGACTCGCCCATTGGACTACACACAGTCTCGCGCGCAAACATCGCCGCCCAAACACTGCCACTTGGCCGCCCTCCATTTTCCCGCTCGACTCAGGACGGAAATGACACACAAGCTCGCCCGGCCGCCAAACACACTCTCCACTGGCCAGATCGACGGAATTGTTGCCGATGGTCAGCCCAACACAGAGCCACCCACTCTGCCCAATTGGACGACCAATTAGGAGGGCGAAATGGCAAATATGGCGCCGAGGGAGAAGATTTCGGACAATTTTCCGACAATTTTCTTCCTTTCTCCCTCGGCGGTCGATCCCAAGCCGCCCGCTGACCAGACTCAGCCAAGAGCTGCAGCTTGGCCTCCACTCGACTGTACTGGCGAGTCACTGCCGAACACAGTCTCTCGAGACAACTGCCGCCACTTCCGGCGCACTCCTCAAGGGCCGGAAGTCGCGGAGAACTCTCGAGTGGCCGCTGACTGGGTGCAGTCTGTAAGAGACTGTTGTGGGAGTCGAGAAAGATATTTTTCCATCGATTGGGTTCCCTTCTGGAGCTTTTTTTTGCGGCCCTCTGGCTGCGATCTTGTGCAGAGAACGGCTTATATATCGTCTTCGCAGACGAAATATAAGTGTCACTCGACGAGCAGACTCTCCACTTGCTCCACTTTCTGTCTCTAAAATAGCGGACCAAAAAGAGGCCCAAGTTTGCCCGCCGGCCTAAGAGTGTCTCCCTGAGCGCTGAGCTCACTTTCTGCCAACTGCAAGTGCACTCCAAGCGGGCGACTCGCAAGCCCAAATGTTTGCCCCGAAATGCTCTCGCCCTCTGGAAGCCGCCGGGAAACAAGCCACTTTGCCTCTGGAACAATCTGGCTGCTCTCGAGCCTCCTCTTCTGCTGGCCAGCACGTGAGATGGGCCAGCTGGGGCCCATTACTTCCATAGACTAGCTGCGGCCGAGAGTCTGTGAGCAGTGCTTTCTGGGCGCTAGTCTCTCCTCTGTGCTCAACAGAAACAGTTACAACTGGAACTGTACAGCTTGCAGACTACACACTGCAAGCTGCAAGCTCCAAGCTGCAGCCCACTGGATCGGGCCGACAAAATAATAATAATGACGGCTCGATCCAGTGCCTTTGCAGCCGAACCACGTCCGGTTTTTTATTCCCTTCTGGGTGCTGGCGAACTGCTGCTTTCTCGGCCCACAGGCGACCCTTAGGAGCATTTCTGGGCCCCGAAATGCGAGGGGCGCTCTCCGAGGGGAAGGACCAAACAATGGGGGTCCATTATTTCTCTTCTTTGAGCCAGCCACTGGCCAGCCGCCAACTCGACACTTGTTCTCCGATTTGGCCGCTCTGAGCGCCAAATCAGAGCCCCAATTTGGCCCCTCTCGAACTGTGCGTGGAAAAAATTTAATCGCCCTGCTCGCTCGTGTTATATTGATGTCAAACTGGCACGCACTCACAAAGAGCACCTCCTCTCGTGTGGCCTCGAGTGTCAGAGCTCAGGCTTCCGCTCGCAGCACTTGAGCCGCCGCACTGGCGCCCCTCCGAAGCCCAGCGAACTCCACCGGGCCGGAAGTGGCGCAATGCGTGTTCATTAATCACCACTTTTGTACTTCTTTGGCCTGGTGCCGAGTGCGTGCCGAGCGCGCCCCACGCGCCTGAGGTCATTAGATTAAGGGGGAAGCCGTGCGGCCTCCAGCAGACGGCCGGCGGCGGGGCCCACTCGGTAGATGCAGTCTGCGGCCAGAAAGAGAGAGCTAAGGGCCACAGCTAAGGGCTGGGACGTCCAAGTTCCAGCCCTTAGCTGCCGGCCGCGAGCTGAGATAATGAGAGGGGCCAGCTTGTTTCTTGGCCGCCTCTTCCTGAGCTTGTTGTTGTTTGCGTTCTGCCATTGTTTTTGTTCCTTTTTGTTGGCCCCAACTGGCCGAGAACACACTGGACACAGTAGCTCATCAGGCGGCCAATGAGCGCTCGTTGGATTGCGGCAAATTGGGCGCCAAACGAGAAGAGTTCGACCAGCTTCCGCTGAGCTCTCCACTGGTCACCTGCCGGCCGTTTTCCGCCTCCAAGTGAGACTTTCTGCCCCCGCGGACAGTCTCAAGTCGGCCCCCAATTGAGACGTTGCCTTCCGGCTGGCCAGCTCTGTTGGCCTGCAGCCACGCCCCCCTGGGCTGCCTAACAAGCTTGGGGGCGAAATGATTTATGGCCACTGTTTGTTGTTGTTGTTGTTGTTGCTGCTGTTGAGACTGGGGCCGGCGGCGAGGCGCAAAGCAGATGCCGAGGAGGCGCCGAGAAAGCGCCGAGGAGGCTCCCTCGGTCCAGTGGCTCTGCTTTTTCCGTTCTTCTTCCGCAGACTGTGATGGGCCGCTCAAGCTCGGCCGGTGGCCAGCGGGCGGCAGTGAGCAGCAAGCAGTGAGCAGCGAGAGCTAAACAGTGAGAACTGAACAGCGAGCAGCGAGCGAAGATGGAATCTGGCGCCGGATGGGGGCCGCCAATTTGCTTCTGGCGTTGTTTGTCTTCCGGCCCGCCGAAGCGGCGTAATAAGATACACAGCCGCGCGCTCTGGGGGCATCAATTACTGTCTCGAGCCGGCGCCAGTCTCCAGTCGACGGCGTCCGCCCGGAAGCGGCCCGGCGATCAATCATAACTGGGCGACAAGCTCGTGTCGAGCCAGTGTCTGGCCGTGTTTGCTCGCACACTAGCTTGCGCCTTGTCTTTCGTGCAGCTCCGTTGGCGAGCTTCTTTGGCGAGCTTCGTCTTGGGGCGTCTTCGTAGCGTCTTGGTGGCGTTTTTGGGCGCCTGTTTGAGTCTCCGCCTCTTTGCTTGCCCGCCTCTTTGGGCTGGAGGGCGACAGGCAGGCCGGAAGTGGCGCCGAAACAAGAAAGAGCGAGCAAAGAGGCGAAGAAGAGAAGAAGCGAGAGCGGAAAGGAGGGAAGCAAAAAGAGCGAGAAAAAGGCAAACGGACGCAAAACTAACAATCTTCTCCCCTCACTTCAACCACTGCTTTGCCACGACACACTGTCTGCCGGCGACTGAAACCGAAACAACGAAACAACGAAATAACGAAACAACGGAAATCACTCAGCTGTTCACGACGCGCGCATTCGACTGCAGCCGAGCCGGGCGGAAGTGGGCCCGGGCTTGGCGGCCGAATTCAGATGCAGTCTGCCGCTCGCGAGCGGCCTCGCCAGTTTGAGCGAGCTTGGCGGCAGTGGCAAGCGAGCGCCGCTCAGTTGGCGCAAAGACGGCCGCAGATTAGCCCAAGTGGTGTGGCTCTCTGCGACGGCTAATCCTCTGGCCGCCGCCGAGTCGCAGGCCAAGTACGCGGCGCGCCAGGTGGGCCCCGGCGAGTTCCAGCTGCTCGTCAGAGCCACTCCCCAGGACCACAACTCGAGCCTGAGCTGCGTGTTCGAGGGCGAGCCCGGCGAGCTTGAGTCTTCCGGCGGAAGAGACTCAGCCGCCGCCGCCGAGGGACTGGCTCTGGAGTCGAACGAGGCGCGTCTGCTGCTCGTGGGCGGCTCGTCGCCACTTCCGGCCTCGCCTGGCGACCCGCAGGAGCCGGAAGTGCAGCTTGGGCCTTCTGGGGGGGAGCAGCCGCGCGAGCTAGAGGGCACATCTTCTACATCTAAGGGCAACGAGACGACGGCTTCAAACGAGCAGACGAAGAGGCGCCGGCTGGCCAGTTTGGGCGACACGCTGGCCGACCTGTACGAGATCGCCAAGCCCAGTCTGATCATTCTGGCCGTCATGTGTCTGGTGGGCGCCACAGTGGTGCTCAATCTGCTGCTCTTCCGGCGGCCCTGCGCCACTTCCGGCGGGGCGCACAAGCAGCCGCGCTACGCCAAGCAGCAGGTCAGCAGCCGCCGGCGCCCGCTGGGCGCCTTCATGCAGGCCGGCGTGTCCTCGTCCTCGTCCACGGGGAGCAGCAGCGGCGGTTCGACGGCGGGCGGCCTTCCGGGTTGCGTGGGCGCCACTGACCCAATGCTGAGCAGTCTGCTGGGCCGCACACTGTCTGCGCCCTCGGCCGGCTCGCTGGTCGCCGGCAGCAAGAAGTACCGCCAGTACCGCGACCAGATGCGCAAGGTGGCCGCCTGCGCGGACCAGGAGGACCAGTTCAAGGGCGACTTCCTGGACGCGGGCAACTATTTTGCAAACACCGACTCTCAGCTGGCTCAAGGGGGCGCCCCCCCAAGCGGAAACCAGTACTTCGAGGGGGGCCACTTGTTGCGGCCGGCCGCCCACCTGCCCGACCTGTACAACCAGAGTCTGGCCGCCAGAGAGCAGGCGCGCTCACTGCTGCAGGCGAGCGAGCACATGCGCTCACTGAGCAACCTCATGCAACAGGCCAACCAGCAGCAGCAGACCAAGTTCGAGCCTTACCAGAATAACCAACTACATCAACATCAACATCAACACAGCCACCTCAACCTGCCCCTCAGCTTCTCCTTCATGGGCACTGGCGAGACTGCCGCCACCCACAGCAGCAGACCTCTGCCCCAGCAGCTGGACGCCGGCCAGCTGCTCGGCGGCCAAATGGGCCCCCCAAGTGGCGGAAGTGGAGGCGCCGCCGGAAACGCCAACACTTGGCACCAGCACCACCTGCTGAGCAACTCCAACTCGAGCGACAACTACCAGCTGGTGAGCTGCGCCTCCGTGTCCCCAAGCTCGTCCACTTCGGCTTCGGCAAGCGCAAGTGCGAGTGCAAGTGCGATGGGCGCCCCCACGCTGGCCGGAAGTGTGGGCGGCGCGCCCGCTGGCTCGGCCGGCCGCCAGGCGGAGCAGCGGGCGCGCGACTCGCTCAACGCCACTCTGCTCAGCCAGCACCACTACTCAACGCTGGACAACGACGAAGATGAGGACGAGGATGAGCACCAACTGCAGAATGGCCACTCGGCGGCGGAAGAGCAGCGCTACGAACAACTCGAGACTCAGCCAAATCCAATGCCCAGAACTCTCTCGGGCGCCTCCAAGTCTTCCGGCGGCCCTTCCGTGAGAGAGCGCAACTCGAGCTTCCGCTCGGCAGGCAGCACCTTTCAGCAACAAGACACCAGTGAGCAGCCTTCCAAGAGGGCGGCCGGCCAGCAGCGTCCAGGCAACTCTGGCCAAGCTGCAAACTACCACGACCAACTGTCGCCCTACGCAGTCTCGTCCATCTGCACCTCCACTAGCCAGCCGCCGCCGCCAGTCACCAGCGAGGCCATGCGGGCCCTCAACGAGCAGTTCGACATCAACCAGCTGGTGCTGCTCGACGACCTGCAGCCAAGCTCGACGCCCAACGACGACTCAGTGCTGCCTGGTCTTCCCTTCGAGGCGCCGCCGCCGCCAAGCTCAGCGCCCCCCTCGAAAGGGGCCCAGCAGAACAAGAAGCGCGGCCACAAGCGAGACCCTAAGGGTTGACTTGCGGCTGTTCCGAAGCTTTAGGAAAGTTGGAAATTTCTCAAATTTAGGAAATTCTAATTTCTCAAACCCACTCAAGAGCACATCTTGAACTTATAATGACAATTAGTGCTGGAGAAACGATTTTCCGCTAGGAAAATCGTCCATGTTTGTGGAAAATTGTGAAATTATCATTTTTAAGATTGGTAAAATGACCATTTGAGAAATTTTTAAAATGGTCGAAATTAGTGAAAAGCGCTCAAACCAAATAATGATTCCGCCAAGTGGCCGCCAATCAAACTCACTCGCATCTGTGATACCAAAATCTGGAATAAACTGGAGCAGAATTAACTGCTCTCAAGCTCACTTAGGGCTTTCTATTACAATCTCTATATTATACTAATCACTAATCATGTTCCCTATTATCTCTCTATTATCTATTTCCATCTGAGAATCGTTTTTAAATGGAATCGAATCGGCGAATTAGAATAGTTTCCACATTTTCATTCTGCTCGAGAACTAGAAAATATCTCATTATTGATAGCTGATCACTTCTAGAAACTCATCTTCTTGCTCTCATGAAACTTCTGTGAACCACGCGGCCAATCGAGAGCCACAGTCTCCCGCTCAGAGTTTTGGTTATTCTCGAGATGAGCTCAGGTGAGGGTGTTTCTGTTTGGCGCAATTGCTCGCAAATCAGTCCACTAACTGCAACTGGAACCAGCTTCGAGTGTCGGTCCACATTTAGGTCCACAGAGTCCAGGTTGCATTTGGTGACCAATTTGCTGGCCAGCGAGACAGTTTCCTCGCCCCAAGAGCTGGCCAGTTTGTCGCAACTTTGGGCCACATATTTCTTGTAGAGTTTCTCCACTTCTCTTTCGGAGACTCTCACTCGGCCCGTTTTCGGGTCATGCGAGTACAGATTGTCCCTGTGGATTAGGCTCATCCTAAGGAAGAAGAGAGCCCACTTGAGGCGAGCTTTGGCCGAATTGGACTCTCTCAAATCGTTGAAGTCTGTCCGCAGCAAATCGCGCACTATTCTCCTCATCGATTCCCCATAATTGTCTCTGTCCTCTTTCCTGTCCGAAACGAGCGCCAAAAAGGTACTGTAAACGATGGGAATCCTTTTGCGTTCGTTCTCCAAGACGAGGGCACTTAGACAGCGTTTAACGAACGAGTTGTGCATCGAGATCACTAGCTTGTTAAGACGTCTGTTCGATTGGGGCGCCTTCAGAGGATTGTTATCAGATTCCAGCTGCATCACTTGGAACATTTGGGCCACTGTGTCCACATTTTGCTCGCTGCATGATCTCGAATAGGCACTGGACATGGCAATGAATCTCTCCAAAACGTGACCAACTTCGCAATCTTCAAACTCTCCATTTGCAACCAGTTTTTCCGCCGCCACTCGATTGAGCTCTACTTCATCTGATTCGGTGGCTTCGGCCAGCAACAAGTTGGCCTTATCGAATGCGCCATCGATTTTAACCCTCAAACAGTTGAGAGAAGCCTCTGCGGCAAGATTAATGCAAACTATCAGTAGGCTAAAAAGGAGCAGCCGCATTCTGGCGCACCAAAGACACTGGGTGGTTAAGTTGGACGAAGATTGGAAATTGGAAAAATTAAATTTGAGTTCAAAAATAGAGAGTTTTTAATGATGATGAATGCTAAAAATTGAGCAATCGAAGTGAATGAATTGAGGCAAGTTGGTGGCGCAGAATATCTCATTTTGCCGCATTCAAAAAATGGCCCAAAATTTGCAAATGCCAATGCCTATTTCTTTTTAGGACTTCCATTTCTAGGAACTGCCAGTGCTCCGGATTTTTGTGCGGTTTATTTTTAGATCCACTTAAATAGCGGGTAGACAGACAACAAGTCCGCCGGAAACAAGATCTCTGAGCTTGATAAATTATTGGATATGGAACCAAAGGTGATGGAATCAAAGAGATGTCACGAAATTCCTCTCCTCTACTTTCTACTTGTGACTTGGTTGGGATCTCTTCTGAGTTCCATTGAGATTCTCTTTGAATAGTTCGAGTAATAACAGTGAATAGTTCAGTGAATATGGTAGGCCCCCAAGCTTGTATACGACGGCTCATCACCTGGACAGGCTGATAATGTCAGGCAAGCTCTCCAATGTGCATCCAACAGTCATTGAGCATGAGTACTTCATGAGTACCTCTCTAATTTTCTTTACCTTCTATTAGGTTGCCTCTCGGAGAACACAAGTGGGGTTTTGCTCGGATGCTTACTGAATTCACGGGCTACATGATACATGCGAGTGTGGAAAATCTCCACTCAATGTTGACTGATTTCTCCTCAAGCTCTAGATTTATCAGCCGGTAAACAGGACTATTGATGACTTCAAGAGAAAACGATACTCGGACTCTATTTTGGAGTTGCCGTGAGCTCGCCTGTTGCTTGATCAGAGAGACAGGGCAGAGCTTAGAGGCTACTAATTGAATGGATAGCTACTGAGAAGGAAGCCGCCGGATGGCTGCCTCCTTCCTTGGATATATGGTAGCCCTTCTGAGGGCGGGTGTCGTGCATTGGACGCTTGTTGCACGAATCGGAGCCTCTTACAGAGCCCCTCTATGCGACAAAGAGGCTGGTTGTTGTGACCAGATGAGCCTATAGTCCATATCAGCTGCCAGCCTGAAGCAGACTGTAAACCTTGTTATGAGGCTAGAAACCTCAGAAGAGACACAAATTGGAGCCTTCGTACCGTGCACGGACCCGCTCTTACACGCTAGCGCACTCTTGTCATCGTGCGCTATTCTGCCATTGAATCCGCAGAGCGATTTCTTTCCAAATTCTGAGACGATTTTGACACCTTAACAATGAAGCATCGATGTCTTCGCAACCAATTGAGCTAGGCAGAAAATAATCATATCAACATGGTGCGAATTATATCATCTAGATAACTGCGCAGTCTGATTGTGCATAATGGGTTTCGCGCGGCCTCCAGTGGGGGTCAAAGTTGGAAAGTCGAGCTCCATTATGGAGAAAGTAGACGTCGTATTGTGCTTTTGCGATTTGTCATGCACTTTCCTTACGTTTGGATTGTTGCATGCAAAAGATTAGCTTGCTAACATGTTTCATTGTGCAATTGGAGAGATATTTGTCTCTTTTCTTAATTGCACCAGAACGGACAATTGACATGTGGTAGAGAATGCGAACTGTGATAACTGAGCCACTAATATGCAAGCTAAAGGGCGCCGTCTTGCAAAGGCTGCAATCTTGACCCTTGTGGGCCCCAGACTGCGGGGCCTCACTAGCTAGTGAGGCCTGTGGTGGAGCAAGCAAAGCATAATCAGGCTGTTTGTACTGTCAGGAGCCTTTGGATGCATTATTGTAGCTTGAGTAAAAAATTCATTCGCCTAGCATGAGTATTTGTATCCCAAATCAATCTTAAATCAAAGAGGGCTATCCTGATTGTGGTACTCTTGTCGACAATTTGCCAAAATATCGTTCGCTCGCACTGCGGGCTAACCAATCATGTGAGCCCAATGAAACTTTGCACACTTATAACAGTATAGTAGCACTACTGGTTGTTAGCCTATTTGTGCCTCTTGAATCAATAATCCATCCACAAGAGAGCAAAATGTTCAAACGCTTTGGGGCCCCTGGTGTGCGAATGCGAGCTGAATGGAGACAAATACAATCACCACGCTATTGTTTACCAGTTAGACAACTACTGCACGCAAAGATTTTTACCTGACACAACTAGAAGCATATTTTCAAAATTGACACACATAATTAGCTAAAGGGGCCCCTGCATGATGAACCAGCGATGCCAGAGGCAGCAACATTTAGCTAAT
>Ga0268247_10000155_pt1 | contig 23514 bp, 28 predicted proteins | sample AgamicOrMae_FD_200245 | JGI IMG/M metagenome (GOLD analysis project Ga0268247, IMG submission 200245) | Agave microbial communities from Guanajuato, Mexico - Or.Ma.e (v2) (version 2) | ecosystem: Host-associated > Plants > Phyllosphere > Phylloplane/Leaf | place: Guanajuato, Mexico | collected...
CCTTTTGCACGCATCTTCTTACTATGGAAAAGGCGCCCTTGCCAAGCTCCTCCTTTAGATCATAATTATCACTGAAGCGAGTCGTAACCGCTGGCCCAATGCCACCAGTTGCCATGGCTAATGATTGAGGGAGCGATGATAGATGATGGCTAGAAATGAAGAAGGGATTATTAATAATAACTGATGGGTGAGGAAAAATCTCGACTTGAATTCTTGATGAGAATCTTGCTCAATCTTATTCTTTTTTGGTAAATAAAAGGGGACGAGCGCGCAAGCCATGTTCAGACTGCAAAGCACCTTTGGCAATGTATTGTTCGCGTGGCGCGCGCGAGAGAGCAGCTGCGGCGGCGCCGCAGTGTGGCCGGGCCGTGTTCGTGTGTGTGTATGTGTGTGTTAGTGGGGCGATCTCTCGGCGAAACGGGCGTGAACTGGGTAGGGCCTGCGGGCGGCTGCGGGAGAGCGCGCGCGAACCCCGAGCGGGCCTCTGGTGCCGAGGTGGAAGAGGTTGGAGGGATTGTGTGCGGTAACTGGTGCGCGTTTTCGGGGCCCAAGCAGCTGACGAGGGGGGAGGTGCGGCGGTGACCGAAAGTGGGCTACGTGCCCGCGCGCGCCGCCCTCACTCAAGTTGGCGGCGTTGGCGTCTACGTGCTCGCCGCTGGCGCCGGCCTCGGCTCCCTCAAGCCTTCTCAGTGGCCAGCGAGAGAGAGTGGCGGCCGCCCCGAGAGGGTGGCAGCGGCACACAGCCAGCCGGCCAGCATCAGCGGGTGGCAGCGCAGACCCGAGCCAGCGCGAGTCTGCGCAAACTGTCCACGCCAAGCCACGGCCGGCAAGCTCGTGCATGTCCGCCCCGCCGCCGCCGGCAGGCCTCGCCGCCCTCCTCCTGCAACCACCGCGCTCGCAGGGACGAGCAGGAGCGGCGCCTCCGCCCAGCTCGCCGCCGGGGCCCACAGGCACCGGCCAGTCGGGGGCCCACTCGCTCGCCTTTCCGGCCCTACTCTGTGGCGGCCATTCGAGCTCGGCCCGGCCGGCACTGCATCGGCGCCCGCACAAGACGAGAGGGCGGGCCGCGCGACCTTCTAATCGGTAGATTGATGATAGTTGAGTGGCCGGCTAGCTCGAGTGGATCGGTGGCCGAGCTCGCTTTCCATTAGCCACTTAATTGTCGTGCGGGCGAAAGCCGTGCGTTTGTGGCCCCTTCCAGAGGCCACACTGGCACGCCCTCGGCCTGGGTGGTCTGGATTTGTCGCGCCCTCGCTGGTGGGCCGCCCGCTGTCCACTGCTCTCCGGCCGGCGTCTCCAAATGGAGCCACGATGGAGCCCGATGGAATGGGCAGCGGCTCGTTTCGGGGGCGCCAACAAGCTGCCCGCGAGATGAGCGAACCATCATCATCATCATTAGAGCTGGTCATCTGTGCGAGCCACTAGAGGCGGTCGCATTATCGGAAGCAGTGTTCTGTTGGTGGTGGGGAGCAGTTGTTTGACTTAGGCTTATGGTTGGCACTAGGACTTGTTGTTGTAATTGTTGTCTCTGTTGCTGCAATAAGGCGAGCGTGTTCAGCTGCTGCTGCTGGCTGGCAACCGAACGCAAGAAGGACAAACTGGTCTGGGGGCCGCGGCAAAAAATTGGCCCCCCACTTTGTTGTCCCACTTGGGCCGCCGAATTGGAACGATGCAAATGGACACAGAGCCAACTTTTTCCATCACGCCGGTGCCAAACTCTGGTCTCCTCGCTTCGCTCAACTGAGATTAATTGGCCGGATTGCAAATCTATGAACTGAGACAAGTTCGTGTAGGCAATCGAGGCTGCATCCTCGCCGAGCAGGTAAACCTGTGGATTCAATAGGACAGAATACTGTCTAACCAAATGGGAGGCACTTGCACTGCCAAGGGACGACACACTGCCCAGACTGAGGCTGGCCAAGGCCGCTGAGGTGGCGGCGACCTGTTGTTGTTGTTGTTGTTTGTTGTGGTTTTCTGTTTTGTTTGTTGGCGACGAGGCTGAGGCGCCAGAGGCCACCTGCTGCTGCTGCTGCCCTTGGGGCTGAGTGTGACTTTGTGCATGGTGTGTCTGTGTTTGTTGGCCCAAAAGGAGGGCCCTCTGTTGTTGGGTGTAATTCTGCTGGATCTGAAGCTGAGTGGCCTGATCTAAGCACAACCGACGAAATTGCATATTATCAACAAGTTGGCCAAGCGTCTCCGGTTCGAAGGAGCTCATGTGGGGGTCGCAGAGGCGCGCGTACGACTCGTAGTCGCCCTGGTTGAGCGCGTTCAGCACGCATTCGGTGGTTTTGATGATTTCCATCTTACGCGCTGCAGCAATGTTTTTCGTACAAAACAATTGTTCGTACAAAAGGGTTAAAAACCCAAACAAAACAAATTGCATTTCGCGTGGAGTGCAATGTTTTTGTGTACAAAACGTTGGAAGACAACATTGGTTAGAGGGGCCATTTTTAAAAATGGACAAGAATGCACCAAATTAGACCAAGATCGACCGGAGAAGACCTCACATCAATTACACATGAGGTGTAGAGGCCGTTTCAGCCTTTAGGGGCCGGTTTCAGGCCGATAGGCTGCCCTCACTGCCGAATCACGTGGTCTAATCCGATCTGGTCTGATTTGATCTGATAAATTGAATTGAATTATTTTCCACCAGGGAAACTCACCTGTTGTGGGGGAGGCAGTGGAAGTGGACGAGGAGGAGTTTGTTTTCCTTGGCGACTGGTTTGTCGAGTTGGCGCTGCTTCCAGTGGGCGCCATTGGGCCCGCCTGCTTGATGGTTCCCGACGAGCTGAGCTGGTGGGCCGCGTTGGAGCTCGTGGAGGCGGGCTGGCCTTGCTGCTGTTGCTGCTGTTGGAGGTCGAAACCGGAACCAAGCAGCTGGGTCGAAACGGTGGCCAAAGGTCTGGGTTGGCGAGCCTGGCCAGCGGCTGGCTCGAGCACTGCTGCGGCGGCGAGCGCCAAAGGATTGGATCGGGACGAGTCGAGGAGGATCGCCTGCTCGGCCAGCTGCAGCTCAGCGTCGGCCGCAGTGAGCGGCTGCGAGATTCCCGCCGCGGGTTGCAGCACGCCTGTGGGCGTGGCGGGATGCGCCCCAAGAACCAGGCTCGAAATGGGCCCGCCCGGCGAAGTGGGCGTGCCCACCACGCCCACCCCAATGCCCGGCGACCCAACGTTGATGGAGCTGGAGGCTGAGAGAGCGTCTGTGCTCTCCTTTTGGATGATGGTTGGCGAGGAGCTGGCCAAGATGACGGTGTCCTCCTTGTTTTTGGCAATCATTGAGCGGCCTAATGGATTGTGATATTGCGGATTTGGGTTTGGCAAGAGAAGAGGGCAGAGTTGTATGCATGGACGCAGAATTACAAACGTGCAAAATTAATTGGTTTGGCGTTGTGTCATTTTGGGACAAGATGAGGTCCAGTTGCACGGTTTGCACGGTTTTCCCATCAGCAATCGTTTGTGGACGAGAATTGGGCGGAATTGCGTTGGAATTGGGTTGGAATTGGCCGGTGGTCGTGCGGCGGCAGATGGGTCAAGGTCGGGCAGTGGTCGGTTGGTGGTGTCCATTTTCAGTGCGGCGGAAGTTCCGAATCGAGTGGGTCCAAATTGTGTGTGTTTTTCGGCCAATTTTGGGTGAGCAAATGCGCACAGTTGTGGCCAGAAAGAGTGCGGCCAGTTCATCATCGGGCATCATGATTGGACCAATTGGTGATTGGACCCATGAGGGCGGTCGATTGGGTGCAATTGGGGACAATTGTTCGGGGGGGAAATGTTTTCGGTTTCGGTTTTGTGTTCGGTTTTGTGTTCGTGTCGCGTTTAGGTTTCGGAATTTGGGCGTGCGTGTGTGTCCGATTGGCATTGAAGAGATGTTTGCGAGCAGTGCGCAATGAGGAGGAGGAGGAGGAGTTGAGTTGCGGATGATTAGTGTCGGGCGGCGACAAATTGACGCTCAGGCGGCAGGCGAGTCGAGGGACAGTGTCTAGCCAGTTTGGCCAGTCTGGCCAGTGTTTGGCCGCCAGCCAGGTGAGTGCATTTCGTGCCGAGCAGAGTGGGGCCGCGCCTTGGGCGTCGGGCAAAGGGGGGGCCTTTGTGTGGGGCGAGAACAGAAGAGAGCTCAATTGATTGGGCGCTCGTGTTTCGGCGCGGGCAAAACAAACTGGCCTCTGGTGGTCGAGCGGCGAGAAGCCGTGAATTGAGCCCACTCTTAGGTGGTGGCGGCGGTTTCACTTCCAGTTGGCGAGCCAGCTCGACGATGTGGACGAGCGGCAAGAAAAGAGAGTGGGTCTGGGAAATTCATGATCGATTGAGGCGCCTTTGCAGTATGCGTCTGGAGCTCATTGTTAATGTGGGGCTGCATTGCACCAAACGGCGCCGCATTCAAGAGTGGGGGCCCAATGCAGCCCATTTGGTGCGCTCGAGTGTGCGCCGTCCACTTTGCAGCCCTAAGGATTGTTTGGGCTCCGGGCGGCTCTCCAGCATGTCGCCCACTTCGCCCCCAAGTCGAGCGGGGGCCGGAATCTTGGAATAACATTAATTTTTGCTCCTCTTACACGGGCCCAAACACAATGGGCCGCCGAGCTCGGCCAGGAAGAGGAGAAGGGCCGGCTCGAGTTTGGCTGAAAGGCGAGCGGATGGGACAAACAGGCCGCCTTCTGGCTCCACTTTGGGCCCGGATGGAGTGGAGCCAAAGTGGCGGCCAAAGTGCTCGCTCACTTCTCTCCTCTCGCGCCGCCACCTCCACTCGGGGCCGCCAAAGTGGCCGCCGCCTCTGAGCGACAGGCGGAGGGCGCGAATGCAAATGTCTGCCCGCCGGCTTGGCGGCGGCTCGCCAGCTAAGGCTCGTCGGCCGGCCCATCGGCCGTCTGCAGAGAGCTTGCCGCACAGAGCGGGAGGGAGGGGGAGGAATTCCAGCGGGCGGGTGGGCGTGTGCGGCGGGCGGGCGCGCGTGGGGCAAACTGGGGCGAATTCGCCGCGCGGGACGAAATGCGGTCCGCGCGCTGCTGCTTTCCCCCTTTTCGGCCGACCGCACGACACAAAGACGTGCGGGCGGAGGAAGCCAGTCTGGTGCCCGGCCACGCAAGCTGCAGCCTTTGATGCGGCCCCCCGACAGCGCCGAGTTGGGGCCACACGCAAACGCTGGCCTGGGGTCCGAATTATTGGCACGTAGCCCGCAAACTGTGGCCGCGTCGTGGCTCATTAGCGCCGGCCGGCTAATGAAGCGAGCTTGCAGCCAGTTTTCAGCCGCCGCTCGGCCACAATGGCGGCCAACTTCGTGACAGGGCCAGCACCTCGCCAACTGGCAATTGGCAACTGGCAACGATTGTTTAGCTCAATACTGTGTTCAATACTGTGTTCAATTCTGTGCCAGTCTCGAGCTGCGCCAACTTTTGGCCCAGCGAACAGTTGCCAAATTGGCCCCCAGTGTGTCCTTGTGTGTTGCAGCACAGACAAGGCACAAGCGGCCACACAGGAGCCGCGTTTGATTGGCCCGTGACAATGGGACATCAGTTGGGCGGCCAGAGGAGAAAAACCGCCAACATGATGAGTCCAATTTGGTTTTTCTCTGAAATCATTAACGGCGCTCTGCAGAGTACAAATGGTGCTCCACGAGCACCATTTGTAATTGCGCGCCGCCTTTGTTCAGGCTCGCCGTTTTGTGCATGAACAATTGTCTCTAGCTGGGCCGCACTTTGGGGCGCCAAGCTCGCCCCAAACAGGCGGCCCAATTCTATCTCGATCACTTTTTTCCCCCCTTCCAACGAGGCCGAAGGGGCGCCCTTTCTGGCCCTTCTGGCCGTCCACAAGCCGCCCAGAGCGAGCACAGCCGAACACAGTCTCCAGGCAGGAAGGGGCCCAGTTGGGGACAAAGTGGGTGGCCCTCCGGAGCTTGCGGCTAGCGAGCTTCTGGCCAAGAGAGCGAGTACGTGACTTTTCCGATTGCAAATTGGCCAAAATGCAACCCTGATGCGTCCACACACTCGGCCATCCATTCTAGTCTGCGGCGCCTCTTCGAGGGGCGAGTGAAACCCACACCCAAGGCGTCGCAAAGAGTGTGGGTTGCAATCGTCGCTTGCAGACGAGCTGCAAGTGCAAGTGGAACTCTTCCTCTCACTCGAGCTGGAACTCTGAGGCGCTGGTCTCGAGTTTTGGCTCGCCAGCTCGAGTTTTAGCTCGCCAACAGTGCAGCCAAACTGGGCCATCAAATCGGATCCGCATCAACTGAAATCCCCGCTCAGTGATAAGAATCCAAACACGTTCCTAATCCACATAAGCTCCTGTGGGCGGCCGGCGAGCTAATGAGCGCGCCAGTGGGCCAGCAATGGGCGCTCAATGACAACTGGGTGCAATTTAGTGTGTGGCGCCCGATGGAATGCGACACGGACGGAATGCTTTGTGTTGGCCGCTCCTCTGGCCTCATCTCTCTGGCGGGTCCAGCGAGGCGGCCTAAGGGCCGCTGGCTGCACACTTCTGCTGCACTGGCCCTTAGCACTGCCGCAGCACAGGAGCGTCAACACAAACAGTGCACAGTGCAGCGCGTTCTGCATGGGCCGTGCAGGGCAGTGCGCACGCCCCAGCGCGCCAGTTTAAAGTGGGCCGTCTGGAGGCAGCGCGAATCCGCGTTGCGCGTCCAAGCTGCACCAAGTGTGTGGTGGCCCAGATTGGACTCGCCTCCAGCCTCCAGTTTTCAGCCTCCAGCCTCCAGTCTTCAGCCGGCCGGCGCCCCCACCTTCGCGGGCTCGGCTGGGCACGAGTGCGGGCCTGTCAATTTGGCGCCTCGGCCATGATTTGGCCGCACGCTCCGGGCGCCGCACGGCCACCAATCAATCATTTGGCCCAGTCCACAGACACTGCTCGGCGCGCCAGCCAGCTTGCCAAATGCACCCACACGGCGCCACAGCCACACGAACTCGCCACGGCTGCCCACTCGGCTGCAGATGCGACAGCCCAACGAGCAGCCGGCCAGCCAAAGGGGAGCCCCAAAGCAGCCAAAGCGATCATTTATCAAGACACAGAGAGTCGCTCTCTGGCCGCAGACTGTCTGTGTGGGGGCGCGTCTTGGCTAATTCTGGGCCGCAGGTGAGCGAGGGGCGAAAATTGGCCCCCGTTTTTGGGCTTGTATCTCACTTGTATTCACAGGCCGCGCTCCAGTGCGCCGGCGCCGCGCAGGAACCTTTGTCAGAGTCCCAAGCTTGCCAGGGGCGCTAAGGACGCCCCATCCTGTGGAGGCGCAGCTCTGGCAGTTTGTGTGCAGTCTGAGAGCCTCGAGGGCGCCCAGTGGACGATTCGTGAACTGGAGCACTCCTGCCAGTGTGTTGGACTCGTGCCGGCGCTCAGTGGTCGTGTGGCGGCGCCTCTCGAGCGGCCGGCCAGCCGCAAGGTGCACACAACAATTTCGGACAACAATTCGGCCCGACAACTCGGCGCGACCATTCAAACGGCCGACCACTAATGACAAGGTACGCGAGCTTGGCCGCCGAGCTTGGGTCTCCCCTCAGGCAGTGTGCGGGCCCCCCTCGCTGGCTAGCTAGCCAGCGACAGCGAGACAGTGGGCGCGCTTGGCCAGCTCGGCGGGCGCTCTCACAGTGAAATATTCCATCGCCATCAACTGGAATTGGTGCACAATGGGCAACTGTCACCCTTCGGGAGGCGAACTCGGCGGAGACTTGGCTGTTTGTTTGTTTGTTCGGCCGGCGTGTGTCAAGTGGCGGCCTGCAGTCTGCAGACAGTCAGCGGGCAGCCAAATTCCATAGGCGCACACACTGGCCAAGTGCGCGCTGCAGTGTGCACTGCAATGCCCTGCAGAGTGCAGTGCAGAGTGTGTGCGGTGGAGACTGTGCTGGGCGCCCACTGGACGCGATGTGCAATGGGCGCCTGGCACAATTGGGATGCCCAATGCGCCAAAAGTGGGCCAAGTTGTCTGCTCCTCGTCGGGCCATTAACATCAAGTTTAACTTTAACAGAAATTTGCCAGCCAATGGGGAAAAGTGCACTGCGCTGCACTCAATTCTGCACACTCTCCTCCCAGTGTCGCGCCCCACAAGCCAACAATCTCGCCAATCTGCCTTCTCTTCTCTTCCCCCCTCTCACTACTCCTTCTTTTCCATCTTCTCACTTCCTCAAGTGGAAGCCCTCAGCTCACAGAGACTCAAAGCTCTCTGTGAGCTGGCGGTCTCTCCCCAAGCTAAGCACAGGCCCGCCACCCAACGCTTGGGGCGACCTGTCCCCAAGCTCCGGCTAATCAGATCTGGCGCCTCTCGTTGCCAGTGCGCCGGTAAGCTCGCGGCGGCCCCCAGACGCAAGATGAGATGAATCGCGATCAGATTGCTCGAGGGAGGGCCCTTTTTTGCCTCAGCTTCGGCCCAATGGGCTGAGAGTCGGCCCGAAGGAAAGCTCGCCGGCGAGCTTGCTGAAGGCGAGCCCAAGATGGCGGCCAATTATTCTCGCGGCTCATTTCTGCGTCGTCTGGAGCGCGTCTGTGTGAGTGGAGAGCTGGTTTGGAGAAGGAGGAAAAGGAGAGAGGAAAAGGAAAGAGAAGAGAAGAAAGGGAAACGATTCGTGACGAAAAAAGTGAGCTGAGCGGCGAGCGCGTGCACAGTGCAGTGTGCGGAATACAGTCTGTGGAGTGCAGTCTGTGGAGTGCAGTCTGTAGTGAGTGCAGTCTGCACAGTGCAGACTTGGTCCAAGGCCGATTTGAACTGCGCGCCGGCCAAGTGGAATCGATCTCATCATGAAGCTCGCCCGCCGAGAGTCATAATTTGGGCTCCAGTTGCCAGTCCGCTTTGCATCCGCACGAGCCGGCCCACAAGCAGCGCCAATTGGAGAGGCCCAAAGAAGCGCCTGTGTGCCGAGCAGCTGCAGACCGCCGGGCATTATTTACAAGTCGAGGGGGCAAATTATCCCCGTTGGCTGAGCGGCGGCTTGGCGGCGGCGACCCAGCTCTGGCCCCATTAGCCAGATTGGGGCCGGTCTGGTCTGGGCGGCACAGGTGCCCTTCCGTGCGGGGGGCGCGTGCGAGCCAGAGCGGCGCCTCCTCTGAGGCTAGTCTTCGGGCGGCCTCAGCGAAGCGTCGCCCGTCCGGCAGGCAGTCTGTGGCGGCTCGAGGGGGCGCACAAATCACACACAGGCCCAAATGAGCGGCGTGTGGGCGGCGCTCGATCAAAGTGCTCGAGACTCATGCGGACGGCGAGTGTCTGTGGGGCTGGCCGTTGGGGGCGCAGTGAGAGTACGACTAGTGCACAGTGAGCGCAGTTTGAACGCAGTTTGGGGCCGCCAAAAGTGGGGCCCAAATGCACAGAGGCGGCCGGAAAGAAACAACAACAAGACCACTTGAGCAAAATCAATTTGGATATGATTTCGCCGCCGCAGACACTCTCTGGCGCGCACGTTTCCACACTCATTTCCACTCACTTCCACACACACTCACTTCCACGCAGGTCCACGCAGCTGCACACAGTTCCACTCGCCGATAACAAGCCTCTGGCGCCGGAAGGGCAGCCTGGGCACCAACGGGCGCCAATGGACCTCCGTTTGGCCACACAGAGACACACACACACAAACTGGGCCGATATTAATTCATCCGGACAGAGTGGTGGCGGGCGGTTGGACGGAAACGCGAGTGGATGCGCCTCTGCAGACTGGGCGCGCCGAGCAGAGCGGCAAAGTGGCGCCCAGCTCGCCAAACTGCGTCCACTTTTGGGCCGCTTTTCGAGCTGACAAAAAGGGCCAACAAAATGCGGAAAACGCGCCCAATTTTGGGCGAGCTTGTTCGCCTCGGAAGCCAAACAAGCTCGCCTGAAAAAGGGGCCCTTTGGCCCCTCTCAAGCTGGCGCGCTGGTTTCTCTGTGAAAGAGAAAAAGCGAGAAAGAGAAAAATAAAGCCAAAGAAAATAGAGCAACTCTGGCCAACTGTTTACCATTATTTGCGGCCGACGCTAGACCCACCCCGCCGGTGAGCGCGCTCAGCAGCGAGTGAATGGAGCTTCTTGATTGGCGTCTGTTGGCCTGGCCACTTCCGGCCGCTTGGTTGCGCGCTGATTGGTGGCCGGCGAGCTGAGCTGAAGATGCTGATGTTGAGCTAGTTGTTGTTGTTGTTGCTGATAGTGCACCAGTTTGGCTTTGGCTTATTATTGTGGGGCTTGAGTTTCGGGGCAAACAAAGGGCCGAGCTTGAGTGCTGGATGATTTGGTTGTGGCCGAAGGTGTGCCCAAAGGGACTGGCCAAGTCTTCCTGCCTTTTGGGTCCATTGTCGCGCGGCTGAGGCGCCGCGGCACTTCCGGTCGAGTGGCCCGCAATGGAGCGCCGTCTGCTGGGCTGGCCGGCACTGCTGCTAGTAGTCTGGCTGGCCGACGACGAGGAGGAGCCGGCCAGGATCTTGCTGAACAGCTTGCTCATTTGTTCGTGCGCCAAGTGGAGCAGGTGCAGCAGAAAGAGCAAGCCCACAACCAGGGACAACAGTTTCACGCTTAGACTGGCCAGCGAGTCCTCGTCTTGGTCACTCTCGCCGGCCGCCTGGTGGTCGCCCCTTGCGCCTCGAGCCGCTTCCGGGGGGCGCCGCTCGCGCTGTTGGCCAGCGCCCAGCTGCCGCAGACTGTCTCTGGTGAGGGCGGCCAGCTGCGCCTCGAGCTGGCCCGCCAGCCCTGGACTGTGGCGCTCGGGCGACTTGTTGTGCGCGCTGCCAAGACGGCCGCTCCTAAGGGCCCGAGTGGCCGCCGTTGCCGCCGCCGCCGAGCCGCCCGCCTGCTCCAGGGCGGCCCTGCACCTCCTTAGAGCTGGGCTCGCTTTTCGCTAGCGCGCGCAGCGCCCTCTGGTGGCCGCGCGGAGCTCCAATTGGACTCGAATTCGGGCCACAGTCTTCGGCGACCTGTCACTTCCGCCCTTGGCGTCTCTCTACTTCCTTTCACTCTGCAGACACTCCTTCTATTTCTGACTCTTATCCCACTCACAGCCTGCTCGCTCGCCACTCCTGCGCCTCCTTCCGGCCAACTGGGGCCCGCCCTCAGCTAGTCCCTCTTGCAGCCACTCCTTCTCGCTGGCCTCTGCCCTCCGCTTCTTGCGCCTCTTCCGGGCCGCTGATGATCCCTAACGAAGTGCTCTTGATGGCCGCCGGCTGGCCGGCAACAGTCTCGGGCAACACTCTTTGGCAACACTCTTTACCGCTGGTCTTTACCACCAGTCTTTACCGCTAGTCTTTACCACCAGTCTCACGCGTCTCTCTCTCTCGAACGACCACTGCTCGCTGGCTGGCTGGCTGGCTAGTGCTCAGCTCGTTGGAACGACTGGCGCGCACAGGCAAACATAAACAAGGGCAAAAAAGATAAACAAAAACATAAACATCAACATAAACAGACTCTCTTCCGTCTGGCTGGCCGTGTGGCACTCGCTTGCACCTGTGCGCGTCTGAGTGCACGAGCGGCCTTCGTGTGCGCCCGGCCGGCGAGTTTGCCGACGCGCACGTGCTCCCCCAACAAACGGCCGCTCCTTAGGGCCGCTCCTCAGGCTCCTCAGGCTCCTCAGGCTCCTCAGGCTCCTTTGACTCCTTAGGGCCGCCCACCAATCGGCAAGGGGCGCCCACTGCCAAGGAGTTGCTGTTCGCCCCCCGCGAGCTTGGGGCCCCTTTGAAAGGCGCCTCTCGAGCTGCGGGGCCCCAAAGTGGGCGGGCCAGACGGCGACGAGCAGCGCGGGAGACAGTCCTCCGCCTTTGCAGCCGCAGACTGTCTGTAGGCGCGCAAGTGAGGCCTGCGTGTGGATGGCACAAAGTCAAAGAGACGGTGCAGCCTCAAGAGCTCGGCGACACTGCCAAGTGGCGACTTCATTTCGCGCTCCCTCAGGAGCAACGTTCGGCTGGCGGCGACTCTTTGGGGCTGCGCGCGACGAGCAAGCTCAGCGCGCCAAGACCATCGCGCCAAGATCATCGCACGGCCACAACAAGCAGCCCAAAGAGGCCCCAAGGAAGCCCGCAAACAGCAGTCTGCCAAAGTGACACTTGGAAGTCGGACTCACATTTCTAGAGACACTCTCTGGCACAAGAGAGTCTCTCTCTCTCTTGTGGCTACGCGCGAGTGTCTATGTCTTTTCTGTGTGGCCGTTGGAGCGCGAGCAAAGCACAAAGCACAAAGCACAAAGCACAAAGCACAAAGCGCAAAGCGCCAAATTTGCGTGCCAAATTCCGGCCAAACTGCGAGCGCCCATCACAAACACACGCAAGTTGGGCCAGATTGTTATTTGGCCCAACTCGCAACTCAAAGCTCGCAAGTCGCAACTCAAAACTCCGCTCACTTGCCCTTAGCTCACTCCTTTCGCTCGCTCACTTTCTGTCCCGCTTTCTTCTCCTTTTCTGCCTCCAACACTTTGCGGCAAGAACTGCAAGAACTGCAAAGACTGCACGAACTGCAAAGGCTTCAAAGGCTGCAAAGTGCGCAAAGTGCGCCCCCAAAAGCGGCACAAGAGGCCCACAAAAAGGCTCCATTTCAGCCGCTCAAAGTGGCGCATTTTTGCATCTGTTTGCATTTTTGCATCGGCCGCATTTTTGCACTTCGTTTGTGCACGAAAATGCGGCAAAAATAACGCCGCATCTTAGCTAAACCTCAGCGCATTTTTCCGTCGCTTGGCATTCTTTCAGCATCGCGCCCCAGTCCTAGTCTCTGGGGTTGCAGGTCGCCCAGATGAGCACGACTTTGTCACACTCGAGCGCCGTCTTGCTCGCGACTTGCGGCAACTCTCAAGCAGCACAGACAGACAGACAGACGAGCGGCAATTGGAGGCGGCTAATAAAGCAGCTTTTATGGATGAGCGATGTTGGAAATTGGAGCTCGCTGCAAGCTCAGAGGGGGGCCAATTTGCAGACGCCCTTCCAGTGGGTGGCCGCGGCGAGGTGAAATATTCAAATTTGCTGCGACGGGCGCGCCTCAAAGTGCACCTTAGGGCAAAGGTGCGGCTAAGGTGCGGCTGAGGTGCGGCCCTAAGGTGAAGGAGAAAGTGGAGGAGAACTGGAAAGGGGCACTGGAAAGAGCTGAAAAGGCGAAGGTTGGAGGGCGGCCCATTTCTGCGGCAGCTAGTGTGTAGTGTGTGCGAGTTGCGCGCTGCTGGCGTGCAGCAAAAAGGGGCAGCAAAAGCGTGCGCCAAAGCGTGGCAGCAGCACTCTTTTTGCCTTTGGGCCACAGGCGAAAGGAGCCCCACAGGCAACTTAATTGAGCAGTTCCATATATTCATCTGTAAGTGTATATCTGACTAAATATATATTGGCTTGGCGCGCGGGGAACTCGGCGCCCAGCATGAGCGAGTTCCTTGGCAAGACCGCCGCCGAGCTCGGCCTCTCGTGCAGCCGCTGGAAAGGGCCACTGGTTGGTGGTGGACTGGAGATTTCTCTGCCGGTGTGTCCAGGAGGGAAATAATCGGGAGGGCGGAATAATTTGCAGCCAGACCAAAGGCGGCCCGCCCGACAACTGTCCTTATCTCAGGCGAGCACAGTGGCGCTCGCGGTGGCGCCCCCGCAGACTAGGAGCAGAACTCGAGCGGCGAGCTCGCCGGCTGAGCGGCGGGCCCATAAAGAAGCGCCCTTTGACGCGCGCGCCCGGCCGGAATTCGCCCCCGTTAACCTCTTGCTTGCGCTAATTTAAATCTAATCTCGGCCTCTTTGTTGTCTTTGTTCTGCCGACTGGCCCGCAGCTTGCCAGTGGGGCGGCCGGCCGGCAAGCTAGCTGGCAAGCTAACTGGCAAGCTGGCGAGCGAGCGCCCCTTCGGCCCCGCAACAGACAGTCTCTGGCTCGTAAATGGGGCAAAAAGCGGACGCAAATGGGCTGCTCGCTGGCTGGGCCACGCGCGCCGCCAAACAAACAAATAAACTGGCCCCTCTTGTTATCTGTCTGCATGCCAGTCAGTCTGCACGACTGGCCGGCCCCAAAGGCACACACACAAAGGAGCTCCTGGCGGCGCCCAAATGGGGCCTGTCATCGTGCGCCGGCCGCCCAACTCAACTGGGCGCCCAATTCAGCAGGCCGGACAGTCCGAAGAGCTGCGAGTGGGCGGCCAACACGAAGGCACAAAGGCAGAGCGCCGGCGCTTAGCTTGGGGGCGCCTGGGGGCAAGTGCGCGCTCTGTGCGATCGAGAGTGCACACTGCTGCCTGTGCACAGCCCAGACTGTCTCTGGCCGAATCAATTTGGGCACAATTGGCGCTCTCTGCCCGCCGGTCATGCATTGGTGCGGCCGTTTGTTTGCCTTTCTTGGCGTTCTGTGCACCTCTCAAGCTTCTCTCTGGGACCACCCAGACGGCTTTGGAACGCGTAGATGCGGGCGCAGACCGACCATTGCACCGAGCTGCACGCCCACGCTCAGCTTGGGCCACTCTCCGCAACGTCTGAGCTGCACGGAGGACAGTCCCCCGGAGGAGAGTCTGTGGACAGCGCGCGTCCACAGACTGCGCTGCTAGCACCTGTTTGCTCGGCGCCAAGTCAGCAAGATCGGTTCGTTGGTTCCGCCGAATGCGCGCAATTGGCTCAGATTTGGCGGCCAGTTTTTGGCAAAAAGGCCGCTCCTTAGGTGCAGTTCTTGCTTCTGCTCGCCGGCCACCTCGAGCCATTACGTGAGCGAATTACAAATTCCTCCCAGGCCGAAAGTTGCAAATTCTCGCCCCCAGACTGTGTGTGGGACTGTCTGCGGCCTAGGACTGTGTGTGGCGCGGCACTGTCTCTGCGGCGGCGGCCACACACTGTGTGGCGCGCACAGTGTTTACGCCAGCAGAGGACCTCTGGGGCCTCTCCTTTACACTCCTCTTCACACTCCTCCCCACGCTCGCCGCGCATCCGGCGCCTCCTCTGGCGGGCGCCCAAGGAAGCAGCACCTCCACAGAGCAAAACAAAACACAGATGGCGCCCGCAGACTGTCCACGGCGAGCACAGATTCCCCCAAACACGCCCACTCGCTTGGGGCCCACCAGGGGGCGCTGGGGTGCAGGGGGCGCAGTGGCGCGGGAGCAAAGGAGCGCCCGCATGGCAAGTTTTCTCGGGCGGAAGTTGCGGGCCTGAGAGAGTTTGCTGAGCTTGGGCGACTCCACGTGGAGCGGCGGCCAACCCACACGAGGCGGGCTCTACGAGTGGAGCTGGAGTGTGTCCAAAGGGGGAGCTTGGCGTAACGAGCCTGGCGGTGGGCTGAGGTGGGGGGCCGAGCAAGCGAGAGAGTGGGGCCCCCAGCGAAAGGCCCGTGTTTGCCAGGGGCGTGCGCTGATTGGGCGCCAGATGTGGCTCGGCGGCGAGTGGGGCCTGAGGAGGAGGGCGGCCACTAAGGTCAGATCGCTCGAGATTGGCGGCCAGACGGGCGGCCCGAATTGAGTGGCCGGCCGGCGCTGAGTGGCCGGCGCTCAGCAGGGCCCACTGCCATCAAATCAAGACAAAGTGGCGCCACGAGCGAGACGGGCGACAACTCGCCTTCTTCCCCGCCGAGTCGCCAATGCCGTCCAATCTGGCGCCTCTCTGCCTGTCTCTCGCTGCACTGGGCCCAATCGCGCGCGTGATGATGGGCCGCCGTGCCACTGTGGCCGCTCAGTGCACTTGCAGCACGCGCGCACTCCGCGCCAAAAATAGGGTTACATTTGTACGCAGGACTGTGCAGAAATTTATCATCTTACTTTTGGCGGATAGTGGGCAAGTGCACGCCGCACACAGTCTTCAGTGCACACTGTCTCCAGTGCACACTGTCTTCAGTGCAGACAGTACACTGGCCGAGCTCGCCGCCCAAACTGGCCACCCAAACTCCACATAAATACTCCCCGCCCAGCGTCTAATGAAATTTCCGCCCCTCTTCCTCCCCCGCGCGCCCTCCCTCCGGGCGCACCTAAGCTCGCGCGGCCCCACCGGCCTGGCCGCTCGGCACCTGGCCCGCCGGCCAGCCCATTTGGACGCTCGGTCACGCGGCCCGCCGGCGCCCACCGGCAACCAGCAGCTGGCCGCTCGCCGGTGGCCCCAATTGCTCGCGCCCAAGGTGATCGTATTTCCTGCGCCCAAGGTCCGGCGGCCAATCAGCGCGCGGCCCAGATAAGTGGCGCCTTGCCGAAGGAGCGTCCAATCTGACCAGAGCTCGTCCAGCGCGAGTGGCCGCCCCAGCTCGTCCTCGTCCAGTTGCGAGCAAGTGTCGTCCGCGAGAGAGGAGGGCAGACAGACAGACAGAGAGAGGGGGGCAAGTGGCTCTTCTTGGGCGCAGGAGTGTGTGTATTATTGGCCCGACAATCTGGCCCCAAATGTGCCCTGTCAGCCGAGGACAGTCGCCAACAAACGGCCCGTCGCCCATTTGGGGCCCTCTGCTGCGCCGCCCACAGTCCCGGCGCGCCCAAGAGGAGCTTCCGTCAAATTGGACACCAAGTCGGGCGCTGTTTCCGTCCAACTGGGCCGTGTTTTGCTGTAAACTCTCCGGTCGAACTAATGAAAATCGGGGTTGCTTGTGTGTGGCAATACTGCAGTACTGCAGCTTGCAGCTTCACATTGCAGTTTGCAGCAGTGTTTGCAGTGCAGTTGTCAGCGCAAAGCGCAAAGCACAAAACGCGCACTGCAGAGCGCAGAGTGCAGATTGGACAGTCCTCGCGCTGCGGCCGCACTGCATTTGCGAGTGTGCACACAAAGCGCACAGAACGAGCGCAAGACCAGCACTGCCCAAGGGCACAGACGGCGCTTCGGGCGCCCCTTAGGCTCGGATGTGGCGAGCTGCTGGCGCCTCGTCTGTCCCTCTGGGCGCCCTCAGTGGAAATGGAAGGCCGAGTGGGCGACGAATCACGCCGTCTGGCCCGCCCAGACCCGGCGGAACGAGGCGGAGGGAAGAGAGAGAAGGAAGGGAGAAAAAAGGAGGCCAAAGGGGCGCACCTCGTGAGTGGCGAGCGCGAGATAAGCCAATTTGTCGGATAAATCGATTGTGCGCCGGCATGCTACATACTACTGTATGCAGGCCGCAGATCGAGCAAACGAGGCGTGAGGGCGCGCCGCAGGGCCCTAAGCGGCCCATTGTTTCCGCCGACAGGCACCACTGACAGAGGCCCGGCAAAACATGCGCCCCCTGAGCTCACCAGCTCGCCGGCTTTCTCGCTGGTGAGCCTGCTGGTGAGCTCGCCTGCAAGCGAGCTCAGAAGCAGCTCACAAACGAGCTCAGAAGCAAGCTCGCCAGCTGGCTCGCCAAGCAGAGCCGGGGGCGCCCACCGGCTGGCGAGCTGGCGCCCTTCCGCCCGCCCATTGTAATTATAAGCCGTCGTGGGCGTTCTGCGCACTGCTAATTCGATTAGCGCCCACCCTAAGCAGCGGCCCTAAGCAGCGGCCCTAAGCAGCACTGGCCCAGTGCAGAGTGCGCCCCATTGGGCGACCTGCGCGCCGCCGCCTCGCCAGCCAGCCACTGTCGCCGGCGGCCAATAATTAGGCGACACTGCTTGTGTGCGGCCGCTCCTCGTTGGCTGCTCCTCGTGGACTGCTTGTTGCGGCGCCGGACAGTCTCGGGCGCCCATTTGGGGCCATTGGGGCGCCTCAGAGTTCCGTGCGAGTGCAGAATGGCCGCTCCTTAGGATCGGAATGATGAATGCTGTGCTCGCCGCAGAGACACGGCCTGGCGCAATTTTACACTGACGGCCGGCGGAAGAAAAGGCCCCACACTCTGCCGGTGAGCCGCTGAATTATGTGTGATAAAAATCCGATTAACTCCAATGGGCGCCCTAAGGTTCGCGCGGGCCGCCACTTGCCACTGGGCGGCCCTCGAGCGGCGTCCAATGGGCGTCCAATGGCTGCCCAATGGCTGCCCATTGGCCGCAGACTGCCTCTGGCGCGCTGCTGGCCATTGCTCTTGGGCGGCGCTTTGTGCGCGCTTTGTGTGCTTCCCACACAACGCAGCTCGTCTGCCTGGCCCCAAGCACCTCGAGGACTTGCTCCCGGCGGCCAATTGAATGCCGAGAACACTCTTCGCTCGCTGTAATGGGCGCCACTTGGGTCTTGGCAGCGTCGAGGCGGCGCGCCTTGGGGCCCGTCGCGAGCTCGAGCTTGAGCTTGAGGGGCGACTGAGCGGCCGAGCTTGGCCGGCGAGCTCGGCGGGCGGCCGCTGGACACTTGGCAAGCTCGGCAAGCTCGGCGAGCTCGGCGCGTGCCCCATTCCGCCGCTCGACCATTGGACCATCATCACCATGCTTCTCGCGGCCTCCAAGCCGAACACATACTGTGTTAATGTGTCGCCCGGTCTCGCATTATCGCCCAGCACACACGTACCGATATCTGTGTACACGCGCTCATAAATACACGCATCTCTCCTTAGGTTGCACTCCGTCGTGAATGTGCTCATGAATGTGCCCCAGTCTGCAGCTAACAGTTTGCTAGCTAGTTTGCGCCCCCGCGGGACCCGAAGCACAAGCAAGGGTGGGCGTGGCCAAGTGTCCCGCAGTGAAGAAAAACCCGAGCGTGCAGAGCTCGGCCTGAGGTGAGCTAAGGAGCGGCCCATTTTTGCCCATTCTTGCCCAATTTTGCACCAAAGTGGCCAGTATTCCTCGATGGATGTTTGCTCGATGGATGGAGAGTGGCTGGCGAGTGAGAAAGGCGAAGTGGGTGGCCCCAAATTGAGAAACTTGGCCAAATCTTGGCCAAATTTTGACCAAAATTGATCGAATGTGCAGGCAGTTGGGGGCAGAACGAGGGCCGCAAAGACCAGCTTGATGGAGAGGCCAATCTGCGGCCGACGATTTGCTCGCTTGGGTTTTTATAAAAACACGAAGATGGAACCAGAAGAAGAGGAGGACTGTGATTCGTAAAGCAAAGCCGAAGCTTCGGAGCATACAATATGGCATATTGTATGCAAATGACGCCAAGTGATTGGCCGCCTGGCTGGCTGTTTGTGTGCATTTTTGATGGATTTGCCTGTCATATTTGGATTTATTTGCATCCATTTGAGAGGAGCCAAAGGAGAACAAGCTCGCCAAAGCAGAACAAGCTCGCCAAAGCTGAACAAGCTTGCCAAAGCAGAACAAGCTTGCCAAAGCAGAACAAGCTTGCCAAAGTGGTTCCTTTTATCTAATGAATTTTCCATCCAGCCGCCGGCGAGCGCAGATGGCCGCAAACACTTGACATGGGCCAGATGGAGGCACCAATAATGCACGGCCAAGATCTTTCCAATTGGGCGAACAGATAAGATCTGGCATTTAGTTGGCCAACTCTTGCAGCACACTTGCTCAGTGCACCAACTCTGAGCAACTGATTGGCCGCACGTCACTCGAACTGGGATTCAATTTGGCCCAAAATGGCGCCTCAAACTGGTGGACTAGTGCTGCTCTTGGGCAATGGCTGGCTCTGTGTGATCTGTGCCGGCCAGATTGGGCGCCCAATGAGCTGGCATCATTCGGAGGACTGTCTCTCCCCTCGTGTGTGTTGCCGCCCACACAGCAGGCAAAAGAGCAGCCAGATATTTAGATTTTATTCATCACAGTCGCCAGTGGTTGGGGCTGCTCGTTGGCGAGTTGCTCGAGCAGCAACTGTGTTCAAACTGCCGCTCGGCCAGCCATCCAGTTCAATCGGCTGTCTAGTCTAGTTGGCCAGAATGGCTAATTTGCCTCCCTCGCTTCTTTACATTCTCATTTGCAATGCAGCGGCGAGCTGCCGCCAAGCCCACTCAATGGGAGCCACATTTAGCCGGCATCTTTTCCAATAAATATCCACCCTTAGCTCAGTTGGGGCGCATAGCGACGTGCCGCGCGGGTCGCGTCGCACAGAAACGCGCACAGCCGGGTGGGCGTGGCGCGCGAACCCGAAGCCGCGCACAGTGTGCGCTCGGCGGCAGATTGTGTGCGGGACGCGGCGTTCGGCCGGTGTGCGTGGGCATGTCCGGCTTCGGGCCAGATTCGGCTCCGGCGAGCTTCTGGGGCGGCCAGACAGGAATTCGGCGATCAGATCGGAGCTGCGAGTGCGAGCTAGACGGTGGCGCCGGGAGAGAGCCGGCAAGTGGCCGAGCTGACTCGCTCCAAGCCGCCCGGGAAGTCTGAAGCTGAGCCTCGAAGCGAGCAGCCCGCCCAGAGGGGCGCCCATAATGAGCCGCGAAGGAGCGAGCGAGACAGCCTGCGGCCGGTCGGAGGTGGCGCTTCTCGCGAGCAGCGGGCGGCCCGGCTCGCTGGCCGCCGAAAGGGCGCCGGCGCCAAGGACGGCCCGCAGACACCTACTTTCCGGCCGGGGTGGGGGCGCCGACGGTGCGGCGGGCGTTCTCTGTTCGGCGGGCGAGCTCGGTGGGGGCCCGCCGAGCTCGAGAGGTCGCCGCCGAGAAGCCGGGCGGCAGCAAGGCGGTGCCAAGGCGAGAGAGGCCGAGGGCGAAGTGAAAAAAGTGGGCGCACTTTGGCGCTTGCAAGGCCAGCATTATTGTCGTGCAATAAGGGCGCGTGCTGCACTGTCTAGTGTGCACTGTGTGTAGTCTGCCGCGTACTGTGTATAGTGCACTGTGCGCTGCGTGCTGCGTGCTGCGTGCCTTCTCGCACTGCGTGCCTCCAGCTCTGCAGCGCTGCAGTGGCGTGCTCGCAGTGCCGCGGGCGCCCAATAACGACTAGCTGGGCCCCCATTTGGCCCACTCGGCGCCAGTTTCAATGTTTTTTCCCGCCCGCCTCGCACTCCTGCCGCCTGCTGGCGCCCCCAGGCAGCGCCGCGCCCGAGCGGCCGGCCGAGCGGTGCATACTTCTGGAACGAGGCCGGGCCGGCTATCTATCTTGTTTCTAGCTCACTGCTCTCGGCGTGCAGATGTGCCTCCGCTCGCGACGAGCCAGAGCCAAGCTAGAGCCACGCCAGAGCAGCCGGAGACACGCTCGCGGGGGCGTGTGCTTGTGGGCGCCAAGAGGCGGCCTTGCGAGCCAAGTATGAGCCGCCCAGCGCTACTGTTCGGCGCCCGCGACACCGCAAGCCACGGCGCGACTTGCACGCCCCTCGCGCTCTCCCACCGCCGCCGCTCCCCCGTGGCCCATCCTTCGCCTCGGCTGGCTGGCTGGCTTGCTGGCGGACCTGCGGCGGCAACGGACGCGCAGCAAGGAGGCGCGAGAGGCGCCCCTCAGGAAGCCGGCCTCAAACAAGCGGCCGGCGGCGCAATTAAGCCATTGGGAATTGAGCCTCGTCGGCCGCAGAGCGTTGGCGGCGCGCCGCGGCTCATCTCCCGCGGCCTATCCATGTCCTCCAAGTCGCCTGGGCGGCCGGCCGGGCCAAAAGGGGCGCCCTGCAGTGTTGTTGCCAGAGGCGCCGCGTGGGCCAGTCGGCGCGTTGCACTGTCTTTGGCAGCGCACAGTGCACAGCGCGCACTGCACTGCACACTGTCTATGGCGGCGCACAGAGCACAGTGCACAGAGCACAGTGCACAGGGCAGAGTGCACGAAGCGGAGTGCACAATGCAGCGAGCAGTGCATCAGTGGGCCGAGTGCGCGAGTGCGGAAAAACTTGAACTAGTGGCCACAGTGGTTCCGTTTGGCGCTCGCTCCGGCGGATCCATTTCGAGCGCCCTCTCGAGCTTCCCTTTGGCTGGCCCGCCGAGCTAAAGCGCGACACAAGGAGCCCAAGAAGAGGCCGCGCGGGGCCGGAAAGCCGCGCATGACTCGCGCCACACACAGACACTCGTGGGGGCGCATCATCATCATCAGGAGCCCGGCGGCATCGTGGTTGGCCGCAAGGACGCGCGCACCCAAAGGGCGGCCCCCGAGCGAGCCACTTCCCAGCTTCCCAGCTTCCCGGCTTGCGGGCGGCGAGACAATTGCGCGCGCCCAACGCTGCAATATGGCCGCCCAGGCCGCAAACGGCAAATGGGCGAGCTCGCCGAGCTTGCCGAGTGGCGCAAAGTTGCCCTTAGTGCACGCCAGTCTGCCAGTGGGAGCTGCTCTAACTGGCAGACACAACTGGGAAAAGCTTGGAAAAAGCTTGGAAAAAGTCGTCTCATTGTGTGTCTCCGCTCGCCTTCCTTTGCTTGGAGCCCCATTTGGCCTCTTGGGCCTTTGTTGTCCTTGCGCAATGGGCGCCCAGTTGTTCATTTGCAAAAGATCAAAACTAGAGGCCAAGTCTCGCGAATTGGATCCACTAGCCCAACAAACAGCGCCAATTTTCCTTTGTTTTTACACATTCCACTCGCGCTTTTTCGCGAGCTTGGCCCCCCCGCACTCTCCGCCAAGCTCGCCGGCCAGATTGCTGCTGCTGATCCTTAGAGCTTGGGGCCAATATCGAGCTCGAAAGGGCCCCCCGCCGTCTGGCCGCCGAGCTGCCTAGCTGCCTAGCTGCCTAGCTGCCTAGCTGCCTAGCTGCCTAGCTCACGGACTGGCTCACAGACGCCCTTTGGCGTGATTCTTCCGGCCCGATAATGATTGCAGCGGCTGCGAGGAAGCTCCACAGACTGGCTGCACCATTGCCGCCGCCCTCGACTGGCTGCGGAGTGTGGCCGGCCTGTGTTGCCTCCTAATGCAGCAACACAAACACAGCTATACAATGTAATCATTTGACAAAATGCTCCACTGCAATAATGTAGTAACACAGAGAGCGTATGGAGAATAATAGTAGTAGATAGCACTAATAATGCTGCAAGTGCAAGTGCCAGTGTAGCACTGTATTGCACAGAGAAAGTGCAATGCAGAACAGAGCAAAGCATGGTGGATTGGGCGGCGCGGCTATGCTCTGGCACGCAATCAGCGCCCCACAAGTAACGGGCTCGTGTAAACTGAGCGCCCGCCTTCCTTTGGGCAGCCCTCGAGGTGCAGTCTCGTTCCCAGTTTCACTTCCAGTTCCAGCTCGAGAACCACATTCAGGCATACAACAACAGCAACTATTACCGCCGAGCCAACACAATGCGCATTGGTCACGCTTAGGTCCCATGGAGAAGGAGGGGCGCCAATGGGGGGAAATTAATCGCATATCGAATGGCAACAACAAAGGGCCACTCGCCGCCCGCATGTCTGCACACAAAGGCGCCACCAAAATGGGCTCCATTCGTTCGTGGGCTGTGCAGCACTTTGGCGAGTGGCTAAATGCTACTCATTGGCATGAGGTGAGCTGAGTTGGCGGCCGCAAAGGGACGCCAGTTGGCAAGAGAGAAGCACGTTGAGTAGGCTCCCATTGCAACGAGAGAGCATTAACATGTGAACAGTGTGAACAGAGCCAGTCTCGGCACCAAACCACTCGGCTTAGCGGCGAATTGGGCTCTAAGGCGAGCAGATTAAACACTAACTGGCCCTAAGCTTTTGTGTGTGGGCCTCTTTTCGTGGGCTTAAAATAATGAGAATGAGAAGGCTTCTCATTCTTTGGCTGCTCTTAATTGTTGCCAAAATGGCCACTCAAATGGCCTCCTCGCTCATTGCTCATTGCTCAAATGCTCAAATGCTCAAATGCTCAAATGCTACTTACCTGAAAAGTTTCTAGTTGCCAGCATGGTGGTCAAAATGGCGCCCTTGAGTTTCCTTCTGGCGTTGAATTTCTTCAAACAATCAACAGTCTCCTGCCGATGCAGTGTGCTGGCCACCCGTTCGCGATTGCAAATCCACGGATGCTTCAGAGCCTCGGCGGCCGTAATTC
>Ga0268247_10000156_pt1 | contig 23435 bp, 21 predicted proteins | sample AgamicOrMae_FD_200245 | JGI IMG/M metagenome (GOLD analysis project Ga0268247, IMG submission 200245) | Agave microbial communities from Guanajuato, Mexico - Or.Ma.e (v2) (version 2) | ecosystem: Host-associated > Plants > Phyllosphere > Phylloplane/Leaf | place: Guanajuato, Mexico | collected...
ATGAAGTGACACCAGACATGAAGATACAACGCATTAATCAGGCATTTTTCTGATTTTGCGCGTCGTTGCAAATCGGTTTATGGTCATTTCATGACCATCAATTTTTCGTTAAGCTGGTAAAAAAATGTCAACAGCAAAACAGATTGTCATTTTTTTTGGTCTTTTTATTGAGTGTATTCGTAAACGGGCAAATTAACCCTTTGCTAATCATGAAATTAAATTGCAGTCGTGTTGGCGGTGTCGCTAAACCTGTGCACTTTGACAAGACAAGTACGGTCGTGCAGCTGAAACCTGCTGTGAATAAACCCCCCTGGAGTGACCAGAAGGAAATAGGGCGCTAACTCAAATTATTTCTTATTAAAAAATCATTAAATCCTAATCGATGCATTTGCCTTTTATCTTTCTTTTAGCCCTAAAGTTTTTATTTTTACGGCACTGCGCACTCAACAAAAAAGAATTTTAAAAATCGTTAACGCTTACGTTTGAAATATTTATTTACATCCGCCTGGTGAGGATAAATCGAGGGGACGGTTTCAGATAAGGTAGCACAACGATCTTGTCAGACGTCGTCAACGCCTGTCAGCCGTGGTTCTGGTTGGTGAAAAATCACTGCCACATTGCCCATGTATATTAGCAGGACCAGCCTTTACTGAAGACGGGCTTGATCCGTCAGCGCGCGGTGTCATCAATAACTGTTATTTGTCAGCGCATTGAAGGTTGCTCAACAATGGGGAAGTCTGTGATACATTGCCGCTCTGCCAGCGCGGCAATGATGCAGGCCTGGGCTTAACCGATACGGACTATCTTTCATGAAACGACACGATATTAACTCTTCTTTATTTCGCAGCGCAGGATTCGATCCCACTTCGGGTGTGCTCGAGCTTGAATATCGCAACGGAAGTTGCCGGCGCTGGCTGGCCGTTCCTGCCCGGGTTTACCAGGGATTTTGTGCCGCGGTGGATCCCGATAGCTTTTTCCGCGAAAGCATTGATAATCGCTACTTTTCTATGCATCACAAGCGGGATTCACAGTAACGGACACGCAGAAAAGGCCGCGCTGAGTCTGGAGGGTTGTGCGAAATCCCGCGGCCATATTCAGGTGCGGGTTGAGTAGGGCCGGGCAGGGGGTTTCACGTCGGATAAATCAGGCGGCGCTACAGCGCTAAAAACATGCCTGAGCGGGCTGCATTCGATAACGGCCATGCGCTGTTCGCATGGCCTGTCTGTTATCAGCGCGGTTACATCATTTGCGGTTGGCGAATCGCATTACCTTTCTCGAAGCGTGAGAGCCGGTAGGGCGTCAGGTCCGTATAAACGGGCTTATTCGTTAACATCTGTGCACACATCAGTCCCGCACCGGGTCCGATGGCAAAACCGTGGCCACTAAAGCCTGAGGCAATAAACATGCCGGGGAGCTGGCTCACCTGATCAATCACCGGCACCAAATCCGGTGTGGTATCAATCCAGCCGGCCCAGGCATAATCGACTTTGATGCCCTCCAGTTCGGGGAAGACGCGAATCAACTCGGCCAGGCCATCGTGAATGATGCGCTTGTCCGGCGTGGGATCAAGCACCCGGATCTTTTCAAACGGCGAGGGCCTGTCGGGCGACCAGCTTCCAGACGCTTCAGGACCAGAAAAGAATGAACCGTTCAGGCGGATTTTCAGTTTTTTAGCGACCTTGCTGCGGAACATGGGATAAAACTTCGCAGCATAACGGATGTTCTGCGGTGCTAAATCAATCTGGCCAAGGCCCGGAACGGCAACGGTGTAACTGCCGTCCAGACGGCGGCGAAGGCAGAGATTAGGCGTGCTCAGACAGCCTTTGACGACCTCAGGAGCGGCGGTTGTTTTAAATACCGTACCCAGAATATTGGCGGCAGGGAGTTCTACGCCATATTGTCTGCAGAAACGCGAACTCCACGCACCGCCGCAGCAAATTACCCGGCTGGCTTTAACCAGTCCGCGTTCTGTCCAGACGCCAGAAACACGACCCGCGCTGATATCCAGTGCGCGCACCGCGCAACGCTGAAAAATGCTGGCTCCCAGCTTTTGCGCGCCTTTCGCAATGGCCGGTACCGCCTGCGACGGTTCTGCACGACCATCTGTCGGTGACCATACACCGCCTCGCCATGGAGTTTTGTCCCCAATGCGCTCCTGTGCTTCACGCGCGGAGAGCAACTGGCTGGTAAAGCCAATCTGTTTTGCCTGCTGTCCCCATTTTTCCCAGCGCGCCAGGTCAGCTTCATTTAGCGTGCCATAGAGGATACCGCTGCGCCTGAAGCCCAAATCCATCCCGATTTCACCACTCAGCTCATCCCAGCGCTGCAGGCTTCGCATCGCCATTGGCAACTCATGCAAATCACGATTCTGTTGACGTACCCAGCCCCAGTTTCGGCCTGACTGTTCACCGGCAATCACACCTTTCTCAAACAGCGCAACAGAAACCCCCTGTTTCGCCAGTTCATATGCCGTTGACGTCCCCACAATCCCACCGCCTATCACAACAACATCAACAGAGGTGGGGAAGACGGAACTGTCACTGACGCTATCGACCTTAATTCGCATGGGTTAACCTTGTTTCAAATATGATGTCGTGGCGGAATATGCATAATCCACAACACGCGGGCTTCAGTGTCGCTGTCGTTAAAAATGTTATGCGGAAGATGACTTTTAAACTGAAAACTGTCGCCCGCTTCGATGAAGGTCGCCTCACCATTCACCTCCAGCGTGAGACGGCCTTCCATAACTACACCTGCTTTTTCACCAATGCCTGTCAGCATTTCTTCCGAACGCGTGCGGGGAGGGATGCTGATATACATAAACTGAATATCATGTTCGCCAGAAGGCGATAACATCGCCTTGGTTATGCCCTGCCTGCCAACTTCAAAATGTGGCCGCTCACGCCAGCGCCGGACATAATGTTCAGCACCGGGTCGCATCTCTTCATTTTGTTCAAGAAAAGCGGTCAGTGGGACATTCAGGACCACGCGAAGTTGCTCAAGCACCCGTACCGTGGGGTTAGCCAGATTGCGCTCAATCTGGCTGATGGCTCCCGCCGACACATTAGCCTGTTCCGCCAGTGCCTTGATGGTCATATTGCGCGACTTGCGTATCTGCTTTAGCCGTAAGCCAATCGTCATCTCGACGGCACTCAGATCCTCTGAGTGCATTAACGCTGTTTTCATCACCATGTTCCTTAAGGTTGCGTGCCTCCGTGCATCAACACGCGATTAAGGCATTCCCCACTTCGCTTTGATTTTTTGCAATGTGCCGTCGGCCTTCATTGCCGTCAGGGCAGTATTAATATCGGCAAGTAGCTTATCGTTCCCTTTTTTCACGCCAAAGGCCATAGGTGCGATATGCTCAGGCTTGTAACCGTCCACCACATGCATACCTTTGTACGCGCCAGATTTTTCCTGGTATTTCATAATCGGGTAATCGTTCATCCCCGCAGCGATACGGCCCAGGGACAGATCGCGCATCATATCTGCCGGACTGTCATACACTTTCACCTCTTTCGCGATACCGCTCTTAATCAGCGCCTGCGTATAATCGGTGCCCGCCATGGTGCCGACGATGTCGCCTTTCAGATCCTGCTGCGAGCGATAGACTTTTTTATTGTCATCACGCACGACCAGCCCCGGTCCAAACGCAGTGACTGGCTGCGAGAACGCAATACGTTTTTCGCGCTCTGGCGTGGGTGTCATCCCGGCCACAATCATATCGATTTTGCCCGCAATTACAGACTGAATCAGCGTCGAGAAAGGCACCGCGGTAAAGTTGATGTCAAGCTTCTGACGTTTGGCCACTTCCGGCATGAAGCCTTCAATTTTACCGGTTTTGGTATCCAGAAACGTGGTAGGCGCGCTGGAAGGCGGAGAACCTGCCGTCAGTGGCGCTGCCTGTGCACTGCAAGTGAGGCCAAGGGCAACAGAGAATAAAGCCATGGTAACGTGCGACCGAAGAGACATCACTTACTCCTGATTGACATGTGAACAATTAATTTTACTATAATGAAATTAAATTCCTGCCTGTCAATCTTTTCTTTTCTAAAAATGTTGCGCCTCACAAATTAACATAAAACCCTTTGATTTCCCCATTCAGTGGGCTTTCAATGCACTTTATTACACTAATAAGTTAATGCTATGACGTCATCAGATGAAAAGTTTGACAGTATTTACTGATAAACATATTCATTTAAATGAATTTGAAGCATGACACTCAACACCGGCGGGAGCGCATAATGGACTGGAGCAGCATTCATGTTTACCTTCCCTTTCTTTTGCAAGGGGCTGAAATGACGATTTATATCACGCTACTGTCCTTGCTCATCAGTACGCCGCTGGGGTTGATCTTCGCTGCCGCAAAAATGTGTCCTTTTAAAATCATTTCCTGGCCCGTCAGCGTCATCATTAATATCACTCGCGCACTGCCGATGATTGTGGTGCTGTTCTACATCTATTTCGTTTTCCCCGATATCGGTATTACCCTGACATCCTTTCAGGCCAGCGTCATCGGTATCGCGTTTTGCTTTTCAACCTTCCTGGCCGAGATTTTTCGTTCCGGTATTGAATCGGTCGATCGTGGTCAGCTTGAGGCGGCGCGCTCTATGGGCATGAGCTTCTTTAAAGCGATGCGACGCGTCATTCTGCCTCAGGCTTTTCATGTCGCGCTGCCGCCATACAGCAATACCCTGGTCATGATGCTGAAAGACTCAGCGCTGGCGTCAACGATCGCGGTTACCGAAATGACCCGCCAGGGCCAGCTTCTGGCGGCTTCGACCTTTGATAACACCACTGTGTATACGCTGGTGGCGTTGCTCTACCTGACGTTATGCATGCCGTTGCTGGCTTTTACCAGGCACCTTGAAAATCGCCAGAAAAAAGGAGCATGAGATGATTGAAATTCTTGATGTCCATAAGCGCTTTGGTGCAGTTGAAGTGCTGAAAGGGGTGAGTTTTCGCGTCGAAGAGGGCGAAGTGGTGTGCCTGGTCGGGCCTTCAGGCTCCGGGAAATCGACGGTGCTGCGCTGTATCAACGGGCTGGAAACCTATGAAAGCGGCACCATCCGCGTGCTTGATCAGCATGTTGACAGTAAAAGCAAACATATCAACGCGCTGCGTCGCCAGATCGGTATGGTTTTTCAACGCTTTAATCTGTTTCCTCACCGTAGCGTGCTGGAAAACGTGATGGAAGGGCCAATTTACGTCAATGGCGAGACACGCAGTAAAGCCGAAAAGATGGCCAAAGAGCTGCTGGAAAGAGTAGGGCTGGGCGACAAAGTCTCCGCCTGGCCGTCGCAGCTTTCCGGTGGTCAGCAGCAGCGCGTAGCGATTGCCCGCACGCTGGCCCTGCAGCCGAAAGCCATTCTTTTTGATGAGCCAACATCCGCGCTTGACCCAGAACTGGTCGGCGAAGTGCTGCAGGTTATGCGCAACCTGGCCCAGCAGGGAATGACCATGATCGTGGTAACGCATGAGATGCAGTTTGCAAGAGAGGTCGCCGATCGCGTGTGTTTTCTGCACAGCGGACAGATTGTAGAGCAGGGGCATGCGGATGAGGTTCTGCTGCGGCCTCAGGAAGCGCGCACGCAGGATTTCCTACGCCGCGTACTGGGCAACACAGGCGTACAGAGTCTGATGAATACCTAATTCAAACGGCCCGTTTGATCGGGCTTCGCTAGCCATTCAGCTGAGATGAGCGGCCCTGCCTGTCACCCGACGCTGCGTCGAGCAAAATCTCTGACAACCTTTCGCCTGAGGCGTCGGTACAAACGCCCCCGCCAGGTGGATTAAGCCCGCATCTGAATGCCTTCAGTAATAATGTGCTGAAGGTTTTTTACCGTCTGGTCGAAAAACGCCGGATCGCTGAGCGTTTTACCGGTGATTGCCTCAACCTGCACGCTAAAATCGGCGTAATGCTGCGTCGTTGCCCAGAGCATAAAAATCAACTGCATTGGATCGACGGGGGCAATGCGCTCATCTTTAATCCAGCCCCGAATGACATCGCATTTCTCTTCTACCAGGGTTTTCAGGCTGCCCCCCAGCTCCTGTTTCAGCAACGGCGCGCCCTGAACCATCTCCAGGCAAAAAAGTCGCGAAGCCTGCGGATGATCGCGGGACACACAGAGTTTCAGGCGAATATATTCTCTAATGGCTTCCAGTGGATGCTGATCGGGCTGTAAGGCCTTTAACGGCGCCAGCCAGATATCCAGCAGTCCTTTCAGCACATCAATATAAAGCGCTTCTTTTGTCGGGAAGTAATAAAAGAGGTTGGTTTTCGAGACGTCAGCCCGTTCTGCAACCTGCTCCAGCCGGGTGCCGTGAAAGCCATAGAGTGAAAAAAATTCCAGTGCGGCGGTCATGATAGCGCCACGTTTGGCAGCAACCGCCCGCGAGCGTCGCGTTGTGGTTTTGGAGCCTGGGCTAACGGATTTTTGCTCTCCGGCGGCAGCGTGCGGGTGTTCGACCAATGGCTTCACAACATCTCCTGAGACAAACAGCAAGGCGTGAATCATAACAAATGGGGGCAGGGGCGACCATCGCAACGCTCATTATTCACGCGCTCTGAAATCAACGGTTGAGCGATTTGCACCCTTTTTGCTCAATCTTGCCTGTTATCTGTGCAGTTGTTTTTGAACAATGGGTCCGAAACGGACCGTTTGCTCCAGTTATCTTCCATTCAAACTTTCAACCCTATGAAAAGATTATTTATTTTAAAACTGGCACCCGCTTTGCAAAGACTCTTGCGTCTGGAGATTTCAGCACGGTGCAATTCGGAACCCGCAGGACGCACTCAAGCCGCGCAGAGATTTTCGTAAGCCCTTGTATTGGTACGTATTACTTTTAATCGAGGTGAGCGATGAAAATCGGTGTCTTTATTCCTATCGGCAACAACGGTTGGTTAATTTCAGAAACTGCACCGCAGTACAAACCGACCTTCGACCTGAACAAAACCATCGTGCAAAAAGCGGAGCACTACCATTTCGATTTTGCGCTTTCCATGATTAAACTGCGCGGCTTCGGTGGTAAAACCGAATTTTGGGAACACAACATGGAGTCGTTCACGCTGATGGCCGGACTGGCCGCCGTGACCTCTCGCATCCAACTTTACGCCACGGCCGCTACGCTGGTGATGCCGCCGGCGATCGTTGCGCGCATGGCCGCCACCATTGATTCCATCTCTAACGGCCGTTTCGGTGTCAACGTTGTCACCGGCTGGCAAAAACCCGAGTACGAGCAAATGGGCATGTGGCCGGGCGATGACTATTTTACCCGCCGCTATGATTACCTGACCGAATACGTGAGCGTGCTGCGCGATCTGTGGGGCACCGGCCACTGCACGCTCGACGGCGAATTCTTCAAAATGGACGACTGCCGCGTCAGTCCCCGCCCGCAAAGCGAGATGAAAGTGATCTGCGCCGGGCAAAGTGATGCAGGCATGGCGTTTTCTGCCAGACATGCCGACTTTAATTTCTGCTTCGGCAAGGGCGTCAATACACCAACGGCCTTCGCGCCAACCGCCGCCCGCATGAAAAAAGCGGCAGAGGCTGAAAACCGCGACGTATCTTCTTATGTGCTGTTCATGGTCATCGCCGATGAAACCGATGAGGCCGCGCGCGCCAAATGGGAGCTGTATAAAGCCGGGGCTGACGCCGAGGCGCTCGCGTGGCTGACCGATCAGAGCAGCAAGGACACCCAATCCGGCAGCGATACCAATGTCCGTCAGATGGCGGATCCTACCTCAGCGGTCAACATCAATATGGGCACACTGGTCGGCTCCTGGGCCAGCGTCGCCAGAATGCTTGATGAAATCGACACCGTGCCCGGCGCTGGCGGCGTCCTGCTGACCTTTGACGACTTCGTTGAGGGCATCGAAAACTTTGGCCGCTACATTCAGCCATTAATGAAAACCCGCCAGCACATCGGCATTGCGCAGAAAGAGGTCGCATAATGAACGTTGTTGAGAATTCGTCAGTGGTCCGCCGCGAACCCCACAATACCGGCGAGGAAACGGTCCTCACAGCCCGTCCTGAAGCCATCGCTTTTACCCCACAGCAAACCGCGCTGATTGTCGTGGACATGCAAAATGCCTATGCGTCACAGGGCGGTTACCTGGATCTGGCGGGCTTTGATGTCTCTGCCACCGCGCCGGTGATCGCCAATATTAAAGTGGCGATTGCCGCCGCACGCGCGGCGGGCATCAAAGTGATTTTCTTCCAGAACGGCTGGGATAATCAGTATGTCGAAGCCGGCGGTGCGGGTTCGCCGAACTTCCATAAATCCAATGCGCTAAAAACCATGCGCAAACGCCCGGAGCTGATGGGCAAACTGCTGGCAAAAGGCGACTGGGATTACGATCTGGTCGATGAGCTTCAGCCGCAGCCGGGCGATATTGTGCTGCCCAAACCCCGTTACAGCGGCTTCTTTAATACCCAGCTCGACAGTCTGCTGCGCAGCTATGGCATTCATCATCTGGTCTTTACCGGCATCGCCACGAATGTCTGCGTGGAATCCACCCTGCGCGATGGCTTTTTCCTGGAATATTTTGGCGTCGTACTGGAAGACGCGACGCACCAGGCCGGCCCGGAATTCGCACAGAAAGCCGCGATTTATAACATTGAAACCTTTTTTGGCTGGGTCTCTAACGTGCGTCAGTTCTGTGACGCCGTAGGCTACAAAACTGAACAACACGCGGCCTGACCGCTTTTACAAAGGACAATCAACGATGCCTAAAAGCGCCATTATTCCCGCTGGCAGTGGAGTGCCACTGGCACCTTTTGTTCCGGGCACGCTCGCCGATGGCGTGGTGTACGTTTCCGGGACGCTGCCGTTTGATAAAGACAACAACGTGGTGCACGTTGGCGATGCCGCGGCACAAACCCGTCACGTTCTGGAGATCATCAAAAACGTGATTGAAACCGCAGGCGGCACAATGGAGGACGTCACCATGAATTCCATCTTTATCACCGACTGGGCCAATTACGGGGCAATCAATCAGGTCTACGCCGAGTATTTTCCCGGTGAAAAACCCGCGCGTTTCTGTATTCAGTGCGGGCTGGTGAAGCCGGATGCCCTGATTGAGATCGCAACGATTGCCCACATCGGCAAGTAATCTGTTTACCGGCATCTGTTCTGATAACCCTGAGGAAACAGCATGTATTACAAGGTATTAGGTAAAGATAATGCCGATGCAGACACGGTCGTGCTCTCTTCAGGGCTGGGCGGTTCCGGCAGTTTCTGGCAGCCGCAACTGCCTGTACTGACACAGTATTTTCGCGTCGTGATTTATGACCAGCACGGCACCGGCCTTAGTCAGGGCACCGTTCCGGCCGGTTACCGCATGGAGGATATGGCCGATGAGCTGGCGGGCATGCTCAACGGGCTGGATATCCGCCGCTGCCATCTGGTCGGTCACGCACTCGGCGGCATCGTTGGCCTGCATCTTGCACTGCGTTATCCGGCCTTACTGCAAAGTCTGGTGGTCATCAACGGATGGGCAACGCTCGACAGCCAGACGCGTCGCTGCTTTGAGGTCCGCCAGAACCTGCTGCTTAACAGCGGGGTGGATGCGTATGTTCAGGCGCAGCCCCTGTTTCTGTATCCGGGCGACTGGCTTTCTGAGCGTGAGGCGTTATTGCAGGAAGAGCGCCAGCATCAGGTGGCGCATTTTCAGGGAATGGAAAATCTGCTGCATCGCTTACAGGCGCTGATGACGTCTGACCTGACCGCCTCGCTCGACGGGGTGATCGCACCGACGCTGGCGCTGAGCTGTAAAGACGATTTGCTGGTGCCCTGGCAGCGCTCGGCCGATCTCGCTGCCCGTCTTCCTCTGGGGGAGCACCAGCAAATGCAGTATGGCGGTCACGCCATGAGTGTGACCGACCCCGATACGTTTAACCCGATTTTACTGGACTGGCTGCGGCGGCATGCCTTTCATGCAGCTGACATCGTGTCCGAGCCCTTTTCAACGGAGATATCATGGCCGAAGCCTTAACCGCCAGCGCCCTGGCAACCCTGTTCACCGACGCCCGCACCCATAACTGCTGGCTGGATAAACCGGTGACCCATGAACAGCTGGAAACGATTTACGCGTTGGCGCGTATGGGGCCAACATCTGCAAACTGCAGCCCGGTGCGCATTGTGTTTATCCAGAGTCAGGCAGCCAAAGAGAAACTGGCACCGGCGCTGTCCAGCGGCAATCTGAAAAAAACCCTGACTGCACCAGTAACGGCGATCATTGCCTGGGATCCTGCGTTTTATGAATTACTGCCCGAACTGTTTCCCTCCGGCGATGCGCGTTCGTGGTTCACCTCCAGCCCGCAGCTGGCGCACGATACGGCATTTCGCAACAGCAGTCTGCAGGCAGCCTATCTGATTATGGCCTGCCGCTCACTCGGACTGGACACCGGACCGATGTCTGGTTTCGACAATGCGAAAGTGGATGAAACCTTCCTGGCGCAGACGGGCTGGAAATCCAACTTTCTCATCAACATCGGTTACGGCGACAGCAGCAAACTGTATCCGCGCGCACCGCGTCTTGACTTTGACCGCGCCTGCCGTGTGCTGTAAGCACCCTGTTTCATTATGAGGACATGAGCATGCAATCCACTCTGAACGCCACACAGCCCGCAACCGCTGCTAAACAGGCTGCCGTTGAAAAGCAAGAGTTCCGCGATGCGATGGCGCACCTGGGTTCCGCCGTCAACATCATCACCACAGACGGGGCAGGTGGACGGACCGGTTTTACCGCCTCTGCGGTATGCAGCGTGACCGATACGCCACCGACGTTGCTGGTATGTCTGAACCGCGCGGCCTCTGTCCATGCGGCGTTTACGCAAAACCAGGTGCTGTGCGTTAACACGCTCTCAGACGGTCATGCGTCGCTGTCCAATCTGTTCGGCGGAAAGACACCGATGGATGCGCGTTTCGCGGCCGCTGACTGGGCCAGCCTTGCCACCGGATCGCCGATCCTCACCGATGCGCTGGTGTCGTTTGACTGCAACATTACGCAGATCACCAGCGTCGGTACCCACGATATTTTGTTTTGTGAAGTCGTTACTATTCAGCGCAACGACAACGGCCATGGACTGGTGTATTTCGACCGGCGCTATCACCCACTGATGCGTCAGACAGCCTGTTAACTCACTCCTCTCAACTTAGTAAGGGTCGTGCATGGCAAATACCTGGTTTCCGCAATGGCGTAAAAGAGAAGGCAATCTGGAGGGCGTCGTCATCGCGCCGGATGAACGGCTGCCGTCAGGCACGACGATCGTTATGGGATTGCAACATACGGTAGCGATGTTTGGCGCCACGGTCCTCATGCCCTTACTGATGGGCTTTGACGCTAATATGGCCATCCTGATGTCGGGGATCGGTACCTTACTGTTCTTCCTGGTGGTAGGCGGCCGCGTACCGAGTTACCTCGGGTCTAGTGCCGCCTTCGTCGGACTGGTTATCGCGATAACCGGCTACAGTGGTCAGGGTGCGAATCCCAATATCGGTGTGGCCCTTGGCGGGATTATTGCCTGCGGCCTGCTCTATATGGTGATCGGTTTTATCGTAATGGCGGTTGGCACGCGGTGGATTGAACGTCTGATGCCGCCCGTCGTGACCGGTGCCGTGGTCATGGCGATTGGGCTAAACCTCGCGCCGATTGCGATTCACAGCGTCTCCGCCTCCTCGTTTGACAGCTGGATGGCCGTCATGACCGTGCTTTGCATCGGTTCGGTAGCCGTATTCACCCGCGGTCTGGTGCAGCGCCTGTTGCTGTTACTGGGGCTGGTAGCCGCTTATCTGATTTATATGGTCATCACAAACGGCCTTGGACTGGGCACGCCAGTGGATTTTAGCGCGGTCGCTCAGGCACCCTGGTTTGGCGCACCAACCGTTACGACGCCGGTATTCAGCGCGCATGCCATGCTGATGATCGCGCCGGTCGCGGTAATCCTTGTCGCAGAAAATCTCGGCCATATTAAAGCGGTGGCTGGTATGACCGGTAAAAACCTTGATCCCTACATGGGCCGCGCGTTTGTCGGTGATGGACTGGCGACGATGCTGTCCGCCTCCGCAGGCGGAACGGGCGTGACAACCTATGCAGAAAACATAGGTGTTATGGCTGTCACCAAAATTTACTCCACGCTGATTTTCGTCGCCGCGGCGGTTATTGCCATTGTGCTGGGCTTCTCACCTAAATTTGGCGCACTGATCCACACCATTCCTGGCCCGGTGCTCGGCGGCGCATCCATTGTGGTATTTGGGCTGATTGCCGTGGCAGGTGCCCGCATCTGGGTACAAAACCACGTCGACCTGGGGCTGAACGGCAACCTTATCATGGTCGCGGTCACGCTGGTTTTAGGCGCAGGCAACTTTACCCTGACGCTCGGCAGCTTCAGCATGGGCGGGATCGGCACTGCGACCTTCGGGGCGATTTTGCTGAATGCATTTTTGAGCCTAAGCAAAATGGCAAGCGCACAGCCAGGGGTGAAGACGGAGGCGGTGGTGAAGGAGTAAACCGGGATCTTTTCCTCAGCCGGAGAAGCAGGAAGGGCGGAGCGGGCCGGAACGACAACCGGGTGTTTTTTACGTACCCGTAAAGCATCATGCAGGAGATGCGCGGCTTACAGACAATGGAGTCGCCGAGGTAAAGCGCCTGCTTGCCATCGCGCAGGCAACAAAGAGGCTAAGCCAGTGAAACAGGGCTGTGCTCCGTACACGGTAGCATCAGCCCAACTCCATAAGAGGTTTTCGCAAAAAACCATGGCTTTTCAGGCAACTTAACTTAGTCGTCACGTTGAATGCTTTCCTCATGGACATTACTGCCCACCGTTTTCCCGTTTTGATTCTCAATGCGATAACGGATCTCAACATTATGGAAATTTTGAGGCGTAACCGTTATTTCCTTCACCATCTGACCTGAATCAGGCGGCAGGGTCAGCGTTTCGCTCCCTTTGGCAAGCACCTCTCCCTTTTGGGATACCTGCCACTTCAGTTGACATGCAGTACAGGCATTCCAGGTATCATTAATTGCCCAGAGCCGCACCATCGCCTCGCGTCCCTTACGCCATGTGGCGGTAACGGGTTCGATAGAGGGGAGAACAGGCTGATAGGCTGTTTGCAAGGCGTAATAACCCGCCTTTGGCTGGCGCAGATAATCCACCACGCCCCAGTTAATTGAGGGCCAGGTTTCAACAAACATGAAATGGAAGAGGGCCGTCACCGGTTGATAACGCTGTCGCCGATAGCTCTCTACAGCCAGGGAGACCAGTTTTGCCTGGTAGCGTTGCGTATTGGCTATCATCTCCTGAATATTCGAACCGCGCGAAATCCCAGAAAACTTAAATGTCTGTAAAGGCTGGAAATTATGATACTTCCAGAACGTCCAGCCCGGATCGTCCGCAGCAGTCGTCTTTGGCCATAACAAGCTGGCAGGGATAATCGTTTTCAGCGTTGAGAGTTGCGGTAGCGCCTGCGCACCAAACTCTGTCACCACTGCGGTTTTAGCCGGGGCAAGCAGATCGCGCGGCGTACCAAAATACCATCCTGCCCAGTAGTGTTCTTCCACGGCGGAAAAACGGTGCACAATACGGGAGGTATCTTCAGCCAGCGTATCCGCGACCTTCTGCGTCAGCGTGCGGTTCAGTGTTTTATTCCAGTCGGGGAACCGCTTTTCCATCCAGGGCGAATTCCACGGCGGCTCGTTGTGCCCGCCCCAGACGATAATGGCCGGGGAGTTACCAAACTGCTCGACCATCTCACGGGTCTGACCTACTGCATTGTCCGTAAATGCCGCGCTGTCATCGTATCCCCATTGCAGCGGTACATCCTGCCAGATCATCAGCCCCATTTCATCGGCGACATCGTAAAGCGGACGACCGGCTACGTGTCCGTGGACACGAATGGCGTTGGCATTCATCGCCTGTACCAGCGCAAAATCCCGACGATACTTTTTCCGTGTCATGGTTCCTAACCACGGTGAACCGATATAATTGCTTCCCTTTATAAAGAGGCGCCTGTCATTAATCAGCCAGCCTTTGTTATCGGGTTGCTCTTTCAGTTTGCGTAACCCTGTTCGGGTGACCCTGGTATCCATCAGCCCCTGGCTGTCACGCAGTGAGGCGCGAACACGGTACAGATTTGGCTTGCCGGTGCCGACCGGCCACCATAACTTTGCTCCCTTCATGGGCAGGGTTATGCGCAAGGACTGTTGCTCACCCGTCGCGTGATTCAGCGTGATCGGAAAATCGTGCTGAAAAGTCTGGCCGTTAAAGTTATCGGGTACCGCAGTCAGGCGCACTGTAGCAGGTCCGGCAGTGGTGGCCCGGTAACGAATTTCCGCCGATAATGCCGGGTTTTCCAGTCCTTGACGCCAGTCCGGACGCAGGATCACTTCATCAATCGTTACACCACGGCTCAGATGCAGCTTCACCGGTGCCCAGATGCCGCCAGAGTTCGCATCCTGTCCCTGTAAAGACCATGCACCGCCAGGTCGGGTGTCATGCTGATTAAGCACCCCTTTTATAAGCGTTTTATGTAACGGCCACACTTTTTGAGGATCTTCATAGGGACTGTCGACCCGGATGACGAGCTGGTTATGACGACGCAGGGTGCTGCTGACATCAACAGCAAAACGCTGGAAATAGCCTTCGTGGTGGGTCAATGGCTTTCCATTAAGCGTCACATCAGCAAAGTAATCGATACCGTCGAAAACGAGCGTGGCCATGGTACCGGGTTCGGATTCAGGAAGATCAAACTCATGTCGATACCACAATGCTCCCTGATGATCGTAACCGGCGCTATACCAGTTAGCCGGAACCTTTAACCTGCGCCAGTCGCTGGCAGGCACGTCCGCGCCCCCGAAGGTGCTGTCGTTCGCATCATGGACTCGCCAGTTTCCCGCAAGTGACCAGGTGACCGGTAGATCCATTGCCTGCGCTTGTGGGAGGCAGATGAGCAAAAGAAGAAGGTTACGGATCATGGCTGTCCTCCTGTTTCCTGTGTTGTAGCCAGGACGTGATGCGCCGGAATTCCTCGTTCAGGTCGTTTTGCAGGGACTTGAGCGCATGTTGTTCCAGCGATGAGGCCTGACTCTCAAGGTGTTGCAGTAACTGCGCCAGGCGGGTGAAATCAAGTGTGACGGCTTCACCGCGAAGTTTATGTGCTGCCCGACGTAACGTCTCACGATCATTGTTCTCCATTGCCTTGCACAGCGTCTCGGTGGTTTCTTCGATTGCTTCCCTGAACAGCGACAGTAATTCCTCAACCAAAGCAGGGTCATCGGCGCACTGTTTAAGCAGCCGGGCCTCATCAGGTAAACCTTCCTGATCACGCGTATATATGCGGGCAATTTCGTCATGAAGCGCATCCTGACTGACAGGCTTGGCGAGATAGCCATCGAACCCCATTGCCAGACAGCGTTCTCTGTCGCCCTGCATAGCATGCGCGGTCATCACGATGGCTGCCTGACGGGGACGGCCAAGCAACACTTCCTCTTGTCGTAACAGCTGGATCGCCTTTTCTCCATCCATTTCCGGCATCTGCAGATCAATAAAGAGAATGTCCCAGCGTTCTGCTCGCCAGCGGTCAAGTGCAGCCTGTCCATCGCCAACCACTTCACAGTGATGTCCCAGGCGTTCAAGCAAACGTCTGGCGACTTTCTGATTCACCAGATTATCTTCAGCCAGCAACACACGCAGTCCCTGCGAGGTGTTCGGTGAAACGGTAGAAGGCTGCACCGGCTCGACAATCGGGACGGGTTTAAGGGCGCTTGCAATTGCCTGATGCAACTCGTGCTGGGCGACGGGTTTGTGCAAATAGTGGGATATGCCGATTCGTTTGAGCATTTTGGGGTCAAAATGGCGGCTCATTGAGCTAAGCATAATAATCTTGCTCTGGGCCGTCTGTGGCAAAACCGATAACTCAAGGCCTAACGAAATGCCATCCATGTCCGGCATTTGCGCATCGATGAGGATCAGTGGCCAGAATACTTCTCCGGCGGCAAGCTGTAAGGCCTTACTGGCATTATTCACACACGTCGGGTTCAGTCCCATCTGACGGAGCATGGTATCCACTAACCGCAGGTTAGTGCTGTTATCATCCACGACCAGCACGCATTCGCCATTAAACCGAACGCCAGATGCGCGTTCTGTAAGCGGCGAGTGTTGCCCCTCCAGCGGTAGCGTAAACGTAAATTCGCTCCCAACGCCGGGCTTACTCTCCACCTCCAGATTTCCCCCCATCAGCGCGACCAGCCGGGCGGAAATGGTTAGCCCCAGCCCTGTTCCACCATAACGCCGCGTCGTAGAACTGTCTGCCTGGCTGAACGCTTCAAAGATGGCCTGTTGTTTCTCTGCAGGTATGCCAATACCACTGTCGCGAATACGAAAACGCCAGGGGTCTTCACTGGCCGCGGGCTCTATCGCCAGCAGGACTTCGCCGTGATGGGTAAATTTAAGCGCGTTGCCTAGCAGGTTTGTGAGGATTTGACGCAGTCGGGGGCCGTCCACCTTCAGCACGTCCGGGACTGCAGGCGCAATATCCACCAGAAGCTCTATCCCTTTTTCACTGGCGGCAGGCATATGTGGGCGAATCAACGACTGAATAAAGGGCCGGATTTCCAGCAACTCTTCGTCCATGATGACCTTGCCCGACTCAATGCGCGAGAAATCCAGAATGTCATTAATAATATGTAGCAACGACTGGGCCGAACTCATGACCAGCGAAAGGTACTCACGCTGCTCAGGGCTCAGCGGGGTGTCCAGACAGAGCTGTGTCATCCCGAGGATACCGTTCATCGGTGTCCGAATTTCATGACTCATATTAGCCAGAAACGCACTTTTGGCTTCATTGGCTTCATTGGCTTCGCGGGCGACGCGGGCGGCATCAATTGCAAGCAGTTCTGCTTCCTTCCGGCGGGTAATATCCTGCAACGTACCAATCACCCTTTCGGCTTCCTGCTGAATGGTTAAGGTCACCACCTGCCCGGAGAGCAGCATCCATCGCCAGCCTTCCGTCTGATGCAGGACGCGGATTTCACATTCAAATACAGGCCGGTGATCCTGTTTCGATGACATCATCGCCTGTCGCAGCGATGCGCGGTCCTCTTCATGCACCAGATTGAGCAAAAAACGCAGCGGATAACGCCATTGCGAGCGTGACTGCCCCAGCATTGCCAGCAATGTATCATTTACCTGCAGGCTGTCATGAGAGACGTGCCAGTCCCAAATGCCGATCCGGATTGACTCGGCCGTCAGTAAAAAATCATTGTGCAGCAGATGACGTGAGCGCTGTGCTTCATCAAGCTCGGTGACATCCGTATGCAGACTGACAATGCCTCCTTCAGGAAGGCGTTGATGCTGTACATAAAGACGGCGTTTTCCGGATTGCCTGACTTCGCAATGGTTATCCTGACGACAATTACGGAGGGTGGCGTCCCGTAGCGCCTGACGACGACTGGAGTCGATGTAATAACCCGCTTCAATAAATTTCTCTACCAGCGTTTCGAGAGACGCGCCTGCCTCCAGCCACGGTGCAATCACCGGATAAAAGAGCGAAACTTTATCGTTCCACACCAGCAGGCGTTCGGCCCGATCGTAAATCATGATCGCACAAGGCAGCGCATCAGGCTCAAAACGGGATGAAGTTCCCATCGCTTATTCTCCCCCGGGCTGATAGTGCAGTTCGGCTTGCCGTCGCAGATATTCCAGGCCGGGCGCCATCGCCCACGCCGTGAGGATCTCCTCATCACAGAGGGGATCCCGTTCACGTACAGTGCGCAGCATGGCTTCCCGCCAGAAGGCGAAAAAGCGTGGCGGCAGGCGCAGACCATCCTGGGTTTGCCTGCGCGCCAGTTGCTCAAGAAAGTCCGGAACAAAAAGGGCACCATCGACGGTGAGCATGGCAAAGAAACTTTTATAGATCATCTGTCGACCTTCTTCGCTCGGGCGACGGGCGAAGTGTTGCTCCGTCTCTGGCGATCGGTGAATAAAAGCCTCGTAAAACGCCAGGAAAAAGTCTTTTTTGTTCGTCTCTGACAAGACACGGCTCACGCTGGCCTCAAAGAGATCACGATAAAATTTCATGGTGCTGACCTCCCTTTTCTTTCACCCGGCAGACACAGACCGGGAGGATTGAATTCGTCTGCCAGACGGTGAGTGAAGTAGCTGTTATCAGTATCAAAATGATTATCAAATAACGGCCCGCCGTTATGTTTGTAGAAGGGCGACTCAAGGACCATGGCATTAGTGGATAGCGTGATCATCGGGTTGATATCCCCCGTCGCTTCAACACGGCCCTCAAACCAGCCGCGTTGTGGACTGTTAAGGTGCTTCGTTACTGCCATAAGCACATCGGTATAGTCGTTTTTCCACAGCGTCCAGAGGATAAAAACCGCCTTCGTAGACACCTGTGACAGCTGGCGGTAATCGCGGCCATCATCGCCCAACGTGTTCCAGGCGTAACCATTTCCCCAGACGGTGTCCTCAAGATGCCAGGGCGCATGTGACAGCGAAAAATCGGCTCGCGCAGTCAGGAGCTTGTCACGCTCCCAGCGCGACTTCTGACTTAGCCAGATGCCTTCCGCTCGCGTACGCATTAATTTTTGGACATCGGGTGGCACGCCAGGAGGCTGCCATCCGAACTCCAGCCCGGGCAACATGGCAGGTAACGTAGTGAGTAATGACGGTTGCCAGGTCGTACGCGGATCGCGCGCGTCAACGCTAAGGCTGCGCTGATAAACAATGACGTTTCTTGCGGGTGGCGTGAATGCTTTACCTGCCGGGAATCCCCATAGCCGAAAAGCACTGGCGGCATATTCGCTTTCACCCAGACGGAGTTCTTCACGCACGACAGGTTGGCCGTTCTGCACTGAGGCGGACCATAATTCCCCCTCTTTATTGATAACAGAGCAGAAATTCCAGCGCAGGATGATTTTGTCCAGATACTCACGATAGTGCGGTGCACGTTCGGCAGTAAGCCGTAAAGCGAGCATCAGCCTTGCCATATCTTTTGCCGACCAGCCGCTGCTGATGGATTTGCCTGTGTAATCTATTGGCATCGCCGTCTGGCTCGAATAGAGCCTGCCGGGTGTACGCGTGTTGGTCAACGCAAGGCGATTGAGTGTGCCAAGCAGGCGGCTTATCCGGGCATCAAACTCCTCTTCCGGCACCAGACCCAACTCCCTGGCGGACAGAAGCGCGATTAACGTATCTCCCATCTGCCAGAGCGTGACGCGCGGCTGTTTATCGCTGCCATTGACCAGGCCGGTTTGCAGCTGCGTATTATTCTGGAAATAGCGCCATGCAATGGCCGCCCACTCCCGTTCCTGCGGCGTCAGGCTATCAATGCGAGCGGAGGTATGCCAGCCGCCTTTCGTCAGCCAGCGCCATCCCGCGCCTTCGCGACTGAACAACGCCAGTGCGATCACCAGTACGATGATTCCCGCTGCGACCAGCCTGTAGATCAGGGTTTTAAGCATTGCGCAGTCACCGGCGGCAATTTAATGGGCTCGTCCGTCTTGCAGGATGCACACTGACACGCCTGGCAGGCAGGTTTGGTGCGCTGCGCCGTCCCGGTCTGCTCGCACCAGCTTCTGTTGGCGGCCGTGTCGCTCAGGAAGGGGCGATTGCGTCGGGTATTATTTTCTTCAAACTGATCGAGAAGCTTCTGGTTCCAGAGCGAGGGGGCGAACTGACTATTTTTGGGATTGTCGCTATTAAACTGCAACAGTTTGCCTTCTTTTTTAAATAACAACGCTTCAAGCATGATGCCGTTATTGTTGGCGGTGAACTCCTTAATGGGGCCATCGCCGTTTTCATATAAACCCTCGTAGTAAACTTTGCCTTCCTCATTAGCGTTTTCAATGGCATTCAGCAATCTGTCGGTATAGGGCGAGCTCCAGAGCACCCACATACCGAGTGCGGCTTTAAGTGATACGGCCGCACTATTTGGTACAAACTGTCCTTTATCCGTAATCGTGTTCCAGTTATAGCCATCACTAAATATGGTGTCATAAACAAAGTAGGGGGCTTTATCGAGCTGGTGCTCAGAGCGCGCGGTCAGAATGCCGGTGATTGCATAGCGGTTTTCCTGCGCCTGATAAACCCGATCGGCAAAATTTTTCATCCACGGATGGGAATAATTGCGTGGGCTGTTATCTCTGTCGGTCGCTTTATCAAAACCAAACTCCAGACCATACAGAAGATAGGACTCGGTCACGACATAGTTATGTTGTGACGTATCTCGCGGGTCGCGCGAGTCATAAGGCACCAGCACACAGTAAATTTCTGCCAGCTCATAAGGCTGTGGCCGGCTGGCCTGGCAGGTATTGAATCCCCAGAGCTGGAAACCCGCAGCGCTGTATTCCTCATAGCCCAGTCGACCTTCCTGAACATATTTAGGCTGGCCATTTTCCAGATAAGCACCGTACAGGGTGCCACAGGGATCAACGGCATGGCTGAAGTCCCAGCCAAGCACGACATTATCGATACCGTTGCTGTATTCCGGATAACGCTCTTTAATCACTTTAAGCCATACCAGCATTCTGCCGATATCCAGCGCCGAAAAACCGATCTCTCCAGGTTGGTTTCGGTAGTCCACTTTTTGTCCGCTGATCGTGTTATAGGCTTTATTGGGCAATTCATTTCTGAACAGCACCAGCGTGTTCAGGGTCGCGAGAAATTTCAACATACGTCGATCAAACTCGGCTTTATCAATAATGCCTAACTCACGCGCCGCCGTCAGAGCAGCCAGATAAGACGCGCTGTCCCACATTGTCGTGGAAGGATATTTGTTGACTGCGTTCACCAGCCCAGTACTGGGCTGGTAGTTAGCGACAAAATATTGCCAGGCATTTTTGGCAATGGTCATTTCACGTGGTGTCAGCTCACCACTTCGGGGAGTAAATTCTGATGCCGGTAGTCCCGGCGCTGCCTGCGCTGTCGCCAGCGCGAGCCAGCATGCCATGAGCCCGGTTAATACGGGGAAAAAAAGGATACATTTCCGCTTCATGGCGTAGCTCCTGCTGAAGACGTAAGAGAAGGGGGCGCGCTAAGGCAGGCCAGACAAAGCATCTGTCCCTGAACGATATAGGCGAGGCTCTCCAGGACCACGGCATTGGTATCTGCATCAATAACCGTGTTGATGCTGCCGTCCAGATTTAGTCCGCGCTGCCAGCCTTTGCCGGGCACCTGTAAAGGTTGTACCTGCTGGCGCAGCGCCTCACTCCAGCGGTTTCGAAACAGGGCATACCATGCAAAGGCAGAACGTGTGGAAGTGATGGCCGTTTGTTCGGGTGCCTCATCACGCAGATCACGATTTTGGACAGGCTGCCGGTCTGGCAGATCGTTGGCATAATCTGGTGCGGGTTCGGCATAATCGGTACTGATGGGCGGTTTACTGACGCGCAGGCTGTGACGGCGCTGCTGAATTTGCATAATGCGCCAGGCGATCTCCGCGCTTTGCGCATCAAAACCCATTTCAAGTCCGGTCAACAGGTAAGGCAGGCTGATCAGTGAGGGCTGCCGTCCCCAGGGCGTGCGTAATCCTTCGTCAGGCACCATGATGCCATCGATATCAATCATTTGCTGACGCTCTGGTGGGTTCGTCACCGCCAGTCCGGCGACGCTGTCGATAAGGCGAAGCGTATGGCTGGCATACAGGCGATAGCCAAAACTGTTTTTGGGTTCATCTGTTGCCAGCGCCCACTGGTGTAACGCTACCGCAGCCTGACTGGCCGAGTTCTTTACAATCAGCGCACCGACGTTCCACTGTTTAAACAGGTCGCGCACGGCGGTTGCATGTTGGGGATAACGCCACACTAACGTTTGCAGGGCGTTAAGCAGGCGTCCCATACCGATTGCGGAAGACTCCTGTTTTCCCAGCAGCTTCAGAGTATCTGCATGATAATAGGCCGCTGGCAGACCGTCAGGCGTGAGCGGGATTTGGCTAAGCGTCAGCAGTGCAGCAGCAATCCGCTCATCAAACTCGTCGGTTGTCAGGACATTAAGTTGCTTTGCGGCTGTGACAGCAAACAGATAACTACCAATGCTCCACAGGCTGAACCAGGGTTCACCGTCGTTCGCGTTAGCCAGACCGTTTGGCTGTGTATTATTGACATAATATTGCCAGGCCACCCGTGCCCAAATTGCCTCTTCAAAGGTCAACTCTCGTGGGGTCGGCAGGGGAGGGAAATCCTCACTTAACGCGACCCCCGTACTGCTTTCTACGCGTGTCGGCATCTGTTTTTCTACCCAGACGACAATAGCAAACCCAATCAGAAAACCGAGCAGGATGGTGAGATAACTTCGGGCAGAAAGTAGCGCATCTCTCGTCCTCATTGACTCGTCTCCTTCTCGTCGGCGGGCGTCCAGATTGCGGCTAAAATCAAGGGCAACATGGCGGCTATGTTGACGGCCCCCCAGAAGATGTTGATGACATAGCCTGAAGGATCATCGACCTGACCGCGTGCAACCTGAATCCCTCCCCATATAAGCCCGGCAAGGGTCAGTACCACAACGGCGATTTGCGGTTTGACGAGATACAGAAAACGGCCTGTCTGTCTTTCCTTTGGCGTAACGTGAAATTTTATCTGCTCACCACGAAGTACCGTGCCCAACGCGCGCAGGTTCATGGAGAAAAAAGAAAGATATGAGGCCCTGCCGTCCCAGGCAGAGATCCCCCATGTCCCGAACATAAATGCGAGTTCCGACACAATGAAAAAAGGCAAAAAATGCAGGTAAAAGGGCGTTGACCAGGCCGATACGGGCGGAATGCCGGTGAACAGGTAGATTATGGGTGAAAAGAGAAAAACGGTGTTCCAGATGCAGGCCAGATACGACCAGAAAGTGGTGCCATACATAAGCGTTTGCGGCAAAGAAAGCCTGAAGCGGCGGCGACTGAAAATATTGTCATGAAACAGGATGTCCAGCGAACCCGCAGCATATTTAAAACGCTGAATCATCCATGTCAGCATATCCCGGGGAGACAACATCTTGGATTCAACACGCGGGTGCATGACAGAGCGCCAGCGCCGGCCCGCATCGCCGTGAAGCAGGATGGACGTATAAATGTCTTCTGAGACGTGAAACTTATAGGGCGTGAGTTCTGTGTCAAACGCAACGTGAGGGCGCATGGCGTCACGCAATGCTTCACGCGTGGCAGCATCATGAATGTCGCGCGTATGACGATCAATTTCTTCTTCCACCGTCCAGACATAGCTCCGCAAGGCTGCCTGCATCACCGCTTCTCGTCGATGTACAGAAGCCGCACCGCAGCAAAATGCCGCATTTGCCCAGTTACGCCGACGTAAAATCAGGTCGTGACGCAGATTTAGTGGTAATGGTTGATTGTCAGATACCAGCTGATGATCTTGTCGTGCATTTCCTCTGACTTTGAGAAGCAGATGGTCCGGCGTGCCAGTCGTTTAAGGTGGCTCCGAA
>Ga0268247_10000157_pt1 | contig 23432 bp, 9 predicted proteins | sample AgamicOrMae_FD_200245 | JGI IMG/M metagenome (GOLD analysis project Ga0268247, IMG submission 200245) | Agave microbial communities from Guanajuato, Mexico - Or.Ma.e (v2) (version 2) | ecosystem: Host-associated > Plants > Phyllosphere > Phylloplane/Leaf | place: Guanajuato, Mexico | collected...
AGTCTTGGAGCGTCCCTTTTCCTTGGCTAGCTTGCCAGTGGAGCCCATTGAGCGAGAGCGGCAGAAAAAAAGGGCAGCCCCTTTTGCTCAACTGTGTTTGATCGATCGACTGATGAATCTGCTGCAAGTTCCCTCACCAAAGGTCTCCTCGAGGGGCCGGAAAGAGAGACGAAAAGGCAGACAAAGGAGATGCGGCCCGAGGAGATCCAGAAGGACGGTGGAGGAAGACAGGCAGGAAATAGCAGTCCTGTTCGATGCTGAGGTGTTGCGGAAGTGAGACTTTAGCAAGCAGGAGCTCTTGCTGACGGCGCCTCCAAGCAGGAGACTCCATTGAAATGGGCTCTTCTGCTGAACCGGGCGGCTCCAAAGCCCGCCGGATGGTCCAAAGTCCATCCAGACAGGAAGAGGCCTCGAGTGGGGGGGATTTTCTGGCCGCTGGATGCAATTTTCAGTCCCAGTTGCTGGCCACAAGCCGGCCAGTCGACACTGTGGGTGCTCCAATGAATTCGGGCGCCTCTTTGGTGGCCAGAACCCAAACGTCGGCAGATTAAAGAAGGCACCTTTGCCACCTGGCCCTGCTTAGAGTGGAGGGCAAGCGAAGAGGCAAAGGATGCCTTTTCGTCCATCGCATCAAAGCAAACCCGCGACATTAATTTGGGCCGCATCTTGCGGCCCAAACGCTCACTCGAGCCAGTCCCAAAGCTCGCAAATGGGAACCACTGGCGGCCAGATTGGACGGCCGAGCAGCCCCCCACGGAGATTGGCCAGCCGTTCTTCAGTTCTTTGCTCCATTCTTTGCTTCATTCTTTGGTTCTTTGCTAGTTCGTGCGGGCGCACCTCGGCCGCAATTTGGCCCCCGGCGGCCAAACAATTGGACACGTCTGCCTCGCCGGCCGGCCGGCATGGTAATAATTGTCACGTACTCAATTAAGTCTGCCCAGTTCTTCTCGAGTTTCCTTCTGCGTGTCGCCCACTTGCTCGGCCCCCAACTGGGCGCCCTCCAAGAGGCTGCTCCCTCTCCTTCAGCTCGATATCATCACCTGTTCGAGCGTGAACAAGAACCGGAACGCCGCCCGATCGGCTCGAGTCGAGCGAGCCCCACGCAAGAAGCCTCTTCTCGACCATAGACCTACTGCTTAGGTCCGCCCGCATCGGCCGCCCACTCGGCCCCAATCGTTCATTAGCGATTCATTCATTCATCCATTCGGTGCCATTTCCTGCTATTTTGCTCAGTTTGCGGATCGCAAACTGAGCCTTCCAAGCTGGACGCCTAAGCATAGCTAGACCTTAGCTCGCCAGACCTTCCGATCGAGCGACTCTCGCCGCAGACTAGCGCAGACTAGCACTGGCTACACACTAGCATACACTACCCGCACACTGTCCCCCGTCTGTTTGGCCGCCCGGGCGGCTCGTCCATTCACACACGAGCGAGCAGGAGCGATTTGGCCCACTCGCGAGAGGTCATTTGAATTGGGGCCGCTCGGAAGACTGGCCGCCGAGTGGACGCCAGACACACGGGCAAGCGAGCGGCCAGCGAGGAGAAGCAGCGGCGAGACCACCCAGCGAGCAGCCGAGCTGCCCACAGGCCTCAATCAGCGAGCCCAATCAGGCCCTCCAGACGGCCTTCCGGGTGGCCAAATTGGGCCGATGGGGCGGCCTCGATCGCTCTTTAAAGAGTCTCGCCCCAATCAGCCAGGTGATTGTTCGCGCCGGCGGCCGCTTTTGCCTGCATGCGGGCGGCCCTAAGGGCGCGCCAGCTACTGGTCAGTGGCTTTCACTAGCGTCTTGCCAGATCTGCCTTGACCGAAGTTCCAGTCGAGTTGCACTTGCGTGCGGGCGGCACAAGTTGGGCAGCTTCCACTCTGCCCTTAGCCCTAGTCTCAGGCGGCCAAATTGGGGCCAAGTGGGCCGCTCGTGCTCTGCTCGAGGCTAAGCAAGCAAGCCGCTCGCAAGTTGTGCCAGTGGCAACACTCAAATCGGCCCCCAACTGGCCAGACACGTCAGACCAACAACAGGCCTAAATTGACACTAAACGCCCCCCAAAGTGGCCAAACTGGCGAGCCCAAACTCGACACACAAGTGCCGGGCTCGCTTCCACTTCCGGCGGGCGCCAAGTGGAAGCGCCAAGTGCGAGCGCCAGGGGCCAGAGACTGTGTGCGGCCGCTTGCCAGAGCCACTCTCTGTTATGCCCTGTTATGCGGCTTTGGTTGGGCGCCAATTGTGAGAGTCCAATTGTAATTCCGAACTCGCAAAAGGCGCTCCAATTGGGCCGCAAACAGTCTGCCCAATTCGATGCGACTTTGAGGTCTCCTTTGGGCTGCTCTTTTGGGGGGCCTTTGGGGCTGATGTTTCCGCTTTTGGGGCGGCGTTTTGTGCGCCAGAAGTGGCCAGAGACTAGGGCTGGGCGCAAAGGCCGGGGAGGCCTTTGCGTTTTGTGTTCCGTGTTTTTATCCACTTAAACTGCAATTGTTTGTTATTTGATTGTAGTTGTCGTGTGTTTTGGTGGGTGAAAAATTCGCCCTTTGGCCACTGGGCCGAGATTGCAACTGTTTGCCGCCGCTTTCGACTGTCTCCAGTTTGCCACTGTGGCTCGACTTCAGACTAGCTTGCCGCAGACTAGCTTGCCGCAGACTAGCTTGCTGCAGACTAGGGAAGAAGCGGAAGAGCAAGGGGCCAGAAGGAGGAAAACAAAGCCGGCAAGTGAGAGCGATGCAGAGCTTGCACACTGGCGCCAGTGTGGCGCCCAAAGACAATGGGCGCACGCAAACGAGCGCCGCAAACGGACCAGAACGGCCCAGTGGGAAAAGTGGGAAAAGTGGGCGCTTCTTTGGTCTCTGAGGCCACTTTTGCATGAACTAGCTGGCCAAAATGGGGCCCATTCCGCAACTGAGCTTGTCTGCGGCTTGCCCTTGCCTGTGGGGCGTCTTTGTGGCCACTTTGGACACTTTGGCTGCAGTCTGTGTGCAGCCAAACTCGCCTGCACGTCACATAAACAAGCGGCCAGTTATTAGCATTCATACTTTGTGCTCGGACAAGAAAGGGACGAGCAAAAGGGCTGCTCTTCGCGCCCTTGGCTTGTCGGCCGGCGGACTTGGCAGTCGCCTGTTTCCGTCCGCCCGTCCAGCTTGGGGCCCAGCAGAGCGGCGGAAACGCGACACCTTTGGGCTTTGGGTGAGCGCAACTTGGGTGGCCATTTGGGCAACTCTTGGCCGCTCGCTTGTTGCAATTGGGCCGCCCACATGCAAAGTGCGCGCTCGTGTTCCTCTTCGCTTGGGCTGCGCCCGAACACAGTCCCTATCGGATGATTGTTTGTTTGTGCTCGTGTGTGCTCCAGTGATTGCGCTTTGTTGTCTCGCCCACCAGAAAGAGAGAGAGCCCTCCAGAGAGCCGCTCTTGAGGGGCGGCCAAATGTCTGTTTGCTCAGCGGGACCTAAGGTTCGGCGGGCTTGCTGCAGCTAGTCTGCTGGAGGCCAGTCTGCAGCAGTCTGCATTGGTCTCAGCCAGTCTCGGCCAGTCTCTCGCTAGTCTCTTGCTAGTTTTCCCCACTCTCAGCCGCCTCTTCGCCTCCTCCTCCTTCACTCCAAGCGGCTCGGATTAACTGTCGGCGGCGGAACAAGAGAGTTTGATTAATCTGGCCGGCCTTTTAGTGCGAAATTGATTCCAGCCACTCGCCATTGATTGGGGCCGGCGCGTTTGCTGCGCCCACTTGTTCGCCTGCTCTTTTGCTCGCTTGCTTGTGCAGCACAGTCCAGCAGTCCAGCAGGCCAGCAGTTCAGCGGCTCGTCGGTCAGTCTTGAGCTGCGGGCCAGTGATTCGGGGGAAAAAAGGCGGCCAGGAAGTGGCGGCGAGTCTCTGGGCGCCTCTGGGTGGCCCTTGAGGCGCCTGCTCGGCCTTCTCGGCCGCTTCTTCGCCGCTTCTTGGCCGCTTCTTGGCCATCCGCCGGCGGACAATCAATGGAATCTGCTGATTAAAGTGATCGCGAGATGTGCGCTCCGCAAGGAGGCCAACCAGCCGCAGACAGCCCATGGGGGCCCATTGTTGGTCGCTTGTTTTTGAGTGGCGACTTTGGCGCAGTGGAGCAATAGCGCAATGGCAAAGCAATGGCGCAGTGCAGCAGAGGAGCATTGGCTGTGCGTTGGGCCGCGCGGCAGACTGTCTGCGGTGCCGCAAAGTCGCCGCTTTGCAGTCCAACGGCGACACTCTCTGGCTGCTCGGCGTTGCTCGAGCGTGCGCTTCTGCCGTCAGCAGTCGGCTCTCTCGGCGGCTCTTTCGCTCAACTCGGCCCACTGGAGGCGGCCAAATGGCGCCGCCAAGACCGCCAGCCAGTCAATTGTGCAGTCTAGCCAAGTCTGGCCAAGCTGGACGGACAAAAAGGCCGAGAAAAAGGCCAAACAGGCGCCCCAAGGAGAGTGGAAAGGCCGAAAGGGACGCCCAACTGGCCAGCTTGGAATTAAACTGACCGGAAGGGCGCCGGATTGGCGAGCGGCCAGTTTGCGTCAATCAAGTGTGGCGAGCGAGTTGGGGGCGCATTGTGAGCTCGAAGCTGCCCATTTGCGCCTCCTCTTGGGCCGCCTTTCCACTGTAAAATGGGCTCCTTCTGGCCGCCCTTTGGACGCTCCTCGGCCGCTCCTTAGCCGCTCCTTAGCCGCCGTCCAAATGGGCCAGTCGTGGTGATTGGCCGCCCAATCGCCGGCCGGCCATGACACTTCACTGGGCGGCCAATGGGCGCCCATCACGCCCAATTGGTGAGCTCCAAGGTGGCCCAATTGGCCAGGCGGCGCCCAAGTGGCTCCCGCGGAAACAATCAGCGCCCGTCCCACTCGGCCAGGTGGCTCCGAGCTAGAGCTGTGGAGCTCCAGAGCTAGTCTCTAGCTCTCGAGCGGCGCCCAAACGGCCCACTTGGAGGCCCAAGAGGGACCGGAAGTGGCTTGACGCCCGGAGAGTTGGCGAGCCAGTGGGCGAGGAAATAAACATGATCGATGGGCGCGAGTTTGGGGCCAGTTTAGGTTGAGTTTGGGTTGAGTTTGGGGCGGGCGAGGTGAGAGAAATGGCAGAAGTGGGAGAAGTGGGCAGCCTCGTGGACGTGGACGCGCCGGCAGAGCACATCTAATCAGCCTAATTGGCCGCCGGCGATACTTGTGCGAGCGGTGGGGCGCGATTAATTGGGCTTGGGGGGAGGACAGTGGTCGGCGGACAGTGGTCTCTTTGTGCTGCTTTCTGGCTGGCTGGCATTCCAGTGGCGCGTCTCTCGTGCGTTCCGTCATTAGAGACTGTGTGCGGGCGGCACACAGTCTCTGCACAGTTTCCACACAGTCTCTACACAGCGCGCAGCAAAGCCGCTCCTTAGGGCCGGCCCGGCGAGCAGACGTGCCCCCAAATGAGCCGCCTTTGTCCGGCCGCGCAATCCGGCCCGCCGGAAGTGGCGCCGAGATGATGATAATGTTTAGAGGGCCTTGCCGAGAGTGAGTGGCGAGCTATCTGGCGAGCTTGGTGGCGAGCTTGGCGAGCTTCCTGAGCTTCCTAGGCGCGCTGAGATGCTGTTTGGCCGCGCCAAGTCGCCCGCTCGTGTATGGGGCCCATAATGCATTCAAATCACGCATCGGGCGGCCAATTTGGACCGTTGTTTGCCCGCCGAGGCTTAGCTCCAGTCTGGCGGCGTCTCAGCGGCTGAAGCCCAAGAACGAGCTCGGCGCAGTGCCTTCTCCAAGGCAGTCTTGCCAAGCTCGCAAACAGACAACACTGGGCCCCAAGGGGCAGCTCGAGAGAGTTGGAGGCGCCGCTTAGCTGGGGCTCTGTGCGCGCGCCCTCCAAGCGGTCGGGTGGCAATAAATCAACTTGTTAATAAGTTCATTTTTTCTCCCTCGCGCTCCTCCTCCTCCTCGAGGGTCTTGCTGGAATCTGGATCGGCGGCGAGAGACTGGCGCCCGCAGGCACAGTCGGGCTCCAGGCAGCTCTCTCGAGCTCTCTGGTCTCTCTCGAGCTCTCGGGCGTCTCTCTCAAGCTTGCGGGCGTCTCTCGAGCGACTTGGGGCGCCACCCGGCGCCTCGACGGGCCGCCCGAATCATGGGCATCTTAATCGCATCCGAATCGTCCCATCAAGGCGAGCGAGGGCTGCATGGGGGCGCCCATTGGGTAGGCCATTTATTTTTATACGCGCGCAGTGTTTTCACTGGGCCAGTGTTTGCATTGCGCGCGGCCCGCAGACTGTGTGCGGCAGACTGTGTGCCGCAGACTGTGTGCGGCGAACCCAAACACTGGCCCAAAAGACTGCAGCAGCACGCGCACAGCCGCACACAGTCTGCAGCGCGTGCATTTGAATACACTGCGCTGCTCGAGTGCGCCCCGATGACAGTCTGCGGCCGCAAGTGCTCCTGTCTGGCTCGCTGCAGGCCATTGCGGCCACAGACCGGCGAGTAATTATCAATTTTCCAGCGCCGGAAGGGGCGCCAGGAAGCCAGCGAGCCAGCAAGCGAGCGAGCAGGCTGTGAAGTGTGAAGAAGAGAGGGGCGAATGGGGCGAAATTCCTGCCGGGGGAAGAATTCCACTGGCACTGGGCAATGGGCAATGGCCAGACAGTCACGCCCTGGCGGCTGCATCAATCATGGCGCGGCGATCATTTGGGCCGCCGGTGTGCAGCTGCGGACGGCAGTTGGCGCCAATGCATTGGCGCCGCAAGACCGCAACAAAACGGGCCCCAAATGGGCGCCGGCCGAGCCCTAATTTGCACCACTGGAGGCCAACAAAGGAGCAAGCGAGCGAGCTGGCCGCTCGTTTGGGGCCAACTGGCCAGCGAGTTTGGCCAACTCTTGGGGCTCCTCTGCGGGCGCGCGATATCATATAAGCGATGACTTTTGTGCCAGAAGTTGTGGCGCAAAGTTGGCGCCAGAGGAGAAGCTCGCCAGGGCCAGTTGTCGGGCTGGACAACTGGCCCAAACTTGGGGCCAGATTTGACTTGGTGGCTGGCCGAAATGGTGGCCAAAAGGCGGCCAAATGCAGGCACACACAGACTGGCTGGCCGTTGGCCAGAAAGCTGCGAGCGGCGGCAAGAAGTTGCAACTTAATCTTGTTTGCTCGCCTCGGCGGGCGAGAAATCGGATTTGTGCCGCCTCGACGACGGGCCGACTTACTTTGGGCTGCCTCGCGGGAGCATTGAGCCAGATTGAGGGCCGGCCGGCGAGATGGGGGCGCCCCTTAGCTTTGGGCGCGTCGCTTGGGCGCCCAAATCCAGCCGCAAGTGAGGCGCCGGTGAGGCGGCTAAGCTGGCGCGTCTGCAGAGCAAAATAGTGCACAGGCAGCCGAAGGAGTGCCCGGTGGGCCGATCCTTAGGGTTAGAATGCTTGCGCCCAGTTTGCATTGCAGAGCACCGCACGCGAGCACAACACGAGCGCAGCACTGCAAGAGTTGCACGCCAAACTCAAGGCCCGCGACGCACAATAAAGATGCGCCCAGACAGATAACAAGCGGCTTTGGTTGCTCCGAGCGGACGATAATTTGCATGCTCATCAAGTGATTTTCTCCGCCGAGAAAATCTTCGGAGAATCGCCCGGCTTTGGCTGAATTCTCCTCTCGAACACTGACCCCCCGACGACTGTCCGCCGGCGCTGAGCCGCCCCAATTGGGACCCCAGTTGCAGGCTCTTTTTGGAGGTTCCACTGGCCCACAATCGACCAAGAAGGCGCCCTCTCAGCTAGACACAAGCTCCGGCCACCTGCTGGCTCGAAGGGGCGCCCTTTCGGCGCCTCTTGGACGTCTTTTTGGCCTCTCTCTTGCTGCTCAGACGGCCGTCCAGTGGCGCCGAATGACCAGGAAGACTTCCTGTCTGGAAGCTCGCCGCAGACAGTCTCAGGCTGGGCAGCTCGGGGTGAAGGGCTCAGAAGGGCTCAGAAGAGGTGAAAAGGCCGCCCAGAAGCCGAACTGGGCCGGTAAGCAGATGCAGAGTTGCAGGGCTGAGGTCTGGCCGCGTAAAAGGCGAGATTTGTTGCCCTTTTGGGGGCCGAATTTGTCGAAATTCGCGAATTCGGAAAGTCGGAAATTCGGAAGTTGGCAAACTCACCGGCGACCAAGTGCACTTTGCAGGCCGGGTGCAACACTGTCTAGGCTCCACTTGACGTTTACTGTGCAGTAAAGAGCAGCGGAAAGCAGTGGAAAGCAGCGCCAAGTCGCCCAGTGGAATGCAATACTCTCGAGAGATGGGCCCAAATTGGATTGTTTTTCATCTCCCGCAGACAGTCCGCGGGGCTCGTAGACTGTGTGCGGCTGCAGACTGTGTGCAATGGGCTGCAAACAGTCTGTAGGCCTCGCAGACTGTCTCGCTTGCCGAGATTGAGCTGTGCAGGCTGGCGACTGGCGCGAGTTTGGCGCTTGGCGGAAGGGGCGAAATTGTGCAAAATGTTGCAACGACGACAAGGCTCGAGCTCGGCCCACTGGCTGCAGCTGGCCGCCAAAAAGGCCAAAGTTGCACGAAACGAGCAGGAACTGTCCCCGAGCGGAAGTGGCCGGGCGGCAAAGGTGGAGCGGAAGTGGCGGCAAACTAGAGTGAAGCTGGGGGACAGTTGTGAGCAGCGGGCGGGCGGGCGAGCTCGAGGCTAAGTGGCGCGCATGATTTACATTCAATCAATCATTTGCATAGGCCCGCCGGCTCGCCAAGGCCTGTCATTGGCAGATTGGGCGCTTGCTCGAGGCCACAGTTTTGCTCCCAGTTCATTTCGAGCTTGCGGCTGGTCTGCACTTGGCCAACTTTTTGGCGAGCAAAAAGCCGGCTTGGCACACAGTCTCTGGCCGATGACTGTGTGCCAAAAGGGGCCAAAAGGGAGCAAAAGAGAGCAAAAGGGAGACAAGTGAGCGCTCGTTGGGGCCCACTCGTTTGGCCAGAGGTGAAGAGCAAACAGTTTTTCCCCCAACGAATCAATGGGCCTCAGCTTGTTTGTTGTCCTCCAATGATCGATTGTTCGCCGAGGGCCAACTTTTAACTCGCCGCCAAACTCACTTAGCTCGCACGGAAGCGGCCAGAGCGGCAAACAGGCGCACCTGAGCTTGTCTCTGGCCCCATTTTGCACACTTTTGCACACTTTCCTGCACTTGTTCCGCTTTTTTCACTCTCTCTAGTTCGCCCAAAAGAGCTATTCTCTGGAGCAAAGGCAAAGTTGCGCCTGTTCTCTCGCTGTCAGACTGTCCAAGCTAGTCTTAAACAGTCCAGAACAGTACAGAAGTGCAGAAATACACAAGTCCGGAAGTGGAAAAGAGCAGCCAAAGTGAGCTTGTCCTGCGCGCAGCTCAGCCTTGAGTGAACGCTCACCACTACGCCTAAGTGTCCGGCCCAAAAGCGCCACACACTCTCCCCAGAGACTCGCCCCGGGCCTCAATCAAACGGCTGACTCGAGCACTTCCGGTGGCCATTTAATCTTAATTGTTTTGCTGTTTTGCAAGCGCCGTTTGGGGGCCGTTTGGGGGCGAGCGCGAGACAGTGGCTAGCGAGAGACTAGCTTGGGGCCGAGCTGCGAGCTTAGGTCTGGCGGCGAGCCCGGCGGAAGTGGCGCACTCCTTCGAGAGCTTCTTTGTCTGCCTTTAGGTCTGCCTTCTGGGCGACTTTTGGTCCAAAGTTTCGGAGCGACTTTTGGTCCAACTTTTGGGGCGACTTTGAGCCCCGAAAGTCAGTCTGCCGAAGCTAGAGACTGGCGCTCCTGGTCCCCAGAGCCGAGCTGCGAGGAGGAGGAAAAATAATAATAATAACAACAGTAATAATCATGGGCCAGCGAGCGTCTGCAGCTGGACTAATTTGCAACAACTGCCGCCAGCAAGTGGCCAAGAAGTGTCTTAGGAGCGCGGACAAGGCGAGGCTGCACATTGGGCGCCAAATTGAGCCTGGCGAGACATTTCTCAGCGCATTTCTCGCCGATTTCCATGCACGATTCAAGCCAAACTCGATGCCGCGTCGTCCTAGACCAAAGCTCAAAGCTCAAAGCCCAAAGCTCGAAGCTCAAAGCTCAGCCAAAGCAGCTTCAAAGAGGCTCCAAAAGGGGCCGACAGTTACAAATGGATGCTTTTTTCTTCCTCCTTTTCTTCTTCTTCCTCTTCCTCTTCTTGTGGCGCCACTTCAATCCAAATTGTGGCGCTCGGCGTTGGCGTGGAAATCATTAAGCGACCAGGCGGACTCTCGAGAGTTGTCCCAGTTGTCCTTGTTGTGTGGGGGCGCCCCTTCTGCTTTGCTGCAACTTGCTGGGCGCATTTTTAACTCTCGCCCCAACCCTAAGCTGCAGCCAGCCGGCGCCTCCTGCTCGCTGGGCGCCCGCATTTCCTTCGGCGGCAACTCAATGCGGGCGCCTCCACTTGCCGCCCGTCTTGCCAAACGTCTCACACAAGTCTCAGCGCAGACAGTCTGCGGCCAGCCAGTCCAGCCAGGCCCAAGCACAGACTTTGGGGCGCAAAAAGAGCCCAAAAAGAGCCCAAAAGGAGCCCGAAAGGAGCCGAAGGAGACCAATTGGGGGCGGCCTGCTGGAAACTGCTTCAAGTTGGGCGCCCACTTTTTGCATTCGCCCACTTCCTGTTCGCGCACCACTCGCCCGGCCAGACCTAGTCCGCGGCCGGACGGGCGGCCCGAGCTCTTGCTCTTGCCGCTCTTGCTGCTCTTGCTGCTCTTGCGGCGCCCAGAGGGCCAATGGGGCTGCCTGGCCTTGGTGGCGCTCGACTGGGCTGGTCCTCAGCTTGGGAAGAGTCCTTAGCTGTGGAGGCGCCCACTCGCTGGCCGCAGCCAAGCGTCCGGCGGGCAAAAGTCGTTTGCGGGCCCCCAAGGCTCGTCCATCTTGTGCGGGCCAGTTCCCATTTGGCGAGTGCAAAACAACGATTTAATTTTCAAAATTGGCCGCCCAAACAAAGGCCAATCGGCCCACACTTCCAAGGGCGGCCCATTTCTGCTCGCTTGGCTGCCTGCGGGCCAAGCAAGCAGACCTAAGCTCAAGTCGTCCAGCTCCAGTCGTCGAGCTTGGCAGTTTCGAAGACTGCCAAGCTCGAGTCTTCGAAACTGCCAAGCCCAAGTCGCCAAGCTCAGGCGGACGGCCAGCAGCCACTCTTCAAGTCTTCTTTTCCCCGCCCAGAAGGAGCCCGCGTGCATGGGGGCGAACCTATGCTCTGGCGGCTCGCAGGGAGCTGCTCCAACTTTCGTTTCGACGCGCGTCCTTCCAAGCCCGGCCGGAAGTGAGCCCGGCCGAACCTGAGGGGGAAATTTGCAAAGATTGTCGCCCGCAGGCAAGCTTTGGGCGAACGACGAGCAGCCGATCGGGCGGAGCGAGGCCACACTCACATTTAGGCCGCCTGTCCAGCAGAGGAAGTCCCCAGCAGAAGTCCCAAGCAGAAGGCGTCCCAAGCAAAAGTCGCCCCCCAGCCAGACCTTAGACCTTGGGCGCGATCCGATCCGATTCGCTCGGCCGCCGCCGCTCGCCAGCCGGACAACAATGGCCAGCTCCTTCCGCCAAATGGGCGCCATCCGTCCGTTTGTCTGTCCGTTTGTCTGTCCGTTTGTTTGTTCGCCCCTCTGAGTCTGGCCGCTGTGAGTGAGGCCCCTCTCTGTATGTCTCGCCTTCGCTGGCCAGCCGGAGCCCACCAGAGCCAGTCTGCGGCAATGAGGCCCAATGGAGAAGCATCATTAATCACCATGTTCCATGCGGGCTGGAAAATCGTCATCATTTCGGCTGCCCCAAGCTGGCAACTGGCCCAAGCCAGTTCCAGCCAGTCGCCAATTGCGCCCAAGTGGCCCCCCAACTTGCTCGCCCAATTCTGCTTCCGGTTCGTTGAGGCGCCACACTTGCTCACTCGCTTGCCACTTGCCTTTGGCCACTCTCTTTTGGCCACTTGCAAGCTTGCCAGCCGCAGTCGTGGGCGCACAGTTGGAAATTATCGCTAATGAGGAATAAATCGCCAATAAAGAGGCCTGCAGGTCGGCAGCAAGCAGCTAACAAAGTGCACATGCCCGCTCGCCAAGAGGCCAGCATGCAGCGCCCGGCCGGAAGCGCCACGAAGGCCGCATCACTTGGGGGCCAGAATGAGGGATGAGCCTCTTCAGGGCGGCCCATTTGCAGGCCAGAATTGCGCACCACAATCGGACACACTCTCTGTCGCGCCCAACGGAGCCACTAATGGACCCTGGCTCGAGCGGCAGTCAGTCTGCGGGCGGCCCTTCCCAAGCTCGGCCGGACACAATTGCGAGCGTGTCCAGGCGGCCCTTCCTGCCAAACGGGCGCCCCTCAGCCCCTCAGCTCGCTCGGCAAACGTGGCTCGGCCGGCCGGAAGCGCGCGTTAATCTGCATAAAATTAGCCCAGACAAACAGGCGGCCTCGCGCGGCCAGAGACAAGGGCCCGCCGCTCGAGCTCCGATTGGGCATTAATGAGAAATGGACTCGACAGGCTGTCTCGCCAATGCAGTGTAATTGGGGCGCGCGGCGCGCCACCTGGCGGCCGCGAAACGAACTAATGCAATGCGCGCCGCAATGGCAGTGCCAAATGACTGTTATTGATGGCTGTCATTGAGTGCTGCTTTCATTTGGCCATCATTTCCAACAATTGGCCTCCCAAAATTCCAGCACACATTTTTATTTGATGGACAGGAACCAATCCAACACCAACAGACACCCAAAAAGACCAAAAACAAAGACTAACCGAACTTGAAATCTGCCCCGAAATTGACTCAACACCCAAAATTGCCAAAACCCAAATAGCCGGACCTGCGGCCAAGCAGAACCCCTCGGAGCTTGGCAAAGTGGCCACCGTGCTCTATGGAATGGTGGGCGTGCCTTTGCTGCTGCTCACGGTGGCCAAAACGGGCCGCTCGCTGGCCGAGCACAGTCTCAACCCTTTGCTCGTGTTGCGCCACTACTGCTTCGCCCTGCCTCTCCACTTCCTCTGCTGCTGGCTGGGCCTGTTCGCCTGTCTTGGCTGGCTGGTGCGCCTCTGTTGCTGCTGCTGCTGCTGCTTCCGCCCCTGCTGCTGCCCCTCTTCAGACAGCGGCAAGCCGGCGGCCGGCGCCAAGACGCGGCGGGCAGCCCGCAAGTGTTGCTGTGATGGCCAAGCGCCGCCCAAACTCCTGCTCAGACCCAGACACCAACAGGTGGCCCAACCACACACTGTCTCTAGCTCCACCACGAGCCACGCCCACGCCCACTCGCCGAGCCCCCAAAGTGCCTTTTTCATCTGCGCAGGCCAGCCGGCGGGGCCAGAAGCGGAAGTGGAGCAGGAAGTGGAGTCTGGCCACCAGGAGAGCCTGTTGGGCGGCCAGCAGAAGTCTGTGCGCTTCGCCCACAACCACGAGCTCGCCAGCAACTCAGACCACCCGCCTGGAGGAGGATTAGACGCGAAGGGACAGCTCGTTGAGCGTCTAAACTCGCCTGGCGCCTTGGCCACCGCGCTGGTGCTGCTGGCGCTGTATGGGCTCGCCGGCGCGCTCTATCTGGCCAGGACGCAGCGGCTGGCCCCCGTGGACGCCCTGCACGCCGCCTACTGTCTGCTGTCGGGCACCAGTCTGCCCGCCTTCCTGCAGCAAGGCCAAGGAGCTCCCGGAGGAGCCTCACCAGAAGGCCACTCGGACGCCCTCCAGCTCTACTGGAAGCTCGCCGCCACTTCCGCCGCCCCCGACGGCTCCCTCCAGCGCGGCCCGGAAGCTCCGGAAGCTCTGGGAGCTCCGGAAGCGGCGAACCGGACAGTCAACCTCTGGCTGTCGCTCGCCACTGCAATCTACCTGCTGCTCGGCCTGAATCTGGCCTCTGCCTGCGCCCACTTGGCCTGCTGCTGCTGGGGCGCGCGCGGCCCGAAGTGCGCGCCCGAACGCCGCGAGGGGGCGGGGCCGCGCGGGCCGCGCCCCAACGGCCTGGTTGCCTGCGCGGGCTCCACCATGGTGGGCTCGCTCAGGCAGCACCACTCGGCAGCAAGCCCGCCCATCACTGTGTCGAGTAATATTGGGCCAATTGAACCGCCACGCCCCCCTGCGAGCCAAAACGGGACCAGCCTGGTGGCCACGCCCACCTCGAGTTTGCTCATCAGGCGGCAGTCGACGCCGCTGGGAGGCCTAGTGGCGGGTTCGCCGGCCGCGCAACAAGATGTGGGATGTCAATTGGCGAGCGCCGATCAGGAGCAGATCGATTTGGCCGAGCTCTATGTGGTGAACAGGCAGCAGGGGGGCGCGAGTCGCAGGCCCGCGGGCCAGGCGGGCCAGTCGAGCTGTGGGTCGCGAGAGGCCAGCTTCGCCTCGGAGGAGGGCCCGCCGAGCAGCGAGCTTGGGCCGAACTCGCAAAGTTCGCTGTGTCGCCACCACCAGGCCGCCCTGTACGGCTCGCTGGGCCGCCCGCTGGCCAGTGGGGCGCCGCCCCAGCTGCTCTCCAGCAGCCACAGCCACAGACACCTGGCGCTGGGGGCCCAGCTGGGCGGCCTCTCTGGCGAGCCGCAGCAGCAACAGGGCGGCGTCCAAGGCTACCTGAAGGGCGCTGTCCAGGCGGCGAGCAGGCCAGCTTGCGCCAACAACTCGCTCGAGCGGCCCAAACGCTACAACCATGCGGGCCACCCTCGTCTGCACCAACATACACACCAGCACCAGCACCAGCAGCACGCCGGAAGACTGCCCAACGGCACCCACGCGGGCCACCCGCCGCGTCTCGGCTCGGGCTCGACCAGCACGAACTCGAACTCGAACTCGACGCCAAACTCGAACTCGAGCGCCCACCAGACGGGCCCCAATTGCTCGCTGCTGGCGGGCTGCAGTCCGAGTGTCGCACGCTCGCCACCAGATGGCGCCACCTGCTGGCCGGCGGCCGCCAGCTCGCCCGCCGCCCCACTGCTTCCCCACCTAAGCAACGGCTGCCACCAGCTGGTCAGTCCGGCCGCCCTGGACACCAGCAACACCGGAACCAGCAACACCACCTCGTCGCCGAACGAGACTGGCGCCGGTCTCTCTGGCGGCGGCGGCCACCTGCTGGCCATGGAGCCGGGCCAGTTCGTGGTGCTGCACGAGGACGGCCACTCGAACCTGGGCCAGCAGGAGGGCGCCGCAAGTGGGCTGGCCTGGTTTCAGGGCTCCTGAGGAGCTGCAGTGCGCCTGCTAGAGACAGTCTTAAGGATAGAGACAGTCTGAAGGATAGAGACAGTCTGCGGTCGTTTGAGCCGTTTGAGAGAAGTCTAGTGGAAGAAATAAAGAAAAGAGGCGCCGGAAGCGGCGATGATAGTCCACGGCGCCTTGGCAGAAGACGCCGCAAGCAAGCAGTGTGTGTCAATAGTTATCAATTAATTTATTTAAGATTCAACAAAAATATCACATTTCCTTTCATGAGTGGTGGTTGAATTTCGGAACTTTTTAGGTGTTTGGCTTTAGGTTAGGTTTAGGAGCCACTTGGGGGCAGGTTGAGTTGGTTTTGTGTAAACTTTGTGGATTGAACTTTGGAGAATTGATAATTCTCCAAAGTTTAATGTTGGCAAATTTTGTCCAAGTTTGGCAAATCTAATCCTCAAATTTATCCGAAAAACTCGCTGAAACTTGGACTAAATCCGTCCAATCGGCCACTGTCACTCGGCCAGGATGAGCGAGCTGCACTCGCGACTGTTGCCGGAAACGCCGCGCGTGTGGCCCTCGAGCAGAGTGGGCGCGTGCAGGCGACACTCGACCGTGCTGGCCAGTCTGGGCGACGAGTAGCTGAGGCTTAGGGCGCGCCCAAACTCGTCGTAGGCGAACTCGTGCACCTCGCCAGTGCGCTGGTCGCGACTCTGGCGCAAGAGGCCCCCGTCGATCTGGTAGGCGAGCTGCACCTTGGCCTGATTTTGGTTCAGGTTTACGTTTTGGTTTGAGATTAAATTCTGGTTCTGGTTCAAGTTTTGGTTCTGGTTCAAATTCTGGTTGGGACCTCCAGCCAGGCCGGCGAGCAGACTGGTCTGCAGACTGATGGCGCCCCCATTTGAGGCTCCACTGGCGCCGCTTCCGGTTCCGCTTCGCGGCGGCCCCGAGCTCATGCTGATGGAGTGCACCTGGCCCTGTTTGGAGATGTCCAGCTTGCAGAGGCCGCCGAAGGAGGTGTCTATCATGCGGACGCTGTGGTGTGGGCCGTCGCGGTGGATGGACAGTTTGTTTCCGTTGGCGAAGGTGACGGAGGCGAGCTGGCCGAAGGAGGTGTTCACGTTGTAGGCGAAGGCGTACTTCAGGTTGCTAGTGGTTCTTGCAGCTTGTTGTTGATGGCTTGGTGCTGAGGCTGGCGAGCTTGGCGCGGACGCTAAGCTGGAGGCCCCGGCAAGCTCGCGGGTGGCCGTGTGCTGGCCAAAGCGGTTGAACACGAGCAGCTCGTGCGGGTTGTCGGGCGACTGGAGCTCGAACTCGCCCGCCGCGCCCATCTGGGGCAGCTCGGGCTCCACCGAGACGACGCGCGGCTGCTGCCCGTCCGCCACCAGCAGATTGCCCCGCTGGTCGACCGCAATGGCGCCCAGCGCGCCCAGCCGGAAGTCGGCGGCGCGCACTGCCTGGCCGGCGGGCGGAAGTGCGTTGGAGGCGCGCGACTTGCCGCCGCTACTAAGCTCCGACTGCTCCTGGTCCGCGTCTTGGGCGGCAGAAGCAGAGGCGGCAGAGGTGGGCCCGCCCACGAACAGGCCGATCCGGTCCTCCTCGGGCTCCACCAGGTAGACGCGCGGCGAGCTGGCGGGGGCGCCCGAAAGCGAGTGGGGCGCGCCGGAAGGGGCGCCCGTGGACGGCTCGGCGCCCGCGTCGGCCACAAAGAGGCTGCCTGAGGGCAGGAAGGCGATCGAGTGGGCCGCCTGGAAGGGGAACTCGGAGGCGCGCGGGCGGCCGCCAGATGGCGCCACCTGCTGCTGCTGGGGGCAGTGGGCGAGGCGGCCGGCCACGTGTTGCACGCGCTTGTTCTGGGTGACCTTGTAGAGCACGTTCTCGTCGAGGAAGTGGAGCGCGTCGTCGATGGGCGACAGGGCCAAGTGTTGGGGCGCCCTCGGGACGAAGCGGTGCATGGGCACCGAGTCGCCGGGGGCGCAGGGGAAGCGGAAGTGGCGCTTGCGGCCGCTGTAGTCGCCCAGCAGCGTGTAGATGCGCTGGTCGCGGGGGTCCACCAGGCGCACGTTCGGCCCGTCGGCGATGTACAGTCTGTTGTCCAGGTCGAGGGCGATGGCGCGCGGCTCCACGAGGCGCGCCAGCCTTGCTGGGCCAGCGTCCCCGCAGTTGTCTCGCGCCGCCTCCTCCGCGTCCAGGCGGCACTTGCGGCCCGCCTGGCCCACCAGCGCCACCAGCTGCGCGTCCGGCGCCGCCGAGCTCGCCTGCTCACTCGTGGAGCTCGCCAGCTCACCACTAGAAGTCTCGTTTCCTTGCTGGAGGAGCGAGTTCGCACCGGAAGTGCCCATTGGAGAGCCCAAAGTAGGACCGGAAGTGCCTGGATTAGAGTCGCGCTCGCGCACCAGCAGCACTTGGCCGCGTTCCTGGTCGGCGAGGTAGAGGCGCGCGTCGGCGGGGCTAAGGGCGAGCGAGTACTTGAGGGGGGCGCCCCTGTTTTGCGGCTGGCCGGGCGGGGCAAGCTCGAGCAGAGTGCGCACCAGACGCTCGCCGGGCGCCGCCCCGGCCGCCTCCAGGCGGCGCACCAGGTTGTGGTCGGCCACGTAGAGCGCGTTGTCGGGGCCCAGGGCGAGCGCGTGCGGTCTTAGCAGCCGGTGTTCGGCGGGGGGCGCGCTCTGGCCGTCGCAATAGGGACAGACTGGCGCCCGGTGGTAGCCGTCGCCCATTTGGGGGAGCACCACGAGGGGGCGCTGGGCGCGCAGTTCGAAGTTCCGGCCATCGCCGCGGTGCAAAATGAAGTCGCGCTGGTTGAATCGGTGGTGGATGTTCAGGTTCCACTGGTTTCCAATGTCCGAGATGGACAGATCGTGGCCGGCCAACTGCAGCTGCTTGCTCGTCCAGATGATCTGCTGGCAGTCGAAGTACTCGTAGCCCACAGAGACGAGCGCACTCGAGAGGCCAAAGGACTTTTGCTTGTACACGTTGCGCCGGTTCCAGGCGAAGGTGAAGTTCAGGTTCTGCTGCGGCTCGAACGACTGTCTGAACAGGTTGCCCTCGATGACGATCTTCAGATGGACCAACTTGAGCTCCTCCGGAAGCGGCTTGGCCTCCAGAGGGCCGGAAGTGGCGCCCACTGTTTGGGCTTGCAAACTGGGCGTCAGCTGGACGAAGATGGTGGACATGAACTCGTTGGCCTTGCTCGAGCTGTAGACCAGCGAGACGGGCGCCTGTTGCTGTTGCTGTTGCTGCTGGTGTTGATGCTGCGAGTCTTGGCCGCTCGAGCTCGACGAGTTGGGCAGCACAATGGTCTGCTGCACGACGGCTGAGTCGCGCAGGATCACCGCCCGCAACAGTCTCTGGCCCGCCAACTGTTGGCCCGCAAACTTGCCCCTCTCGCCTCGCCCTTTTCCGCCCGCAACACCAACGATCTGCGGCCTCATCAGGCGGAAGTTGTGCGCCGAACACAGCGAGCTGGTCTCCTCCTGCGCCTGCTCGCCAGTGACCGATCTTTGTTTGATGTAATTATTGTTCCCGCCACTCTCGTACTGCGACTGGTCCAGCTGCAACTCCACCTGGTCCATCAGCACGATCTCGTTCCAGGGCACTCGGACGGTCTTCTGCAAACTGGCGAAGGGCTCGCGCCGGAACTCCACCACCACTGCGCCGCCGCCGTTCACCATCAGGTCGAAGTGGCCATTGTCTCTGGTGACTGTTTGTCCAAATTTCAATAGGATTAGATTGAGAGATTTGGCAATTGCAGAATTTGCATTGAGTTTAGCCAATTGGTTAGTCTCTTTCTCGACTTTCATTTAAAAGTCATTTTCACCGATATCTGAGCTTGTATCTGAGCTTATATCTGAGCGTTTAAGCTCAAGGATGTGCTTAGATCGAATTGCAAGTCTAACTTACATGTTATTCCCAAATTCAGCTGGTCGGCCACTGAAACTCGAACGCCGGTGACGCCCTGTTTCAGGTAAGTGACGCGTCCACGAATCACGGACGCGCGACTGTTGCGATTAAATTTGATTATTTAATTTAAAATGATTTCGATATCATTTCAATCGAAAATTGAATGGAAAGGTTCTTTCGGTTAGCTTTGGAGAATTCAGATTTTTCATCGATTTTGTCATCTAGTTTGTCTTCGAATTCGTCTTCAAATCAAGCAGCCCTTAGGTTCCGCAAATGCTACAGGCCAATGCGACAGGCTAGATATTGCAACACTCGTCCCAAGGTTGCAAAAGCACACCTGTTGCTGCGTTCAGGGAGAAAGCTTATCAGATTATAGGCGCAGAGTGGAGAAAGTTTGCCGAGCGGCAGTATAGGAGACTTACTCGAAGTGTTTCGAGACCAGCAGACTAGAGAGTATATAGGGTTTTTAGTTGAGTTTTTAGTTGAGTTTCGAGTTGAGTTTCAAGTTTAGTTGAGAGTGAGTGAGTGAGGAAGAGTGAGAAAGCGAGAAAGAGAGTGAGTCTGGGAGCTTTCATATAGATGGAAAAGGACAGTAGTGTTTGGTGAGTCATTGAGTTTGCATTGGATTCTCAGTGTGCAGTGTTGAGTGCAGACTGTGAATGTGGCGTGCAACTGGAGAGCGTGGCAATTGGAGACAGAGTGTGATGAGGTTTTTTCTTTGTTTTCTCTGTTCCGCTCGAGCGGCCACAAAGTTTGTTTTGCCTTTTTGTCTCCAGTTTGCCTTCAATTTGACTGGAAACTGCATTCAGAGTGTACTCAGAATGCATTCTGAATGCATGCAAATGCTCAGCTTTCAGCAGTTCAAGAGCCGAGCTCAAAGTCAAACTGCACAGCTTTCGAGTGGTGGGACATTTTCCTCTCATTTTGTTGACATTTTCCAAGAATTCTACTTATAATTTTCACCACATTTTCACCTCCACTACTGCTTACCTTTCGTTAAAGTCTTTGGGATAGCCGTACTTCTGGGAGGAGGATTTCTCGATGAGAAACTGCATCCTCTGGAAGAATGAGGCCGTTTGGGGCGGAGCTTGTTTCTTGTTTAGGATGTCCAGCGGATCGGGCGACTTCATGCACAAAGTGCTGTTCTGGCAACTCTTGTCCGAGCAACACTCGCTGTCTGCGCAATCAACAAGTCCGTCTGTGTGGTTTTTGTGCAAAATTAGCAGCAATTAGGATTGGTTTGCAATGTAAAAGGTTGGTTTTGTTTGGAATAAAACACATTTAAGCAACAGGTTAGTTTGAGTTCGCATTTAGTCACCGATTCACACTCGTGCAACAGATCGTCTTAAACTGTCTTAAACTGCCCTAAACTGTTGAAAATAAGCGACAAAAAGGCCCCCTTATTATAGTACAGTATAGAGAAACAAATAAAAAACCGAAGAAACAACTAAACTAAACTAAAAAGAGACTCACCTCCGTCGTTGTCGAGACCGTCGTCGCAGTGGCGCTCAGTGAGCTGGCTGCAGTCGTCGCCCGCAGCGCCCGCCTGGCACTGGCAGCGCCACTCGGCGTTCGCCGTGCCCGCCGCCGGCCATTGCTGCGCGCTGGCGCTCGGGTCTGCGGGCACGCGCACACACTGGCCACGCCCACTGCAGTTGTTCGGACACCCGTCGAAGGTGCACACCTTTCCGTAACGGCCCACTGGGCAGGAGCACTGCCCTTCGGGAGTACATTGGCCCCCATTTCTGAGACAGCGCGGCGAACACTTGGCCGTCTGGCACAGGTCGCCCCCGTAGCCATCCTGGCACACGCAGCGCCCCTCCTGGCAGCTGAACGCCCCAAAGGGGCCGCAGTCGGGCGCAGTCGCTAGGGTTGAAGCGTTGGAGTTCGAGTTTGAGCTTGGCTTTGAGCTTGCCGCTTGACAGTTGAGGAAGGCGCTGGAGCTGGCGGTCAGCGTGGAGTGGGCGGCGTCCTGTTGCTGTTGCTGTTGTTGCTGTTGCTGTTGTTGTTGTTGAGTTTGCTGTTGTTGAGTTTGCTGCTCGTTGGGGGCGCCATCGGGCAGCCCAGACGCCTGCTGCTGGTGGTCCTGTTTGGGCAGCTCGAGCTGGTCGGCCGCGAGCTTGCGCGCTATCTCACTACAATGGAGGCCCGTGAAGCCGAAATCACAGTTGCATTTCCCCTCGAGCAGCTGGCCGTGGCCCGAGCAGTTGGCGGGCGCCACTTGAACGCCCGCGAACCTTGCGCTGGTTTGCTCTTGGTCGGCGAACTGGCAGCTGGAGCCGAAGAAGCCCGCCTGGCAGGCGCACTGGCCGCTCTCTGGCCTGCACACGCCCCTGCCTGAGCAGAGCTGCCCCAGACAGTTGGCGGCGGCCTGGCCCACGCTAAGCTCGCAGGCCTCGCCCGCGAAGCCCGGCTGGCACTTGCAGCGGCCCACACACACTCCGTTTCCGTTGCAGTTGTTCAGCTGCGGCGGACACAGAGCGGCGCCCAACGGCTGCTGCTGCTGCTCCGTCGAGGCGGGCGCGAAGGCGGCGCCCAGACGGGCCGGAAGTTCGCAGCGGAGCCCCAGGAAGCCGGGCTCGCAGCGGCAGGCGGCCAGGCCCGTTTCCGGCTGCACGAGGAGGGCGCCCCGTCCGGAGCAGGCGGCCGCGCTCAGCTCGGGCTGCTGGTTGAGGGCGAACTGTTGCTGCTGGAGGAGTCGCTTGATGGGCGGCATTTGGGCGCTCTGCTGGAGTCTGCTGGCGTCAAAGTAGTCGGGCGGGCTGGAAAAGGGCTGTCTGGGTTGGAGGCCGGCGAGGTTCGATGGTGGGCCGAAAGGTGGCGCCAGCTGCTCGTGGTTGGGCGCGCGCTGCTCGTGCGCTGCGCCATTGGGCACTTGTTGTTGTATCTGTGCGCCAGAGGGCAGGCTGGCCCGCATCAGCTGACTCAGCAGGAAGACGAGCAAACCGACGAGCAGCAAGAGGGCACAGCTAAACAGTATCACCTTTCTCCTGTGCTCCTCCTCCACCTTCTTTTTCATCCTCTCCTGCTTGATCACGATGAGATCGTCTATGATTTGGTCGCCCAAAATCTGGTCGTACACGTGGTAGGTGGACGAGGAGTAATCACTGGTTGAGTTGTTATTATTGTTTAGACCATTATTATTGTTGCCATTTAAATTGCTTGCTAGTCCATTGCCAGAGCCCAGAGGGCCGCTGTACTGGTTGGCCTGATGGTGCTGCTGCTGGTGCTGCTGGCCGAGGTGCTGCTGGCCGAGGTGCTGCTGGTGCAGGAAGGGCATTGTTTGCGAGCCGCTCGACTGACTATTTTGGCTGCTCGACTGGTGGTGCAGGGTGGCCAAGTGGTTGGCGAGACTCTGTTGCAAGTGGGCTTGCTGCTGTTGCTGGTTGCCGCTGGCTTGCAGCTGGTTGAGATGCTGGCTCAGGTTGTGACTGGGGTGGTGCAAGGTTGAGTAGTGGTGCGACTGCGTGTGGCCCAAATGCTGCTGCTGCTGGGCCACCAAAAGGGCGCCCCCTTGGCTCTGGTGGAAGTGCAACAACTGCTGCTGCTCGGCCGCCTGCTCTTGCTGCTTGGCACTTGCTTGCTGGCCGCCCAACGCCAGAGGACTACTCTGGCTCGGGCTCGAACTGTTGGCGCTTGCATTATGATTATTTGTATTATTACCATTTCTATTTGTGCTCAGAGTTGCGCTGGAATTGGAGCTGGAGATGGAGCTCGAGTTGGTGAAGTGGTGCTGGAAGAGCAGTGGGTGCTGTTGCTGGAGCATCATCTGGTGCTGCTTGCTGGCCGCCTGCGACAAGGTGTGGATCTTGTGCTGCTGGTCGAGAAACTTGATCTCCTCGATCTCCTTCGGGTAGCGAGACGTCATTGTCACTGCCGCCCGAGAGCAATCTTGGCTTTTTTGCTTGATTTTTCCTCAATTTCCACTCAATTCTTGCTCAATTTTCGCTCAATTCTCTCCTGATTCTTGATGATTTCTCGCCCTAGTCTGTCTTCTTTTGAAAACTTTAAATTAACTTTAAATCTTCTCAAGGCGAATGCTCAAAATATTGAGTAGTGATCTTTTCTGAATGAAATATTGTGGAAATACAGAGATTCAGCTGCAGATATTCAGCTCTTTTGGCTAATAATTGGGCTTGTAATTGGGTTGTGTATCACCAATTCTTTCTCTTTAGGTTATCTTAAGCTTCTCATTTGCTTTTCTTCGCCAAAATTTATCAGAAAATTTCATTCGGATTCGATTTCTTCGTTACTCTTTATCATTTCATCTATTCTTCTATTCGGCCCGCTTGACAGTCCTGCTTGTGTTCATCTTGTTTCTTCTGCTCTATTTTGCCTAATTATCATCAACTAATTGGACGCCCATCCTTCATTGTGGCTCTTCATTGCCGCTGGGCCACTCTCTCGAGCATCGTGGACTGTCTGTGGCGCGAACGTTTCTTCAGAAATCTCTCTTCAAAACAAATAAGAATTAGCTTGCCGATAAGAACAAGGCGTCACAGTTCATTCA
>Ga0268247_10000158_pt1 | contig 23423 bp, 19 predicted proteins | sample AgamicOrMae_FD_200245 | JGI IMG/M metagenome (GOLD analysis project Ga0268247, IMG submission 200245) | Agave microbial communities from Guanajuato, Mexico - Or.Ma.e (v2) (version 2) | ecosystem: Host-associated > Plants > Phyllosphere > Phylloplane/Leaf | place: Guanajuato, Mexico | collected...
GAGGAAGACCAGCGAGAAGCCAATGCAACGCGCACAGATGCACAGATGCGATGGAGAGACACCCAGACTTTAGGGCAGAGTTTTTTGGGTGCGCGAAGGATCATTTGGCTCCTTCGATTGGCTTCTAATTAATTCATTTCGATAATTTTCACTTTATTTTCTATCACTCGAAGGCCAGCGCGCAGACCAAAGAAGCTCGCCTTTGGCTGCGTGTGCGAGCGAGACTGTCTCAGAGCAGACAGTGCACTGTGCAGAGATGCGCACTGCTGGCAGACATTCAGGAAGACAGAGGGGCCACACACAGTCCAAGCTACAGATTGTTAACTGTACAAACTTCCGCTCGGCAAGGTCCTCTCTTGAAGCTTGCCTTGATTGATAATTTTATTTATTATCTAATTCCTACACTAGTTACCACTGCTAATCGCTCGCTTTGATAATGCCCTCGGGGAGGCCCAAGGGTTTCCTGCACACCGGGCAGCTCATGATTGCCGGATGTCGACTGAGCTGTTGGGTGAACCAAACTTGCAGGCAGTTCGCATGGAATTTGTGGCCACAATTCAACCCGATCAAGTCGTCAGCTTGTCCCCCGGCCTTCTCTTGGGATTGTTCCATCCCGTCGAGACAAATGGAGCACTCGCTGCCTCCAGGTGGCGCAACGTCGTCCCGTTTGAGCAAATCTCGCCAGTTCGTTGCTGTGCTCCCATTCATTCCTCGCCTAGTCCATTCCAGTCGAGAGTCGCCCGGCCGCAACAGACGCACCTCAGGCTCGTCTTGGGACCAATTCCAGTACACTTGAGGCTCTTCGCGCCATTCTGGAGTGGTGGAAATCTGGGCAGTTTCCGGAGTTGTGGACACTTGATCGATCAAACCTGGATGAGATATGCGAACACCCTCGCGCTGTTGGGCAAGCATGTGTTCGGGCATATCTGTTGAGGGGGAGTCGTCAGGCTCGCTCTCAGAAAGTGAATCTGCCTCGTTTTGCTCGACCGGATGTTCTTCCTTGAGCTGGTTTTGCCTCACTCCGCTGCTTTCCTGGTCTAGGGAGCCTGAGGGTCTTGCAAGTGTGCCCACAATTGGCCCCAGACATAGCAGCAAAGAGGCCAAAAGAAGTATTGACTTGTGCATTTTTTCTCACCTGTTGATTTGTTCACTTTTGTTGAGCTTCATCTGAGGTGAACTGGAACACTGTGTTGACAACTTTTTTTTGATTAATGCAATGAAATTCTCAATTGGCACATGTTTCACCACCCGCCCATTGCCAGACACAGTCTGCCCTCCATACTGCACATTATCGGAAGTGATCTAAACGCCGGGGGAGCTCCGCGATCCGATTTCATCTCAGAAACCATCCAGACAGGTGAGGGCAACCATCTTTGGCAAGCCAGTGGAATTGTTTTTTCCTCCCCATTCGTCTGCTCTGCAAGCTCAAGGTGGGAGGGCCACAGTATTCCGAAGCGGAGAGATTAATTAGACCTAACCTTCCCCATTCAGCGGTCGGTCTTGTGCTTCGAAGCAAGGCAGACTAAAAAGTCGGCGGCTTGAAGGGAAATTGCGAACGAAACAGTCTAAGAAGCTGAGCTTCGCGCCCAGACATGCACGCAAAGGCGAACTACGAACAGAGAGATTGGGACACACACGCAGCTACTTTATGGTAGAGTTTGCTGGGTGTGCAAATTTCCGTTTGGCAAGCTAATTTGGTAATTTTTTCGCTGATTTTTATCACTAACTGTCTGGTGGCTCAATCTCTGGGAATCACATCATCGAGAACGAGAGGTTTTCTGCAATAAGGGCAGCTCCATTTCTGCCAAGGAAACGAGTCTGCCTGCTCGTTGAGCCAAACTTGGATGCAGTGCGGATGGAATTTGTGCCCACATTTGAGTGTGACCACATTCTCGTCAATTCCATCCTGGTCTATCCACTCGACCAATTTTTCCAAACAGATCGAACAGTCGATCTCTGGTTGCGTTGGACTCTCCTCTGGCTGGACGACATCTTGATCTTCCTCAAGAGCCCGACGTGCGTGGATTGCTCTGGAATCTCGTCGATTTCGATGCACCAGACTGTCTTCGTCCTCCGAGTCTGAGCTCACCTCCCTCGGCTGAGCTCGACCATCTGGCCCAACCCTTTCGGCTGGAGTTTCTCTCCGCTGAGCCGGACCATTGGGTTCAATCCTTTCGGCCGAGGGAAAATCTCTCTCGATAAGTGTGTCTAGAAAGTCAAACCGAGATGGTCTTCCTTCCGAGCCAGGAATTGGATCAGGCCTCTGGTTGGCTGAATTTTGGTAGTTCGAGTGTGAATTTGAGCGTGACGGTCTCGCAAATGTGTCTCCAATTGAGCCCAAGCACAGCAGAAGGGCGCCAAGAATTATAACCGCAAATTTGGTCATGTTTCTAATAAGTGGAAAGAATCAACGTCCAGTAGGTGTTTAATTGGCTGAGAATTTATCTATTAGCAAAGTGGATAAATTATTGCAGAATTTTGTGTTCGATTTTTTCCAGGATAAAGCTTTGTTTGGACATGGAGCAGCGAGTGCTTGTGGAGAGTGCATGCTGCTCGTGGCGGGAGATCAGCAGTTTGCTTTGAGAAATTGGATTTTCCAATTGCTGGAAATTGGAAAAATTTGGAAATTGATCACAGCTTGTTATTCACTGTGAGTAATTATCGCGGTTTCTACGCGCTTTTAAAGCACTTTTTTCCACTGCCCCCAAGTGCAGGCTCGGCAAGAGAGCTTAGGGACAAGCTGCGGCCGCCCAAGGTGTCAATTAAGGCGCCGCTCGGGCACTCAAAAAGGCCGCAACTTTGGCCCGGCGGGCAGACGAGCGGGCGCCAGAGCTTGGGCTCATTTGTGGCAACCGGATGCGCTCGGCTAGACCAGAACTCAAGCTCGAGGGCTCCGAAAAGGAGAGATCCTGTGTGTGCCGTTCTGTGTCCAATTTGCGGCAGTTGCGAGCGCGCCAGCCCTGAGGTGCGGCCCAGAGGCGAGAGGAAAGGGCGAAGAAGGAGAGTGGAAAAGTTTTGATAACACAAAGCAAATGGGCAACTCTCACTCTCACTCTCACTCTCACTCCCAGTCTCAATCTCACACCCAAGCTCAGACTTGAACTGAAACTCCCAAGCCTCCGCCTTGCTTATCAGTTTCCCTCGCAGCACAGACGCACAATTGTCCCCCGACCAGTTCCTGCCAGTCTGCCAGTCTGTCTGTCAGTTTGTCTGTCCGTTTGACTGTCAGTTTGTCCGGCCCGGCGGCTCCATTTGGCCTGCGAGCTTAGTGACACGGGACGCCAAGTGGGCGGGATGCAGGCCGCAAGTGCAACACTTTTGATTTGTGTTTCTCTCCAGTCTCGAGAGGAAGCTTCTCTGAGCCGAGTTGGCAGCGCAGACAGTCTGCAGCAATGGAATGCGCCTCCACCGCCGCCGCATCAGCCGCAGCAACAAGAGACGCGGATACTTATCCACCACTTGGCCGTGTGAACTGCCACCTCGCAGCCCAAAGGCAGTGCAGAAGTGCTTCCCTTCTTGTCGCCCTAAGCCTTTTTCTGCCTCTTCTTGCTGGCTCCTTTTGTGCCTCAACTTTCGCTTAGGACGCTGCCAAAGCAACCGCCCAAAGCAGCCCCACTAATAGCCGTCCGCCCAAACCGATTGCAGTGGTTCGCAATCATCGGCCGGCCAGCGAGACTGTGGCTCAGACACACAAGCGCCACAAAAGGAGGGAAAAAGGATATCCAGTTCGTTCGAGGTGCCGGAAGTGGAGCCTGTCGAGCGAAGTGGAGGGGCAGCTTGCAGCAGGCGAGAAGCAGCCAGATATAGAGAGTGGAAAAAGGAGGAGTCCCATTGGGAAAAAGTCCCTTTCGGCTGTCTAAAAGAGCGTAAAAGAGTAGCTTTCCTTGGCAAATTGTCAATCGGCCTCTCGCCTATCGCTCACTGTCTGCGGCAATGGCGGCTCCCAATCTCTGGCCAGACACTGACACAATTGCGCGCCTCTCGGAGCAATGCGAGACACTGGCCCGTTCGCATGGCGTCGGCCAGTGTCTTGTCGTGTTTTTTGACACTTGTTGCTGGCGCTTGTTCCCTCGGCTTCAGTGTCGGCCGGCTGGATCAGCTCGGCGTTTGTGTGTGAAAGATTGACTGCCATTGTTGTTTGAGACTGGCACAGACAGTTGCTGGCGGCAGAGAGTGTTGCTGGTAGAGAGTGTTACTGCCAGAGAGAAGTGGATCGGCTGCAGCCGCGCAGAGAAGTGCAAGCGAGCGAGCGGCCGCACACCTAAGGTCTGGAGAGCCAAAGGCAGAGGCAAGCCAAAGAGGAAAGGAGAAAGCAAAGAGCAAAAAGGAGAGCCAAATCGAAACCGAAAGCGAAAGCGCCCAAATCGGAGGGGAAAAAATTTTCGCTGATTTTCTCTGCACAATTATGCGCCTTTTCCAACGCCCGTCCGACTGGAAAGATGCCCGCAAAGACCAACTCCAGTTCCAAATCCACTTTCACACGTTTGGATTGCAGAGAAACGGGCCCAGAAGCTGCAGAAAATCTCCTTTTCCTCCTTTAGACCTTAGCTCTGGCCAGCAGCACTCAAACACAATGGCCTCTTCAAAGCTCAGCCGGCCAGCTTATCGTCTTTCTCTCTCTGTTTGCTCTCACTGCATTTCTGCGCCCGCTTTGTCGCCGCCAAGCCGCCAAGCAGAGCTGCCTCGGCCAGCACTAGTCCTCCGCCTGGAGCTCCTTTGACAACTTTCTCCAATTGCTCCAACTCGCTCCAATTGGGCCTGTTTTCCGGCCGCCTGTCACTGTTACTGTTCGCGCGCTCGACGCCACTTTGCAACCGGGCCAAAAGGGCCAAAAGCGGACTAGCTTCGGACAGATTTAAACAGATTTGAACCAACTCCAGCTGGCTCCATTGGACTGGCCACATGGAGCTCGAGGCGGCGCAGAAATGCAACTCCGAGGGGACGGAAGCAAAGGTGGTCGAGAGGAAACGGAGCTCACACGCTTAGCTCGTTGGAGATCAGGTGGCCAAATGGAGCGAAAGCAGCTCGGAGTGAAAGCAGATTGGAGCGCGCTCGAGAGGGACTGGAACTGAGACAAGTTGTTTCTCATCTGATTGATTCGCGGTGATTATTGCCGCCTCCAAACAAGGAGGAAGCAGCTTGAGCCGAAATAAAATGTCCACTTGCATCAGCCTTCTGCAGCCCGCTGCAATTGCAGACCAGAAAGACTCGCTGGCTTGCCACTGGCTTCTCCTTAGGGCTGCCGCTGACTAAAGTGAAACTGTTGCCGTGAATGCGCCTTATTTATTTGGAAGCCAAAGGGAAAGTGGCGCCGGCAACAAGAAGTGGTTGCTCTGGAGCAGTTTGCAGCCAGCTTCTGCTGGGGGCTTTTGCTCCTTGGCGCTGAGGGCTTCTGCTCGCCATTCAGTCAGTCAGTCTCCAGCTGGTCAATCTATTTGCTTAAGCGGCGCCGCTTGTGTGCATTTGTGTGTCTCGCTCGGCGTGTGCATCAATTTCCAGCACCACCACCTGAGGCGGGCAAAATCCGGCCGGCCAGAAAGACAACAAGAGGCGAGCCGCGACTGCCAAGAAGCGGCCCATTTCTGATGCCTCGTCTGAGAGACTGAGACTGAGTCTGAGAGGCGGATTGGCCTCGCTCTGCACTGCGCTTTGCTCTGCTCTTTGCATTGAGCTTTGCACTGCGAGCAGCCATTGTGTGCGCCCTCTCGCACTCGCACTCGCACTCGCACTCGAGCCAGTCTCAGTCTCAGTCCCAGTCTCTGGCTGCTGCGTGCTCGCTCCGCCCGCGACCACTGCTCCAGTGGAGCGGCCACAGCACAGTAAAACTTTACGACTTTTCGGCCTTCCAGGCTCATTATTAAATGAGCAATTCCGCGGCCTTTCGAACACAGAGGAGAGCCTTCAAGTGAGTGAGCCTGTCTCTTTCTCTCTGTGCTGCGGGCAAGATTGCGTCATCCTTCTCCGCCGGCTCCTTTGCTGCCGGCCGAGCTTATTAGATTTGGCTCGCCACTCGCCGGCTTCTCCTCATTGGGCGAGTCCGAAATTGGCGCCGAGCATCGAGCGAAATCGGCCAAATTTGGAGCCCTCGTTTCTGCCCATTGGTCTCAGTGCTCTCTCAATGCTCTCTCGGTGCTCACTCTTGGCCCCCCCTGCCCCTTGCCCTTCCCCCCCCCCCCCTCTCGCCAGTGCGCCTCTCCCCTCGTGTTTTTCCACTTGTTTCCAGCTCGCCAGCGATGAAAACTCGGGCAAAAAGATGCCGGAATATAATTCGTGATTTGCATCCGCGAGTTTCCACTTTCGGCCGGTTCACTTTCACACACAGACACTGGTCGCTTGGGTTGCAAGTGGCTCTCGGCAGCCCTAAGCCAGCCGGCCGGCGCATAGCAAAGCGCAGAGGCGGCCAGTCCTTAGGGCTGCTTCGAGCCGCAGCACAAGCACACAGCGCGCGCTGCACACTGCATACACTGAGCACTGCACTCTCCAGTATACAGTCTGTAGTATACAGCATACAGCATACAGTCTGCACTGTGCACTGGCCGGCCAACACAGCACCAGGCCGAGTGCGCCGGCACTAGGCTAACGCAATTGCCTTTTAGCGCTAACTGAGGCGGCCTTTGCTTTGCTCGAGCTTTATTTCTGGCCGCCGAGCTCGAGCTGGCCAGCCAGAAATAAAGGCGAGAGCAAACGGAACAAGAGCGAGACGAAATGAGGAGGAAAAATGCAATCGACAGAGAATTAAAGCTTCAATTTAACTTTTTCCTCCTCCTCCTCCTTGAGCTTGGTGGCCGTCCTCGTCCTGATGGTCGTCGTCTTCTTCTTCGTTGGGCATCAAGCCGGCGGGCGACTCGATCATGACGAGCTCCAACGCCGCTTGGCCAGCCCATTTGGGCGTGAGAATGGCCAGCCGGCGGCCAGAGTTCACCGGCGGCGACTTGGCGGCGGCTCGTCGTCGTCTTGGCGCGACTTAACACTGAGTGCCGATAACACACACTGTTTTCATAATCTCGCCTCTCGTTTAAATGGCCAAAACGAATGCAATAAAGGCCCTCCGCGGCAGCTCCGGGCGCGCCGCTCATCAGACTGCAGACTGGGACTCCTCAAAAATGCAATCATAGCGGCCGGCTTGTTGTGGCTGCTCGGTGGGCGCGCCGCCAAAGTTGCCTGAGTTGTGAGAGTCTCTAGAAAGCTCAGCCGGATCGGATTATGTTGCCCACTCTCAGCCTTGTTTTGGCTCCCTTTTGGCTCCGTTTCTGCGCTGTCTTGGCGCTCTCTTGGCTCCATCTTGGCGCTGTCTTGGCGTTCTCCTGGCGCTCTTGTGGCGCTCCTCTCGGCCTCTGGTCAAGCGGGCGGCCGGTGTCCTCCGGCCGAGAGTGCGTGCGCGTCCGCCACAGACTGGGAGCGGCGCCGGCTCAAAGCTCTTCTCAAAGCTCTGCCTCGAAGCGCTGCCTCAAAGCGCCGCCGCCGCCCCACAAAGACCTGCGGGCACACGACAAAAAGGACGCCCCTCGAGCAGCTGCCGAGCTCGCAGGGCTAGTTAGCGGCGACGGAAGTTGCCTCGTTGAATACAAAACAAGCTAATTGAAAAAGTCGGGCGCCGTTTTTGGAGCAGTTGCTTATTTCTCTCCTTTTTTCTTCCTTCTCCACTGGGCAGATTGCGGCTCGCAATTGCTGCAGTTTGCAGTCTGCAACTAGCAGTTTGCACCTCTGCTGTCTGCTCACAAGCTCCTCTCGCCGCCAATCGTTAGGGCATGTTTCGGTGTTGTTGTTGTTCTTCTCTTCTTGTTTTTCTCCCTCTTTCTGGCCAGATCATGTGTGTGTGTGTGTGTGCCAGATCATTGGAGAAAAAGGCGGCCATTTGCAAATTTCGCCAGCCAACTAGCAGGCCAAAAATGGCAAGTTTAATTAATCATTTTGCGCCGCCCAGACGAGCCAGTGGAACGCCGTTTAGGCCCACTGCTAGGGCGCCGCAATTGCAATTGGCCAATGCAGCCCAATTGGCCGATTTCCAGCGCCACAGTGCAGTTTGTTGCAGTGCAGTTTGTTGCACACAGTTGTTCTAAGCTGAACTCGCGCGCGCGCGCAGCCCAATCGTTTGGAGGCGCTCGTTGTTTGTTGCTTGTGTCTTTTGTGTCCGTGTGCCAACACCAATTTTAATAAGCCAGCAACATACACAGTCTGCAGCACTCTGCTCGCCCCCAATTCGTGTCCAACTGGCCGGCCGGCGAGCCAAGCGGGCGAGCTGGCCGCCAAGCTGGCCGCCAAGCTAGCGGCCAAGCTCGTTTGCAGTCTGCGTGCACCTTTGCTCGTTCAGTTCCAGTTTTCGGCACTCTCTGGGCGCTCGCTGGGCCTGAACGGAAAAGGAAAGATCGAGAGCGGCGAACAAACAGTAGCACAGTTGGCCAGACACTTTTGGCCAGACAACTGTTGCGCGCGGCAACAAGTGGCGCCAAACACGAACAACAATAATAGTAATAATAATAAGTAGGAATAGTAATAATAATTTGGCCAATTGCGCAACTCAGACACAACTTGTGTTTGACTAGCCGGCCACAGTTGGCGGCCGCTCGCCCGTAGAGTGTCGTTGGAGAGCACGCGAGCCCACTGGGCAGGCATCTGAGAGCGGCCGGCCAGCATTTGCCCATTGGGGCTTCTAAGCAACTAAGCATCTGCACTAAGCATTTGGGCATTTGGGCTTCTGAGTATCTGGGCATTTGGGCGCTCGAGAGTCGCGACCCAGCGGCCAATTGTGAGCTCTGCTTTGTTCTGGCGCGCAAACTGACTCGGCCCTCCAGCGAGCTCGCCAGTTTGCGGCCTCGCCGCCACAAGAGACTAGCCTTTGCTGGCCCACACAACAAAACGAAAAGGAAAAGGAAAAAGGCACAACAAAGCTTACATGACAGCATTTTCTCTGTCACACACGCAATCGTTTCCCCATCATTCTCCTCGTTCGCCGCTCGATTCTTGTTTTTCATTTTTTATCCTTTACTCTTTACTCTTTACTCTTTATCCTTTATTCTTTATATTTATATTTATTCTCCCCCCATTGCACAATCCACAGACCACCATTCACAACTCACAACTCACAACTCGCACAGTTCACAATTTGCGATTCTCCCACGAAATAATGGGTCCACAAAATCGGTGAGACTGAAAACTGGCGGCCCAGTTTGCAGTGAGAGAGCGGAAAAAAGGCCACCATTTGTTTAGATAGTCGCTCGAAAGGGGAGCTCGCCCTCCACTTATGGAACTTCTCTGCGTTCCAAAAGTGCGTCAGTCTGCGTGCCTGCCTCTCTCCTGAATCCATGTGTGCTTGTGTCTGGCTGGCTGGCGAGCCTGTCGAGCCAAGACTTCGTCTGTGGGCCTCGAGTCTAAGCTCTCTAGACTCTAGACTCTAAACTCTAGACTCTAGACACAGTCTCCGGCAGACCAACGAGGACATCACAGAGCAGCCACTGATGCTTGTGTCATGCGAGCCGGCGGGCGCATTTTCCGCGCTGACAGGAAAATTGCCCCTCACACTCAGAGAAAGCGCTCTGGGCCGGCCCAAAGTGCAAGGCCCACCAAGTGGAGGGCTCAAAAGGGAAGGCCCAAAGTGGCGAGTTGGGCCGCCAGGAAGTGAAAAGGAGAATAATGCGGCCACTTGTCTGCCGGCCGAGGGGCGACTCGGGCGGCCAAGTGGGCCAAATGGGCCACAAAATGGGCAAAATGGGCGCACTCTTGTTGCTTATCGCGGCAACATTTCCGCCGCGAGATCGCCATTCTCCGGCGAGCCCAAGTTGGAGAAAAAGCGGCAGAGATCTCGCCAAATCTCTCCTGCTGGATCCTTCTCTCTGGGATTCTCACTCTCATTCTGATTCAGATTTCGAGCTGCAAGCTAAAAGCTGCAAACAACAAACTGCAAGCTGCAAACAACAAACTGAAAGCTGCAAACTGCAAAAAGTGCAAACTGCCAAGAGCTCGAAATTCCAAACTGCCAAGAATTCCCAATTGCGGCGCCCTTCTCAATTCTGGCCCTTCATTGGCCTGGCGATCTGATGGCGAAACACCTAAAAAGGAGCTCCCTCCGCTCTGGCCTTGTGTGCTTGTGTTTGCCACCATTGAGCCACCATTGCGCCACCATTGAGCTGCCACTGAGCCCTATTCTTCGGGCCAGAATTGCGCCAGCGGAGGCCAAGCTGCAGCCAACCTTAGTGCAGACTGGCCTCCCCGAAACTTGCTCGGCCGCTGCAACTTGCACGCCATTCAACTTTGACGCGCGCCAACATCAACTTATCATCTTGACTCGCCCAAGCGCCATTTTGGAGCCATTTAATTTCCATTTCTCTTATTTTATTTTTATTTCTATTTTTTTCTCCTTGCCCCCGCCAACTGGAAACCAACTCGGACGAGCTGGAGAGCTCGGCCAAACTCGGCGCGTCTCGAGGGCGCCAAACAGGAGGCAAACAAGTGGAAAACAACTGGAAAACAAGAGCCGAACAAGAGCTGCAATGAAAACAAGCACCGAAATGAGAGGCCGCCGCATCTCGAGGGCAAGCCCAAGAGATTGTGTTCGCGCGCCCTCAGCTCGCCCATCATCGTCCGCGTATCTTGTTACTCGGCCCAGTCTCAACGCAAGAAGAAGAAGAAGCAAGTCTTGCTGCCTCTGCCTCTTCTCCCAGTCTCTCCAATGCAGCGGCGAGTATAACTATGCGGATAACTATCACTGCAGCCAGTTGGGGCGCAATCGATGCGTCTGGCGAGATCGTGGGCCGCCCGAGGAGTTGGAGGTGGCGGCCGTTTGGCGAGACGCCGCACGGCTCATCCTCGGGCCAGCTCGGCCTAAGGTTGGGCGAAATGGGCGGCCGACGAGCAGCCGAGAGGAAGCGCCGAATGGACAACTGCCCACTTGTTCCTCTCGCCCCCTCCTTTGCCCTCCGCTTTCTGCTTTCTATTTGCTGCTCTCTGCTTTCTGCTCCACTCGTTCGTTTGTTCGTTTGTTTGGCCGCTCGTTCGCTGGCTAGCTAGCGAGCTTGCCAGCGAACTGGCCGGAAAGCTAGCCAGTAAGCTAGCCAGCGAACTCGCCAAGCTCGCCGAGCGAGCAAACCAGAAAGCCGGCGAGCAAATTGTACAGTTTGCGCCCAGCTAATGAGTTCAACGGCACGGAAAGCGCCGTTGCGTGGAGCTGATGAAACGCGCGCGCGACCAAATCAACAGGTTGCGCCGGCGGCAATCACTCTCATTTCTTCCTCTTTCTCTCTCTCTCTCTCAACATTGGGCGAGCTTTGCTCTTTCTTTCCTCTTTGCTGCTTTTCTGCTTTGCTGCTCTGTGCTACTCTTCGCCGCTCAAGCTCGCCAAGCTGCCAGAGTCGAGCTCAATTTCTTTCGGCTCGCTTTCTCGCCGGCGCTCGTTAGCATGCCGCTCGCATGCGTCCGCCCGCCGCACACAGTCTGCCGCACACAGTCTCTCGTCCGCCGGCGCACAGCAGCGCACAATGCGTGCTCCACAAGCGCCTCTCCACTGGCTCGCCCATCAGCGCTCCTCATTACTTAGCCCCAGGCCACTTCGCTGCCCCCAGGCGAGCTCGACCTGCGCCCCACCAAGCGAGAGTGGCCCCCACTTGCTCTGGGCGGCCTCAGAGCTTGAAGTCAAAGGCCGCCCGGCGGTCGTTCTCTCAGTCTGAGTCTGCCCTCAGGTGTCGGCTGGCCCTCTTCGTCGAGATTGGGGGCCGCTTTACACTGTACGAAGGAGAGACTGTCCTCGCGGCTCGCGCGGCAGCACACCACTCGGCTAATTGGATTTTCCGGCGCCAATTTTGGGTGGCGGAAATGCGGCTGAAGTTGAAGAAAATGGAGCTGCGAGGTGGAAAAGGAAACGCTGGCAAGCGCGCGCCGTTTGCGGTTTGGACTCGCGCTAGAGACTAGAGTGGGCAAAGAAGTCGACGAGCAGTGAATGAGAGAACGGGCGGCAGACGAGGAGCGCCCGCAGCACAAGGGCCACCAGCTGGGGAGCCGGAAAACGAGTGGAAATTGTATTTGTGTGTCAGGCGCGCGGCTGGCGCACTTTCCTTGCCGCTAGCTTGCTGCTAGCTTGGCGCTGGCTTGCAAGTGGCCGCCAGAAGATGGGCGGCCAAGAATGGAGCCCAAGGAGAAGGCCCAACGGAGACAGTCTCTGGAGGCGGCTCATTCATATTCCGGCGAGCCACTTTCGCAATGCTCGCCGGAAAATGTCTCGCTGGTCGCCCTTTCGGCTAGCTCGTCCAAAGCTGGCGGCTTGTTTCCTGTGCCGGCCGAGCGAGATACGAAGGCGCCAGTTTGGCGACAAATCGGGCCTTCCTTGAGCGCTTCCTGCGAGTGTGTGTTCTGCTTGGCGCTTGGAGCGCGCCAAGCAGAACTTCTGCGTTGCGCCAAGCCTAGTCTGCGGCGCCAAACAGCAAGATGACGCCGAGCGCCAAACGGCAGGCTAAAAGCGGCGCCAAAATCATCATCAGAATCTCATTTTTCTTCTCCTCCAACTGGCCCGCCGGCGAGTCCAGCTGGCCGCCCTTTCGGCAAGCTTGCGACGAGCCAACACTCCTAAGCTGCGGCCGTCTGGCAGCCGCAAACTGAGCAACTCTTGTTTATGTTGGCCAGCGAGGGGGGCGCAAAAAGAAGTGGCCGCGTGGTGGCCACTTCTCGCGTCCAATCGGTGGCTTTCCGTGGCCATGGCGGCGGCCCATTTCGCGGAGGAGCATCAGCGGCAAGAAAAATGCTCGCCAGTTGTCGCCGAGCGGCCATTTTGCCCGTTTTGTTTTGGCCATTTTTAGTCCTTCTGGTCAGCTCGTCGCCACAACTGAGCCGCAAGGCAATCATTGCTCGCAACTGCTGCCCACTGGGCCAGTTGCAAGCCGCCGAAATGGTGACATTTGTGCCGGCCAAAGATCGCCAAAGAGATGCGCACACTGCACACAGTACACACAGTGCACACAGTGCACAGTGCACACTGCACACTGCACACTGCACACACTAGACAGTAGAGAGCAGAAAGCAGAAAGCGCAGACCAGCCACTCGGCGACCACATCCGCCAGCACATTTTGTCGCCCGAGCACTGGCTGGCCAGTGGGCAGTGTGCTCGGCTCAGCTGCTCATTTGGTCGCCCATTTGGCTGCCCATTTTGCTGCCCATTTCGGCGCCCGTTTTGCTGGCCGCCGGGCGCGAACGCTTCCGAGGCGAACGGAAGGCGAGCGAGGCCGAGCTGAGCCGAGCTGAGTCGAGATAAGAGTGCGGCTCGGACGCGACGGGGGCAACAAGTGTTTGCCGGCCTGCAGAGTGTGGCGAGCGGCCGCCCACCTGGCCGTGTGTGTGTGTTTGATGTTGTTGTTTGGACACGCATGCGCCGGCAAGAGCGGCCGGCGAGCTAAGCAATAGCTGCCACAGACTGGGAGCAGTGCAAGCGCTCGATTTGTGCAGTGCAGTGCAGTGGCGCCGCACACAAGCCTGCGGGCGGCGCGCACTCATTGGACGGCGCGCGCCCCAAGTCGCACACAGTCTCCAGCACACAGTCTCTAACACACACCCGCCGCCACAGAGACTAGTGCTCGCGTGCTCGCTTGCCAAACAGAGCCACACGAAGCGCACAGGCCGCACGGAACATCATTTGCGCCCGCCGAAGCAACGCCGCTTTCAGCAAAGCCAAATTCCAATTCCATTTCCATTTCCACCTCCGTTTCCGAGCAGCCAAACACAGTGGGCAGGCCAGCCAGCCAGCCAGCCAGCCAGCCAGCCAGCCAGCCAGTCGGCCAAACATGCCAAATTGTGCGCCAAACAAGTGGCAGAGACTTTCAAGGAGACACAGACACACACACAGACTAGTGCACAGTTTGTCGCCACAACCCTCAAGTAGCCATGAGAAGAGATGATGGCGACAAGCAGGATCATCTGCTCCTGATTTCCCTCACCTCCTAGTCTCACCTGCAATCATGCTCTACTGCAATCATACTCTACTGCAAGCGCACTTTTATCCAAACGCACAGTGACAGACTCAGTGAACAGTTTCGATCATTCCGCAAGTGATTTCCTCCCCAAAGTCCAAACAGTGAAAATCTATCAAAATATCAAAGTAATCCTAATAGTAGACAGTGCAGTAAGCAAGCGAGAAGCAGGCCAAGAAGAGGTGGGAAAAAGTTGAAAGGTCCAAGAGAAGCAACCGAGCATGAAACCGCAACAACTTGCCGCCCGAAAACTGCAGAAAACGAGACACTGGGGCGCCAAGGAGTCAAGTTTCTACTGAGCAGAGCGCCGAAATTGCGCCGGAAGAGCACCGGAAGAGCCCGAAGAACTCGAAGAACTGGAAACAGCCAACAGACAGTAGTGATCAGTTCTTTCGATTGACAAGAGTCAGCAGCGGAAGTAGTCGAAAGCAGTGAAAAAAAGCCGATAAAAGAAGTATTCAACATAGTCAAGAGGCAGTTGCAAGCATATAGCAAGAAAGCACACAGCAATCAGCAGTTGAGGTTGGCCTGAAAGAGCCTGAAAGAAGTAAAAAGAACCAGAAAGAACCGGAAAGAATTAAAAAGAACCGGAAGGAAGAGGCAAGACTCGAGACGAAGCGCACAGAATGACTCTCACCAGCGTGGTGCACCACCAGGCTGCGCACCAGCACCAATTGCAGCACCAAAACAGACTGGCCCACCAGCAGCAACAACAGCAACAGCAGCAGCAGCAGGCCGACTCTAAGAAGGCCCAGAAGGGCTGGCTCACCAGGTGGACGCGCCGCCAATGGAGCAGACACTGGTTCGTGCTCAAGAACGGCTGCCTCACCTACTACCGAGGGCCCGCGGCCGAGCTGTGCTCCTTCCTCGATGGAATCCTAGACCTCAGCCTGATCAAGCAGATTGAGGTGCCCGAAGTACAAGCGAGCTGCGAGTCGTCAGGCGGCCAGCAGGTAGCCTCGGCGGCCAACAACTGTCACCACTATCAGTTCTCGCTCGCCAATGGAGGCGGCCAAGCTCAGACAACTATGGGCTCAGGAGGCCAGCAGAGTGGGGCTGCCGTTTCCTGTTTCATGCAACACCACCAGCAACAACAACAGCAACAAGTGAGAGCGCCCAGCCAGTTCAACTTCACGCTCAAGATGTGGAACGGCGAGTGCCACACTCTGGGCGCCGCCAGCGAGGTCGAACGGCAACTCTGGCTTAGTGCAATCAACGCGAGCACCAACAGCGACTTCCTGGACGACGGCGAGACCAGCACCGATTCGGCCGCCTCCTCATGCTGCTCCTCCTCCAAGAGTCTAGACATTGGCCACCACGAACGCTGCCCCTCGGCCCCAAGCGCCGCCCAGCAAGCCCAACAGGTGGCCCACTTTCGCCTTGCCAACCGGAAGTCGCTTGGGGGCCAGCAACAGGCTGTGGCGGCGGCGGCTGCGGGTGGGCTCCAGTTGGAGCGGGCGACCGAGTTGTCGCTGGAGCAGTTGGCCTGCAGACTGAGGTCGGCGGCGCGCAGGAGGAAGGGCGAACAGACACAAAGTAGTGAGACAATGGGGGCTGAGACTACCACGAGCATTGCCAGTTTAGAGAAGACCAGTGCCAGTGATCAACAGCCAGACCTTAGGGTGTCGCGCCTAAGCCTCAGCACAGCAGAGCAGAAGCAGCAAAAGAACTGCCAACCAGCCACGAAGAGCAAGACAACTTCCGGCGCGATTTCCGGCCCCAATTTGGCAATTCCAATTTCCAGAAGTGCAAGTGAAAGTGCGCCCAGTGATCGAGAGCACGAGATTGTGGTGGACGAGCGGCAGCTGAGCGGCGAGCTCCAGTTGAACATAAGCGTCAAGCGGGCGGAAGTGGCGGCGGTGGCGAGCGAGAAAGAGGAGAAAGAGAGTGAAAAAGGCGACCAAGAGACAAGAGGCGAGTCGCTAATTGGACGGGCGAGAAGAGGCGCAAGAGATGGAGAAACTGAAAATAGGGCAACAAGATCAGTGTTGAAATCGAGCACAAATCAGTCTAGTCAAAGGGAAGTTCCAAGTGAAAGGAGGCAACAAGCAGAGGTTGAGATTGGCCAGCCGAAAGTTGGCCAAGCATTTTGTGATTCTAGTCAATTTGAAGCATTGGAGACGAGGCGCCAAAAGAAGGGAGCCTCGTCCGAGTGTTCGATGAGGAGCAGCCAGTTGCCAGTTGTTATTGTTGCCAAGGAGGAGCAGGAGGCGCCTCTGGACAGTTGTCTGAAGAGGCGGCTCATTTGTCGCAACCAAGAGGAGGAGGAGCAGCAGCAGGAGGCGCCTCAGACTGTGGTGGGCCTTGGCGCCAGACCAAGACTGTTGCTCTCGGCGGGCCAGGCGAAGAAGAGTCTGGGGGCGCGAACCAAGAGGCTGGCGCGCGACGAACGCCACCTAGCCACCCGCTGCCGCTCGTCCAGCTCCTCCTCCTCCTCGCAAGACTCCGCCTCTTCCGGCTCAGAGTCCGAGAGCGACTGCGAGCCCGAGCCGGCGGGCCAGCGAGCGAGCCCGAACCAGAACCGGAACCGGAAAGAGGAGGAGCAGGAGGACGAGGAGGGCGACTACCGAATGGGCGACGAGGAGCTCCACTCGGTCCAGAGGGGCGCCTCCACACTTCCGGCCGGCGCTCAGAGCACCACTGTTTCCGGCGCGGCCACAGACTTGGGCCCCAAGGAGCAGAGTCTGGCCGGCGGCAAGCCGAAGAAAAGGGTCACCTTTGATCTGGCGAGCATCGCCGTCAACCGGCTCTACTCCTCGTCCTCGTCTTCCTCTTCTTCTTCCTCGTCCGCGTCTGAGGATGAGGACGAGGAAGATGAGGAGGACGAGGAGGAGCCGGAAGAGGAGCAAGATTCGGCCGAAAGTGGCGAATTCCGGCGAGAAAGTCACACTAGCGCGGCCGGAAGTAGAGCTGCGGGCAACGTTCACACTTCGGGCTGCATGGCAGAGTGCGAGATGGCCTCCTCGGGCTCGTCGGTCTGCTCGGAGAGTCCCTCGTTGAGCTGCGACGAGAGCGAGTCCAGCGAGGGCGCCCCCTTCGAGCACGGCCACGAGCGGCCTGAGTCGACCATGGCTGCCGAGGAGGAGCAGCAGCGGAAGAACACGAGCGAGCTCGAGACGGAGGGCGACCAGCGGAAGCAGGTGGGCGAGACAGTATCAAACAGGGAGCAGAGCTCGGCCGAGGCGTCGAGGGGGCGGTTGCGAGTGGCGCCCCCTGGCGGCGACGAATCGACCTGCGAGTTGGTGCGCCAAATGATCGCCAGACGGCGTCTCCGTCTGGCCACACTGGCGGGCCACTGTCAGCCGGGCGTTGGGGGCGGGGGCGACTCGGCCCACCAGCTCCAGCTCCAGACTCAGCCACAGGCGGCCGACGACTCGGACGAGCTCATGGACACCTCGAGCAGTGCTGTGGGCGCCCTGGACGCCGTAGATGCTCACAAGGAGGAGGCGGCCGAGATGCTGCAGGGAGAGCAGCAGTGTGGCGCCCCAACGGCCAGACTGCAGCCCGCCGACTGCGAGCCCAACGAGGCCGGAAGCGGAAGCGGAAACGGGCGCCATGGGGGCTGCGTGGGGCGGCGGGCAAGTGGAGATGGTAAACAAGTGGAGGAGGAGCTTGGGCGGAGTTCGAGTGGGGGGCCCGGCGGAGAGTTGGGAGAATGGGGCGACAGTGTCAGGGAGCTGGAGCGCCGCCTCAACGAGTCCTACGTCCAATATCAGCGGCTGGAAATGTCCTACAGACAGTCGCAGAGTGATTTAATTGCAAACAACGAGATCCATGCAAGTGATATAAGCAGGCTAGAGGATAGGATCAAACAATTGGAGCGCCAATTGGAGCAGAGCGAGCTGGCTCTCAAGGAGGCGCACCAGAAGTGGACCGTGCAATGCCAATTGGTGCGCGACTGGGCCCGAAGGAGCAAGAGTTCGCACGAGCGCCGGAAGAGGCACCACGAGCGGGCCCTGCTCGTGTGGCTGCAGCGCCGCCAACACTGCAGCCAGACCTCCAGGCTCATCGAGAGGCTGCTCGACGAGGGCCACGAAGACTCCATGCAGACGGCGGGCGAGCCAAGAGATGGCCAGCCTGCAATTGGAGACTGTCCAGCGGGCCTAGGCGACGAGCAGGAAGTGAAGCCGCACCGGAAGGGCAGCGGCCAGCAGCGACAACAAGTGGCCACCCTGGACGACCTGCTGGCTCTGAAGCAGGAGCAGCAGCGCCACCAGCGCCAGAGCAGGTCTCTGGGGGCGCGGCTGCTCGCGCAGGGCAGACAAGTGCAGCGCCGCCTCGACGAGCTGGTCGCCCGCGTGGACGGTCTGCAGCCGGCGGCCAAGTCGAGCTGCGGGGCCGCCGAGCTCGAGCTAGAGACTGGCGCTGGCCAGAGCGAGAAGAGCAACTCGAGCTGAGACTGGGACGAGCGCGAAGACGAGCGGCTGAGCTCGTCTTTGCTCGGCCAGTTGCTGGCGGACGATCGATTTGTTGTTGTTGTTGTTGTTGTTATTGCCGCCTTTGCAATAAGCTTGAGAGATCGTCGGCCGGAATGGGTGGCGTTCGGAGCGAGTTTGAGTGGAGCTGCGTGTGTGGCTTGGGCGGGAATGTGCTCCAAGTGGCGCGAGGAGGAAAAGTCGAATTGTTATGAGATGGCCAAGTGGGGAGAAATTAAATAGCAACTGCAATAAAGGATTGTCCTCGTTTGGGGGAAAGTTTGTTGTCTTTCGTTTGGCGCTTTCGGTCGCTCGCTTGCTGCTTGCTCGTCTGGCCTAGAAGAAGGAGGAGGGCCACTTTCTCGCAGTCTGTCTCGGTCCACTTTGGGCCAGTTTGCCGCCGCTTGCTCGCCCTTAGGACCGGGCGAGGACCAGCGAGAAGTGCACTCCGATGAGCCGTCTTCGCATTTCCACTCCGGCCAGTCTGATGGCTCTGCTTCGCGTCCATTGCGGCGCCACTTTGGCGCCAAAAAGGGCCCGAGCTTGGCAGTAAAGTATTCCATAAACATGAGTTGTGGCGCGCCCAAGAAGATGGCCCAGCGGCGAGAGTGGACGCCCCGCCATGCAGCATGGGCCAAGTGCTGGCGGGCGACTTGTAACTGTTGTTGTTGTTGTTGTTGTTAAAATAATCGAATTTCATCCACTTCTCAGTTGGGCCGGTTTTTACTCGTGCTCGAGCGGCGAGCTGGCTGGAAAGCTAGCCGGCGAACTGGCAAGCTCGCCGGCTAGATCAATTCAATTCGGTTCAGTTCAGTCGATTGGGCCGGGCCGCTATGCTGCGCCCGGCCAACTCAGTGCACCACTCCAGAGCCTCAGAGCACAGGCCCAACCGACAGACAGACAGGCAGTTAGACACAAGCGCCCACCACGAGCACGAGCACGATCGCGATCGCTGAAACTGAGAGCCCCAAGCGGAAGGGGCAAAGAGCAAAAGGGGCGCCCTCTTGCCCATTGGCGGCCAGACGAGAGGAAAAGATTTGGCCCTAATTTATGACCCTTCGATGTCTTCAAACACTAATGGTTACAGGCTGGCTGTTAATCCAATTGGCGCGCCCCAACTGGCCCCCAGCGAGCTCGCTGGGGGCCCCGCTCGGGCGGCCTTGATTGTTCAATTTGTTGGCCAAGCATTGGGCCTGGACTGAGTGCGACTGTGTCTTGGCAGAGGCAAACGCAAGGGCTGAGCCCCGCAGACTGTCTCGCGCTCTGTGCGTCTCGCTGGTGCGCCCCCTTTGTCTCGCCGCCCAAACGGAACCGGAACGACAAACTGGGCCAGCGCAGTCAATTGCGCTCGGCCAGCCTCGCTCGCCTCGTTCGTCCTTGTGGCCCGCTCGGGCTCGCAACTGTCAGCCTTTGAGGCAAACTCGGAGGCAGTCGTCTCGCTGTTGCAGACCAACTCTGGCCAATATTTGATGCAAATTGGGCCCCAGACAAATCCGTGGCCGAGTTGCGGCCCACCATGACGGCCGTCTCGCCGTTTCAATCAATCTATCATTCGGGCCGAAATTTAAAACCTCCACTGTGAGAGGCCACTCAGAGCCGGAGACAGTCCAAGGCTGCCCCCTCTATGCACTCACGCCGCCTCGAGTGTGTGTGCTCGGCGCACACAGAGCGCACTGCACACTGTGTGCCGCTCACTGTGGCCTCTGCAGTGCATGGGGCGTCTGCAGTGAGTGTCTAGTGAGTGTGGGAGCATGGGGGCGCTCCTTAGGGTAGGTTGGCTACAAAATTGCCTCGCCCCCTTTTTGCCCACTTTTGGCCGCCGCAAATTTCCACAAACCAACGCCCGGAAGACTATTACTTTTCGCCCCCGACGGCGTGAAGCGGCGCATCGATCAAGCGGCCATGATGACCACTTGCCGATGACGTTGCCTTTCACTGGGGCCGAGCGACGTCGAGCCGCGTCGGTTGGCCAATCTCGCGGGCTGCTCTTCAATGCAAGAGGGCCAGCCGCAGTTGGCCCAGAGTGGCCCCGTTCATGCGGATATCAATTGGCCGCCGTGATGAGGGGCGAAAGTGGGGCGAATTTTGCAAAGTTTCCACCAGAGGCGAGCTCGCGCCGCCGACGAGACGGCCATTCCGGCTTGGTGGGGCGCCTCTTTGCTCTCTCTAGTGGATGCGTGCAGCTCGTAAACATGGTCTCACTCAAGCTGGCACTTGCCGCGCACTTGGCCCCCCGCTCACACTTGCACCTCCGGGCGGCCAGTCTGCGCCCACACACGCACACAAATGCACGCCCACGAGGCGCCCCTTTGCACAGGCGGCCCCTCTGCTGAGGCGGCTCTCTGGCCGCACACACTCGCCCGCCCACTTGGCCGAAAAGGCTCGCCGGCTGCCAAAAAAGGCTCGCCGGCAATTAAACTCTCGGCCGGTCAAATTTGCCAGCCCCTCGAGCGAGCCCATGGGCGACCTTCCGGCGGGGCGCATTCAAGTTCGAGTGGCCCGCAGAAGCGGCAGAGTGGCAAGTGGGCCGGGCCGGAACTGGCAGACTGGGCGCCGGGCGGGCCCATTCTCAGCAAATGGGCTGAGAATGGCCGAGTGGAAACAAAGAGCCGGCGGGGAAATTGAATTCGCCGGCGCCCCTTCCAGTCAGAGTGGCCACTCTCTGTCCAGTGGCCAGCTGAGCGCCCCACTCGGCCGGACATAGTCCCAGACGGGCGGCTGCACTCTGGCTGGGTGGCCACTCTGGGTTGCCAGTCTGGGTTGCCAGTCGCTTTGGGTGGCTGTCTATTTGCAGTCAGTGGGCCACTTTGGGCGGCCGCAAAAGTAGGCGGAATAAATTGCCACCCGAAGCGAAAATTGGCCCCCGCGAGCTTGCCAGCGAGCGGAGCTTGCCGGCGGCGCCCACTCGGTCGAGTTGCGGGGCGCGGCTGCACTTTGTTTGGCCCATGATTATGATGGATAAATCCGGCGCTCCTTTGCACTAGTGGCCAATGCAAACTGTAAAACACAGAGCCCCACAAACAGACAGGTCTTCTCTCTGTTTCTCTTCCCGCGGGCTTGCCTCTCTGTCGCTGCGGTTTGCCCAAGCCAATGGTGCGCCCACGCCAATGCTTTGCCCAGACCATTGGTTCGCCCAGACCATTGCCTTGCCAAGACCATTGGTTTGCCCAAACCCATGGGGCTGCATGGGCGCCAGCAGCAAGGACGATTTATTGTTTTATTTTTATCCTTTGTTTTTTGTTCCCATTTTTCCACTCTCCGAAGCGCCACTCTTCGGCCCTGCTCTGCGCCAGAAGGGGCGTCTGTCTGGCAACTGGAGTGCATGTGTGGCGCAGACTAGCTGCAGACCAGCCCCCGCGCGAAGACCAGCCGGCCCACACGCGCTCGTTCGCGGCCCATCGGATCGCATCGGGCCGGCTCGAGTGGCGCCGCTCGCCTTCCGGCGCGCAAATGATGAGCGCCTATGCATGGGGGCGCACCTGCACAGTGGCGCACACAATGGGGCAAAGATTTGCACAATTTGTCATGCACAGCCACATCGACATCTCGCCCAAATGCGGGCCCACCTTAGTGCTGCCACGTGCGCTAAGGGTGCGCCTAGCTCTTCTGACAAGCTCCGGCCAAGCTCGCGCGTGCATGGCGGCGCAAACACTCGCCCAAACACACAGACACAGACACACACCTGGCGCGCTAATCAGTGTGCGCCCGATTCCCAAAGCTCGTCCCTCGTAATGCGTGTCGATTTTGCATGAGTCCCTGTCATGGGCGAGCCGGCTCGCCTCCAGCTTTACAGCCACCGGGCGAGCTTGGCGGCCGGCTTCCCGTTTGGAATGTCGCGAACACCTTTTCGCCCGCCACTCTTCCATTGGACGCCCAGGCCGCCCACTGGTCCTGAAACAGGTTTCAGCCCGCAAGAACCCTCCGGAAAGGCGTCAAAAAGTGGCCCCATCAATCCGGAAGTGGCGCCAGCCAGCCGGCCCAGGCGGCTTCTCTTCGGGGTTCTTTCCCACCGCTTCGAGTGGGAGAGAGTGTGTCTGAAGCGGCTCGAGCTCGGTCGCTCGGCTGACTCTCACCTGGGACCATGGGGAGCCAGCAGCCGGCGGGAAAGACCGAGCTTAGGTCTGGCCGCAACCTGCACGCCAAGAGTCCATTGGGGCCGCTGTGTGGCGTTCGCGCAGGCGCGCGCCCAAGTGGTGCAGCGTCGCGTGGGCTGCAGTGCGGTTCCTTGAGCTGCACTGCAGCTCGTTGCTTGCAGCCGGCCGCAGTGAGCTGGCACTTTGTTGCGACTGTTTATTCCAGTGAGAAAAGTTGGAATTTTCACCAATGGCGCGCGAAAGAGAAATTTCCACCACCAAAAGAGAACAGGAAGCTCGAGAGATTGCTCTATGACAAATTTCCGAGAAAATCGGCGCCATTCCAAGAAAAACAACCTCCAAGACTAACCAGATCAGCCCAAAAACAGAAGCCCCATAAGCGCGAAAGGCCGAAGAAAACTCTCCTCGCCGGTCCTCTTCTCTGGCAAGCTAGCCGCAAGTTTCCGGACGAAGAGCTAGCGCAAGTCAGCAAGGCCAAGCAGCCAAGACCAAGCCGAATCGAAGAAAAGAGCTGAACAAAATCCAAACAGAAGCGAAAGAGAAAGCAAGCTCTTCCAGCGCCATACAGCTTCAAGTAGCCCCCGGAGTCGCCAAGACCCACCGGAAGTGGAGAAAGAGCGAAGTCCGAAGGGGAAAAGGTTGAGTTTGTTGCCGGTGGGCGTGGCCAAGTGGGTGGCACAGGCGAGACAAGCAGGTAAGTGGATTTGATTGGAGGCTCGGGCGGAAGTGGCGGTGCGAGAGGGCGAGACAGTGTGTCGAGTGGCGAGCATTTGAGCCGGTGGAGAGTCTTCGGAAAAGCGTCTGGCTGGGCTGGAGGGTTTCCGGTTGAGTTTGGAGCTTTCTCTATTGGTGGCTGGCCGGACGAGAAGGGCAACCAGAGGGGCAACCAGAGAGCCAAATAGAGGGGCAATTTCTCTCTTGTCTAGCTGAGGAGGCCCATTTCTGAATTTCCGGCGAGCTGCGTTGG
>Ga0268247_10000159_pt1 | contig 23422 bp, 6 predicted proteins | sample AgamicOrMae_FD_200245 | JGI IMG/M metagenome (GOLD analysis project Ga0268247, IMG submission 200245) | Agave microbial communities from Guanajuato, Mexico - Or.Ma.e (v2) (version 2) | ecosystem: Host-associated > Plants > Phyllosphere > Phylloplane/Leaf | place: Guanajuato, Mexico | collected...
CAATGCTGTCTGTCGTTTTCAACAGGCTGGATTAGGTAACTTAATTGCGTTCAGCTTGCGACACTCAAGCTGGCTACTAGAATACCCTGCAATCATGGAAGCTGGAGAAAAAACAGACCCTGCTCAGGAGTATGCTAGATTCATACAGATCACCCGTAAACATCAGGCAAATCGTGAAAAACAAAAGAGATTGGCTTCCAAAAGCAAGCCAGAATTAACTGATGAGTACTATATCGACATCTCTCAATTGGACACACTCACTCAAGATAATCTAGTCAATGTGCCCTCTAAGGAGGACGATAGCAACGACTCAGGTGCAGAACAAGTGGAAAAACTGGTCAAACTTTACGGCAGTCAGGATTCATTTGAACGCATACGTTCTATGGAGATGAATATTGATGAGCACTTCAAGAGAAAGTGTAAGGAACTGTCCCCTTATTATTGGCCAGTCATCCCGATAAATACAAAACCTTACTTGAGCCCATTGCGTAGATGACATCAGCTCGCATGGGGTGTGATCAGCTCTATGGCGCTCGATGTTGGATTAGATCGATACTTTGCTGACTCTAACGCTTTTGTGGCATTCTTGTAGACTGTGTCGTGGCAGCGCTTCTGAGGAATCATAAACAAGACCCCAAGACTGATTGCGTCCATGGGGCCTCTTAGTCTGAATAAATCTTTAACCCCATTAGATAGAATCACATTTTTCATTGTTTTTTCGATGAGGTTCTGTCCGTTGCATATGATGTTACGCCGCAAGGCTGAGCCAAGCTGAGCGGCGCCATAATTGATCTCTATACAAACATTTCTATCTTCCAAAGTTTTGAATTTTGTTTTGAAGAAGTTGAAGTCCATCCTTTCGCTGAGATCAAAGGTGAGTATATCTAGACTGGTATTGCCTCTGGCTATATATTGCAAGATATCATAATTTAATGGCTCGAGCGCTAGCAGGTCATATGATGCTGTTGTTGGATTCTTGTTCAACTTATATAACGAGTCAGTATGGTTGACTTTCACGGTCAATCTTGTGTAAATTGTAAATCTCTTACCAATGTTCAGTACTTCCTTGTTCGGTGGTTCTGGAATTTGAACCATCTTACTTTTGCTTTCGGACAGATCGACGACTACCGAAAGTGCTATCGTATGAAATCCTAGCTGCTTGCATTTATCAATCTTTTGTCTAATAGTTTCCTCGGAATCCCGAACTCCTAGATCTTCTATGCAAATATTGAGATCCATTTTCCTGGTTGGGTGTAACTGCAACATGTGCCATAGAATGACTCCTATGCACGTGGAACAATTTCTGCAGCCACAAGTTTTCGCGCAGCTTAAAAAGGCGCGATGCTGCGCAGTGCGATTGCATGTTGCAACCAGGGGACCAGCGAACTTTATTTAGGCTCCTGGTGCAACTCATAATGAGCTATCCTATTTGGAACTATATAACATGAAGCCTACTTTCTGACACTCAATTCAGAATCGATCAAATGAGGAACGATGGATCATGATCACACAAGAAGACATCTGAGGATATTGAGATCTCGAGTGGTGTCGCTGGAGAAGGAGCTGAAAGCAGCGTTACGTCATAGCAGAATTGCAGATGAGAGAAAGAAGAATCTTTTAGATGGCCTCCAAATCGCAGAAGCTAATCGTAACGAAAGACTCCAAAGTCTGGAGTCAAAATATGGCGATGAAATCGATGAGTACCTGAAGCAAATCAAATTGGCCGAGGAGGTCCTTGCGAAGAAGAAAGAAGAGCGGGATGCAATGATTGAATACCTGATAACACTCAACCTGACTGAGCACTCTCATGAGGAACTGAGAAGTTTTGATTGGAATTCCCTTCAGAGATTAGTGGAGAATCTAAGTAAGCCAAGTGCAGAGATGTTAGCTCAGCGAAACAAAGCCTCTGATCTGAATGAATTGGCCGAGGTTGCCGGAAAGCATCTTGACGAGATGATTGAACAAATTGCGTCAGTAGAGATTGTGAGAGACAAATTGAAGAGTACGATTGGCACTTTTCAAAGTTATATGAACGATTGGCAAAAATTGAAAGAGGATCAAGAGAAGCGCATCTCCAAGGTGCAAGCTGACAGTGAGAAATTAAACCTACTGCTGCGACAATGCGTAGCCAGTAATGAACCCTTGTCTGAGTATGTTACTAAAAATGTTCAAGCTAAATGCCAGTCATTTGTTTATAGTGATCCTGATTCGGTGGAACTTCTTGATGGCCTCAGGAAGTTCAAAACACGCCAAGATAGAATCATTGAATTACTTCGTCACAAGGACTCCAAATTAGGTTCCGAAACCAATAAGCTTCAGGTAGCTCGAGATCAAACTCATGATCAATTGAAATTTTACGTTCGTCTAATTGAACAACAGCGCAATGCAGCTCTGAACAGATGTAGGGTAAACCAAGCGAGGGACAATTGTGATCCAAATGATCCCCCCATGCGCACGGAGCAATCATCCGGCTGCCCCAATGGAGGCGGATAGAGTTCTTAGTCCGCATCTATCCTCCCGAAATGGGTGGAATCAGTGCTACTACATCACCTTGAGAGAGATTTATTACCTGATTTGGTGATACAAAATCCTCATTGATGGCCAACATAATGGAATCTGGGTCAACAATTGGAACACTTGGACTATCATTTATTTCCTCATTCGCTGCTCCATGAACATAGACACTATTGGCTTGGCGTCGCTTGAACCAATTAACTGTGAGTTGTTCCAAGATGAAGGATCGAAGTCCTGCGGCCGACTCCCAGTGAGTATGGTTGAGTTCTAGCTGAGACTCTGTTTGTTCGTCAAACTTTTCGCGCAAATCGGCGAAGATCAATAATTTTATTGAGACCATTTGGCATCAGAGTTGAATTGAAAGTGATTCTAGTGGGAATATTGTCGAAGCAATAAATATTAATATCTCCTATGGGCTAATCTAGGGGAATAGAATAGATAGCAACAAATAACAGATTTGGTTGGAATTATGTATGAAGGCTAGGAGGAAACACGAGACCGAGATGAGGCTTGGGATCGTGTTATGAGCGTTGAAAAGCGTTATTGTTTACTCATAGAGTGTCCGTTTGAAGCTCTCCCATGATTGCGATTAACATTGTCACCATTGGCTCAAGCTATTAGCCATTCTTGCCATTCAGAAATTGTCCAACAATAATGAGCCACCATTTTGTTGTTCACAATGTGACATTTGCTCAAAGTTGTTCATTGTCAGCAGTACATTGTGGACTGTTGCACGAATCTGCTGTTTGCTGCTGCTGCTCCTCCATTGGCTGGCCTGTAACATGAGCGTTATCATGATCAGTTTCGTTTGCCTCGTGATCACTGTTGTTGTTGGCCGAGTGCAAATGGTGGTGATGATGGTGGTGTGTGGCTTGTTGTTGCTGCTGTTGATCTGGTTGCGATTGCCCTCTGGAAGGCTGCGATGTTGCAAGAGGCAGCGGGGCGGCCGCCAAATAGAGCGGAGTTTGGGATCCCTGCGCTATGGCCTCCTCGTATTTGGGCGGCGGATCGAAGGGGGCGCTCAGTTGGTAAGTCTGCAGCTGGCCACTGGTCGAGAGATGGGGCGGCGGACTGGCCGCGGCGGCCGCTCGCAGCAGGGCCAGCGCGGCCGAGTTGTTGTGGGGCATGGAGAGAAGTAGCTGGGTGGCAAACGAGGGATAGAGCGCGGTGGTGGTCTCGATGTCTGTGGTGTCGAGGGCGCCGTTTCCGTCGGCCGCCGCGGCCGCGCCCACCAGCTGGGTGATGGCTGTGGCGCGCGCCACGGCGCCAGCGGGGGCGCCATTGTTTTGCTCGGCCGCCAGGCCGCCCGACGTGGAGCTGGGCGACATGCCGCTGGGCCCGCTCGAGGCCGCCGCCGCCAAGTGCTGCGCCATGAGTCCCGCGAAGGACCTGTGGTAGGCGCTGGCCAGCGAGCTGGCCGCCACCTGATACTGTCCCCCGCCTGCAGAGGACTGTCCAGGCGACTCGTTGGCCAGCGCCGCCGCCAGCCGAGCCGCCGTGAGTGGCCCAGCGGCGGCTGCTGCTGCCGCCGCCGCCGCAGCCGCCGGACTTCCGGCCAGGGCGACCAGCGAGTCTCGGTGGCGCCCGGTGGCCAGCCCATTGGCGTTGGGGCAGCCTGGAGTGCCTGAAGGAGTGCTGCTGCTGTTCGCAGTGGTGGTGGTGGTCGTCTGGTAGCTGCGCGAGCCTGTGGAGCGGACCACCCCGAGCGTGGGCCCCAGCAGGTCGTAGTCGAGGGCCACGATGTTGTCGGCGGCGTCCTGGGCGGCTGAGTTGTGGTGGCGCACCGTGTGCACTATGGTGCGACAGTCGTGCACTATGCGCTGGATGAAGAACCAGGCCACGGTCATCAGGGTGAACAGCATGATGGCGCCCATGAACACCTCCAGGGGCGTTCTGATCCGGAAAGGGTCGGAGGTGGCCAGCGTGTGGTGGTGGCCCATGTGGAAGGAGTGGCCCCCCGACGGCGACAAGGAGGAGGAGGAGGAGCTTCCGCCGCCCTCCTGCGGCTGGTCCAGCTCGTGTCTGCTGCTCTTGGCCTGTTTGGCGCTTCCGCCCAGCTGGAGGAGCTGCTGCTCGTCCTCCTGGTTGGCTTGCTTGGTGCGCACTGGCCTCATCAGGCCCAACAGTTTGATGCGCCGCTTCAGCTCCTTCAGTCTGGCTATGTCCTGCTTCCTGCAGGGCCGCGGCTCGTTGCTGGGCCGCACCTCGTCGAAGGACAACAGATCGCGCACCAGCCCCTCTGGGGCGTTCTCCTCAAAGTCCTCCAGCCAGTTTGCGTCAAAGCCGATGCTTAGCAGAAACAGGTTCCAGTTGCAGGTGGAACAGGTGTGCGTCTCTTGGTCGAAGAAGTGGCCCGGCGGACAGTCGCAAACGGGCTGCTCGTTGGGCGCCCTTGGGGCGCACACCAAGTCCACGCTGATCGCCTGGCACTGGTGGTCGTCCTGGCAGTCCTTGAGCAAATCGGAGCGCGACTGGCACAGGTTGGTCTGTCTGTTCAGGAAGAAGCCCGACTTGCACACGCAGGCCCCCCGGTCGCACAGCGAATTCTCGTCCTCGCACTCAGCTCGTCCGCCAACTTCCGCTTTCCCTTCCGCTTCCGCCTTCAGGCCGCACAGTCGGTGCACCTGCCCGTTGGGCATCCGGATCAGGTGGCCCTTGGGGCCCGGGGGCGCCGTGGACGCCGTGGAGCTCGAAAAAGTGGCAGCACTGCGCCCACTTCCGCCCGGCTTGCTGGGCCCAATCTTCGTCGGCTGCTCGCTAGATGTTGCCCTAGCAGACTGTCCGCCGGCCGCCGAGCTGTCCAGCTCCGTCTGGGTGCCATTCGGCGCCCGTTCGAGCTGGCCAACAGTTGAGACCGCCGGCAGACTGGCCGCCGCGGTGCTGTTGGCGGAAGTGTCGCCTCCACTTCCTCTCGCGACTGGCTCAGAGCTTGACTCGCGCTCCAGATCTTCGGGGTCGTCGCGCCACACGAGCGCCCCGGCGGCCAACCGCTGCGCCCGCTCCTCCACAGCCAGCTCCTCGGGCTCGTCTTCGGCGGCCCCCGTCGAGTCCGAGTGGGAGGGCCGCGACTGGGCGAGCGCCAGCCGCGTCAAGGCCGCGCCCAGGCCGCTCGGGGGGCCCTGCTGGATTCGCGAGTCGAGCGGACTGGCCGAGCCGCAGCTTAGGGTCGCCAGCATGAACAGAAGAACGCCTGCCAGATCGAGAGCTCGTCGCCATTGCAGCTCAGCTTGTTGAGCCATTTTGCTCGTCGTTCTCCTCGATCTCGGCGGCCTCTGGCTCAGCTTGGGGCCCATTTTGAGGCTCGCCAAGTGGCTCGCTCTTGGCCACCGTCTGGCCAGTTGCGGGTGGGCCGCCAGTCTGCGCGATGGCCTCCTCGTAACTGGGACACGAGTCCTCGTGCAGCGGACTTGCGCCGTCCAGTTGGGCCTCTGGTGAGTGTTGATTGTCGTAGCTTTGTTGTCCTAGTTGAAGGCTTGGGTTTGCCAAAAAGATGGCCCCATTTCTGGCGTCTAGATTTGGAACAAAACAATTGCGCCCCCCGCTTGCACTACCCACACTAAGCGTTCCCTCTGGCCTCTGGAAGGCGCTCTGTGTTGGGCCCGCCGAGTGGGCAACGCTGCTGGCCGAGTGGTAACCATAGGCCTCCGAGGCCAAGGGCGCCTGGAATGTGGGCCCGGCCGAGCCCAAGTAGGCGTGCTGCGTCTCCAAACCGGAAAGCTGGTTTCCAAACAGGGGCCTGATGGTGTTGTATGGGTCGTAGGAGATGGAGGAGAAGGAGCTTAGGGATTCCTGTGCTCCTCTGTTATTTGTCGTCTGCTGGCTCGTCTGGCCACAGCTTTGGTGCACCAAATTTCCCCCACTGTTCACTACTGTTTGGCTCACTGCTGCTGCTGTTGGCTGACTGTGCCAGGCGATCATTGGGCTCACATCCAAATGGTGCTGGTCGCTCTGTTGGGCTCGAGCAAAGCTGTATTTGTAGCGGCGGCTTTTCTTGTAATTGGTCAACTTGTGGCAGAAACAAATGATCAAGATGGATCCAGTTAGGACGAGAATAAGCTTTGTCAGCGCGTCAATGATCGAAAAGGATTCTCCAGAGAACCAGAAGAACATGTTTCTTCATTATTATTATTTTGATATTTGTCTATTTGTCTCCCACTGGTCCGTGCTGCTTCTCCTCGCTAGTTGTTAACACCTTAACTGCCTTAAATGTTGGAAAACTTCTATCTGTATGTAAAAAGCTTTCCAATAAATCTCGAGAATGTGGAAGATGTTTTTGCGGACACTGCTCAATCACTGTCTGTGATAATACTTAGTAATAATACTTAGTAATACAACAATCTTTGCAGTGAGTAATCCAGCTTGCATTGAGCTTTCACTTGCATTTGGTTCTCTTTTCCATTCAGTTTTCACTACACCTCAGGCCAACTTAATCCACTGTCAATGGTTGAACTTTGGCTCGCTTTGGATTGATGTCGATGCTTGGCAGTGGTCAGATGAGAAAGTGTCATTTTTGTTCGCTCTTGAGCCTTTGCTTTGGGTTAGAATCGAAAGATTAATTGATGCAGAATTGCTCTACTGATCAGGGAGGAAGCTTGTGGCTTTGTCTTGGAATTGGAGATTGATTAAAAATTGCCTTGCAAGTAATAATAACTAACAAGAAGTGAATTGGTGATGGAGCTAATAGGGAAACGAATGCGCTCTAACGACAGTGGATAATGATTGCTCGTTGGAAAGACAGGCGAAATTTGAACAGTTGTGACACAGTGTAGCCACAATTGGCACTAATTTCCCTTTGAGCTGGAAGACACAAGGCCGCTTTTGTTGGCTCTCGCCCAAGGGGCCAGATGAATCTCCATCTGATTGCACTGAGCAAACTGGAGCCCTCCAGAGACAGACATCAACAAGGAAGAAAAACAACCCTATGCACACTTGCTCGCGGCCCAAAGCTCGCGCGTGTCTGCCTGTGCGTGTGTCTCTGTGTCTAGCCAGAGGCTGGCCCCCCAATTGAGCTTGGGGGCGCCTGCGACTCGCCAGATTGCGCCCCACAGACTGTGCTCAGTGCTAGTCAGCCAGAGCAGCAGAGTTGGCGCGCGCCCTCCCCCACGGCCAAGCCTCTTCCGCAAAGCTCAGCGCGGCCAGCGCGCCAGTTGGGGCGCCACTTCCGCGGAGGGGCGCCACCTGTCATGGCGGGCGGCTCGCTGGGCTCAAGGCGCCCAAGCTCATGGGGCGCGTCTCTTTTCGAAGCCGATCTGCTTGGATCTGCTTGGATCTGCTTGGATCTACTTGGATCTGCTGCAGCTGAGGGCGAGCGTGAAATTGGGCCGCTCTTTGCGCACACAGTTATAGGCGCGCGTAGGAGTGTTGTTTATGTTTATGTTTATGTTTGGCACTGTGAGTTGGAACTGCTTTAATGTGTGTGCGTGTGTGTTTGACTTAGGTGAGAAAGAGGGCTTTTTACAGATTGTTTTTTCCTTGCTCGTTAGCTCATGGACGCCAATGGCTCTGTACAAATTGGTTCCAATCCATGTGTGCAGCTGACAAATTGTTACAATTACAATTTCTGTAGCTCCAAATCGAGCGCTCGTCCTTTGGATTGGCTTGTGATGGTCAAGTTGTGGCCACCACGAGCGTCTTGCTGGCTTGCTGGCTCAATTGCTCAGCCGAACTGGCCCAGCTGGCCGATGTACTGCTTGAAGTACTGGCCGAGCATTTGGCGCGAGGGCTCGATGATGCTCTGCACGAACTGGGTCTGAGGGGTGATCTTGTAGTGGCCGATCTGGAGCGAGGTGGGCCCCCCATTTCCAGGGAGGGTCTGCGGCTGGCGCTGGCCCAGCTGGCCGGCGAGCAACTGTTGTTGCTGCTCGCTGGCCGGCGCCTCAAACATCATCCCCGTTGGTCCCACCGGCGCCAAGCTCTGCTGGCCGAGCTTGCTCATCGGGGGCGCCATGCCGGCCGGCGGCTGGACGCTGGCGGCGAGCTTGGCCGCGTGCTTGCTGGCCACCGCGAGCAGCTTCTGCTGCTCGGCCAGCGGAAGCTGGTCCAGCGACAGGGGCTGGCCCGAAGCTTGGGCGGCGCTCAGCACGGCCGGGTCCATGAGCGTGGTGGCGGCCAGCTGCTCGATCTCCTTCTGGTTGGCCGCCGCCGCCGCCGCCTGAGACACTCCCTTGGGCGCCGCCGGCTTCTTCGAACGGCGCTTCTTCGGCTGCACGACGGCCGCCTGCTTGCCGGCGCCAAGCTTGGCCGGAAGTGGCGCCTGCTCGGCCGAAGTTGGGGCGCCCTTAGCTCTGGACTTGGCCGCCTTGGCGCCCTTGGACGCCGCCTGCTGCTTGGCCGGGCCCTTCTCGTGCTCTGGGCCGATCTCCGCCAGGTCGGCCACCAGCTCGGTGGCGTTCAGCGCCGGCTGCTTGGCCGCCTCCACTTGTGCTGAGACAGAACCGGAAGCGGAAGCGGAAATGGAGCCGGAGGGGGAGGCGCTGTCGCTGGAGGAGGAAGAGTTGAGGTCGTCGTCGGGCTGCGGCTCGGCGGGCTGGTCTGCCTGTTGCTCGTCGGTCGGCTCGTGGGCGCCCGTCTGCTCGTCTGGGCTAGGCCGCGGCGAGTCCGAGTAGGCCTCGGGGTTGGACATGTGTCTGAGCGGGTAGGGCCGGTGGAAGTTGCTGACGTCGCGGTCGTAGTGGGCGCTCTTGGCGTACTGGCCGGCGGGCAGGAAATGCACCAGTTGCTGCTGCTGCTGCTGCTGCTGGCTGGCGCCTCTCAGCCCGGCCAGCTGGTAGTACTGGCCGGCGGCGCTCTGCACGGTGGGATAGGCGGGCGCCCCCTTGGGTGCCCCATGCGTCTGCTGGCCCACGCCAAAGATGGAGCTCAGGGCGCCCGGAAGTCGCTTGGCCGCCCCGCTGGCCACCGACGACAGTGTCTCCCAGCTGAGCAGGCCCTTGGCGCTCGGCGGCCGGTAGAAGGCGAGCGGCTGTTGGGCGGGCTGCTGCTGCTGCGTCTGGTACACCAATTGCTGCTGCTGCTGGCCGCCCGCCGGCTGGCGCATGTGCGTCAGTCTCACCGAGCCCCCATTTGGCCCGTACACCTGTGGGCCGCTCTCAAGCGCCGCGTACTGCAGCTTGGCGCCACTTCCGCCCCCGCCGCCACTTCCGGCGTAGCTGCTCGCCTCCAGCTGGTAGCCGCCGGCCATGGGCGGCCCCCCCAGCGGCTCGGGCTCCACGTAGGCGTCGGCCAGCTCGAGCTGCTGCTGCTGCTGCTGCTGTTGGATTAGCTGCGGTGCCGCCAGGGGGCGCTGCTGCGGCCTGGCACTCGCCGCCCCCTTGGCGCCCTTGGGTCTGGCTGCGGCCGTCTGGGGCCGTCTCGCAGGTCTCGCTGGTGGGTGGGCGGCCTGGGCGGAGCTTGGGGGGCGCGCCTTCGGGTGGTACTCGTCGGCGGGGGGCGCCTCGGGCTCGTCGGCGGCCCCCTCGTAGACTGCGGCCGCGCTGGGCTCCTCCTGCTCCTGGCCGGCCGGCTCGCCTTGCGCCTGCTCCTCCACCTCAACTGCCACCGTGCTCGCGTACTGCTGGCCCACAGTGCTTGTGTACTGCTGCCCTGCCGGCCTGGCCCGCTGGCCGCCGGGAATGCGCGGCGCCTCGAGGGCGGCGAGCTGCTTGGCGCCTTGAGCCGAGGTGCCGTTGTACTGGTCGGGGGCCTCGAACGCTGGGTGGGCCTGCTGCTTGTAGGGCGACTTGGGCGGCTGCTCGGCGGCGCCGTTCGCGTACCACTTGGGCACACTGCCGTGGTGGTTGGGCGCCTCCGAGCTGGCGTTGGTCTGGGCGTGTTTGGCGCGTTGCCCGCCCGCCGCCACGCTCACCACGTCGTGGTCCGCAGTTGGAGGGTACACCATTGGGGCGGGCCGCTCGTGCATTGGATGGGGCTGCGCGTGCGGCTCGGCCTGCTGCTGCTGCTGCTGTGCGAGGACCTGCACTGGTCGCGCGTACTGAGCGTAGTGCTGCTGCTGCTGCTGCGACTGCTGGCCCGTGCTGGGCCGCCAGCCGAGCGGTTGCGCCGCCGCCGCCAAGTCCACGGGGCGCCACTGGTTCTCGCCGCTTGTCGCGTGGCCCGCCGAGTACACGCCCGAGATCGCCACCGGCGCCTGCCACTCGTAGGCGAACGCCGCCGACTCGCCGGCCCCACTCTCGGGCTGGCCCCTGGCGCTCTGGTTGGCCTGGTGGTGGACGAGCTGCGCGCCCGCCAAGGCCGAGTAGTTGGCTGCCGGGTAGCCGCCGGCCGCCTGTTGCTGCTGGTCGGCGTGCGAGTGGCTCTGCACTTGCACTTGCACTTGCACTTGAGGTTGGGCTTGGGCTTGGGCTTGGGGCGCGCTCGGGGCCGAGTTGTTGGCGTACTGCGGCGCCATGTACAGCGGCACGGCGGCCGCCTGGATCTGGCCGCCCGATTGTTGTGAGCTCGAGTGCTGCTCGTAGTGGGCCTGCTTGTAGGGGCTCGTGTGCACTGCCAGGGGCTGCGTCTGCGGCTGCGTCTGCTGCTGCGCCTGCTGCATGACCACCAGGTGCGGGTAGGCCACACTGTACTCGGTGTGGCCGCCGTACGTGATCTGGCTGGACGCGCTGGCGTTCGAGTGGCCGCCGGCCAAGCTGCTGCCGTTCAGGCCGTACGGGGCCGCCGTCTCGGCCGTGTGGCTCACGTAGTGCTTGGGGCCCAGGAACAGGGCCAGCGAGCTGTTGAGACTGGAGGGCGGCCCGTGCTCGTGGTACTGCTGCTCCTGCTGCTGCTGTGGTGGATACTGCATCTGTTGCTGTATCTGTTGTTGCTGCTGCTGCTGCTGTGGGTACTGTTGCTGCTGCTGTGGATACTGTTGCATCTGTTGTTGTTGCATCGGTTGTTGTTGTTGCTGCATTGGTTGTTGTTGCTGCTGCATTGGTTGTTGCTGCTGTGAATACTGCTGCTGTTGATGCTGCTGGTCGTACTGCGCGTGCACCGCCTGCACCAGCATCTGGCTCAGGTTCGCGCTCTGCGGCGAGTCCACCACCAGCACGCCGTGGTAGCCGGCCGCCTGCTCGCCCGCCGACTGTCTCTGCTGCTCCAAATTCTGGTTCTGATTTTGGTTCAAGTTCTGGTTCAAGTTCTGGTTCTGGTTCTGGTAGTTGTGGTTGTGGCTGTAGTTCTGGCCGGGGCCGAGCTCGTGGTGGTGGCTGTGGTTGTCGTAGACCACAACTTGGGGGGCCGCGGGCGCCACTTGGACGGGGACCGCCACAGCCGCCGGGGCCGTGGGGGCGCCCCCGTAGACTGGCTGCGGGCCGGCCGGCTGCTGGTGTGCTTGTGCGGCGTGCGTCTGCTCGGGCGTGGGCGGCTGCTGCTCTGCGGAATGGCCCGCGTGCTCAGCCACCTGCTGCTGCTGCTGCTGCTGTGGTGCGGCGGCCGCGTACTGGCCCGTGGGCATAGCTCTGGTGGTGGCCTGCTCGGCCTGGTAGACAGTGTGGCGCGTCTCGGCCTGCTGCTCCGGCTCCTCGGTCGCCGCCTGCTCGCCCGCCGGCCTGGCCGCGCCAGTTGGGGGCGCGTAGGTGGGCGCCGGCGTGGAGCTGGTCACGCCGGTGGTCGCCTGCTGCTCGGCCGCGTACGGCCCGTTGCCCACCACCAGCTTCTGGTCCAGGTCGATCACGTAGATGCGCATCAGCTTCATCTCGCCGCCCCCACTCTGCTGCTGGCTCTGCGCTCCACTAGAAGCGCCCAAGCCAAGCGCACTTCCGTTCAGCGTGGCCACGTTGCTCAGCCGGATGTAAGGCCCGCCCGGCTGCTGCTGCTGGCCGGCCGACTCGCCCGCCTTCTCTTGCTGCTGCTGCTGCTCGTTGCCGCCCGCCTGCTGCTCCTGCTCCTCCGGCTGCTGCTGCTGCTCGCCAGCGACGCCCCCGGAAGCCCCTGAAGTCCCAGAGGTGCCGGAAGCTCCTAGAGTCTGCTCGCCACTTCCGGCCAACTCCGAGTCCCCAAGCTTGTCCTGCTCGAGGTGCAGCTCGTCCAGACTCTGCTGCTGTTGCTCCACCTGCAGCTCGGCGGCAGGAAGCCCCAAGGGGTCGCCCACTCGCTGCTGGCGCGGCTGCTGCTCGTTGCGCAACACCTCCAGCTCGATGGGCCGCTCGCTGTGCTCCGGCTCCACCAAAATCTCGCGGTAATCGGGAAACTCGGCCGGCCTGAGCTTGGCGGCGCGCGCCGAGCCGCCTCTCTGGCCGCCGGCCGAGCGGCCCGCCTGCCTTCCCTGCTTGCTCGGCCTGCTACTGGTGGCTGACTGGGACCGCTCCTGCTCGCCCGGCGTCGTCCTGTAGTAGTAGTGGTGGTGCTGGTGCTTGGCCGCGCCTCCACTTCCGTTTCCGGCGCCCGTGCCAGCCCCAGAGGCGAGCTCCTCCTGGCCTGCGACTGTCTGCGGGTGCGGTGTGGGCGTGGTTTTGCGGCCGAACACGCCCATGTGCGGGCCGTTCGCGCGCTTCAGGGTGTGCGGGTTGCCCGCGCGCGCACTCTGCCTCGCCCCGCCGGCCCGCTGCTCGCCGGCCTGCCTCTGCGCGGCTCGCCCTGAGCTCTGGGCCCAGTGGGCGCCGCCGGCCGGCCGCTTAGCTCCGAAGGCCTGTTGCTCGTCGCCACTCTGCACGGGCGCGAAGCCCATAGACTGGTCGATGGCGTCGGCGATCTCCTGCTGCTGCTGCTGCTGGGCCTCGTTCTGCTGCACCAGCGGGGCGCCCTCCCCCTCGGGCTGCTCGCCCACGCTCGGCTGCTGCTGCTGGACATCCGCCCCCAAGGCGCCCTCTTCCGGCTGCTGCGCCTCCTGCGCCGCCTGCTGGCCCTGCTGCTCCTCGCCTCTGGCCGGCAGCTCCACCCTGAGGGTGGTCTGCACCGCTTCCGGCGGCTCGTTCGCGGGCGCTCCCGTCGAGCCGGCCACCTCGCCGGCCTGCACGGGCGCCGTCTGGGCCGCCTGCTCGGGCTGGTCGGCTGCCTGCACGCCGGCAGCCTGTTGCTCGTTGCTCTGGCCGGAAGTGGCGGGCGAACTCTCCTTCGTCTGTTGGATTTGGTTGTCGAACTGTTGCTGAGTGTCTGCGTTTGCGGCCGACTGTTCGCTGTTGGCCGTTTCCTTCGAGTTAAAATTTGAGTTAAAGTTCGAATTAGAGTTTGAGTTTGAGCTTGAGCTTGAGTTTGGACCCTCCAGCGACTCTTGGCCCGCCTGGATGGTTTGCTGCTGCAGCTCGGCGGGAGCTTGCGTCTGGGCTAAGCTGTTCTCGGCACTCTCCTGCTGCGGCTGGCCGGCCACCAACAACTGGGGCCCCACAAGCAGGCCGACGAGCGCCAGCAGGAGGCCCAAGTTTCTTGCCAGTCTTGGCAAACTGGCGCCCTTTGATGTGCTTCGGTGAGACCAAAATGTGCTCAGTGTCAGAGGAAGGCTGAAAGAACCATTCGTTGTTGTTATTCTAATTGTTCTTCTTCTTCTTCTTGTGCGCCCGCCGCTCCTTAGGTGCGGCCCTTGCTCGCTCGCCGCCTGCTCGTCGGCCTCTCTCAAGGGCGCCCCAAGCCAGCCGAGCGGCCAGCTGGGGCCTCTGGTCGAATAGTCTGCCGGAAGTTCCATTTGGAGTTCGATGCAACGCTCGCTCGTCATTGGACTGAGCTTATCTGTGTTTGAGATTGAGATTTCTGCTGAGATTGAGATTGGCTAATGGTATTGATTCTAATGCTAAACTGGCTGACATTCCAGCCGCTCGCTTGGTGTTTGTTCCAATTTGTAAGCCTTTCAACTGGTAACGAACAATAATACACTTTTTCGACACTTATTTTCTCCCAAAGTTGCGCAATCACTTCTCCTTCTCAAGCTCAACTAGAGTCTTGCTCTTGAATGCAAAATTTGCCTCTCGCTTGCTGGCAACGCTGCTTGATTGATTTGGCCACAGTTCTTTGAGTTGGGCAACTCGAACTTGTCTCATCCGATTAGATTGCAAGCCACAGACAAGCCGCTCACTGTGGCCGGTGGACACGAGGCGCCAAGTGGTGGACGCCAAGTCGACTGCTCTCCAGTGTTTGCACTCTAATTTTTTGGCCAATAATTCCAGCCCCCAAGGCTTAACTGTGGCAAACGTTGGCAAACGAGGAGCACTGGTCGATGGGAAATCTGAGCTCAATTCCGCCGCTCAAAAGGTGGTGCCCAGCCTTCAGACAACAAGCTCAAGTGGCTGGAGACAAATGGGTCTGCTTCTCGGGCAGCTTCCTGTGTGCGCCTGTGTAGTTATAACTTATAAGTCTATGGCTGCTTGTGTATGCTGCACGGGCGGCTCGCATTGGACTGTCTGCACGCTTGGCCCACTCGGCACTGCACAATCTCTCTGCTCTACACACTGTCTATGGTGCACCAGAATCACCTCAGACCTCTCAGTGCTAATGTCAAACGATCCTCATCAACATTGGCCGCTCTCTCTCTCACATCAACCATTCTGCCTCTTCCCTCTCGGCACAATAAATTAACACTTGAAGGTCCGCTTTATTTTCGTGTCGCCTCTGCTGAGTGTCTCTCTCTCACTCTTTCTATTTCCTTTCACTCTCCTTTCTCCGGCCCACACTGTGCACAATTGAGTCTAGCTGGCGCCGCTTCCTTCCTGCAAAACAAAGAGTGCCCACCGGATTGGTTCTAGCCAGCCGCAAGAGACTAGGAAGAACAAGAAGAAGAAGAGGAGGCAAAAGTGGAGTCCATTTAGTTTGTCGCCAGTTTGTTTTCCCGATCAGGCTTGTTTGTATTCGCGGCGCGTGAACGGCCAATGGCTAAGCCGCCTGGCCTGCAACAGGCAGTAGGCCGAGAACACTTTCCAGCGGCGCCGAGCCACAAGGCGAGCCGCTCCAGCGAAGCCTGACCCAAGGAGGAAACGGAGAGAGTGAAAATGGGGGCGGTCCTAAGGGTTGGCCGCCGAGCGAGTGGCCACTGGCAAGACACTGCAGCTCGCCTCTGCTGCTCCTCCCTCTTTGCGGAGCTCGCCAACAGCCTACAGCCAACAGCCAACTGCACACTGCACACTTGCCCCAACCCTCTCGACTGCTGCCAGTTATTTCTCGCCCATCCAAGAATATTAATTAGAAGGATGCTCGCCCAAAGGAGCAAGTGGTTATGAGTGCCGCTTGCAGTTGTTCTCGTTGACTGGCGCTTGCTGCTCGCGTGTGGGACGCAAAGAGTGCCCGACAGACTGTGGCTGACCGGCGAGAGACAGTGGGCCGCCCGTTTGCGCCTTTCGGGATATTTGACGACGCCGACGAGGACGAGGACGAGGAAGAGCCACAATTGCGTCACTCGGCGTTCGCTTTCTTCTTCTTCTTCTTTCTGAGGTGTCGCTGACTCTTCTCCCTTTCGGCAAGCTCTCTTTCCTCCTGCCCAATGTTACCTCTTCTTTCCTAGACAACCACCACCAACGCGAGCTCGCCAGTGAGCTTGGCGAGCTTGCCAGTGAGCTTGCCAGTGAGCTCAACGAGCGCCCTCACAAGGCCCGAGTGCGCAGAGTGACAGGCGGCAAATATTATGCTGCACAATTTGCAACCAGTCGGCCGCAAATTGCAATTCCTCCTCTGGAAACATTTGTGAAACTTTTCTTGAATTTATAAATTTCAACAATTTGTTCCCGCCAAATGCATTAGATTCAACACGGAGCGAGCATAAAGACACTACGTCCTCTGCTTGGTGCTCGAAATAGTTGCGCCCAGCTTTCCACTCGGGACCAAATGGACTGCAGATTGGCGCCAAATCGGCTCGAGCAAAGAGCCTGCTCCTGCTGGCCTTGTTTTGCCGCGGAGGCCCTTTGGGCTAATGGAAACTTTTTCCACCTCTTTCCACCTCCTCCACTCTCCATTCCACCTTAGCCCAATCCGCCTCCCTCGCTATCTGGCCAACATCTGAACATCTGCCCCACTCTTCCAGCCAGCCAAAGTGGAGGAAGTGGCGCTTCCAGTGGAACGAGAGCGGCTTTTAGGTTCAGGCGAACAATTTCTCACTCAACAAGTGGTCACATCCGACTGGCGATCAACAATATCGCCTCCTTTGTGTCTGGCCCACTGCCAGCTCGCACTCTGCTGGCCCGCATCCTGCATACTGCATTCCGCGTTGGACGATTCCACTCTGGGCACTACAGAGTGTAGTCTACACTCTGCACTCTGCATCCTGCTCCCATTGCTCATTTTGCTCCCATTGCTCATTTTGCTCCCATTGCTCATTTTGCCCACTTTGGCCCATGCTCACTTTCTGCATTTTCTCCTTCCCACTTCACTGACCTGCCTTCAAATCCACAGTTCCACAGTTCGAGAGTGCAACTCCAGCTCCCTTTCAGCGTGCAACATTGGAACCTAAGGGAGGCGAAAAATAACAACCAGCGGAAACTGGACAACGGACGTCCAGGCGAGACGCTCGCCTCCTTCAGGTCCACTCGCCCGCTACCTAAGTCTAGCTCCTCCCAGGGGGATCAATAATGAATGGCAAGCCCCCTTCGAGAGCGGTGGCGTTCCCTGTGGACCGGCAACTGGCCACAGGGAGCACACAAATTGGCTCAGTTCCGCCTAGCTTGCCAAATGCTCTCCGCTGGCTCCCAAAGAAGCCGGAGACAATCCATTAAGTTTGCCGCCCAATGCAATAACTCATCCAAGGGAAAAGTATCCACTCTGTTTCGTTTGAATTTTGCACTCTCATTTTGTCGGCAACTGGAGGCTAAAACAATTGTTGTCTTCCACACACTAGCTAGAGCAGACCACTTTTGCCGCCGCCACCATCTCGCTCTCTAGCTCCAACTGCTCCATGTCCCTCCCTCAGCCACTGTCTCTGGCCGCCCGCCTGCTCCTCCTCCTCCTCTCGCGCTCTCAATCCCACACTTATTAACCGCCAAAAGGCCTAAAACACTGGCAAACACTTGTTTGCCTCCCGTTCGTATCCATTTAATCAAGCGGCTCCTCCGCCAGCGCCGCTCAACAGTTGCTTCATTTTTCCCTCTCGCTCCTTGTCTCCTGTTGTCTGTCTGTCTGTCTGTCTAGCAAGCTAGCTAGCCAGCTAGCTTGCCGGTTTGTTGGCGCAACTCGGCGCCACTCACTCGCAGCGAGTCCATAAGTTGCCCTTTCGTGCTCGCCGCTCGCCCAAAATGACTAATGAATGGCCGCCTTGGTGCGCGATCTCATTACTCATTGAGCTGGAGACTGACTCTTCGCGGATGGATTTTTATTCATCCGCAGGAAAAACGCGCCCAATTTCATCTAGACTAGTGTTGTCCAAATGAATGTCGGTTTGCTGGAAGCTGATGGAACATTGTTGCCTGTTCATTTGGTCACAATGCAATCGAATTTCAGCACAACAGGCAAATGATAATAATTCAAGCAACCAAATGATAATTTGCCGCCCAACTTTTTTCCATTCCGCAATCGCCGCGACCCAATGAATTCGGATCAATTTGTTTCACCGCTTCATTGAGGAGTGCAAAAAGGGAAAGGAAACAGTGCAGAAGTAGAGCTTAGGTATCATTGGGGCTAAGGTTTCGGCCGCGGCATCTTGCAAGCGGCCGAGCAGAAGAGCTCTGCCTCAAACGTTGGCCCACTAGCTTGCTGGCGCTTTTCGCTCGCTCTCGCCTGATACTGCTGGTCATTGACACCCAAGGAGAGTAATTCGTCGCATGGGACAACCTGCGGCTCTCTTAGCACTCTCCGCTTGCTCTAGGGGCTTTTGCAACTTTTATGCATCACTCCGGCCGGCAGACAGTCAGCCGGCCGGCCGGCCAGACTAATAAAAGCTCCACCCTTAATTTCTCTCAATCTCTTGATTTTGATGCGTTCACATTGGCCGACTTGGAAATGAGACAAGCCCGAGAAGAAGAGGCTCGCAGGTGCACACAGGTGGCCTACCTGATGATCTCGAGTGGACAAAGAAGGCCAAATGGAGCGCAAATGTATGGCCGCTTTGGCCGGCGGAATGTACAAGCGAACGAGAGTTAGTCAGAGACAGAATGAAAGCAACAACTGCCACAGTAACCGCAGGCGCCGGGAGGAAGAGAGACCAACTGGCATCAACTGGTGGTGATTGGGCTGGAAATGATGTTGGAAATGAGCCAACGGGAGTGCCATCATCCAATGGCGGCCTCTCCAATCTCCAGCTTGCCAGCTCGAGACTTTGGTGATTAAGTGAAAGAAGTGCTGGAGGAGAAAGCTCTCAACTGGCTCGCCTGTGGTCGCCTGTGTCCAATTGGCTGCAGGAAACATTGTTGAGCTCTGGTGAGGCTTCGCTCGAGGCAATGAAAGTGAATTCTAGCACTGATTATGATAAATTAGAGTGCAATCCAATTATCTTTTGGCCACAAGTAGACATAATTGTGCCCATTTGCTTCCATTTACCTCCATCAGCTCATTTGAATGCACCGGGAAAAGTGGGCGCCACTCGGATGGAAAATGCACCAACGGGGAACAAGTATTGTCTCATGCATCACAAGGTGCATCACACCCCCGCCAACAGTTGCTCGCCTCTGCCTTCAAACGACTCGAACTCTCAGGCTCAAACAGATTAGTTCGAGCAGAGGATTAGACTCAAGAAGATGCTCCTACTCCTTCGGATTTTGGAAACCTTTCTCGTTCAAATTTCACCTAATCCCATCGGCAGAAGATTCATCACAGACTCAATCACCTAATTACACTTTTGCGAACTTGAGAGAAGCTCAGGTGAAAAGAGCCTTGCCAACATAACACTTGTGGTCCACAACACTTGTGGAAAACGCCAAAACTCGTCAAGCGAGCACGCCGGAAATCTTCTCTAGGCTTCTCCCCAGGCGAGAGTGGTCCACTTGATTCAAAGATCGTGATTTCCACCTCACACAAACCATCCCAGTCGATTTGCAACGAGCATTCGCTAAATGGAGAAACACATAAATTGAATTGACCACCGATCGTGTCTCGTGCATTTAGCACGTTCCGCTGCCTGACTGGACTTGGTCAGACCTCAACGCTTGTACATTCAGCTTTCCATGGAAATGGTCTGCTCACATTCAATTACTGCTAGCATATAATCCTTCTCCTAATTCGATACTCACACTTGAGGGCCTTACTTGGATGATCCCGCCATCACCGCAACCGCCAAGATCAGCCGGCCTGAGCTGGACCGAAGCCAACGAATGGTGCTCAATGCGACGGTCAAATATGCCACCATAGATCGCATTTTAACTTGTCATTCATCTCACTCGCATCACGGCCCGCCAACTTTGCTGCTTTCAGATCAATTTTATTCAGTCTCTCTAGACTGGAGTCAATAAAATTTGAAAAATCGCTCTATAGGAACTAAGCACATGCTCCTAATGGAACCTTTCGGAGTTCGGTCTCTATCTGACAAGATCAGTGCTGTACCTGAGTTTTTCCCCCAAGGCTCAGAGAAGAAGGCCCGTCGGTACTGTGAGGGTTAGGGCCTAGCACAACTCACGGGTAGTTGAACGGAACAAGAGGCCAGGTACTCTGGGTTGCTGGCACAACTTGCGTGACGCCTTCCTATCTAGCGATTGCCAAACTGTTTGCACAATGTGATTGCCAATGCACACATCTGAGGCCATGTGAGGTCTACGATGTGCTGAATGGGTCTCGGAAGCATATTATCAGGGGTTGAAAAAGATTGCTCGCTCGCAGACAATCGCGAGCCAAGCGGGGGGTGAAAATCCACTCATCGACCAGGCTCGATCTTGTACTTCTCATTAACGCATTTTCTGGCTCATGAATAGGAATATCTCCAACTAATATCAGTTTGATTACCATTTTTAACCATTGTTAACAGTAATCTATACAAGTTCCTCCATCCTAGAAGATACAGACGGAAACTTCATGGATCGCGTGATAAGTTTTTTCAAACGCCCCCACTCAGCACAGTCTGACAGGTAGAACGTTGCCAAGTCGCGAGCTTTGACTAACGAGGCTCCTATTTGCTCAATTTAGGAATTAAACAGTAGAATTCAGTCTTTGCAGCCAACTCACTGCACAGAAGGAGTTAGATTGTCGGAGGGAGAAGGTCTAACATCACAATATAAATCAACCCTTTACAACCGGACAAAAGCAATTAGGTCTGTGGTATCAATGTCAAAGTCTAGTTCACCAAGCTGCTGTTGCTCAGCAGCTGACCAGCACAAGACAATAACTGGCTTATTTGGTCCTAATTTAATAGATCAGCTCAAGATGGGAGACAAGGTGCTGTGGTCCAAGACAGTTGATGACAAATGGAACGAACCTTGGATGAAATTCGGACGAAAGGTGGTTAAGATGACCATTGATCTGGCCAGATTGGATGTACAAAAGGAGAATACCTCTCCACTGGCCCTAGTTCAAGATAAAGGCGTGGCAGGAGAGGAGTCTGACCCATCAAAAAATGGGCCAATAAAGCGGAAGGCATTCTCAAAAATGTCCGATGCAGCCTTCGTGTTCATTGTTTACATGAGCATTAAGATATCTATCAGCCTATGCCTTCAGAACAGATTTAATCGGAATTGTCGTAAACTGCAAACGATAGCTAAGAGTTGTCTTGACAATTCAACCAAGTTTGCATGCTTCAGTGATGATATTTTGCATAGGAATAGCATTGTTTGCTCAATTAGCCCAAATCTTCATGGTGGACCAAGCCCGAGACACTTGGAGTTGGAGTGGGAAATATTGCATCAGAACTATCTAAATACGAAGGATCTTCTCAAGACCATCGGCAATCCATTTTTGTACATTGGTTCCTTTATTGAGTGCGTTTACATCTTTATCTTGGTGCTGAACATCTTTGGATATCTCGCGGGCGTCCTAGTCCTGCGCAAGTATCATGGAGTTCTGTTCGCCTCAATTAGAACCATTTCCTTTGAAAGACGTGAAATCAAGGATGTCTTCCAAATGATTAGAGTGATCGTCAATCTATATATCAGCTCAAGCAGAACCTTCTTGCAGATGAGCATTTCTCGTTGTGTACCAGCCAAGTTGTTGCAGCACATTTGGGGGCCAGTTGATTGCAGACACTCAAGAAAGAACGCCGATGAATCACTTGCTACACTGAAAAGAGAGTTTCGAAGAAATATAACAGATCACGAATTATCCATCAAAGATTTATCCCTAATGGCCTCTGATGGCAGGTTGCATCCTCTCAATTTGCGACCAGAAAACATACGCTCCAACGCCATCACATACATGAAATTTTTTGCTACCTTGCTCGTATCATTTATTTACTTTGCCTCAGCTCTGGTGATTGGCCTTGTCTTTTCCAACAACATTCAAGAGGAACTGAGAATTGATTTCCAAAATTTGCAGGATTGGATATTTTTATTTGAATTCCACCTTATGTGCCTCGTACAGTCCACATTTTGCTGTGTCCACCTATCCTTCCCCTTGATGATATGTCTGGACCAGCTTTCTTATGTGGATCAACTGTTGATTATGGTGCAAGACTGTCAGCGCAAGGTTGCCCAATTCCAGAGATACATTCTAGAAACGCAAAGGACCATCATGGTTAGGGCCCATTCTGATGTGGCCCCTCGAAGGGGTACCTGTTTTTCTGGGGGATATAAGAATTGGCAGTTCGATGGGTCACATTTTCAGAAAAGCTTCCATTCATGGAAACAGCTCAGTTTAACTCCAGTTAGTGAGCAGAGTTTGAGACTGGCAGAGTTTGAGAGCAATTTGGTCAAGAACAGGATGAGAACGAAATTACGCCCCTGTCTCTTGGCTACATTGATGCAATGCAAATTGTTTGCGGAACAATTCAAACAAGTTAGAGGCATCGTCAATCTAGTGGGCTATCTAGGCTTCGTAGTTGTTATCGCATTTCCAGGGACTGTGCACCTCTATTACCCCTACTTATGTGACCGTATGCGCCATGTGTCTGCCGGCTGTGCCATTGCATTCACATTGTATGTCAATGTTTCATATCTGCCACTTTGTGATCTACATCGTCGTTGCGTCAAACTGATACAGGAACTGGCCTATCTCGTCGCCCATTTGATCGAGGTTGATTGTTTGGAGGTTGAGATGTCAAAATCCGACACTCAGCTTGATTCTGGTCCACATTTGAGCTCAGATGAGGAACTTTCAGCGGCAAACCATGTCCATTCTCAATGCAATTATTCCGAGGACCATATTGTATGGCTTCTTCGCAAAGAGCTTTCTCACCCAGATCGGCTATCTAGTCAATTCACATTAAAGGTTGGTAATGTCGCGCTCACCTATGGCAACCTCATCAAAGCCTACTTTTGGCTGGGCGTTTTATTTGTGCCGACATTTTTATCTAGCTCGCAGGGTGTCGGAGTTTCTGATCGAATCATGAGGTTTCTTCGAATCAACCGAGACTAGTCAACGATGATTGAGTTGTGCCTCGTCCAAGCGAGAAACTACAGAGCCACCCTTAAGCGAATGACTCTCGGACGTTTGGCTGGATTGCAATGATGCCCCACACCAATGATTAACCTGCAAGTCAATTCGTTATCTGATGATGATCGTGATCACTATCCTTCCAGTGCTCAATGTAAATATGAATAAACCTGGTAGGTCGTACTTGGTGCAACACTTCTCAGTTTCCTTTCGAGCGCTCTTTTAGAGGGCAAGTCTAGATCTACGGAACTAAATGATTGCCACAACTAAACGCATTCACCAAAGTGCAATGAGTGCTTCCAGCTTGATTGCACTTTATCTTGCACGATTAAACTAATTCTGAAAAAGGATTCGGAGAGGAAAATAATATAGTTCTCAAAATTATGACGGCATGAGATTCTGGAAAAATTGCATCCCTCGTCTCAGGAGTTTATTATCGTTCATGGGCGTGGATCTTGAACCACCTTATGGGCGCTCCAAGCGTGAAAGCACTTGGTGAATTTTTTCGATTCTTTACCCTTAATTGTGAGCATCAACTGTCTTGGGGTAGGATCTTTAAGTCGTAAATTTTGAACAT
>Ga0268247_10000160_pt1 | contig 23374 bp, 27 predicted proteins | sample AgamicOrMae_FD_200245 | JGI IMG/M metagenome (GOLD analysis project Ga0268247, IMG submission 200245) | Agave microbial communities from Guanajuato, Mexico - Or.Ma.e (v2) (version 2) | ecosystem: Host-associated > Plants > Phyllosphere > Phylloplane/Leaf | place: Guanajuato, Mexico | collected...
GCGGCCCGCCTGTGCGATGGCAGTTCTCTCGAAAACAGCTCGCACAGGCCCGACCGGCCGGCCAGGCGGTGAGCGCGGCCCGAGCGCAACCTAAGCAGTCGCGCTGGCAGAGCTCACAGACGAACTGGCAGCTCGTGCCGGCTCGTGCGGGCCGCGCTGGTTGCCAGCCGGCCTGGCAGCCACACCAGGCCCAAGGGTGACCCCACCCGAATCGATGGGCCTGACCGCCCGAGCTGCCGCCTGTCTCCTGCCGCTCGGCTCTGTGTCGAACTAGCGCCCAACTGTGTAGTGCGCCCCAGCCAGGCCGACCTAAGCTGCAGGCCGCCCTAAGCTGCAGCCCCACGAGCCCGTCTGGCCTGAACTCGCTGGGCCTAGCCCGAAATGGCGCGCCTCGCCGATGAGTCATAATGCTGAGCACGCCGGCCCAGGCCTTCCCCATGCCCATGCCACGCCCCGGCACTCTAGCGCCGACGACTTGGGCCGACTAGTCTAGGCTGGCCACCCAGAATAAGGGGGCGGCAAAGAGTTGCGTCCGAGTGGCGCTGGCCGCTTTTATTGCCCAGTGGCCCACCAATAAACCCGACAGACGGCCATGGACGCTCACTCGCGCCACCCATACAGACGGCTCCATCTGTCCAGACGGCCTTCCCACTGGCTGGGCGAGTCTGCCCACGGCCCGCATTGAGTGGGCGTCGTCAGGGGCCGCCCGTCGCGGAAGGGGCGAGCTGGCGAGGCTCCTCTGTGGGTCCATGCGGCCCTGGGCGCCCCTCCGCCTGTACCCACTTAAAATGGCAATAATGCGCCCTGACGATCGCCGCTATGCTTGTTTAGTGCGCCCTTGGCCTAGCCCGGCCAGTCGGCGTCCAGACTGGACCGGGAAGCTGGTCGCCAGGCACCAGCGGACCAATGGACTGACCACCAGACCACCACAGTCTCTGGCTTCGAGCGCAAGACGTGCTGCCTCTCGCCACCAGCGCTTCTGGGCCCGAAGCATAGCAGAACCGATTGGGCGACCGAGTTTGCGGCTTTTTGCGCGACAAGCGCGCCCTCTGGTGGCAGCGAAAAGAACGAACTGCCGCTGCGCTCGCAGAAACGCACTGTGGATAAACACAGCGCGCGTCTGCCTGGGCCGGCACGAGGTGGCGCTGCGAGCGCCGGCCGCCCACTCCTAAGGGCTCGCTCCGGTGAAGTGTGGGGCGCCACCTGCCCAAGGGTCTTGCCAGCGAGCTCGGCGGAGAGGAAGCTCGAATGGCGGCCATCAGGCAGAGGTGTGCGCCGAGTGGGGGCCGGCGGGAGCTGTCTGGTGGCAGGTGAGGCTGTTTTGAGCAATTGTGGGGGCGAGTTGCGCGCGCACTTGGCCCCACTTTGGCAAGACTGGGCGGTCTTGCCAAAGCTCGGCCGGCGCCACATTCCGCGTCCGCTCTGCTAAGCGATTCATTTGATTTGGGCCGGCCTGCGACGAGGCGTGTTTGGCAGCGGCAGCACTGAAGGCAGCCACTTCGGCACTGAGCCGGAATCGTTTCCACCAGCCAGCCAGCCAGCCAGCCAGCCAGCCAGCTAGACAGACAGACAGATAGACAGTCAGACGGACTGATACTAGTGCTCGCGCAGCACTTGGCCAGTGAGCTTGCGGAGTGCGCGAGTGCGAGTGGGCCGAGTTGTTGGCCGCCGGCGTTGAGCAGAGAGACGAGCATTGGGGGATCATTGTGGCAGTTGAGGCGAGAAGTTGGCCAGATCGCGAGGGGATCTCTCTTTGCGCAAAGGGAGGAGCAAGCAGCAGTCGAGTTTGTCTGGCCGCCGGGCACCTGTCACAGTTGTTCGAGTGCGCAGACTTGCAAAACGGAAGCGGCAAAAAGCAAATCGGCACCAAGCGAGCGAGCAAGCAAACAGCCTCCACCACTGGACCACTGGCGCCAAGCTCGTTGGGCAAGCCTTTTTCCGCTTGCGAGCTCGACGAGAACGCGCCGCTCGAGTGTCTAGCTCGGCAACCAGAGGCCAGCTCGATTTGGGCCACTGACGCCGACTGCTTCCGCCCAGTGGGCGACACTCGCCAGAGACTGGCACTGGTTGGCGAGCGCATCGAGTTTGTGGGCCCCTTTGGAGCAGGCGCATTCAGTGGCCATCGACTGGCGGTGGCAACTTCGCTCGACGAGCTGAGCTGAGCAAATTGATTGAAGAGCAGCCGGAAACAGTTGGGGATGAAATAGCGAGCCAGACTAATGTATAAAAATATAACAAACACAGATAGAAACACTCCAAATAGCACTCCAAATCTGTGAAAAAGGAACAATCTGTTCCTGTTGAGCTAATTTGGGCAAAGGAAAGTTCAGAAACTTCCGTTTCTGAAAAGAAATCCAGTTCCTGGTCACAGTTTCACGCGGCAGACAGTGACTGGGCGAGACTGAGAGGAAAAGAGTTTCGAACAAAAGAGAGAAGAATTTCAGAGTTTGTGTGAATTTTACGCGAAGGAAAAATCTTCCAAAGAAAAATCCTCGAAAACCCAAAGATCAACTTTGAACAGATTTTTCAAATCTTAAATTCCAACTCCAAAATGGGCAAACAAAACAGCAAACTCAAACCGGAAGTCCTGCAAGATCTCAGACAAAACACCGAGTTCACCGACCAGGAAATCCAGGCCTGGTACAAGGGTTTCCTCAAGGACTGTCCATCGGGCCACTTGGGCACTGAGGAGTTCAAGCGCATTTACGGCAACTTTTTCCCCCACGGTGAGTGTCAAGGCACCAAATGAGCAACGCTTCCAGGAGGAAGCCAAGAAGAGGGAAGCCAAAAGAGGGTCCTTCATTGGGCCTTCATTTGGCGGGATTCCTCCTGGTCCAATTTGGGCCCCTTCACACTCACTTGCTGTGCCTCGCCGGCAAGCAGAGACCAGCCGGCCGGGTGTCTCATTTGTATTTGGGGCCACACGTGCCCCAAATGCTCGCAAGTGCTAACATGCCGCAAGCTGCAGAAAGTTGAAGACAACAACAACAACAACAACAACAACAACAACAACAACAACACAGTCTCGCCCATTCGCACTTCTTGGGCAAAAACTCGAGCCAATTCTAACCAGTCTCACAACTGTTTCCGCCCCCATTTTGCTGCTCCATTTCCACCTCGCTGGCACCCTTTTGGCGCCCCTTTGCACTGGCTGGCTGCTGGGCCAACCGTCCACTTTGTCCCGGAACACTACTGGCCGCAATTGGAACTGTTCAGGCGACGCCTCCAAGTTTGCCGAGCACGTTTTCCGAACGTTCGATTCAAATTCAGATGGAACAATAGACTTCAGGTGAGCTCAATTTTTCACTCCTCCTATTTGCTCTCCTTTTTCCCTCCTCTTTGGGCTCTTTCACCTCTACGTTTTCAGGCGCCTTTTCCACAGCCTTTTACTAAACTTTACGGAACTCCTTCTCTTGGAGCCTCGAGCTCCAACTTGCTCGCTTGTGTCTCGGCTCTGTGAGCTTGCCAGGAAGCTCACCAGAACGCCCGCAACACAAGCCCGCCACTTGCAGAGAGCGTGGCTGCCAATCTCGAGCTCTGGCGGGAACTTTTCGAGCCAAAATGTGCTCCCAAAATTCCACTGCTCGAAGGGGCCACTTGGCGCCTCCTTCAAGCGCCAGTTCAGCTCGTACTGTGTTTACGAGCTGAACTTTGCGGCCCCTCCGCAATTGTGACAGCCAATTGTGCGCCGCTCAGCTGCCAGTTGTTGTCCTCTGCTCGCCAATCCTAGTCCGACGCGTCCAATTCAACTTTTTCCCCTCCAACTTTGGCACCTTTTTTCTCCAAACTTGGCCCCTCCCAAAAGGCTGCCCCTTTGCAGCTCGTGTGTGGCGAGCTCGCCATTTTGCAGTTTGTCGCACGACGAGCCGACAATTCGAACTGGGCGCTCTCAGCGCCAAGTGTAAATAGCCCCACTCTCTCTCACTCTCTCGCGCCGGCCGACACACAGTCTCTGGTGCTGCAAAAAATCAATTGAGCGTGGCCCCAAACGCGCAACCCAGTCACTATCTAGACCTAACTGCAGCAACTGCACCAACTGCAAAAGTGGCCCCCATTTCCAAATGGACGTCCGCTCATCAAAAAGGAAAAACTCCAAACCTTTTCCGGCAAAAACTCCACCATTCAGACCATTTCCGGTTCCCCTTTGTCTCCACAAAGGTCTGTGAGCGCCACTCTCTGGCGCTCGTGCACGGAGGTTGCACAAGCCGACCACTGTCTGTCTCTCGTTCGGAGGGCGCTCTTTGGGCGCTCCCAAAAGCAGGCTCGATTTCTCTTAATAAGTGGCCACATTTGAGAGACAACCCTCCACTTCCGGCCCTTTTCAAATGGCCGCTCTTCAGGCTGGTCTGTCCCACAATTTTGGAGCATGTTGCGCCCGTCGAAGCGCCCGAGGCCGCCCCATAGACTAGGTCTAGATATGGGCCCAGTTGGGAGCTTTTCCGCGGGAAGCTTAGCGTCTGTTCCGAGCACTTTCCACAGACTGTTTCCACACGACTTTTGGAAACAGTTTCGAGCCCTCTCAATTCAATCTCGGCTTTGAAATGGACTCGCTGCAGACCTAAGGACTGGCGCTGACGTGCGCCAGTCCTAAGGGCGCCCCACAGGGCCCCAAAAAGGGTGGAAAAAGTTGGAAAACAGAGCGCCACTTTTGCGCACTTGGATGACAGTTGGCAGAGAGCAAAGATGGTTGATTGCTCGAAAACGAGTGAACCTCGCCTGCGGTTGGCCCAAACAATGAAGCAGCTCCAACAGTACGACTCCAAACAGACAGCTCGATCGAGCCGCCCAGATAACGAGCCGTTTCCCCTCCCATTTGGGCCTCTCACAGTTCGCTCTTCGCCCCACTCGAGCTCGACAAGATCAACGAGCTCGCCCAAAGCCAGTCTCTGGCGGCGCCCCAAGCTTGCCACCTCGAAGCGCCCCAGTCCTTTGGGGCCCCACTCTTGCCCTCTCTTTTGGCTCCCTCTTTTTGGCCAAACTTCCGCCGCAGACAAGCTCTGCCCCCATTGATTGATTCGGCCCACTGGAAGGCCGCGAGTCAGTCGAGACGTGCAACTGTGGCCGCTCCGAAGTCGAGCTTCTGGCCAGATTTGCGATTTGCGATTCGCCATTCGGTTTTCCCTTGTTTTTTTCTCGCTCTCCTTTGCTCTCCAGCTCACCTCCAAGCCTCTGAAGAGGCTCCCGAGCTTGCTGAGCTTCCTGAGACTGCCTGAGGCTTCCTGAAGCTTCCTGAAGCTTGCCGAAGTTTGGCCAGACCAACAGAAGCGCCAACTTCTGGTTGGGCTAAGCGCGGGCGGCTCGTTGGCAGCTCTTTGGCTCTCTCGCCAGACGAGCTTAGGTGCAGAATTTGGCCCCATTTTGCCGCCCATTGCGTTCGCCGGCTAACTGCTGGAAGCTGGCAAACTAGTTTCGCCCAAACTGGCAAATTGGCAAACTGACAAACTGGCGCAAAGTGGAGCCAGTTTGCGCCAACCTCTGTCTCTCTCCAGAGCTCAGCTCAGCGCGAGCACGAGAGCGCCTCTCTAAGCTCGCCAAGCTAGCTCGCCAAAAGCAGACATTAGGTCAGCGTTGGCGAGCTAGCTTGCCGGGTCAGCTTGGCAAGCTGGCTCGCAGTGATTAGAGGCTTGAGAGGGCAGAGAAGAGCGGCCACAGATGCGGGCCGAGCTTAGCTGAGGGCGCGCTTGATGCTCTCTGCCTGTGTGTTTTTATTTCGCTCGCCAACGATCGAAATAAAAACAAAGCTCGCCAGAAGCAGACTACTAGCTCAGCCAGAGGGAGAGAACAAAGGAAAGGAAAAGAAAACAGGGCCCAGGTGCTAATTTAAACAAACAATTTTCGCCAACTGGCTCCCGCGAGCCCAGACGAGCTCGCTGGGCCCAGTTGGCGAGCTTCCCGTTGGAAGTTCGCCAGTTTGCGCGCTTGGAACTCGAGCAGCTTGCCACTCTGGCAGCTTGGCAGCCGGACCACTTGGAGCGCCCTTCGACTTTTATCATTTGCTTTTTGCCTTCAGTCTCTGGGGTCGAGGAGTGTGTGTGGCTGAGTGAATTAGCAAGCTGAAAAGTGGGCCATTTGCTGGCCAAACTTGCCGCCTTTTGCAGTTCTCTTGCAGCTCCGCCAGACAGACAGACAGCGGCCAATCGGCGCTTGGGGACCACGAGCTTCTCTCTCTTTTCGGAGCTGCTTTCAGAGCCAGTCCACGAGACTGCTCCTCTCGGACGCGCTCCAATGGGCACCCGTTTGCCTCTGTTGGCCCCGCGCTTCTTCAGCTCGCCCAAGCTAGTCTGACGCCAACTCGATGACGATCCGCCACCAGTGACACTCTCGCGCCGACGCCACTCCATTAATTGCCGCCCAGCCTCAGCGGCAGCCCCAGACGCGCGCCCACCACGCCCCTTCCGGCTTGCCAGAGGGGCGCCCCTCTGGCCCAGATGGACGCTGGCCTCTGGGAGGGGCGATAATGAGCAGCTCGGCGCCTCTAGCTCGACGCCTCTAGCTCGACAACTGCAGCTTGACGCCGGCAACACGCCCGCGCGGGACACTTGCAGGTGTGCGTCGAGCTGGAGCCACGCGGCGCCTGTGGGACGCGCCTTTGCAGTGGGCCGCTCATTAGCATGGACACGCACGTGACAACTTTTGCCGAGCTCGCAACTTTAGCTCGCCGGCGAATTTCCGCCTGTTTAGCTCTCTGGTGTCCGTCCAAAGTGTGCGGGCCACACACAGTTGGACAGCGCCCAAGTGGCGCACGAGCTCACCAACCGGAATCAGTTTGCGGCCCTCATTGTGCGCCGTTAATTGGGGCCCAAGTTGGTCTGGCCGGCGAGCTAGCTGGACGAGCTGGGCGGCCGCACGAGACTGTGTCAGTGGGACTGTAATGAAGACGAATGGGCGAACGTTTGGGCCGAATATGCTGCCTTTGGTGCGGCACGTGGCGAGCGCCGGCAAGTGAGCGTAATCTCTCTCGCGATTGCACTTGTCTGCCGGCGCCACTGCGGCGCCCCCAGAGCGGAAGTGGAGCCGCCAAGCTCTGCTCTGCGCCACTGCTAAGGTCTGGTTGGCGCCGCTCCTAAGGTCTGCTTTGGGCCAGACCTTAGGCGCTCGCCAGCGGGCCCTTGCGGTTAGCTGCACGCGCGGCTCGCCACAGACAGTCCACGACGAGAGGAAAGCTGGCCAGCCGGGCGGTGTGGATTAAATTGTGGCAGCTCGCCGGGCGGCTCATTATGCAGCCGGCCAGATGCAAGCTCGGCCCACCAGACACACTCTTGGTTGAGCCACAAGGCTCAACCAAAAGCAGAACGGCAGTCTGTCTGCAGAGAGGCAGAAGCTTTGGGGGAATGCTTTGAAGGAAGTTGCAGTTGTTGTTGTTGTGCTCGTTGTTTTGTTATCGTTTTTCGCACTGTGTTTCGCCCACTCGGCCGCTTGTCTGTGCATATTATTTGTCACTCCGGCCGGCTGGCTGCACGTCGGCGTCTCGGCGGGAGATGTTAAGGCAAATTGATGCACTGGCGGGCCTTTCGGGGGGCGACAGTGTGGCACGCGCGCCAGAGGCACACAGCAAGCTGGCGCCAGACAGTCTCTGGCAGAGAGGCGCCAAATACGCGCCCAATTCCCATTATACATTGTCCATTTGGAGAAACGGTATGCAGAGACACGCGCGGCCAGCCAGAGACAGTCTAGTCACTGTAGCCTGGCACATGCAGCCGGTGCAGCTGGATATGCAGCCATTGGCGGCCAGCAAACACGCTCACTCGGCCCAACCAACAACAACAACAGATGGAGCCAAACGGTGTGTCTGTCGCCGTTTGGCGAGTTGAGGCTGCATTTGTTGGCCGAGCAGGCGAGCTGGCGAGCTGCCAAGCGAAGCATGGGGAAATTTATTTGGATTAAAGCAGGACTCGTGCCGCGCAGACAAGCGGCCAGGTGCGCCACAGCTAGACTGCGAGAGAGCTAGACTGTAGCAGCTAGACTGCGGCACCCAAAGGCTGGCAGCCAGAGACTCGCAATAATGCAGGGCGCTCATTTCCATGGGCGAACATTAGGCCCTTTAGCTTGGGTGTCTTGCGTCGCGGCTAAGGCCCGATGGGTGGCCTTTGGGGCGCGTGTCAGTGTGTGCGAGTGGAGTCGACAAAAAGCGAGAGACAAGGAGGAAGCAGAGCAGAGTAGAGACAGAGAAAACGGCGACAAATTTGACCCCACCTCTGAAACGTGAGCCTCCAGTCTCGATCGGGTTTCACCATTTCCCACGAAAGCCAGACACAAGCTAACCCAGCTTAATGCCTCCCCCTCTTGCACCTTTGGCGCCCCAAATGGGCCGCCCCCTTTGGATCACTGCAATCCTTTGGGGCGACGCTTGGAACTGTTCCCCTTGGACGAGGGACTCTCCTTTGGACTCACCTTTTGGACGCGAATTTGGACTCGAATTTGGACTTGGATCCAAACGGAATTCGAACGGAATTTGGAGGAAATTTGGACGAAATTTGGACCACGAACTTTTGGACGAAATTTGGACAAACTTTTGGAGGAACTTTTGGACCAAATTTGGACGACCAAAACCATAACCACACGAGAAACAGGGAATTCCTCTGCGCACTTTCCACCACTTCGCGCGGCAAATTAGAGCAAAAGCTCAAGTGGGCATTCAGCATGTACGATCTCGATGGAAATGGTTACATTTCGCGCCAGGAAATGCTCGAGATCGTTAGCGTAAGTCCCCCCAGAGTGTCTCCTCCACCAGCTCGCAAGATTAGCCCCCGTCTGCAGCCCTTTTTTCCACCTTTTTCCACGCTTTTCTCCACCTTCTCTCCACCTTCTCTCCAGCCCAATTTTGCACCAAAACCACTCGGCCCCGCCCCCAAGACCTCAGCCTGCCCGCCCGCTGACCTCGGGCCGTCCGGCGCCCAAGCTCGAGCTCCAGATTGGCCTCCAGTCGCGCCGGAAGTGCCGCCAACTGTCCGCCTGGGCCGCCTGCTTTCCGCCCGCCCGCTCAGCTGGAGTGGGCGGCCCAAATTGGCCACTTAGGAGGGCGGGCCAGCCAGTCCTGATTGCTCGACCAGTGTGGCCTCGCTCGAGCTTTTCCCTCCAAAGTGGCGCCCCCAAGCCAAGCGGACGAGCCGAAACTCGCGCTCGCCACGCCCACCTGCCATTGCGACACACTGATTGTCGCAGACTGACTGCCGCAGACTGGCTCTGGGGGCGAATGGGGGCGAAATTTGAGCAGCTTGGGGCCATCTGGAGGAGTGTCTGTGAGCGCAAATGGCAAGCCACACACACTCGTTTTGAGCGGCGGCCGGAAGTGGGCGCGTGTCGGCCGGCGGCGATTGAACTGCGGGCTGCCAGGCGCAGACTGAGGCCGGCGAGTGGCGAGCTTGGCTGCGAGCTGGCGAGCTTGCCGGCAAGGTGGAAAGCTTGCCGCTATGCTGCCAAGATCGCCGAGGGGCGCCTGCGGTCGTCATCCGTCTTGGGGCGACAAGGAGCGGGCGACAAGCAGCGGGCGACAAGGAGCGGCCGCTCGCACGTGCTGCTGGGCCCATGGTGCCATTGTGCAGAGTCGCGCGCCCAATCCAAATGCACCTCAGGCTCACCTTGTGTGCAAGTGCCTGTGCGGCGCAAGCAGTGTTTGCGGAGGACAGTCTGCGGGCGGCCCAGGCGGAGTGCACGCGATGATTGAGCGGCCTACTGGCAAGGAGGAGCCGCCAACAGTGATCCCGCCGCTTTGGGGCGCACAGACACTCACAGACGGCCTCTGGGGGCGCGCGTCTAGCCGGCCTCTTGCCACTCTTTGCGCTTCCGGTGCCCGCCGCAAACACTCGCCCGCTCCACGCAGAGAGTCTTTGGCGAGCCTTTTTTGCCCCCTCCATTGCCTCCATTGCTCCACTTGCCGGCTCCAATTGGATTAGATCCGCTCGGGGATATGGGCAGGCTTGCTGCTTGTCGCCGGCGCTTGTCATTGTTTGCCCAAATTCATCGCTCGCCAAATGGGCCAAATGAATTGGGGGCCAATTGGGCGCCAATTCGAAAGCAGCAAGTGGGCGCCAACTGTCAAGCTTTGCGCGAGTCTTTTCTCGCCCAGCAGGCCGCAAATCGGCCACAAAGGCGCCCCCCAAAGCGGCATCTAAACAGGCCAAAAGGGGCCCAAAGAGGCGCCTTCTGCGAGAGATGCGGGCGCACACCAGCTCCGGTGCTCTGCTGCGGGCCAATTGTCCACAAGCCGGCCAGCGTTTGGTGGTGGTGAGCGCGTCTCGTGCTCGTGCGGCTCGCTGGGCGATCATTGAAAATAATTGGATTTGCCTATTTGTTGGCGCCGCTTTGTGATTGTTCAGCAAAACGGGACAGTTGGTGGGCCCTTTTGGCGAGCCCGAGCGAGAAAGACGAGCGCCAGAGTGACGCGCCCAAGTGGAAGTGAAAGTGGAAGTGGAAGTCTCCATCCAGCGGGGCCACTTTCAACTCGTCCCGCCGGCCTCCAACTGGTCCTGAGTGCCCGCCGAGCTGCTGGGCCGGCACTAAGGACGACCCAAAAGAGGCCCAATATCGAGTTTCCCAGAAGAGTCCATGAAAGGCGCCCTGTGGCAGTCCTGAGGGGCGCCCTTAGGAGAGGCCGCACACAATCAATCTGCCTGGCGCGCAGAGTGCCCCCAAAGAGCCGCCCCACCGCAGACAAGGGTCGGCGGCTTGTTGGCCTTTCGCGTGCGCTCTGCTTCGAGTGCACACGAAAGCAGTTTGTGTCTGTTTGGTCTGCCTCTTCTTGTTGCCTGCCAGCAAAGAGGCGCAGAGCTGAAGCAGCGCGCAAACAACAACAACACGCCCGAACAACTATAACACGCAACAAACTTTCACGCCAAACGCGCCACCGCCGCCTCATTAGGCCGCATCATTATCATTTGGGCCCCAATGCCAAGTGGCGCGCCGGCCAATTGAGTTGGAGCTCGCCTCTTCATCATCCTTTTGCGCCCATTTCCTCCTGCAAACCAACCGCTCTGTGTCTAACTCCTCGCAATACACTTTGCCGCAATGCACACTCGCAATAAACACTCGCAACAACTTCCAATAACTGGCAATAACTCGCCCAATAAAATAACACCTCGACAATAACAACCAACACTTATAGGCCATCTACAAGATGATTGGCAGCACCATGAAGATGCCAGACGACGAGGCCACTCCAGAGCGGCGAACTGAGAAGATATTCAAACAAATGGACAAAAATCTGGACGGACGCCTGTCTCTAGAGGAGTTCATCGAGGGCGCCAAGTCCGATCCATCCATCGTGCGTCTGTTGCAGTGCGACTCGAGCACTTCCGGCAACACTGAAACGGCGCCCAATTTGTCCTCTGTCTCCACGACGACAGTCTCTGGCCAGCCGTCGGGCGGCGGCTGCGTCTCGGCAGCTAACCAGCAGCGCCGCCAGTCACAGTCCACTGGCCCGAATGGAGCCCGCGCCTCAAGCACCAACCAGTGCGCGCGCGACAAAAACAGCCCCAGACCGGAAACGGACCGAGCTCACCTGCCCCAGTGAGTCGGCGGCTAAGGGGCGGCTAAGGGGCGGCTAGTCTGCAGGGCCGCTTGTAGAAATGCAACAAATATTTGGGGAGGCGTGCCGGAAGGGCAGAGGCAAGGCAGAGGAAGTGACAACTTGAGCAAGGCGGGAATTGACTGGCCTTGTCGTGGGGCATTTGAGAGTGAATTTGGAGCCGAAATGGAGCCCAATTTGAGCCAAATTTGAGCAGGAAGATTGAGTCAAAAGTGGAGCAAGAGAAGTATAATAATAAAAGTTATCGCACTCGAGCGGCGAGCCGCCAGAGCTGAGGGGCGGCCGCGCGCTCAGTGCACGAGAATGAGACTGGAGATTGAGGCAGGAGAAGGGTGGGCGCCAGTTGCGCGCCCTTAGGACTGTGTGTGAGTGCACTAGTTTGCGCATTTGGGGCCAAAATTGCAGATTTTTGACGCTGCACATTCGGCGGCTGCACTTAATTTAATTGAACCAACTCTCTTTGGGTCTGAACAAACAGACAAACAAGCGGCGAGCGAGCGGCCGGCGAGCTGCTAATTGCGCCCCCGCTGGCACTCTTTAAGGCTGGCTGGCACTCGCTAACAGCAGCTCGCAGTCGGCCCTCTCCAGCCGCCCAATTAGGGACACTTCGGGCCCGCATTCGAGCCCAAATGCGTGCCCAAAAGCGCGCCGGAAGTGCGCCCAAGTGGGACGCCGGCGAGGCTCGCGAGTGGCCTGCTTAGACTGAGGCGCCGCTCGCAGTCTTCCGTCATCTTAGTGACCGTCTACTAGTAGTGACCAACTGCTGGGATGCTCATCTCAGTGGCCACTGACTAGTCAGTGGCCAGCTAGTGGGCGGGCGGCGAGCTAGTGGCCAGTGGCGCGCTCGCCGGCCCGGAAGTGGCGCCCTGGCCCAAGCTTGGGGAGGGCGCGGCGCACTGGCACACTTCGCAGCGGTGCTCGTCCGAGTTGTCGCCGCATCCGTCGACGCCGCTGCACAAGATGGCCGACGAGCGACACTTGCCGTTGGCGCACGTGAACGCCCACCGGGGACACTCGCCCGCCTCAAAGGCCGGCGCCTCCTCCGGCCCTAAGGAGCGCTGCACCCTAGCTCGTCTGCGCGCGGGCGCCGCCTGCTCGCCGCTGGCCACTCGCTCGCCGCCGAGCAACCGGCGCTTGCCCAGCGAGGGGCCCAAGCTCGCCAGCAGCCGCTCGATGGCCGCCCGGTCCGTCTTGACGAGCGGCGACTCGGGCGCGCCGGAAGTGGCGCGCCGCGCCCCACTGTCTCGTTGGGCTGGGTTCTGGCCGCGTGTGGCTGCTGAGGAAGACTGTGTGGAGCCGTGTGGAGGGGGCGCAGTGGAGACTGCTGCACGAGCTGGCTGCCCAAGAGGAGCTCGCTGCACGTCCGGCCGCCGCGAGCTGGCCCAACGGTCGCACACTTGCTCCAGCTCGTCGCTTCCGTCTGGGCAGTCGAGCACCGCGTTGCAGAACACGTAGTTGGGCAAACAGGTGCCGTCGAGACAGGCGAACGCCTGTGGGTGGCACTCCTTTGCTGCGGGCGAGCTTGGCGGTGTCGCTGGTCGCCCGCTGCTTGAAGAGTCCTTCTCTTGCTCGCCCGTCTTGCCACCTTGGTCGCCGATCCATAAAGATGAGGCGCTGCTGTTCCGGCCGCACTGCCACTCGTCGCTTCCGTCCGCGCAGTCGGCCCTTCCGTTGCACAGCTTGCCACGCGACACGCAAACGCCGTCCGACCGGCACTGGAAGGCGGCCGCTGGACACGCCCCCCTGAGACACTCGAGCTCGTCGCTGGCGTCGTCGCAGTTGTTTAGCGAGTCGCAGACGAAGTACCAGGAGATGCACTGGCCATTGCGGCACTGGAAGGTGTCCGCTGGGCAACCAGTTGAGCGGCTGGAGCAGGCGCGCGTCGGGCGCACACACTCGCACACGCCCCCCAGGCAGTGGCTGTGCGGGTCGCGCGCCCGACACTCAGCGCTGGTGCGGCACGGCTTGCCCAGCGAGCTCGCCGAGCTCCACGAGCTCGGCAGAGTGGCCACCGACACACTGCTATTCGCCGCCCCCCTTGAGCCGCCCTCCTCGCCCGCCCCAAGCTCCGTTCCCGCACCCGAGCCCGAAGACTCCGAGGTGGGCGTGGCCGCGGTACTCAGACTGCTGCTGCTGGTGGTTGTGCTAGGGACAGGCGCGAGCAGCTCGTAGTGGTGGCGCGCCGAGTCGGCCTGGCCGAACAGCGGCTGCCCCTCCGCCGACTGGCTGGCCTCCGAGTGGCCAACCAGCTCCACCTGGGCGGCCACTTGAAGGGGCGCGCACTCGAGCCCAGTGGGCGTGGCCGCGAACCCGGCCGCGCACAAACACCGCTTGGGGCCCGCCCGCGAGCTCTGCCACCCGCCCACAGCCAGTCCCTGGCCGGCCGACTGCCAGTCCAGGCCGGCCGGCTCCTGGCAGCTGCTGTTTCCTGTGGCCAGCAGACACTCCTCGTCCGTCAAGCAGGTGTCGCCGAGGCCTTTTTTTCGTTGGGTTTCATGTTCAGTTCATCGCAAGTTGCAGATAGTAGTCAAAGATTAGTATCGGTCAATAATTGGTGATTGATAATTGATGATCTTCACAGATAGTTAGCAAATCCGCCGCCGTTGGAGCAGTGCTTTTCTACTTGGCTGGATCTGCAAACTCCAATCACTGTCTGTACTTACGAGGTGCGCATCTGAGCCGCTTGCTGGTCGCCTCAGTCGTTGCATTCTTATCCAAGCTTGCTGTTTTTGACGAGCCGCCGGAAGTGACCAGCTTGTAGTTCAATGGGCATTTGCAATTTCCGTAAACCTTTGGAATGCGCCACTTGCAATGCGAGTGCTTGTCGTTCAGCTGGCACTGTGCGTCCGAGAGGCAGAAGTCGTTGATTTGGCTCGCTGTTGGTCCATTTTCGGCAAGAAATGGGGACGAATTCGGCTGAGTTAGTCGCTGGTGGAGAGACGGTCTTCAGTTCCGGTCGGAAATTAGAAGATTCCTAAGGTGTGCCTTGCGGTGGAAAGTTCGGAATGGAATTGGAAGAGTTTTGGGCCGAAGAGAAGGCAAAGAGGAGGGAGAAAAGCTGGCAGGAAGTCGACAAGACACTTCTCACTCACCTGACAGACACTTGTCCTTCCGGTGGGGCACAAAGGCCGGCTGGCAGGCGCACTTTTGGCTCGTCTGCTCGCAGAAGCTGTTGGCCACTCTGAACTGGCACTGAGCGTCGATTTGGCATGGGAATCCGAGCAGAGTGGCTGTGTGGAGTTGGAGAGGAGGGCGAGATTAGGTGGAATTTTCCATGTTAGAAGTTTTCCATGTTAGAAGTTTGCTCAGAGGAAACTCTGTCGCCTTGTGAGTCCACCTTATAGATTGAGCTAGAAAATTGAACTCTGCCTTGGGGGAAAAGTGGAAAAGATGGGCCCAATTTGGGCAGAGGAAGAGGTGGACCTAAGGACTGAAGCTGAGGAGCTACTTACTAGGCAGACAGACAGTAGAGTTCAGCTGCACGTGTTGCGGCAAACAGGCGCACGAGAAGCTCTCAATGTGGCAGTGCGAGTTTGCAATGGCCCGCTGGCAGTCGCGCGCCTTAGTGCACGGCGACCCAAGCGCCACCTTGCGGCCGTTCGCCTCACTACTCGAATCTGAGGCTTGTTTTTGCTTTAGGCTCTCCTTCTGGTCTTGTTTTTCCTTCTGCTCTTGCCTTTCCTTCTCTTCCTGTTGCTCCTGCTTGCCGCTGCTCGTCCTCGCCTCCAGCCGGCCCAGCTCCAACTCCAGCTGCTCCCTCAGCGAGCTCAGCTGGCCCCGCAGCTGCTCCACACCATTCGGGCTTGCCGTCGAGCCGGCGGCCACACCCACAGGCTCGTCCAGCCCGTTTTCCGCCGCCCCCTCGCTCGTCTCCACGTGTCTGATGAACTTCCGGCCCCCCTTGGGCGGCTCTGTGTGGCTTGGAGGCCGCTCGGCTTTGGCCGAAGCCGAACTGGCCAGAGCGGAACTCCAGTAAGTGTGTCTGGCCGAGGGGAAGGCCACCAGGCCGGAGAGGCGCAGCGCCTCGTGGGTGTCCCTGTGGAACGCGTTCCAGGTGCTCCACTGGCTTGGGGGCGGCGAGTGGCCACTCTGCTCGGCGCCTCTGACTGTGTGTGGCGCTCGCTCGAGAGCGCGCGCTCGATCGAGCGAGGCTGAGGCGCCGCTCAGCGCCCTAAGCTCGGCCCGCATTTGGCCAGCCGCGCTCGCCCCATTGGACCCCCAATCAGCGCCGCCCACTAATCCGCCGACGATTTCCATAACTGCCGCCAGCGCCACAAGCAGGCCCCTCCACTCGCCTCTGGGCGTCCTCCAAGCAAGTGGGCGCCTCTGGACAGTGTGCGGGCGCCCCCGGCGCTCCTTAGGTGCGCCCGCCGTGGGCCATGTGATCACAGAGCAGGACTGGAGCTTGCTGTTTGGGGCTGTTTGGAGCTTGCTGTTTGGGGCGCCCCCGGCCACTCGCGGGCCCAGCAGAGACTGTGTGCGGCTTCTGAGCTTTGGGGGCGCTCTCGAAGGCGCGCTCGTGTTTCGCTGGCGGCCAACTGGGCGCCTGGCGGCCTCAAAATCGCGGGCCGTCGGTGGTGCATTTCCTTGGTGGCGCTGGTCTTCCTGTGCACGTTTGCGGCCCAATTTGCGCCGCAGATTAGGTTAGGTGTCGAGGTGTTGAGGTGTTGAGGTGGCGAACAAGTGGGTCAAGTCAGTGGTGGGCAGCGTGAAGCAGCAATTGAGCAACTTGAGCAGACAGTCTAGGACAAAGCTTGGCGGCTTTGTCCTGGACTTTTGCCGTTTCCGGCGGCCTGCAAAAAAAGGGGCGCACTTGAGGAGTGCACGAAAAGAGGAGCAAGAAGAATGAGTGAAGTGGCCGAATTTGCGCTTCCATCTCGGGCAACAGTTGCCACAGTCTCTAATCAAACAGACCATTGCGGGCGAGGCAGCGCTCGCTGGTCGCTCGAGCTGCTCATGAAGTGACTCGAACGACGTTGGAGAATGGGGGGAAAGGCTGAAAAAAGTCGAAAAGAGTCTAAAAAAGTCGAGAAGAGCCCAAATCAATGGCTCAGAAATTTATTACTATTCAATTGGATTGGCAATTTTCAATGCCCCGTGGGGGCCGAGTGTTTGGCTTCTGCTCTTCAGCTTCTGCTCCTAAGCTTCAGCTTCAGCTCTTCAGCCTCAGCTCTTCAGATATTCAGCTGCCCCACCGGCACGCTGCCACTGAGCACACACTTGGCCCACAGACAGTCTCTGGCAGGTTCCAGAGCAACTGGCAGTTCGGGCGAGCAAAATGGCAAATGGAGCCAAGTCGTGCCTGTCAGACACTGTGTCAAGCGACCTGCACACACGAGGCTGCACTCTGGCCCAGTGCTAAGGTGCGCCAGTGGCAAGAGACTGCCCGCCGCCGATTGGCATGCCTAAGCGGCGCCCGTTTTTCCTCCATCTCTCTTTCCATCTTTCCATTCCGATTCCAATTCTGATTCCAATCCCAATCCAAATTCCAATTCCAATTCCGTTTCGTCGCCACCGAGCCAGCGCCCCTCCGCCTTGCCCCTTTCATCAGAGGGGAGCCAAGGCTGCCGCGGCTTTGCCTCCGAGAGCCAAGCCCTCGAGTCGCATCCGGCCGCTAAGCTGGGCCAGCGGAGGCTAAGCTGCGGGCCACAATGGGCCAGCGTCGTGCCGGCCGATTTGCTCGCGTTTCTTCAGGCTGCTGCTACTCTTTGGCTAAGCTAAGCTTCAAGAAGCGGCCACCAAATGAACGAGCTTACCAAACGGCAATTGATTTCTCTTCTTGCCCAACTCAAGAGGCTTCACTTTGGCCTGAGCCCAAATGCAAACCACTCTTCTCTCTGTGCACTTTTCAACAATTTCCCAATTGCCCCCACATATTGGAGGGCAATAAAAATTTAACGGAATTATCTTTCCGGCTCGCAAAGAGAGAACTTTTGCAACTTCTGAGGAACTTTTGCAACTTCTGGAGAACTCTTGCTCGCAGATAAATCTAGAGAAAGAGAGACAAGCTCCTCTCGCGGCTCTCAACCTTAGGCCTCGCCCTCGGCCGCTCCTCCTCGGCCGCCACTCATCGCCGACAAGTGACGAGCGGACGACAAGCAGCGCTGCTGCAAAACTCGGCCCGCAACTCGCCACTCGGCCTATTCTCTGGGATTTGGGCCAGAATTCGTGCTCCCATTCGAACGTGTCCGACTTGTTCTTCGCCATTCGGACGGAAGGAGCTCACCAGAAGCTGCTCGCGACCTGTCGAGAGGTCGCCAATCAGGCCCAGCAGTCTTGCGGCCCACTTTTATCACCAACAATCTGACGGCCACGGCGTAGAGGACAGTCATCGGCGCCCGATTGGGACCGCAGACTGTCCACCGGTGAGTGTGAGCCTCTTATTTTACCCAGAAAAGGCGCCTTTCTGGCAACTTTCTCCTTTGTGGGCCTCGAAACAACAAAGAGCCAGCTCGCCAGTGCTCAGCCTTGGGCATCGGTCGTTCCGCAGACGCGCGCACGAAAAGCTTGGGGCGCGCTCTGCATTCACTGTGCGCTCTGCACAGTGCACTCTGCATAGTGCGGACTTTGCGTAGGGTGTGCACTGGGCGTCGAAAATAGGGTTACATTTTTGGGCAGCACTGCACAGAAATTTATCACCGTACTTTTGGCGCATAGTGTGCAGAGCGGGCCACAGTCTGCGGCCCAGTTGCGCCCGCAAACTGCAGACTGTGAAGCCGGGCGACAGATTTGGGCCAGCTGGCCGGCCGCCGATGATTAGGTGCGCCAAATTGAGCCTGCGACTTGGCGTGCCACTGGCCGGCCGGCGCCAAATGCCACCGCCGAACGAGGAAAACCTTTCTCCTCCTTTCCCATGGCAAGAGAAAGAGAGAGAAAGAGAGAGAAAGAGAAGAGCGCCGCCTCGAGAAGACTCCTCCATTTTGGCCAGACAGACGGACCTTTGTTTGTTTGGCTTCGTCTGCGGGCGCCCCTCAGCTTTGGAGGCGAGCAGGTTGACATGCAAAGGAGGTATTTGTGCGCGAAGAACTATGGAGCTTGTGTGTGAGACAGACTGCGAGTGGCTGTGTGTGCCTCTAATGTGGCCGCTTCTAATCTGTGATTTGCAATGAAAATTGGCGTGATTTTTGCCCATTTCGTCTCCTTGTGGCCACCATTTGGCACTCACATTGCTCCATCGTGGCCGAACTCAAGCCCTAAACACTGGCCGCTCTGCAGCTTTGCCGCCGAGTGCGCCAGAGTTCAAGATCGGCCAACACATGCAAGTTTGAATGGCGCCGAGGGAACCATCAGCGGAAGAGGTAATTCAATTTGACTTGAGGCGAGCGAGGCCGAGAGAAAGAAAAGGCCAGACACTCGCAATTGGAGGCGAGTTCAAGTTCAATTAGTCTCGCTCGAGGCCACCTTCTTCAGGCCGCCTCTCTTTCCTTTGTCGCCGGCCGAGTGCGCGACAGGACGGCACGCGATGCGCTTATCCCAAGCTGTGCGGCCTCTGCGCTGCGGACTGTCTTTGGCCGCACCTTAGGTCTGCCTTAGGGCCGCCCACTCAGGCCGCCCAGACAACAGGTGCCCACATTTGCAGGAAATACTCTCCTCCAACTCCTCACTTCTTACACTCGAACGCAGACCCGCCGGAAGTCGAGGTCTGGAACACCAGTTTTGCAGAGGCCCCGCTTGGTGCACACTTCATTCGGGAGAATCATTCATGAAAATCCGCAAAAAATGGGAAAAATCGCCCATTTTCTCTCGCCAATACTTACCATAGAGCAGCGAAAATAATCACAACAGTGGGCAGCTCCCGAAGCTTGCGACTGGCGACAGTCTGTCTTGCTTTTTGCGCAACTTGTGGCCGCTTGCCTCATGCAATTGGTCTTGTTTCGGGTCGCCTTTGGGCTGGCCAGCAGACAATCTTGCCTCGTTGCCTCGACAATCTTCGTCTTGATACTGTTCTGTGCGATTTTTGTCGAATTTTCAGCGCTGAGTGTCTTCCAGAGATCGCAAATTGGATTATTAGAGGCAGTCTCTCGCGGGACAAGTGGGCGCAATCCGAGAGCTAAGGGTCGGGCGCCATTTGTTGCTTGTGTGTCCCTCTAATTGAGAGCTCTTGTGCGCGACGCTCTTGAGTGCTGGTCTATTTTCTATCTCTCTCTCTTTCTGTCTTGCTTGCCTCTAGAATATGCAACCTTGGCCGCTCACTGTCGACGATGGAGCATGGCTTGTGCTTGGGGCAGTTTCCCTTGAATGGGGGAAAAGTGACTGGTGAGCATTGGGCTGTGAGCATTCAGCCTCTGTTGCAGTGTGGCCCTGACACAGTGAGTGGTGATGGGCTAAATCGGATTGAATCTGGCGACTTGGCCAGCTCGCCGATGGAGCAAGAGGGCAGACACTTGTCGAGCGAGAGTAACGGAGTCAAGTGGGTGAAAAAATCCCCACTGGTCTGCACACAGCTCCATTCCCTGCGCTTAGAGTCCCAGTTTGGCGCCACACACTAGCCCAGGCTAGTGTGCAATGCGCGTCAAAAGTAAGATGACATTTTTGCGTAGTGCCGGAGAGAAATTTGTAACCTTAATTTTGGCGGATAGTGTGCAACTTGGGCTAGTGTTTAGCTGGGCAGCAGTCTGCGGACTGCAGCGCGCAGGCGCAGCCGGCCAAAAGTGCCGACTGGCCAACTCTTTTGGCGCCGCAAACTCTTTGGCTGATGCTTTGCCGGCCGCCCATCACACTCTCCGGCGCTGGACAGATGCAAACTTGCGTGCCGGCCGCCAGTTTGGCCAACCACAAGCTGGCCAGACTTCTCTGATCGAATTAACAGGGCCAGTGTCTAGTGTCCGGCTCGCACGCACTAGCTCGGACAAACAAACTGCGGCCCAGCAGCTCGCAACTCGGCCCAATGGAGCTCCGCCCGATTGGAGCTCAATGGAGGCAAACACAAACACACTGAGCTGCACATTATCACAAGCGGCCTGTCATTAACGAATCAATCAGGCCGCAGCGGAAAGAGCAAATGGGCGCCCAAGTGATCGCATGACGCCCGAGCGCTTAGCTGCGGCCACTTTGGGCGCACCCAAATCGGCCGCCCAAGTCCACCTGTTGGCTGTTGGCTGTTGGCCACACAGGACGCCTGTTTGTCCCACTCGGCCAGCGCCTGCCAGTGCAAGGGACAAGCGTCCATCTCTAGACTGTCGCGCTCAGCAAGCTCGCCGCAGTGGCGCTAAGGCGCGACCGATTCCGCCGCTCTGGCGGCCAGTTGCGCGCTGCTCCCAAGCCAAAACTTCGAGCTTCAAGTCCACAGCTTAGCGCCAACTCCGACAAATGGCCGATGAATTCGATCCGATGCGAACCATTGGCTTTGTGATGGCAGTTTCGGGCCGAATTGGGAGCGCCAGCCACTGTCTCGGGCGCCTGTTTGTGCTGGCTCGACTTGTGGCGCCAAGCGAGCACTCAATCCGGCTCACTGCAACCGATACAGTCCAATAATAAACGGAACTGGCAAGCCGCTTTTTCCTCCAAATACACGCCTCATAGAGTGCATTTGTCTGTGGCTCTTGCATGCATTTGGTTTTGGACTGTCTCTCTTTGGACGCCAAATTGATAGCGGACTTTCGATGCAAAGTGTTCCAATTGTTTGGCCCAAGCGAGTGGCCATATTGCACCACCATGCTGCTCCACACACAGTGGCTCATCATCCTCGCAACTCCATCGAACTGTTGGCCCCGAATTGCTGCCCACTAATGATCATTTTGGACGAACGGGCGAGTAAAACAATTCCATTTAGGCGAAAGATTGCCGCCACAGATCGTCCATATCGAGCGATCCGGCAAGATCACCGCGCGGAACGCAACCATTAGAGAGTTCCCTTTGGCTTTGGAAGCTCGCCAGTGTTCGGCTTCTCAGCTGTTCGACTGCTCTCAACTGTCATTTGGCCGGCCCTTAGCTTCGGTGGTGCTGCAGAGCCGCCGAGGCTAAGTGTCTGCGGCGGCCACACACTTGGCCTGCAATCGAGCGGCTGAGAGCCCAGAGCGAGCGCCAAGTGGCGCCAAAACAAACACACAATGCAAGTGAAAACGATCCCTCGAGCGTCCGAACAGCACTTTTTGGGTCACCTGTTGCACCACTGCACTGTTTTACTGTTGCTTTTTGGCCTTGGCCAGCGTCTTGGCGTGCTTCTGCTGCAAATGGAGGCCGTTCAATTAGGAGGCGAGGCTGAGGTGCAGTGTTGCGACAATTGTTCCCTCCAGCTTGTGGTCACTCTCTCGCCAGAGTTTCTCCAAAGAGAAGAGGGAAAAAATTGCTCCCCAGCCTGCAGGGTGGCCTGCAAACTGTACACTGTCTCCAGTGTGCAGTTTCTTTTACTGTTTGCCGAGCACTGTCCAAATGTGGCCAAATGGAGATGCAATCATCCCGCCGGCTTGCAAGCTTTCTCTTGGCTCCCAGCTCTTAGCCTGGGAAAAGGGAGACCATTTTAGAGCTGTGCTCTTCTCGTGCATATCTAACACACACACACACAAGCACCACACTTGATGCAATATATTATAATATCATATTTCGGAGACGACAGGCGCAAAGCAAACATCATCATGGCCGCCACTTTAACCTCTTTTTCCTCCCTCTTTCCGCCGGCTTCAATTGGCCAGCTTGGCACTTGGAATCTTCGCCGCCAGACTGTCTCCGGCCCACTGCCAAGCGCCAGCATAAACGGCCGCAAACATCTCCATCAAATGGAGCCTCTGGCTGCATTTTGCGGCGGCGCAAGATGCAGGCTCTCTCTCTCTCTCTTGGCGTCCAGTTGAAGACCAATGCAAGCGAGCACTTCTGAACAATGGTTCAAATTTGTTCCTCTTTGTTTGGGCCGAAATTATCTCCTCAGCTTTTCAGCTTTTGTTTTCCCTTCCGAAGAAGAACACTTAATCGCTTGACAAATGGACTGCGCAAAGAGGAACAATGCGCTCTCCGTTGCACATTGGAACACTGGCGGCCACTTGTTGGCGGCCAACATTTTGCCCCAACGAATTCAAGGCCAGATAACTCGCAACCTTTTGGCCCAAGCTCAGCCTGAAGCTTCTCCTCCTCGTCGTGCAGCCCAAACGGAGGCTCTCCTCTCGCGTCTTCACCCAACGAGCGGGCGCCACCACAATCTGAAGCCAGACACACTCCCCCCTCGTTTAGGCTCCAGTTTCACTGTGCGCCAACTGAACACACAGACAGACGCACAAACACACGCCCGGAAACAATGCCCAACGCTCAATCCACCTGGGACAATCCTCCGCCTTCCGGCCGCCTTTCCGCCTGGCCATTCGGCAACACTCCGTCCAAGGCTAAGCTCGTTCAGGCGCCAGCGATGACTTGCTGAAAGACCAATTAAGATGCGCTCCAAAGGTATAATTGCCCCAAGTGTCTTGCTGAGCCTCGTGATCCTCCCCCATCGGCAAGCTCGAACAGCGCCAAGCTAAGTGTGGGTGGCCCAAATTGAGATCTCTCGCCCCATTGGAAGGCAACTCTTGCAACTTTGCACACTCTGCTGACCTAATCCGATGGCCAGTTCCATATCGAATCATCTGATCAGACTAATCTCCCTTCGAGTTTGTCTAAACTGGCTGCACAGCTCTGGCTGCAGGCAGACTAGCGCGCCAACAGTGCGGCAGAAGTCTCGCCGAGACAGACAGATGCTGCGGCCAGCAAGTGCCAGCTGGTGGCCGCCAGCCAAAGCGAAGCTCCTCTGAGTGATGCCTCTTGCTTCCTCTCGAAATTCATGCAAATGCGATCAGCCAATATGGCTGCGTTGATTCCACATCAGCAATCAATAAGACACTCGGTGCGCTCAATTTGCTGAGAAATTGTTACGTTAGCTGAAGC
>Ga0268247_10000164_pt1 | contig 23191 bp, 21 predicted proteins | sample AgamicOrMae_FD_200245 | JGI IMG/M metagenome (GOLD analysis project Ga0268247, IMG submission 200245) | Agave microbial communities from Guanajuato, Mexico - Or.Ma.e (v2) (version 2) | ecosystem: Host-associated > Plants > Phyllosphere > Phylloplane/Leaf | place: Guanajuato, Mexico | collected...
TTTGTGCTGTTGGCGCTGTTGGCCAGCTTGAGTGGCTCTGGAGGCTGAGAGAAGATATGGTTGAGCGATCTGTTTCTGGGCTGGCCCAACTTGCCATTGTTCTCCCTGGTGGCCGTCGAGTGGCAAGCAATGGTTGCACTCGTGGTGGTGGGGGCGGTTCTTGTTGTGGTGGTGGCGCCGAAATTGGAACTAGCTATCAGCTGATGAGTGTTGGCCAGGCTCATGGATCTGTTGGCGCCTATCACTGTGGTTGGCCCCAGGCCAATGGTTCCCGATTGGTGTTGTGGTTCGTAGGGGCGACAACAGTCTGGCACACAACAACAGCAACACGTTTTCATGCAACGCCAAAAGGTTCTGCCAAACCAGGAACGCTTGAACGATTGGTTGAATGTTTCCGAGGCAAAGGCGTACACAATTGGATTGACACAACTGTTCATGTAACCTAAGATGTGGGCAAACACTTGGATGGCCACATAGGTGGCAGTTATCTTGTGTGTCTTTAGGCGCATCAAAATGAGCATTATCTGTATGGGACACCAGCAGAGTGCAAATACAATTACAATACAAGCCACCAGCCAGGTGACTCTCTTCTTTGATTCAAGCATCTTGTGTGACTCCTTGTGCCCATGTGGCTTTGTTCCAAACCAGAGCTTATTCAATAGGCTCAAATAAAGGCAAAAAATCAACACCAATGGAGACAGATAGGAGGTGACAAAGAAAACTATCTGAAATTGTAACGGATTGTATTGGTCGGATAAGAAGCGGCAATTGTATTGGTCCGGGCCCAGTGGTGATTCAATTAATCCGTGCATGGGAATTGTTGGAAAGGCAATCAATAATATGAGAATCCATTTGATATAGATTGCGTGTAGCATATTCTTGCTGGTTCTATAATTAATGCACTCAATTGGATAAACAATGGCCATAAATCGATCGATTGACATGAGAACTAATGTATAGATGCTGCTCAGTGCGCAAACAACAATCAGATATTGATTGAATTTGCACCAAATTTGTCCAAACATCCAATGGCCAACAGCGTAATCCCAGCCCGTGAAAGGTATACAAAATATGATGAACGACAAATCGGCCAATGACAAGTCTAATATGAGCAAATTTGTTGGCGTCAATTCGCGTTCAGTTTTCCTATCCTCGAGGATGACCAACATAACTATGATATTGCCCAATAGGCCGACAACTATGATAATTCCGAACAGGATTGGTGTGATGATCTTTGTAATCACTTCGATCATTCTTGAGCCTGCTGGCAAACATTGTGATGGCGTGCTGAAATGTTGGCTCCCATTTGAACCATGCTGCTGGAGACCAAGCGAATCACCAGTGGGACCATTCAACAGTTGGGCCTGTTGTTCGGCCGTCAGATTGGCTCCATTGGAGGGAGAATCAATCAAAATGGTTGCCTGGTCCTCATAATCCGGCGAGCAAGTGACACTTTCTCCTGCCTGAAGTTCCGCTCCGGAATCCGTCAACTGGGCCCCCTCCTGGTCCTTGAGCAACTCCTCGTTTGTCTGGCTCCTCTCTGTCTTCGGCGAGCTCGCGTCCTCCTCCGAAGTCTCCCTCTTCCCCTGTCTTGTCTCTTTCCCCATTTCCGGCCGCCCGCTTGCACCCTCTTTGGACTCTCCAAAAAACAACGACGATTCTCTCCATCCGGCCGGAAACCAGCCTGGCCCCTCCTCGAGCTTTGGGCCCACCTTCTGCCCATTGTCCTGCTCGACGGGCGCCTCCAGCCTGCCAGTAGCAAGACCTCCCACTGGTTTGGAGCTGTTCGCCCCTCCGGCCGCCAGAATCACTTGTTCGGGCCGATAATTTGTCAAGAAGCTCCTCAGCTTCCGGGCGAGCTGGCCCAAAGTTTCCTCTTCTTGCTCCTTGCGAACCACCGAAATGGTGGGACTCACTTTGCGGCCATAAAACTGGGCCCGTGAAACTTGGTCTCCTCTCTCAACTCGCCTTTCTTCAGACACGTTTTCTCCCCTGAAATTGGCCTCCAATCGACCAGGTTCCAAACGTCTGCCCGACGACAACACTTGTTGCATGCCTCGCGTTGCTTTGTCATTGATTTGCGGCGAAGATGTGGCGCCAGTTGAGGAAGTTGCCACGCTTCCATTCTCACTAAGCCCATCGTACCAGCGGTAGTCTTTGGCGAGAGTGTCGCTGGTCTGCGGGGGCGCCGTTTCCGTTTTGGTGCCCTCCTCAAGCTCGATCGGCTGCTGCAAGTCCAACTTCAGACTCAGAGTTTCGTTCAGCGAGGCCTCCAGCTGCTTCTTGATCAGCCGCCACTCCTCGTCCGTCTGCACAATCTGCTCCAGCGAACTCCCAGTGGAAGTGTCTCGGCCGGAAGTGGTTTCGGTGGCCCCTTGAGGCAGATTGGCGAGCTCTGTCTCTGCTTGGGGGGACTGAGTGGGGCGGTTGTTGTGGTGACGAAGATGGTTGGCGGCCTCGATGATGATGTGTGTTTGAGGTGCATTTTGGTTGTTGTTTTCGACCGGAGAAGTGGCCTGCTGCTGCTGCTGCATCGGAAATGGCTCCCTGTGGGCCGCCACGAGCTCGAGCGCGAGCAGTTTGGCGACCAGCACTGAAATGACAAACTTCAGCAGCAGCAGCAGGCCAGTCGGATTAGCTGACCTAAGCTTTGTGTTCGGCTTGCCGGCTTTGGTCTCACTGGTTGTTGTGTGCATTTTTGATTTCGAGCTCTGCTGAATAATGTGTGCTCTCACATTGGATGGACTGAGTGGCTGGAGAGCCGTGTGAGCTGGCCTCTGGTTGGTCTTGGTGGAGCGGAACTGCTGGCTCCCCAGCGCTGGCAGTGTGCGCGCGCCGACCACTTCCTCTGGTGGGCGAGCCATTTGGCTGGCTGAGTGCTCCAATGGTGCCGCTCTGCTGGTCAGATGGCGGCCTGTTTAACTATTTGCTCAATTGGATCGGAAGACTGTATGCGGGGATTATCAATCATGTTAGTGGGTATGCTCGCCGAGATTGGATCAGACCAGTGGCCGTGAGCCGAGGGGAGATTGTGAGCCGATTGTGTGAGCTAGTGTGTGGCCAAGGTTTAGGCCAAACTTTGGCCAGACAAAAAGGGTTCGGGAAGGGCGAAATTTGGCCCAACTCTTCCGTCGTGCTCGCGAAAGAAACAGGCAAACATGGAGACACTTAGGAGAGGCCCGCAAAGTGGAGAAGGAATGATGGCACCTCGCGACCCATGTCTATAGTGTCCAAAAAGGCAGCAGTGAGGTGGGAGGGGCAAGAGTGGGGCGCCGGTTAAGCTTTATTGCCGAGAGCAAATCTAGTGGCCAGGTAGGAGGCGGCCTGGTAGGTTGGCCAGAAGAAACAATTGGCGCGGGAATTAATTGGGCGCGGAGGGCGAGCTGAAACTGAAACTGAGCCTGAAACTGAGGCTAAGGCTGAAACTGAGAGGCTGAGTGAGGCTGAGGCGCCACCTAAGGAGGAGCCAAGAGTGCGGCTGAGGCTGGGCCGTAGGGAGACGGCGGGGGAGGAGGAGAAGGCGAGCGGATGAGATGAGGAGCAGAAGCTGGAAGGCGAGAGCTGAGGGAGCAGCCACAATGGAGGGAAACAAGCTGCACTAAGTGCCCTTGGGATGGGCACCAAAGCCACTTGGCTCATTTGCTTCCAGCCACTCCTGGTGTCTAGCTAGCGAGCTTGCGAAGATGCGCCGGCCGGCGAGGCGCACTTTCTTTTTTGGCCCCCTCTTGGCGGGCTTCCAGTGAATGCATGCGATTATATTCCGAGCAGACACATTTGCGGCCGCCCATTCAAAGTGCAAGAGTGAACAAGCAAACGAGCGTTGCCCACCTTGCCAATGCACATGCAGCGGCGAGCCAGCCAGCCAGCCAGCAAGACAGCCCCAAGCTCGCTCGCCACCAACAAGGAGGGCAAACAATCCGCCCACCTTTGGCGGCCGGCCTGATGCAGGCGGACCTAAGGGCCGGGCGGCGTTGGCGAGACTGCTTTATTGGATGGCGAGCGGGCAGACAAAGTGGCAAAATTAGGCAACCATATGCTTGGCGAGCTGGCGCAACGGCGCCCCACCAACTGGCCAGCCTGTCCCCTTCAGCCTCTCTCTCTCTCTCCCTCTCTCGCTCGGTCCCCAAAGGCGGACACTCCGAGACAGACGGACAGACAGACGCACGCAGGCACACAGAGACGCATTCACGCACACAAGGCGGTCTCAATGGCGCCATTGGGAGCTCCATGCGGCTGCATAAACAACTTGGCCGAGTGGCCAAATGGGCTGGCCGGCAGTTTCAAGTGAAACCCTTGGGCCACCAAGCTGGCCGACAAGCTAGCCAGCGAGCTAGCCGTTGGACTGTTCGCCGGAACTGGCCGGCTGCAGTGGTTAAAGGCGGCGGCACACGAGCTGCCAGCGGGGACAGTCTCCGATGAAGAGGGGGGCCAATTTTGGCCCAGCCAGCCAGCTTGGCGCGGGGTCAGTGAGCCGCCGCTAGCTCAGAGTGTGTAGCTCGGGCGGTGAGCCAGCCTGGCCACACGCCCAGCTCGTTGGCTAGTTGGCCAGCTCGGCGGCGGCCAAATCTGCTCGCCGAGGGCGCCCCTTAGGGCCACATGGCGGCGGCTGCACTGGGCGCCTAATGATCTTGTCCAAACAACTTGCGTGCCATGAATCGGCTCAATTGTCCCGCCGGTCTGCCTCTCAGTGTTTTGGTGGCGCGCCAGGCCGGCCTTCAAGTTATTCTGCAATTTTCAGCCACTCGAGAACGCGAGAAGGCCCAGTCGCCACAGGGCCCCCCCCCCAATTGGGCGCCCGCCGGATGCGAGCAACTCGCCACCCCGACGGCTCACAGCTGCTCGCCGAACGCGCCCTCGCCGAGTGGGAGTCGCCGTCTGGCTGGATTGGCGCCCCTCGCGACCAGCTGGGCCCTGCTGGAGGCGGCCTGAAGAGTTCGGGGCGGCAACTAAGCGGCCGGCTTGCAGCACGTCGCCCACTTGCTCGCTCGCTCTCGTCTGGCAGGCCCACAGGGCTCCACGCATCATTATCGGAGCTGTCAATTGGTCGGCGGGCACTCGAATGGTTTGGACCGAGGCCAACGCTGAGCCAGTGAGCTGGCGGTTGTCTGGACAGCCAATCGATTGTGTTGGATGGCGAAAAAAGGCCGACAGCTTCCCGAAGGGGCCAGCTGGTCGGCCCGCTCGCTGGGGTTAGCTCTTGCTGATGCCTTGCCGCCTCTGTTCTCAGATATGGGATGCGATCTGATGTGATGCGACGCGACGCGACGCGCTCGCCTCCCATTCGATTCCGTTCTATTTCCTCCAATTCCATCCGATTCCATTCGACTCGATTGGATCCCATTCGATTGGACGCGATGGCTAAGCTCAGTGCACTTGCCGTGTGGGCCCAGCACAACAGTGCACGTGCTTGTCTCGCGTGGCACTGCTGCACCAAGTACATGGTGCACCAAGTGCATACTACTGCACCAAGTACACACTGCCTGCAAGTACATGCAACTCCAACAGAGCGCAGCAAACGTTTCCAATCAGAGGCCCCAATGCGACAGGCCGAGGGGGGCGCGCTGGATCAATTAGGCGGACGTGCTGCCTGCTGATTGGCGTTTATTATGTTGCAAGAGCGGCCCAAATATCCAAAACCATTCATCATACATCTGTGCAGTGTGGCCCTCTGCTTGGGCATGAATGAATGCCAATGCAGGCCCACAGTTTAGGTGTGAGAACTGGCGCCACACAACTGCCCGTTGCCCTAGTTGCAAATGTTAATGAAGCACATGTTGGTCTAGTTGGCGCTTGGCGAGGTCACTGGCAGGACAGAGAAGCAGGTTGCCGTCGCTCGTTGTTGCTGTTGTTGTTTTTGTTGTTTTTGCTTTTGCTGCTAGGCCCGCAACAACTGATAGAGCAATCGATGGATAATCTTAATGAAAGTTCGGTCGTTCAGGGTTATTTTTCTTATTTTCCTTATTTCTCTTCCGCTTCCCATTTCTACCACTTGTCTCTCGCCATCTCTCTCCAACTGGCTCCCAGTTGCCTTCCTCGTTTTCGTTCCATTTTGTTTCCCCTAATTCAGTCTCGTTTCCCTTTATTTCATCTCATCTCATTGGCTTTCATGGAGTTCCGGCCGGCCAGTCTGCGAGCAACGCAACGCAACGGCGCCCAGTCTCTGGCCAGACCCAAGCGAGTGGCTCCAAATTGATGATCCCCACTAATGACCAATGGACATTGTTGTGCTCGAGTGCTAGTTGGCAAATCAAAGCAAACGACGATTTGCACGCTTGTCTCGCGGCTCCACTCGCATCTCGGCGCGTGGAGCCAACTTTCTGATCAATCATTGATCAAGAATTGGCCGCCAATTCTCTCTTACTCTCTCTCTCTGTCTGGCCGGAGGAATGTTTATCGTGGGCGAGCATGTGATGAGTTTGCTCTGGGCACTCAATGGCCGCCCATTGCAGTCGCAGCTTAGCTGGCGGGCCGTGAGGGGCCCATTTGAGCGATTGCACTCGCGGGCCTGCAAGTGTGTGTTTGTGTATGTGTGTTTGGTGTGTGTGTTACGCCCCTTTGGTGCTCTTTGGGCACCGAAAGAGCACCAAAGGCAGCAATGAAAATTGGCTCTATCCAATGAAACAACAACAAAAGCGGGTCGAGATTGTCCGCCTCCAATGCATCCTGGCCGGCTCCTTGTCCACGCAACTGGACACGCGGCCCCAAAGCAGCCCTTGCGCGTGCTAATAAATCACTTAGAGCCCACCAGACACAGTCCAGGCCTAGCTCGCCACTTGCCAGTCGAGTCTCGTGCGGCACAAATTGCGCCCTTCCCTCTCGGCCAGCCGCTGCTTCTTATGGCTTGTGGCTGGACGCTTGGCAGCCGCCAAGCAGCCAGTGTCTCTCCCGCCTGGTCTTGCCAAAGTCAGCTCACTGGCTTGGTAGAAACAGACAGAGACAAAGAGTGTGGAGGTTGGGCCCTGCTTGTGTGTTGGCTGAAGCGTGGCCAAGCGAAGTGGAGCAAATTGAACTGCAGAGAGTTGAACTGCACTGCTCGAGATGACAAACTCAATCTAATCTCAAGACTCTTCTTTCCAATTGGGGTGCCAGCCAGCAACTACTGTTGTTTTGTTTGTTTTTCCCAGCCAACAGAGATTATTTGCCTGCGGCCATCTTGGCAGCCAGCCAGCCAGCCAGCCAGCAGCTTGTGTGTCTCTCGGCGCGCACTCTCCTCGTGTCATCCTTGGCGTCGCGCTTCCTGCGCGCTGGATTTGATAAAATTATCAAAGCTCCGGCCTTGTGGAAACGGGCCACTGGCACGCAAACAACTAACTCAATAGAGCGCAAGCAGGAGACGGCTCCTCATCAAAAGGTTGCCTGCAGCTTGGCCAAATTTGCTTAAATTCACCGCGCCAAAGCCTGAGATTTGCCCCACAGGCAGCCTCAAATCAACCGTATTGGCCGCAAATTTCACCAACACAAACACATAACCAAATGAGCCGCGCGCCTCTTCCTCCTCCTCTTGGGTGGCCCTGCATGAGCCGGAAGTGGCGCCTAATGATTGCGGCCCGGGCTCCTTGCTTGTTGGCACGTGGGTAGTCCTTTTTGGGGCGCTGGCAATCGATTGAGTTGGCCCCCAACTCGCTGGCTAAGCATTAGATGCTCGCCGCCGGAAGGCCCGTGGGCCAAATCGATGCTTGGCCGCTGCACCGCGGGGATTGGGCTCGCCGAGAGCGGCCAGCCCAAGGGGCAAATTCAGCGCCCAACCAAGTGGCTGATGGGCTTGCCAGAAGCGAATTAGCTCGGCCGGAGCTTGCCAGCCGAGGAATAATCATTCGCTCGCCCTTGGGCCAAGCTCCGGCAGTTGCTCGAATTCGTTTGTCCAATCGAAAGGGCCGCCTAACGAACGAGACAGACGCCCCCAATTGATGCCCGGCCGGCCGCACCCAAGGGCTGCCCATTTGCCGGCCGCTCAGCCCTTTGCGTCCAGCCCTCAACGCCTAGCCCTTAGCGTCCAGCTCGAGCAAGGCCGCCAGCAAGCCCGTGGCAATGGCTGATATTTGATGGCCTGCGGAGGGCACAGAGCGGCCATTGTGCGCGCGATCATTATAAAAAAAACGAGCCAAGTGTGGCCAGCTTTCGCCGCCTCGCCTTCTCGCCGCCCGGCCGCCTGGCCAGCTGGCCGCCGATCTTGGCCCAGCGTGGCCAAGTGAATGATGCGCCAATGATGGACGAGGGCCCGCTTGCCAATTTGTATCGGCCCAGGCGGGCCGTAGCCAGTCTGTGGCCCGGGCCCGGCCATAAAGGCGGCCAGTTGTGGGCCCGTTTGACTTGCGCTTGCAGCTCTGTGCCCCTCAACGCCACGCCTGCCACTCTCTGGCCGCCAAAAGTCGCCCTCCTAATTGGTCGACGAGCTGCCCAGAGGAGCCCCAAAGGCCGCCCCTTAGGCTCCCCCCAACTCGCGAGGGGCGCCCAATCTGGAGATGGCCTCTGACAGGCGCATTAATTAGAGGCCCGGCCGGGAAAATTCCTCAAAAACAGCTCATTCCAGCCTTTGCTGAAGGCACCAGACACCAAGCGAGCTCGTCCCGCCCATCCACTGGCTCCATTTTCTCCTCTGTCAGTCCTCCAGACTGCTACAGAGAGACCCTTTGCGTCTCTTTTTATCCTTTGGGGGAAAAAATTTTATCTCAAACAGGTGCCCCCAAAAGGAAGATTGATGATTCGGCTCAGTGTTTTTTTAGATTCGCGTCAGCAAAAAGAGCCCTACCCATTGGGCGCCTCTGGCGGCCGCCCGTACTTAGACTCGCCTGCGCTCACTTGCTTACCGTCTCTAATTCGCCCGCTCGCTCGCTTGCCAACTTGGTCTCACCAACTTGGTCTCGGCAACTCGGTCTCGCCACACGACGGAAGCAAAGGGTGCACACATTTGGGCCCCGAGCAACTGGGCGTCTGCACACTGAAGGCGGATCAGTGTGACCTGGCGCGTCGGCACTTAACAGAGGAAGGCAAACATAATTTAGAGCTCCACTGAGCGAGCTAGTCCCTCTGGCTAATCTCAATTCTTGAGCCGCCATTCTTCGCCTTCACGACGCAAAGGCGAAGGACTGTGTGAAAGGTGCCCCTTTCAGTGCACTGGAAGAACTTCCGGCTGGCGGGAAAATATCTCAATGAGCGGCGAATTGTTGTGGGCCCAAAGGAGTGCGAGTTTTGTGGCCGACCCTTAGGCGCCTGGCAGGGCTCGTGGCGTTCAGAATGTGAGACGGAAGGTCTGGAACTGGCGAGAGACTGTTTATCAGATGGAATGGAATAATGACAAATCCTATCGGGTTCGAATTTACCGCGAAACTATGGCCAAGCTTCTCCACTGCGCAGTATTAGCACACACGAAGCTGCACCTGTGCCCTCGCAGAGCCCACCCAGCAAGCCTCTGGGGAATCTTCTTGAAAACGCTTTGGAACTGGCGTTTTTGAAACTCTGCAAAGCTGGAGAGAGAGAGAGAGAGAGAGAGAGACAGAGTCAGAGAGAGAGAGAGAGAGACAGAGAGAGTCTTTTCTCTTCTCTTCTCCCTCACACTTTCATCGAGAGTGTGTGGGCCGAAATTTGATTCCGAGCAGGCGCTTAGGGTGCCCCTCGTTGTTTGTTGCGGCTGTGGCCACGCGGGGGGCCCTCTTGGCGCCCACGCTTGTTATGTGCTGCACGCACACACTCCCGAAGCTGATCTCTGGCCCAAAAGGAGCCTTCTCTGTCTCACCAAAAAGGTTATCTTCCTGTCTGCTCGTCCTCCTCGCCGGCTCTTTGTCTTTGTGCCACTCCGTCTGGCAAGCGAGCAAGCCAGCCAGCAAGCTAGCCAAGCGGCCAATCAGCCTGGACGTCCAGCGAGCCCACTGAGTCGGCCCAGAGCCGAATTGATTAGTTTTCACACGGCCAATCGAGAGGCGCCGGCGAGGCAATTTGTTCTCGTTCGGTGCTTGCTTTGAGCGCGCCCAAAGGTCGCAAAGCAAGCAGGCCACTTGCTGCAACCCTTTGCTGCTCTGCCTCCAAGCTCCACCTGGACGCTCGTTCAGGATTGGCATTTTATTTGACTCGCTCTCCTCTCAATGCGCCCGCTCTCCTTTCCCTACTCTTCTGGCCCCTCCGCACGCCCAATTGACCCCCAACTTGCACTGCCAAGCGAGCGCGGCCGCCATGGATCAGGCGCCGGGCAGAGAGATTTGCAAACGGCTGGAAGGATGCGCCTCGCTGCTAGCCTAATTTTAAGCCCTCAGTGTGGCCAGCCAGGCAGACGCTTTTGGCGCTTTCGGCCCAACTTGCCGCGGGGACCAAGTTGCTTAACGCGCCGAGCTTGCCAGGAGGAGAGAAAAGCTCGCCGGTTTAGTCTTGCGTTGGTGGCAGTGGCGAAAGGATGCAACACATTAAGCAGCGTCCATCTGCGTTTGGGATGCGAAGAGGCGCCAAAGCAAAGCAAAAAAGGGCCCCCAAAGAGAGAGAGAGAGAGAGAGACGCTGAGCTGGAGCTTTGCAAATTCAATTCCCGCTCACTGCCAATAACTGGCGCACTTCCAATCAGGCTTAGCGGCACAGTCTCCTCTGGCTTGCTGTCTAGAGCTTCTCTCTAGCTGCTCTCTAGCCGCTCACGATCGTTATCCGGAGGCTGCAAAAGAAGGGAAAAAATATAAATGCATAGAAAATCCAGCCAACTTTGCGCCCATTCGCACACACACACACACACACACGCACAAAGCAACTGCAGGAAACGAGCACCCAGTGTCAACCCACAAGCTAGACTGCAGTTTCATGCTCATGCTGCCACTTCCGGCACCAACAAATTGCCTCCAGCCAATCAGTTTGCGCAATCGGGCCCGGTTTGCTTCCAGCGAGCTTCTGATTGTTCTCGGTGGCTGCAAAAGTGTCTCTAGTGTGTGCGTGTGCTCTACACACAAGCTCTACCACGAGCTTGCTGACGACTCGGCCAGATAATCCCCTGCCCACAGACAGACACTCTCTCTTGTCGATCGGCTCCAACTCAAACTCCAACTCGCTCTCTTTCTCTGTGTTCCGGCACGTTGGGGCGCCCTTTTGCGCTTAGTATTCATGTCACTCGTTTCTCCATTTGGCCAGTTTGTTTCACGCCCGGCCGGAAGTTCGAGTCTGAGCAATGGGGCCCAAAGCGCAAAGCAAATGGCTCCAAAGAGGAGCCAGAAAGACGAGGACTCGCCAGAGAGCAGCGAGTTGTCTGAGGGGGAAGAATTTACCAATTAACTTTATATCAACTGAGCTGGTGGAGTCTGTGTTTTTTTATTTTTTTCCTCCTCTTGTTTGTTTGCTTTGGCTCCAAACTTTAGCTCCAAACTTTAGCTCTAAACCCTAGATCCAAACTCCAGTGCCAAACTTCTGCTTTGGCTGCCAGTTGGTTGTTATTCTGGCGCACAACTGACAATTGCCCCAAAGAGGAAAAAGATAAAGAGTCCATATCAATCAATTTAGGCCACCAGCAAAGCCGGCCGACAAGCAACATTATCGAAAATAAATTTCTATCTCTAGCTCTTAGGCCTGGTCGCTGATGGTTCTATTTTGGCCTCCAATTTGGCCTTTCAGTGCGCCATTGGAGCAAAACTTGGAGGCAAACATTGCAGCCCATTTGGAAGCGACCAAAAGGGAGCCAAAGTGCTCGTAAGGAAGCCATTGATGTTCGCTTGGCAAACAGAGACACATTGGGCCAATCTGGAAAAGCCGTTTGGCTGAAAATTCACTTAGAGACTGTGGCTAGAGTGCGGCCGATAGAGTACCGAGGGACAAATTAGAGCTTCTCTCTGGCGAAAAGGAAAACCCTTCTAAAAAGGAAAACTATCCAAATTGTGTGTGGCGCCAAATTGGGTTGGAATTAACTTGTTGAGCCGGAAGTTGGACACAATTGATGAAGAATTCCAGTGGAGAATTCGAGCCTTGATGAGGGAGTCTCTGGCGTGCGTGAATGCAAATGAAACTGATTGCAGTTCTCGAGAACTCCACTCGCTGGGCGTGTCAGTCTTCCCCAACGGAAAAACATTCAGACGAACGCCAGAGGAAGGCAGTCGAGCGGAAAGAACCGGCGCTCAATCGGCACTCGAAAGTGGCGGCTTTGCTTTGTTCGTCTATCGTTCGATGCCTTAGGTCTACTTCGGATCTTGCCGACAACTAGCTTGGCGGTGAGTGAGCTCAGCAAATCGGTTCGCTCTCGATCGGGCAAAGATCCCCCAGATAAGCACCTGCTTGTTGTCTCGACGGCCGGAAAGACAGCGTCCCCCAAGGTCGCAGCCAGAGCCAGTGTCTGGCGAGGCGGCGGAACAATGGCCGCTCGGCGCGACTGTCTGGGTGTCCTTGGGGAGAGTTTGAGGCCGTCTTTGGTGGTCTGCCGCTGTTGGACTGTCTGGAGCTGCTCGACGACAGACTGCTCGTGGCCGCCCGATCAACTGGGACCTGCTGGTTGGGCGCCCCTCGTTGTGGATGCAGATGTAGCCGCTTGGGGTGAGCCTCGGGCGAGACTCGGCCGGCCGAAGAGTTGCATCAGACGGCGAGGCAGTGGAGCGGCAATTGGGCGAGACCGCAAGATGATGATTTGGGGCCGAGCAAGAGAGACGAGTGGATGGTGTTGCGGCGCAAAGACACACGAAGAGCATGTGCTCTATATGTTAGCTCTAGTGAGTGGCACGCGCCCCAGACAAGCACATGAAGGACAAGATGTGGGCCCAAAAAGAGGCAACTGCAACCCACCAGCGGCAGCAGACGAGCGGGAATATCTTTGACTGACTTTTAATTTTGCCAATTTTGCCTCCCCCATTTCGTCGCCCCCCTTTGCTCGCTGGGCCCAAACACGCCCACCGAACACTTCCGGCCTTGCTCGTTCGCCCAGATCGCTCGAGGGCACTGAGTGAGTGAGTCTGGTGCTTCTCTTGGCCTTTCTGTTGCGGATCGGCCACTGGGGCACTCCAATAACATGGCGGCAAATCATTCGGCCGCTCATTCCGGGCACGAACTCGGCCTCTACGCTGCTCGACTGCTTGGCTTCTTTGCTGCTTGGCTCCTCTGCTGCCGAACCGCAGCTGCACCGACGATGATGATGAGGGTGATTATGATATGCCATCGAGGAGCCTCATTGGAACCCTTTGGGGCTTGCTGCACCAAAGGGTCAACTCCAACTGGGCTCCATTTGGGCCACTGATTGAGCGAGTGCTGCCCACTGGCTACTCTCAGGGGCTGCATTGAGCCAGAGAGAAAGAGACTGACGTTGAGCTGCCGCTTGCAGTGGACTTTCCGGCCGGCCTCGAGTGCAGCCGGCGCGCGACACTGCCAATCATCGGCCACATCTTTTGCCCAAGACCAAACTGGCAAGACATTAGGAGCATTATAAAGTATAATGAGCCCCTTGCGGCCGCCTGTCCACTGCTGCTTGTGATGAGATTAGATTCCAGTTGGAGTCTAGGTCTAGCTCGAAGTCCAAGTCCAAGAAGTCGACTCAGTTGAGTTGGCTGAGCGGGCAGAGTGAGTGAGCTGGCAGTGCACTGACTGGACTTGGAGTCAGTCCTAGTCTGCGACATGATGGCCGCCGCGATGATGAGCAGATGCTCGCGCGCCGCCGCTCAAGAAGATTGAATTGACTCTGCCCACAAGTGTTTGCGGCCTCGCTGGGGGCGCCCTAAGGTCTGGCCAGCCGCTCGAGCAGCCACAGGAGCACGCAAATGGCCGTTTGAGGGCCACGTTCGCCGGCACGTGTTCCTCTCGTTAAGCAACGTCCAGGTGAGGCGTCTGGGCGGGCGGCCACTTGCGGCCAGCAGTTCAGCTCGAGCGGTCCAGCTCGCCTGCTTGCTCATTTGCATCCGGCTTGGCTGGCATAGGACGCGCCGGGCACAGTGGAGACTGTGGTGTGCGGCCACAGACTGTGTGCGGCGCTCGGCACACAGTCCCCACTGCTGACAATTGAAACCGGACGCACAATGGAGCCTCGACCAGTGTTATCTGCGCGCCTCAGCTAAGGGCCGGCCCCGAGCGGCCGATTGTTTGCACTCTTCGTGTGTGCGGGCCGGCCAGAAGCCAGCAGGCAGCAGGCAGCAGCCAGAAGCTAGAAGCTAGAAGCTAGAAGCTAGAAGCTAGAAGCTAGAAGCTAGAAGCTAGAAGCTAGAGACTGGCAGACAAACGCCGTCCAGTGTCTGGGCTGAGCGGAGCTCTCCAATTGGAGCCGAGCGGCGCCAGTTCAATTGTTATCTCGGCCCAACTGAGCCGCCCATTCAGAAGCAGGCGGCGCCAAATGGGCCCATTCTGCGCCCAAGCTAGTCTCTGTCTCGGCGGCGTTGCTCTTTGGATAACTTTGGCTTGTCGTTATCCAAAGAGTCACGGGGCCCAAGTGTATTTAATTTCAATAAAAGAGAAAGCGAGAGAGAGAAAGCCGGGCACAAATCTCCTTCGGGAAACCAACTGGCTTGGTGGGAGCCGCGCCCACTTCCGGCCGGGCTGTGGGCCAACTTTTTGCCCACACACTGCGACCCAGTTTTTGGGCGCCAGCCGCTTTTCGTTTGGCGTCGTGCGAGAGAGGCTGGCCCGCGAGACTAGGACCTAGTCACTGGGTTGGGGGCGCCGTTTGGGGCTTGCCGTTTGGGGCTTGGCGTCTGAGTTTGGCTCGTGCCGTCTGAAAATGCTCATAAGCGAGCGAGTGGGAGGCGCATAAAATCGATCGACTCGTATCGAGTTGCGAAGGGCGCGAGTCGAATTGAAATTGGCAGAAAATACATAACGAAATGGAGTTCAGCTTGTGGAATGCTTGCTTGCTGATGCTCTGCTCTGGCTGCTCCATTTCTGGCCCTTTTTGTTCGAGCCTAAAGTTGGAGGCAAAAGTTGGAGGCAAAAGTTTGGGAGAAAAAAACGTGCGTTGGGAAGTTTCTGACAATTTTTTCAGTTTTCATCTGTCAAACTATGCACGAGCGCCGGCCCATGATCATCATCGTGCTGGGCGGGCGGCATAAGTAGTCTGGCGGCGGCTGGCAAGCTCGAGCCAGCAAGCGAGCGAGCGGAGGGCCAGCATCAGCAATTCAGAGCGCCGGGAGGGGCCACAAAAATGATGAATTGATAAGCTGGCCGAGTTCCATTTGGTTGGCGGCGGCCAGCCAGCCGTCTGGGTGGCCAGCAAGCTAGCTAGCTTGCCAGCGAACCAGCCGGCGAGCTAGAGCGCCACTTTAATAGGTGGCCGCTCGTGCAGCTTGGTGTGTCTGCTCCAATTGGGCGGCGGGAAACAATTGGCCGAGCGGCCGAAGTGGCAAACTGGCGCCCCTTTGCTCTGGCACATAAATCACTAGTTAGATGGCCAGCAAGTGGCCTTTTCATTCCGTCCAGTTTAGTCAACTTGAGTCCACTTTTATTCCGCTCCCATTGGGCCGAGCTGGGCAAGCGAGCGAGCGAGCTGGCTAGACGAGCGAGCTTGGCGGCAAGCCTACGAGTGGGCGGCTCGAATGCAGCCCACTCGAGGGCCCAATTGTCTGGCCTCTTCGGCCTCTCGCCAGCGGTCAGGTGCCAGACGGGCGGCCAGACGGACGGCCAGTGGCAATCTGCGGCCCCTCGTGGGTGGTCGCGAAGCAAAAAGACAACTCTTGTTATCTGGCCGCCGCATGTCACTGGCTGAGGGCGAATTTTTACTCCCTAATGATCGCCGAACGGCCGCCTGGAGGCTCGTCCTGAGAGCCAACTGGCAAGCTAGCTTGCTGGCTATCTGGCTGGCTGGCTCCCCTCAGCGAGCTCCCTAATGACCAACAGACTGTGGCTGGCCAACCACTTGGACGAAGGGCCAGCCGGAAGGCCAAGAATCGGGTGAGGTGGCCACCCAACTCGCTCGGATAGCTGGCGAGCTTTCCACCGAGCTTGCCAGCTGCCAGAGACCAGCTCGGCCCGCATCTTCCGGCCGCTCGAGAGGCCCTCGATCGTCGGCAAGCTTTGAGGGGCCGCCGACAATTCCCAGTCGGCGGCACGATTTCTGGCCCGCGCGGGCCAAATGGGGCCCATTAGTTGGGCTCCGTCGGTGGCGGATGGCGCCCACTCGCACACGGCGCCCACTCGCTCGCGGCCGGCTGTCGTCGAGAGGCGCCCCTCGCGGCCACTCTCAGCCGCATCCGCCGGGGTCAGCCGGCGACGAGCGGCGCCCAGTGGGCAGCCTCGGCGCTTCCGGCGCGCGCTCGCCAATGCCCGGGGCGCCGCGCAGGTGGGCGGGCCGCCCTGGGGCCTGGGCCACGTATCATGCGGGCCGAGACACTGGCTCAAGTGAGGGTGGCAGTCTCGCGTCCAGCTGTGGCGCTTCCAGTCCTGCAAGTGGCCATTGTGTGTCGTGGACTAGGACTTGGCGCTCTGGTCGCGCGGCTGGCTCGTGCGCTGCTCGCGGCGCCGCTCGCCCAATCATTGGCCCAGATCGATCCCCCAGACGAATTGGCCTCTCGTTATCTGTCTCTCTCCCTCTCACGCCCGCCCACCACCAAGCGCGAAGAGTCCGAACTTCAGACAGTCCAGCGCCACCAGCGAGACTGCCATGGGGCAGTGGGGCCGCACTTCCGGTGGCGAGCATGCTCCACGCCTAAGCTCGCGCGCTTGCTCAAGCTCGCCCCAGCTCGGCCAGTGCGCCAGACTGCCGCTCCAGAGAGAGGGGCACCAATTAAACTGGTCAGCTGGGATGGTGGCGTCTCTCTTCGGGCGGCTCTTCCGCCCGGCGGAGGCGCCACCCGCGCCGGTGTCTGAGACGCCGATGGATTGGGGCGCCCCCCACGAGAGGCCCGAGGAGCGCGACACGAGCGGATGCGATGCGAGGGGGCCCAAATTGACGGCCGCCCGTCAAGATGGGCGCCAATGTTTGTCCGCGGCGACGATCCATCCGCCACGATCCATCCTCCACGGCCGCAGACCAGTGACACTCGGGCGACAGTCGGCGGGCGCCAGAGACAAGCGGCCGTCTGTTTGTTCGCAGACTCGCCCAGTCAAGTGTGCGCCCAGCGCGAGTGCAGCCCCAAACGTGTACAGCATGCAGTGTGTGCACCGTAGACTGTGTGCAATGTACGTCCCAATGGGCGTTCCTCGCGGAGGCCACTCGAAAGAGCAGCGCCACCGGCCAGCTTCCCAGCCGGATGGGGAAGCAGCAAGAGGGCGGCCACGCCTCGCCGGCCACCCACCGCAAAGGTGTGGCTGAGGGCGGGCGCGCGACGGGGCGCCGAGCGAGTTGTAATTGTCATCGGGCGGCCATTTGTCATCCGGGCTGGGCCATGTGTTGCGGCCGAGATGGACGTCTGGCCGCACGAGGAGGAGGCGCAAAAAAGGAGCTCCCGGCGCGAAATGGGCAGCTCGGAAGTGGAGCTGCAAGTGGAAGTGGGCCCACTTGGCGCCCGGCCAGCTGGGCCGCCGCACCGCAAATTGTCGCCTCAATTGGGGGCCCTAGTCTGCGGGCGGAAGGAGAAGAGAAACGAGCTGGCCGGAACACGCTGGGCCCTCAATTAAGCTGGCACGCTATGTCAGTGTCCGGCTGTCTGTGTGTGTCTGGGCGGCCTGAAGGCGATTTGGATTTTTCACTCTGGCTCAGCAGTCGCGCGGGCGTGAAAACTGGCCGCCCGAGACTGTCTTGGGCGCGCCTTCCGCTCGGGCGAGCTCGCGCCAAGTGGAGGCCAAGTGGGCGCTCCAGCAGGCCCACAAAGCGGCTCTGCTGGAACTCGGCATTAAAATCGGCATTATCCTCTGCGACACTAAGTGCTGGCCGTTTGGGCGCACACTCTCGCGCACAAACAGGCCTCTTCTTTGCAAGAGGCGGCGGAACTGGAACTCGAGATTGAGTTCAGCACAGAGGAAGGAGCTCGCTGCAGACTGCAAACTGTCTTCCGCCTCAAGCCCTAAGGAGTGGGCCAGTCGAAGAATGGGAATGCGAGAATCGGATTATCTGGGCCGCGTAATGGGCCACCTTCGGAGCTGAGCGCAGTCGCCAGGGAGCAGCGTCAAGTCTTGCCTCTTTGGCGAGACAAGATAATAAGCGAACAACTGGCTCTCGGGAGGGAGAGGCAGCTCAGCTCAGCTTAGCTTGGCGGCGAGCGAGGCAGAAGTAAGTGGGGCCCCGATTGACTCGGCTGAGTGTGCGCTTAGGGCCGGCGCTTTGGGGCTGCTTTGGGGCTGCTTTGTGGGCCACAAAGCAGCTCTTGTCATCGTCGGTGCAAATTTCGACAATCTCCCTTAGCGCGCGCTCGCTCGCTCGCCGACAACAATGGTCGCCCCTCGAAAACGACAATCTAGTTACATGGAAGCGCAAACAAACGAGCTCCACAATGATCGAGAGCCGGCCCCCGAGAGACGCAGTTTCTTGTTTGGGCGAGCTGGCCGGCCGAGAGGAAGAAAAGAGCTGAGGGAAACTTTTTTGACAAAATGCAACTCCCGCGCGAGACTGTCTGCAAAAAGGGGGCGCCTCCTCGGCCTTTGCTCCACTCGCAGCAGAGCTTTCCAGTTTCCAGCTAACCGAAGCTGAGCCACCGGTGATTGTCGCCGGCGCGCAGCCAAGTGCAAGTGCAAGCACAAGTGCAAAAGCAAGAGCAAGTGGCTCGTACTCTCCCCTCGCGAACCAATTGGGCGCGCCACTCCCCCAGGCAGTTGGACTGGTTGTTTGGCGAGCAGTTGGGCGACAAAGTGGCGGCAAATGTGAGGCCCATTCTAATTTGCTTTGTCGCGAGCTGCTTCCTGTTTGCATTGGGGGGGCGAAAAAGTTGGTTATGCCACTGTTTCCCGCCGCTCGTCTCTGCAATGGCCAACGACAAGGCTTACCACTGTTGTTGTTGTTGTTGTTGTTGTTGTCGCGCTTCAATGGTTGGACTCTGCTTGGAGCGAGTTGGGACTGTCTGAGCTGAAGTGCGGCCAGTTGGACGGAGAGCGCGCGTTCCACCAGCGAGCGAGCCACTGTCTGCGGCGCCCCCGGAAGTCGCTCGGCCAGCCACCAGCCGCCAGGCCGAGTCCTGGGCGGCCGCTAGTCTCTGGCGGTTTGCCGATTTCTATGCGCGCTCGCTTGGCACCAGACCAGCCGCGCATAGAAATCGAATTAGAACTGCTTCACGGAACCAAAGCAGCCCCAGCCGGTCAGTCTCGGCCGCAGCTTCGAGGGCGACCTCAGCTCAAAGCTCGCCAAGCTCGCCAGCGAGCTCGCCGCCGACCACTAGCCATAGAGAAGCCAAGCGAAGGCTGATCTCGAGTCGCCGCCAGCTCGGCGCCTCCTCCGCTGGACGCTAATCTCGTTAGCATTCTCCTCCAAGCCGCCTCCAAGCCGCCGTCTGGCTGACCTCAGGCCGGCCGCCCATCGAGTGGACGACTGTCTGCGCGAGTGCGTCCTCGTGGGCGCCGGATCGTCGACACTCGAGCTTGCCGGCTTGGCGGGCAGCCTAGACCTGTGAGGTGTTTGAATGGGAAGGCGAGCCGAGCGGAAGGTGTGGGCCGAGAGCTTGGCGTCACTCGTGCGTTTGCGTGTGCTCAGAGTGCGCGGGCGACAAGCTGCGCCGAACAGCACACAACGAGCCGCCCAATCAATCATCAGAGCCACTCCTCGGCGGTCAGTCTTGACCCTTCGGTCTTGCCAGCGAGTGGGAAGCGACAAATGGGCGCCAATTAGTGGGCGGCCAGCGAGCGAACTGGAGAGCGCGGCTCCTTGTGGCTGGGGCCGGACGCTCAGTGGGCGCCTGCAGCTTGGCCGCCGGTGACTGTCTGCGGAATGGGCCGCGTGATTTCGGCCTTAGCTTAGACGGTGGAGCTTTGGGGCAAAACAAACAGCCTGACGCTTGCATTATGCATTCGGCTTGTTGACGATCCGCCTGGCAAACTGCCGCCAACTGGCCCACCAATTAACCCATTGTGTCTTGGCCAGCTAGGCGCCCATTTGCGTCACACTGGCGCCCCGAAACGGCGACCGGCTAGAGCTCAGCGCCCGGAGCGAAGGCGAGCACAACATTGAATCAACAAACAACAAAAGCCGCCTCCCTCGAGCTTGGAGAAAGTCTGGGCTCTCTCCTGCTGACACTAAGGTCTAGCTCGAGTCACCCGCGAGCGCCAGACCTAAGCGCCCTCGGGCGGCCCAGCTCGCCGGCCGTCGAGCACCACTGGCGGCCAGTTTAGATTAGGATGGGCGAGCTCATCTCGCGAGCTTACGAGTGGCCATCTGAGGCCAGAGGTCAGACGCAGCCAAGCCAGACGGAGTCTCGCAGACAATTGGCCGCCCAGACGATTGCATACAGAGGCGCCTCCTGCATCTTGGTCCACTTCCGCTTGTTTCAGTTCGCTGGTCAGGCTGATTTGAAATTTGAGGAGGATTGCCTTTGGAGGTGGGCGTTTGTTTGGAGGCAGAGAGAGAGAGTCTTTCCTTTGGATAGACAGTCTTTTCTTTGGATAGAGAGTCTTTTCTTTGGAAGGGGTTTCCAAAGAGAAGAAATTTGGAGCCAAGTTGAGGCCAAATTGAGGCTAAGGACTGGCCCCAATTGGAAGGCAAATGGCAGCTGTCAGGTGGGCGGGAGTTGCAAATTTTCAGATGTGAACTGGGCCAGATCGGCGGGAGATACTGAGAAGCCAAAGGAGCGCGGCCGCAGGATTGCTTGCCCGGAGGAGAGTCTGCGGAAGGTCCACTTGTGGAAGGTCCACTGGGGACAAATGGGCGCCGGCGGGAGTTGCTGGAGGCAGATTGTGTGACAACGTGCCGAGCAAATGGGCGCAAAAGGCGAACAAATGTGAGCAAATGTGAGCTCAGGTACGGCGCTGAGAAGAGCGAGCGCAGCTTGCGAGCCCATAAAAGTGGCACCTCGAATCGCTGCATTGGCTGGCCCCAACTTGGCGGCCAGTGCAGCGAGCCTGCACTTGATGGGCCATCTAAGTGGGCGGCTGGCAAGCTAGCTCGCTCGCTCGCCCGCCGACCAGAAGCGGAACGATTTGTGCTCTCTGGCTCCAGGGGGCCACTTGGGCGCCCGGACGGAAGTTGGTGGCAACATTTATGCGCAACATTAGAGTCCGGCCGACAAATGTCCAGCGAGGCAAATCGAGCGAGCTGGCCGCCCGGGACCAGACTGGTGCTGGTGGCGGTCAGCGGCCAGTGGCCAGTCTGCGGTGGCCGGCCAGTGGGGGCAGAGTGGTGGCGGCGGTGCAACAAAAAGCTTTGGACGATCCGCGCGAGTGGGCGGCCCGCAGTCTCCCCAAGCCTCAAAGGCCTGCGCTCCAAAGAGGCGCCCCCGACGCAAAGTGATTCATTCATTTTGGGCAACTCCAGATTTGGATGTCATATCGGCTTGCATGCTGGCCCGCACACAGTCTCTAGTCCTCCAGACTGGGCGAGTAGCGGCGGCCAGCCGGCAGACCCGCCCCCTCCGTCTGGAGAGCGGCCCGCACGCGATGATTTATCGCCAAAGGGGCGCACCTATGCACTCGCCAGCTTACTTCCGCCACACTGATTCCGGCTGCTCGTCCCTGCCAAGTGGGCTCACCGTTGGCCCAGTGGGCTCCAACTGTGCGGCAGTGCGGGGGCGGAAAAAGTGGGCCCAACAATGGCGCCACTAAATGAGATTGCTCGCCCTCCGAAGTGACGCCAGTTGGTCGCCCCTCCAATTGGACCAATTGGGCGCTCACTTGTTAGCTGGCAGCCGCACACACACTGAGGTGTGTCCGCGCATTGCAGCAATCGATGGCTCTCCATGAGGCCCGATTGGACGCCATTGGGCGCCATTGAGTGTCGGTGGGCGCCGCTTGGCGATAATCAGCTTAGGCCGATGGGCGCATTAGTTAAAAGTATCGGCATCAGTGGCACCTTTGAGATGGGCGCAGGCAAACAAACGGACTCGCCTTTGCATCCATCGATTGAAAGGCCAAGACCCAAACGGGCCGCACCTAGTCACTCGTAGCTGGCGACTTGCAGCAGGCTCATCGCGAGCAGTCGGCGCTCAATGTTTGCCGCGCGAGCAGCGCCCCTGAACATCCGCTGGGAGGGGCTCCTCTAATGGTGGAACACTCTTCGTGGCCGGTTGGTAGTCTCCTGTCTGTCTGTTGCCGCATTGAGACAGTCGGCTGCTCGAGCTTGCCGAAAGCAAAGTGGTGGCAAGGCACTTGCAAGAGAGGAGAGAGCAAAGGTAAACACTGGCGGCCTTGGCTGGCGAGCTGCCATTGTGCAGGCACAGTCCCAAATGAGTTGGATCCTGCTTGGGAAGAGCCTCCTCTGAGCTTGTCTCCCGAGCACATTGCGGCCGATTTTTTCCAGAGAAAGAGGCCATTTTTGGGAAAAGTGCACGCGTATCAGTCTCAAACTGGGGGCTCTTGCTTGATGCGCTTACCATGAGCCACTCCAAATGGTGCAGACACCATTTGGAGTGTAGAGCAGAGAGCTGGCCAGAGATGGCGAGATAGACGAGCTGCTCGGCGGGCCACACGCACCGGCCGCTCGACGATAAGTGCAGTTTGATTGATCGAGTTTGCGCCAACGGTTGCACTTCCGTCGAGCTGTGGGGCCCAAATCGGACAACGAGCTGCCGATCGGCCGGCTGGGAGGGGCAAATTATCGGCCTCTTGCCTAGATGGTGGCTCTAAACTGGCCGCACGCTTTCCACAAGACCATGAGGCTTCCCTCTGGAGCTCGTTCCTGGCGGGCCACCCGCCGAGCTGGCACATGAGAAGAATCTTGGCGCTCGATTGTGGAAGTTGAGCACCGAAATAAGCGATCAATTATAATCAGAAATGCGCGCCATTTCATCGCCAACGTTTTCCATCCTCAACTCTTCACTCTCCTCGCTCTCTGGCTAACACAATACAAGCTCCCTTTCCTGCAAAAACCACTTCTGGTTGGCCGCAATATCAAGACACAGGCGCCGTTTTCTTAAACCGCCAGCGACAACTCGCCGCAGACACTCAGCGCTCCTTATTGCGCTCCTTAGGGCTCCTTAGGGCGCCCCCAAGACGGTGGCTCGCTCGTGTGCATCGTGTGAGAGGCCGCCTCACTCGAGCCAAGACGGGTCATGCAGACACAAGCTTTGGCCAAACAATTGCCTCTTGCCTAGTCTAGACCAAGAGGGTCTTGCCGAGATCCTCTTGTCAGTCTAGGTTGATCCGGCCCAATGATCTCGCCGGTTGCTCGAGTTGCAGAGATGGGAAGGCCTAGGTTGAGCTTGGGGCGCTTGTGAAGCGGGCAGAATGGGGCCAATCTGTTATTGTTCCAGAAGATT
>Ga0268247_10000166_pt1 | contig 23134 bp, 30 predicted proteins | sample AgamicOrMae_FD_200245 | JGI IMG/M metagenome (GOLD analysis project Ga0268247, IMG submission 200245) | Agave microbial communities from Guanajuato, Mexico - Or.Ma.e (v2) (version 2) | ecosystem: Host-associated > Plants > Phyllosphere > Phylloplane/Leaf | place: Guanajuato, Mexico | collected...
ATTGGGCTGCGTGTTGCGACAAAAATTGAAAACTTAATGAAAAATCTCAAAAGGGCGGCCGACTCTTAGGGCGACTGCAGCAGAGCCAGAGTGCAGCCAGAGAGAAGCGCAATGACATCAAAGCGCGTCCGTTCACTCTAAAACACTTTTAATTCGAGCTTCCGTCTCCGCCGGCACTTCCGCCGTGCCTCTGGCCCTTTTCTGCCTCTCTGTCTGCCTCTCTGTCTGTCTCTGGCCAGCCGGCCGACCACCACGCTCTGAGCGCTGCAAGCAGGGCGCCCTCAACGCGCGACACCGACGAGGCCCCACGAGCAGCTCGAGACTAGCCCCACAGCCAGAGGGCAGCCCCCATGCTTTTGATTTGGGTTCGCGGCTCGATGCTGCTCGTCAGCCGCTGCCAATTTCACTCGGCCCTCGAAAATCTAGTCCAAGTCGGCCGGGCCTTCTGGCTGACAATTGAACCGGAAATGGTGGCAACTCGACGACAGCGAGCCAGCCAGCCAGCCAGCGAGCAGCCATCGAGTAAGCAGTCAGCTAGCAAGCAGTAAGCAGCCATCGGGCAGCCAGCTAGCAGCAGTCTCTAGCAGCAAGCAGGCAACGCATCACTGGCTTGCGCGGATCAGAGTGGGGGACTGTCTCTGCTTCTGCTTGTGCTTCTGCTTCTGCTTCTGCCTCTGCTTGTGCTTCTGCTTGGGCCCAACTTGGCCGAAAGCATTGTTGCAGTCCAGCGGCGCCACTTTGGGCCCAAACAACAGAGAGACTCTCTGCTCTTTGCTCTCTGCTCTCTGCTCTCTGTGGGCCAAACTGGGCCCGCCCATTAGCAGCCGGCCGGTCGAGAAGAGGCGGCATCCAATCGAGTTAGTTAGAGCCCGACCACTGCCAGCGAGGCGCCCTTGTCATCGGGCCAAGTCTCAAGCGAAGCCACGCGGCCAAGCTCGCCGCTCGCTGGCCAAGGGGCAACACTGCACTGCGCTCCAGAGGGCCACTTCTGCTCAACGGCAATCAACTTTGGCCCCACTCGCCACCCTAAGCTAAGGGCCGGCCCAATGTTTTTCCCCTCCCCAAGCTCACCTAAAACTGGCCCAGCGCCGATGCTAATCAATATAAATAGGCCAATCTGCTCTAGTCGGAGAGCTCCAAGTGAAGGAGTCCACAAAGTCCACTCGGCAGTCTCGGCAAACTGCCCGCCGAGACTGCCCTTCGGTCGCCTGTGAGCTATGGTCTCGCCAAGCGGAAGCAAGCGGGACAAGCGGGTCATTACTATTGATTAATTTGCTAATTGCAGGCCTTTTGAGCTGGCCCATTGCTAGACTGCCATCCGGCTGGCTCGCTGGACGCCCGTCTAATCGAGACCGATCGACTTCCGGCGACAGTCTGCGGCTCTTCGCTCGAGGCTCAAACAACTCGGTCTCAGATGTCGTCTGACCAGCGGAGCTGAGGGTATTTTTATAACAGCGAGCAGACTAACAGGTGTCCTGAGCCAGACAGTCTGAGCAAGACAGTCTGAGCCAGACAATGGAAAGATCGTTTCCGGCAAACTGGCTCCACTGGGCCCAGCTCGAACCTTAGCTCCCCTGGCCAGCCTCTAGTGGCCAGCTCGAGTGGCCCTGGAAACGCGCCGACTTTGCGCTACATTAAATTTTAATTTGCACCAATTCAATTGTCTGGCGAGCAGCAGCGGCGGCTGAGACATTCAAGCGGCCACCTAGGGGCGCACCTTGCGAGTGGCGGCCCTTAGGCGAGTTTGTCCGCCGGTAAGTGTCTGTTATTCTCTGGTCTGTTCTCTGCTCTTTAGCTCAGCTGGCTCGCTCGGCCGCTTATTTGAATTTAAAAGGCCGCCTCCTCGGCCAAGTGGGCGGCCCTAAGCTCCAGCCAAGCGCGACGTCTTGCCGAGCGGGCCGAGCGGGCCGAGTGGGGGCGACTTGGGCGGCAAGACGTTGGCGGCAAGACGTTGGCGGCAAGACGTTGGCGCGACGGGCGACAGTTATAGCTTTGGCCGCCGGTTGTTTGTGGAAAGGATTTTGCACTTGCTCCCCGCTGGGCCTTTGCCAATGTAGCGCAACACGGAGGCACACAGAGACACACAGAGACACACAGAGAAAGGCGCAAAGACTCACGAGCACAGCACAGGAGCCCGCAAGTGCAGCACAGGAGCACACAAGCACACAAGCAGAGCGCAGGACCCAATGTTTATTTATTTATCCCATTCGATTCGATACCATTCCATCCGATACCACTCGATCCGTTACCATTGGATCTTGGTGGGATCGAGTGCTTCGGATTCGGCCACACCAAGCGATCGATCGTCGCCCATCGAGCTCGCCTTTTTCCAGCTCGCTCCACTTGCCGCCCACTGGCCCACGCGCCGCCCAAATGGGCCCCCCACTTTGGCCGCCGCCACTTCCTGGCCGAGCTTGAGGCTTGGGATTGAGGCTTGAGATTGAGGCTTGAGGCTGGCGAGCTGAAGTGGCCGCCAAGTTGTGCATGCAGCCCAGAAGAGCGCCAAGTGGCCGAGCGGACGCGCACAGACCAGAGCTTGGACGCCGTCGACAAGCGGAAGCTCAGGCGCGGAAAAGGCGAGGCTCCCCCGCGCGCTTAGCTTGGCTGCTTGGGCGGCCGCTTGCGAGGAGATCGCGCGAGCGGCCCGAGCTGAGATTTGGCCCGCCCGATGGGCTGTCTATCGGATCTTGTTTGTAAAATAATGGAATTTATTCAATCCCCCTTGAAAGCCAAAGATGGACAACGATGGTAAGTGGCAGATGCAAATGATTGCCTCCTCTCCGTCGGCGCTCATTCCCTCCGACACGATTGGATGGCAATTCAATCATCGGCCTTGCATCCTGCGCGTCCGATGGAGCGCACTCTGGCCACTCCTTAGCTCTGGCCTGGCGGCTCCTCGCCCGCCACTTCCGGCCCGAGTTCTGCATGGCGCTCCACGCAGACTGGACGCTCAGTCAGTGGAGCCATCAGACGCCAGAGCTCAGAGCTCGCTTTCTGCAAATTCCAACGGCTTAATTTTTCCCCTCCCTTCGAGCTCCCTCGGACGGCACTTGAGTAGAGGCTCCGCCAAAGTAGCGCCGGCAAGACAGCTCCGTCGAGGCAGCTCCGCCAAGGCAGCGCTGCCTTAGCGTCCGCCAGACACTGTGTGCGGCGGGCCAGCTCGAGCGGCCATTCGGCAACTTTGGCTTTGCACAAATTCGCCGCCACTTTGCCAGCAGTGGTCACTTACAGACTGGCCCAAATTGTAGGTTTCAGGCCCATTTTTGGCCACTTTTGGCGAGGAGTCTTGCGAGTCCAAAGACTGTCTCTGGCCGGCCGAATGAGGGCCCCACTTTCGGCCGGCCGGACAGGCAAAACAGTGGCTCGCCTGGCGGAACGAGCCGCCAGGAAACACTTGGGGCGCCAACAAAAAGAGCAACAACAACAATCAACTCAGAGAACACCAGCCAGTTCAAGAGAGAGAGAGAGAGGATCACTCGCGCGCAGCAGTGGCCAGGCGGCGCCCAAGGAGCAACTGGAGCGCCAAGTGGCGCCACTCGCCAGCAGTGTCCAATTCGCGGGCGATCAATTGATTTATTGACCGCCGCTGTCTGCCCATTGGGCGCCAGACAGGCCGATCGGGGCGCCTCGTTGGGGGCTCGCTCTTGAAGCAGAGAGAGTCTGCTCCCAAGCAGCGACAGTGCTTAGACCCGAACGGCAAGACCAGCTCTAGTCGCAGGCCTCGCTCGCTTGCCAGCCGCCAAGACCGGCGCGAAATGATCTCGTCTGGAGCTGCTCTCGTTTGGGCCACCCACAGAGCACAGAGGCGCCCCGAAGAGGCGCCCGCAAGCAATTGGCTAAACAATTGCACACTGTCTCGCGCGTCGCCCAGCGGAAGACGCTCCTCCTCTCTGCAAGCCAGCTCCTCCACTGGGCCTCGACTGGGCCTGGACGAGGCCGCCGTGGCCGCCTTCTAGGACGATAAAAGCGGGGCGAGACTGTGGCGCCAATTCCCTGGTCGCCACGGTGAGACGGCCCATTTGGGGCGTTATTATTACTTTTTTCCCGCCCGCCAAATGCTGAAAAGTGGGCTCGAAATTGCCGATTGCACGAGAAGGCCGCCAGTGCGAGAGGAAAGCGGCCAGCTCGCCTTCCTCTTGCACACCGTCTGGGCTAGTCCGCGGGGACGGAAACACCAAGTGGGTCCCAAGGTGGGCGCTTTGTCTTGCGGGCTGGCCGCGTGGGCGACTTTTACTTCCACTCTGCCCACTTGGCACCCAAAGCGACTCGCAGCCCCACTCTTGGCCCGTCCAAGTGGCACAATCAATCAATCGTCGGCCGCGCTTGTGATAACTTGCGGGCGCCTCTCAGTGGGGACAAACTATTGCTTCAAACACTCGCCTGGCCCAATTCTGTGTTTCCCTGTGAAAATATAAAATATAAATAGCCCAACGGAGGGCGATTTAGATGAATTTATACGAATTTTCTCGCCCTACTCTCGCCCAGAACTGCCGCCGCCGCCGCCGCAACTCTGCCCCCTGAAGCTGGAAGGGAGAAGATGTGATATTTTCCGCCGCCATGAAACGAAACTCGCACAGTTTCCGGCGGCAGAAAAGTGAAAACCAGCCACTGGCACCCAAAACTCCAACGCTAACCTTCCAGACAGTCCCTGAAGACAATGGAAATGGCCAAATGTGTCGCCTGCCTTCTGGGGCCGCGCGCACTTCCGGCCCACTTTTTGGCCCCCAACTTTTGGGCCAGCATCAAGCCAGAGGTGCGCCTTTCTGCCAAGCTCGGCGAGTCGAGCTGGCGAGCGAGCCTTCGCAGTGGATCTTTGCCAACTGGTTTCCCAAATGGGCCCAAAGAGGCCCCAAATGGTCGCCAGTCGGAAGGGAGATGCAAATCAGTGGACAACGACGGACTAGGTGCGGCGGCAAATGAACCGAACTGGGCCACAGTGCCTCGAGGGGCCAGAAGTGAGGCCAAAGAGAGAGAGGAATGCGCCACTTCCTGATTCTGCGTTTTGTAACATGCTTTTTCCCGGGCCGAAATGTGATCTGGCGCCGAAATGTGTAGCTTTCCTCTTTGCTGCCACTCTCAGTCTCTAGCATTTGGAACTGCAGTTCCAGTCGCAGTCCCAAATGCTTAGCGTCTGCCCATGAGAGTCCAAAACTCAGACTGAGACTCAGACTCAGCTTGAGACTGTCTCTCACTGGCGCACTGCCAAGCCTCTTCCGGCGTCCATCTGCACCCCGCAAGCCGGAACCAAATAAAACGGGCCGACGCCCAAAGTAAATTTGTCATTATTCTTTGGGCCGCCAACGAGCGACTTGTTAGCCAAGGCAAAACACTGGCCCCCATTTTGCCCTTTGTGGTGGGCTTTTGGTGAACTTGTAGTTGCAGTTGTTGTTGTTGTTGTTGCCCTTGCCGAGCTTGCCGAGCTTGCTGGCGAGCTCAGCTCGACTGCACGAAAGGAGCAACCTCCAGAGGGCCACCACCTAAGCACTGGAGCCAGCAGCACGCCAAACACAATTAGAGGTAATTACACTGGAGGATGGACAAAGTTGTTCCATGTTCCAGTGCAGCAACTCTCCTCTTCTGCTGCTCTCTTCTGTGACGATTTGCCGCCATTCCAAGGGGACCGCTTGGTCTCGTTCAGGTGGACATCCAATTACGTGATTGGGCTGCTCCTCTGGACGGCGAGCCTAAATGGCCGATGATTAACGGGGCACTCAATCTCGCGTGCTTTCCGTCCCAAATGCACTGCAGACTGTGCTGTATTGGGAGACTCTTGTGGCCTTTGCACGGTGGACAGTCTGCGGCAGACTGTCTGTGTGTATGAGGAACTGGCAATTGCACAGCTCTGGAACGTGCAGGTGGCCCACTTCCACGCATACAGAGAAGCAACTCTGTACCTGTGGATTGGGTTGGGCTAGCTTGCCATTTGGGGCAGTTTCTCTCTCCTCTTTTTCCACTTCTTTTTCCACTTCTTTCATTCCATCTTTTCCACTGGCAAACCGCCCGAAGCCAGTCGGCTATTTTACAGCCAGTCTCTGCGGACTGGCCGAGACGGAGCAAAAGTGGTAATGAGCGGCCGGCATGGAAATATTGCTCGCGAGCTGCTGGCCCACTAATGAAGGTGGGCGTTTAATTCAATTTGAATGCATTCGCGTGATTAAAACAATGACAATCATCCCAAGTTGGCCAGCGGTTGGCTGTTGGTAGTTGGCGAGCTCGTGGCCAGCTAGCCAACAAGCCACCAAGCTTGCTAGAGACCAGCTCGCCAGAGACTAGCTTGCCAGCACTTTGCCCAGTTTCTAGGCCAACAAGTAACTGAGGCGCGAAGAGTGCCGCCAACTGGCCGGCGAGAGTCAACTTTAATTAAATGGATCCTGCGCTCGTCCGTCTGGCTCATTGGGCCATCTTCTGGTCCCCTTTGCTAAGCTGCTGCTGAGTGGCCGAGTGGGAAGAGGAAATAAAATATCTCTCCGCCTGCATGCCAACAGTGCGCGGCCTGCATGCCAAAGAGCCAGACAGGCTTGCCCTTAGCTTGGGCAACTGTCTCCCGCAAGTCGCCAACACGAAAGAGCACGTTGTCGCTGCTCTTCTTCTTGTTGTTTCCCCTCGCTTGTTTGCCCGCCGCAAGAGACCAGCCCACTCGCAGCGGCCGCCTCGAACGCTGCAAACGAGCTGCCTCAAGGCGACCATCTCGCATCATTAGCCCGCCCAAAACTGGCCCACACAAACCAGCGAGACATGACATAATTTGCACCGCCGACGCCAAGCTAGCTAGCTGGCTAACTGGCTAGCTGAGCTCTCCTCTGGCCGCGCGGCCTCCTCTTCCTGGCAAGCTCGGCGCCGAGCTCGCAATTGGCCGCCAACCAGTGGGGCCAATTCCAATGCAAACGCCCACACACACACACACACACACCGCAAGACAAACCCCAGCCCGCAAACCACCAGCCACAGTCGCCCCCAAACGAGCCAAACAACAGCCCATCTGCTTTCCCAACAGCCAGCCAGCCCACCACCACCAGCCACTTCCGGCCACTTCCGGTTGAGCCGCGAGGCGCAAAATTATCTCGCCAGTTGCATCTAGCTTGCATGAGCTAGTGTGTGTCTGTGCTGTGTGTGTGCGTGTGTCTGTCTATGCAGTGTTGCATGTGTGCGGCCTCTTCTTTTTGGCTTCTCGCACGTCGCCAAATGGACAATTTGTTCCTGTCGTCTTGCCGGCTTAGTTTCTTGCAAGCTTCACAGGGAGGCCCAACGAGCGCGAGCAGAGCGTGTTGCTGGGCAGCTGTTGTTGGTTAGGCCGCTTCCTGGCCGAGTTGCTGACAATGGAGAGCGGTTACAAGCGAGCTTGTTTGGCGCCAATTTGCGCCAAACAAGACAAGGAGGCCAAGCGGAGACAGTCTCGCGCACATTTGCAGCTCGACAAGGAGCTCCAAATGCCCAGCTTTGCCTCCAGACGAGCTTGCGACACATGCGGCTCGCAAGCTGCCGGAGCAGAATTATTATTGCTTTTCATTTGCGCCCCAAGCTGAGCCTGTTTGTCGGCGGCCGTGCCTGTGTGCAAATCAAGATTAATCGGCCAACTTTTGGGCCAGGCGCAGGGGCAGGAGCGGCGCCGTTTTTGATCAACAATCAGCAGACGGGCCAGATAAGGGCCATCGCTCATTCGTCGGGCCAGCTCGGCGAGACGCTGGCCAGCGGCAAGCGTCTGTCTTTGGATAGACTGTGTGCAGAATTGCGACTGCAAGACTGTGTACTGTTGAAGGTGCAAGGGAGGCTCAAAATGGCGGCCGAAATGGGCCAGCCGAGGAGCGTCTTGCGGAGGGGCGGCCGCCGGAAAGAGTCGCTGAGTCTTGGTCTGAGGTTGGCGCAGAGTTGGAACAAAGTGGCCGCAGACAGACGGCGGCGCTGAGGACAAATGTGAACACTAAGGAGCCCTAAGGAGCGAGACTGCAGAGAGTGCCAGATTTGTCCAAAGGGCGGCCTTTCACTCTGGCCGACTGAAAGGCTGCCCTTTGGCTCGCCGAACGCAGTCTTGATGCGACAATTAAGCGGCCTCGTGCGGCGGAGAATTTTTTAATCTAGCCGATTGGAAAGCGAGCCTTCGAGGGAGCTTTTCGCTTTTCGCTTTTTGCCTTTGGTCTCTGCAACCAAAGGCAGAGAGGGACGCGCATTAGGCTGAGGCTTGGCGTGCGGCTGCCTTTGGGCGGGGCCAAAAATGGGCCAAAAGGGGCTAATGGGCGGCGGGCGACAGACGAGGGTCGGCGGGCGGTGAGCGGCAGACGAGCATTGGCTGAGGGTGGGCGCCACTCGGGCGGCTTGGCGTGCGCCTTTTGGCATGATAGCGAGCGGCGAAGGAGAAAGGCGAGGTGGTTGGGCGCAAAATGATGTCAAAATGAGCAGGAGACTGCCAATTTGGCCTCCCCAGTTCCTCTCTGGGGCGAGGCTGCTGACATTGCAGGGGCACCTAAGGGGCGCCCGCTTGCTCCTCCTTCCTCTATCATCGATCTCTGTTTCGGGCCCAGCAGAAGAGAGGGCCACCCATTGGCCTGGTGTTGCCTTTCAGCAAAGCGTCAACGGGTGCATGTAATTAATGTAATGGGCGCCCAATGATCAGCGGGCGGCGTCAGAGGGCCTCTCTCTCTCTCTCTCGCTCTGGAGTGCCTATGGCGATCTTGGGCGAAGTGGCCGCACACAGAGAGCGGCCCAGGGGGAACTCTGCGGGCCAGTTGGGCGCCCTTACGGTGGGGAGCCCAAAGGGCGACGGAAGAGGCCAAGCAGGAGCCAGAAGTGGAGCCAAGCGGCGAGCGAGGGAAAAAATAGCGAACGAGCGAGACGAGCGAAATGGGGCCCCTTTTGTCGCCTTTCCACTTGGCTTGTTGTCCCTCGGCTTCCCTTAGCTTGGCGGCCTGCTGGCTGTCTGTGTGTGTGTGCCTTTGAAGCATTTAGCTCGGGCTGGAGGAGGCTCAATTGTTGGCCATCGATCACGCTGGTTAAAAACACTCGCGAGATTCCGCCCGTGGAATCGGCCTCGAATTTGGCTGCCCCATTTGGAGCTAGCTTGCCGGCGAACAAGAGTGGGGGGCCATTTGGGCGGCCATTCCAGATTCTCGCTCGCCCTTCAGCTGCGTCTTGGCGTCCTGGCTCGTCCATTGGCGCTTGGAAGGCGCCTCGACAGACGAGCTGCGGCCTAGCTGCGGCCCAAAATAGGCCAGGAGTCGAAAATTGACGCTGATTCGAGTTGACCAATTTTTGCAATTCGCCTTTGGGCCACACTTTTCGGCCCAAAATGATGGCCGAAAAAAGCTCGCCCAAAAGCTCAAAGAGCCGGCCCAAAAGAGCTCCAAGAGGAGGAGGACTGTCTGCGGGCCGGCGAGATCGATGGGCGCGAAGAAATGATCTTGAGGAATGTGTCTTGGCGGCGTTGGCGCATTGTTGTAGTTTGTCTGCGCGAGTTTTGCTCGGCCGGCGAACTACAAGGCGGCAAGAGAAGCGTGAAGTTCCAAGTGGGCCAAGTTTTGGAAATTTTCCAAATTTCGCCCCCACTTCAAGCTCTCTTCCTGTGCACTATTTCCAACTTTCTCTTCCACCATTTGCACCATTTCCGCTCCCTTTGGGGCGAACCTTCCGGAAGTGGCGCCGTCAAAAGTTGGCCGCCGCTCATCAGCAGCAGTGTGCGATAGATTGAAAAGCTTGCCGCTCCTTAGGGCCGAGCGGAGATGCGGCGCTCGATGTGGCGCCTCGAGGGCCGCATAAGACGGGCCAAAACAAAGGAGCAGGGCCAGTGATTGGTCGAGGCGGCAAGACACTTCCAAAAGGGTCTTGCTGGAGGCCGGAAAGAGTGCGGCAAGACAATTGACTGACACTTGAACTGCATGGGAGTCGCATTTATCATTGTTCGCCGCCCGCCGAGACAGTGGCAGGCGGCGCCTAAGCATTGCCCGAGCATTGCCTAAGCATTGGCCAAGTGAGCAGCTTCAGAGGAGAAGAATGCCGAGCAATTTTGAATAAAAAACAGCCCACCAACACGCTGACCCCATTCGCCCGCTGACACACGCCCCACGCAACACACAAACAGGCACAACAGAGAAACCGACACACACAAACTGGGCCGGCATTTAAGGTCCATTTCTGTGCTTTTTCATGTTTCGCCAGTTTCCGGCGCGCTTCGTGTGTGGCCCTTCCGCTGGCGAACGGGGCAGACGCCAAACAGCCAGACTGGAGTGGCAAGTTTGGAGTTTGTGAAATGGCGAACTGCGAGCTGCAAGTGGCGAGCAGACGCACACTCAAACAGGAAGCCGCTCGAGCGGCCACAACTCCCAATAGGTGTCTATGGAAATCGATTTCCTGCCGCTTGCAAGCCCTTTTTGTGGGCCCGCAAGAAGCAGAAGCAGAAGAGGAAGAGGAGGAGGAAGAGGAACTGGCCGCCTTGAACTGCAACTGAGGTGCACTTCTGGCTGGCTGGTAAGTGCTTTTCACATCTATTTAAGCGTTGAAATCTTTTCCGTGTTCTCCTTCTCTCTCTCTCTGTCTCTCTCTCTGTCTGTGTTCCAGTGTGTTCCAGTGTGTGTTCCAGTTCGTGTTCGAGTATACGTCTCTGGGTGGGCCAAATGCCCCCCAGTTTGGCCCGGTCTCAGGCCGCCTCTCCACTTCATTGGCCGCGCGCAAAAAGGAGAACGAGAAACGGAGAAACAACAATTCAAATTGACTCGCCTTTTCAGCTCTCGCGGCCTCTGAATGGCATGGAGCTGAGCGCAGGCCCAGACCTAAGGGACGCCCGCAGCTAAGGGACGCCGCGCGGCAGGTCCATTGGGCCCGCGCACTGCAGTCTGCGAGTTGTGTGCGCGCCACAGTGCCTCGCGCCCAAGTGTTGTTGCGCCTCAGTCGAGCAATGGGAAAACTGCAATGGAAAACTCCAGTGGAAAGCTGCAATGGGAGAAATGCAATCATCATGATTGCCCCTGAATGGGAGCCTAATGATCTTCCGCTTTGGCGCTTCCCTTTCATTCTGGCCGGGCGGCAGTGGCTCGGTCTTGCAGCAGAGCAGCAGAGCAGCAGAGGGGCAGTGCTGTAGTGCAGTGGGCCGGCCGGAAGGAGCCCGGGCGGCGAGCAAGCATCGAGCGGGCAACCATCAAGCGCCGGCAGAGATTCCCAAGTGGCAACTTAGCGCCCCTCGTCTGTTGGCCAGAGGCTAGCTCTTGCAGGTGCTCTTGCAGACGCCCCTCGAGCTCCCAACCACTTGGCCCGCTTGGCCTTGGCGCGCCTGTGAAACGCCCTCGCGCTTCTACGCCAGCGAGAAAAGGTGCCGAAAAGAGTCGGCATCAAGTGGGCGAGACGGAGGGCACTCTTCCAGCAGCCAGCTCCTTCCAGTCGGCGGGCATCCTGAGGGCGAGTTTGCTGCAATCGATACTGGCCAGTGGCCACCGTGTGTGGAACAACAAGCAACTGGCGACCCTTTTTTGTCCCAGCCAGTAGCGCCGCACACAGTCTCGAGCCGCCCAAAGGCAGCCTCTTGAACGGGCGCCACTTCCGCCCGCTCGGGACCCACAGGAGAGCCGCAGGAACAATATGGGGCCATTAATCAATTAATCATTTGGCCGGCCAACAGGCGAGAATGTGGCCCGGCGAGCACGCGACGCCTGGCTGCCTGTGAGCCGGACTGCTGGTAGTCTGCGGGGCGCGCACTTGGCAATGGAGAATGTGCGGCCGCGTGTCAGAGAGTGTCGTGCGTGCTGCGAGCCAGTGCACGAGCGCGCACAAGTCGCCGCCCAAGCACACAGGCAAAGTAATTGAGGCGCCCCCGTGCGAGGGGGGCCAAGTGGTGCCGGAAAGGCGCTGAAAGGCGCCCTCAAACGTCCGATCGCAGTCCGCCGGCTCGAATCGGAGCGGATCCATCGAGCCGCTATATTAAAATCCATCATTTAGTCATTCATTTTGGTGGGCGCGCCAGCCGAGCAGCCCCCGGCGCAGTGGTGCCCCCGTGCGTTCCCCGTGCAGCCCTAAGGGTTAACTGGGCCTTTTGGGGCGGCTGGCGGAAGCTCGGCCGCCTCTAATGTCCGGCCGGGCGAGCAGTTGCACCAGTGCGGCAAGCTGGCCGAGCTGGCCGGCCGGGTTCGACTAGATTGGATTGGATAACCGCTTTTAGTGCAAATTTGGCGCCCCATTAAACGTGGCTGGCCGGCCGAGCGGTGGCGAGCGAGCGCGAGAAGTGAGCCCCTCGGCGAGCGGGGCTGACCTGCGGCCGGACGAGCAGGGCGGGCAACAAACAACAACAAAAGAGTATTCAAATTTTGGGCCCGGAAAGCGAGCCGCACAAAGTGGCCATAACTCAGCCAAGCCTCAAAGGGGCGCTGTGCTGCCCCTTCGAAGGCTGCGCTCAGCCTTCACTGCATTGCGCACTGAGCACAGTGCAGTGTGCACAGTGCAGTGTGCAGTGTGCGGCCCACAGTCTGCCGCTTGTGTGCCGCCAAACTGGCCAGCTACACGCCAAGTGTAAATTATTATTACCATTAATGTTCGCCCGCCGCAAAGGGCGCCCAAAGTCGCCGCCATGCACTGTCTGCCCTGCCCAGACGCCTGAAAAGACAGTCGCCCAGACAGAGACAGAGATCCCGCCGGCTAGCTCGAGTGGCCCGCCTCTCGTTCTTCTCGTTCCTCTCGTTCTTCTCGTGCCTCTTGGGCGCCCTCGGCGAGCTGGACGAGTCAGCTTGACTGGTGGCCAGTCGCCACGAGTGGCTGACCACTGTGGCAGAGGAGCGCGCCCAGTTCGCCTGGCTCCAGCCGAGCGGACGAGCGACGATACAGCTCCGGCTTGATCATTATATTTTTCGACAAACAAACTGGCCTCCTCTTGGCGCTTCGTCTCTAGGGCAACGCGGCCGCTCGTGCCTGACGTTTAATTATCGCTCGCCGCTTGGTGCAAAATCTCTCAGTTCCAGCGATTTGGGCCAGCCGAGAGCTCGACGAGCAGCACCAGGCGAGCAGCAGGCGAGCTTGCTAGCTTGCTAGTCTGCCGGAAGTGCCGCAGACACTTGTTACCTGCACTGTTGGGCAGCAGCGAGCACAGAGACCGAAATAGACACTCTCTGGTGAGCTCCGAGTTGCCAGACAGTGTCAAGCTCGAATTGGACAGCACAGTGGTTGCGAGATAGGGAGCAGATGGGGCGAGAAATCTGGCTGGATTGGTGAAAAAGCGAACCAATAAAGTCGCATAAATAAAACGCCAATCGGAACTGGGCGGCGCACTGGCAGCTGGCGGGGCTTGCAACTGGCGCTGGCAATTGGCAGTCGCAATTGGACTCGCTCGCTCGCTCGCTGGAAGTGCCTGTGCATTAGTAGTCTGGAGCCCAAGCGACGAGCTTCAAAGAGGCCCAGAGAGACGCCCAGCGAGAGTGGCCAGGGGCCAGGTGAGCGCGGGCGCGAGGGAAACAATGTGGCCCGGGCGGGCGGGCGGATTCCTCGTTGGGGGCGGCCAGTTGGCCGCTATTAACTGTTGTCGCCCGCTGACTCGTGTAATGAGTTTTCCATTACTTGTCGGCCGCTTTGGAGCCCAAAGTAATGACCCGGAGCGGGCGCACGCGCTTGCTGCCTGTGGCCGCCCAGTGGGCGCCATACACAGTCTGCGGGCGCCATAGACAGTCTGCGGCCGCCGCACACAGTCTCTGGGCGGGCACAGCGCACAGGCAGCGCACAGTGCAGAACAGTGCACACTGCACATTGAACACTGCGCAATGTGCACGATGCAGAGTGTACGGCCCAAAAGTGCAAGCTGCTCCATGTCGATGGCAAATAATGGGCGCTATGTGTTTCACATTACTTAGTGCTAGCCGCCAAGCTAGTCACCAAGCTAGCCAGCCACTCGACCAGTCTGACTACAAGTCCGCAGTGGACCTAAAGTCTCGCCACTCGCTCGGGAGGCCAGCTTTTCAAATAACGGCCCGCCCGGAACACGACAACTGACGACCGGCACTCATCAGTGGGGCGCCCAAAATGGGCACGTGGGTGCCCATTTGCAGTCCGCCGGCCAGGTTAACTGATTCCCGGCCTGTGTTGTGCTGCGGGCGCTCACTTTGAACTGTCTCTGCTGCCAGCGGGCCGCGCTCAAAGCCAACAATTGGCCCCCATTTGGCCCCCAATCCAATCCAATCCAATCCAATCCAATGCTCTCCAGTAGCTCGCCAGTTGCTCGCCACTCGCCACTCTCCAGCTCAGCCCGGAGCTCAGTGTGGGCGCCGCAAACCGCCGGCGAGTGGCCCTCTTTGTCTCTGTCCGGCTGGCTCGCCGGTGTGTGTCTCTTGGGCGCACGTCGAGTTAGCGGGCCACTCTCCTGCCATTGTGTTAACCCGCACCATTGATATTCAAATTGGCTGGCGGCAAAATGAGTGGCGAGATAAGGAGATTTGCTTGGCGCCCAGCGAGTTCGCGCGCCTCTTCGTCCAATTCCCCGATTGCAAACTGGTGCCCCTTTTCGTTCGTTGGGCGACGTTTGTCACTGCAGCAGCTCGCCAGCTGCCTAACTGGAAGTGGGCCCACAGACCAGTGCACGCCCGCAGACTGTGTGCGGCCCGGCGGATGAATGACGCAATGGCCCAATGGCGCAATGGCGCGCCCAGAGCATCCGGCTTCATTGGTGGCGTGTTTGGGCGCGCCGCCCGAGCCACTGCGCTTCATTGGTTCGCCGGCGACAAGCGTCTTTGGTCTGCTCGCTCGCTCAGAGGCGCCACCAACAAGGCGGCCACACTCACTCAGGTGTGCTCTTGTTCGTCGGCGGTTTCCCTCGCCGCCTCTGCCTCCTTTGCCGCCGCTCCAATTGGACGCCGCCGGCTGACGAGGAGGCGCCGAAATCGATCTCCCACCCCAAGCTGAGCCCAAATCAAACGGCCCCAGTCTCCAGCCCTCCTTTGCTCGCCGGCCGCCCTTTGGCTGCGCTGTGCCGCGCCCAAATCAGCGGCGCGCGCACAACCAGCGGCTGTCTGTCACCGAGGGCGCCCCCTCGCCCATCCGGCGCCCACGTCGAGCCGCGTGGAGCCGCGTGGAGCTGCCTCGCTGCTGCAGAGCGGCGCTGGAGCGGCGCCAAAGGAGGCCAATTGAATAAACAGGAAATGAATGTTCGCGCGCGCATGGCGCCCACCCCAGTCTCTGGAAGCTCGCCGAGCTTTGGGCGCCGTTTGGGCGCCGTTTTAGGCACCGTTCAGAGCTCCCAAGCTCGCCCTTCGGAGCAACCAAGCTCGCCAATGGAGCTCTGCGCCCAAATGTCACACCAAGCGGAAAGAAATCAACTCGATGAAAGTTTTCCTCGCTGATTTATGGGCCCCCTCGAACCAGTTAACCTTAGCTTAAGGTTAACTCGCCAGCTCGCCAGCTCGCCGCCCAGAGCAGCAGCCAGTGTGCAGGTGCGTCGAGCGCAGACTACTACTGCCTAGCCAACGTCGAGCTCGCCACCAAGCTGCCCGCCAAGCTAGCTCGCCGCCAAGCTAGCCGGCCACTGTGCTGGCCCTTTGATTGCTCCAATTCTGAAACAAAAGCGCTCGTTTATTTGCTCCCTCGGCCAGCGATTGCCGATTGCAGCTCTCTCCTGTGCAGCCACCTCCAAGCTCCAAGCTTAGAACTTCGAGCTTCAAGCTCCAATCTCAGCCCCAAACGAGCGCTGAACTGGGCTGACGAAATGCTCGCCCAGCCCGCAGACTGTCCGCAGACGCGCCGCTCGCAGGTTATTGTGTTCCAAGTGTACCGGAAGTGCGCCGAGGTGGCTCCACGCGGAAACTGGGCCGCAGTGCATTGGATTGGCGCAGCATAGCTCTCCTGAGATTCGCAGTGATTCCGTTTGGAGCTCAATTGTTTCGAAAGATCTTTCCCCCTCGAAAGATCCTTCCCTCAGACGAGCAGCGGCGCCCCAGAGCTAAGGGTGGGCCGAAGCTAAGCGAGGGCCAGTTCGTCGGCAAGCTGGCAGAAATCTGCAGAGGAGAATTGCAGAATTGCCTTGGAGCAGGAAAAGAAAAAGGAGGCGAGAAAAGAGAGGAGGAACCAACGAAAAGCAGAAGGAAAACAGTGATAGAAAAAGGGAGAAAGCAAAGAAAAGCAAAGTAATACTCACCTGCGCTTATCACAACCTCGCGGCTTACGATGCTTCCGAGCGGGCTTGAGGCCTGGCACTTGTAACTTGTCGAATGGATTTCTTGCTCAAACTCGTGAGCTCTGAAGGAAGAGATCACGAGCGAATTATCATAGCGAACGTAGCGTTTGTCTAGCAACGAGCCAACGTCCAAAGCTCTGGACTTGTGCCACCAAGTCTGAGTGTTTATATTTTTGTTTTCATTTGATATTTTGTTTTCGTTTTTCGTTTTTGTTTTCATTTTTTGTTTTCATTTTTCCCCCATTGGGCCAGTTCCGTTTGCCCATTTGGCAGTTGCCAGTCGCCAGTTTGCAGTTTGCAGCAGAGGGTTTTCGTTGGACAGTCAGAGCGTTAGCGAGCGGGTGTTATATTTCAGAAAATCAGCAGGTGGTTCATGGGCCCCGGCGGACCTTAGGTGGCCCTCAGCTGGGCGGCTGGTGGGCGGCATGAGGCGCGCGTTTTGGGTGCAAAGTTGAGAAAAGCCGCCGCCCTCGAGGACTAGTGTCCAGACAGTGCTAAGGGCGAGAAGGTTGCCAAAAGGTTGCCGAAAAAGCTGCAAAAAAGGGCCAAAAAGTAAAGGAAAACACATGAAAGATGGCTGCTGAATTCTCAAGTAGGACTACTTACAATTGTGGGCGCTGGATTTCCACTTGCTGCACAGGGAATCACCAAGTCGGAGGAGTTCATGTAGTGGATAAAGCTGGGCGGTTCCCTCGTGAATTGCGGGCCAGCCTTTGGGGCGGCCGCCGTTTGCTGCTGCTGCTGCTGAGCTTGGCTTGAGTGGGCCTCTTCGGGGCCGCTTGGAGGCCAAAGGGCGAAGTTGTTGGATGGTTGAGGTTGTAGTTGTGCTTGTGGTGTTTGCTGCAAAGTGAGCTGCTGGTCTGCTCTGAGCGAGCGCTGCAAACTTGAGCCTGTTGCCAAGCTGTGGTCTGGCCGGGCGACAAATGGCCACGTCCGGTGGCCGCCTCTTGGCCGTAAATCAACCTCGCCCCTCAGCTCGGCGCTCTGAGGCTGCTCGTCGAACGAGCTTTGAGCTCCATAAAAGGGGCTCTGTCGCCGCCTCAGCTTCCGGGCGTCTTCCTGTGGGCCAGACGGAAGTGCGACCGGGCCGAACTCTGCCGACGACGAGCTGTCGGCGGCAAACGAACCGTCGGGCAGGCCGAACTGCAGTTGTTCGTTGCTCGTCTGGTTGGCACTTGGTTGTGGGGCCAGAGGTTGGCTTGAGCTCGCTGCCACTTGATGCAAGGGCGCCACGCAAACCAGGTGGCCAATTAGGAAAACTTTCCACGCTCCACTCAGCCACAGACTGCCTCTGGGGCCCCACCTGGAGGGGCCGCTGAGATGGCAAGACTTTGCGAGCTTGGGGGCCATTTTCTTCCTTCTCGTTCGCTTGGATCTGCCGTGAACCTTCTTGCTGCTTTCGTTCACTCTTTGCTCAACTCTTTTCGGGCTGTCCTTCGTTGTTCTCATTTGCGGGCCTGCTTCTCTTCCTCCTCGTCTCATGTTTCTTGCAAATTTCTTCTCGCAAAGACAAACACAAAAGCCGCCATGACCTAACCAATTGCCACCAATTGCACCCAATCCTCAGCGCTCACTCCAGACACTAATGCACTTCTATTGCAATCTATTGCAATCTCCCTCAACTGGTACACCCAAAAGCTGATCTCTAGCTCGCCTCAATCTCTAGCTTGCACTTGAGGAGCGCATCCAACTGATGCAATCAAACACTTGGGCCGACACCTGTTCCAGGCGCGCTGGCTTGATGTCAACACGAAACACTTGCGCCTCGGCGGCAAGAATGAAACAATGACCAGCGGCCGAAAGTGAGACGCCCCCACATGGCTCCAACATCATTGAGACTGTTTACTGAAATCATCCTCGTCCAAACGGCGCACTCTCTCTGGCCAGTCTCTCAGCAAGGCGGCAAGACGGCCGCTTTGGGGCCACTTTGGGCCCGCGAGGGCGCCCTCTGGCGAGCGCCGAGCGAGCCTGCGGAGGGGCGGCCTCGGTGGCGCCCCCGCGCGCCTCTGGCCCAAACGATGCTCGCTCGTGCACTTTGAGCTAGCGACTGTGGCACCCCACACTTTCCCACACACCGTCTGTGCTATGTCTATGGCCTGCACTGCACTCTGCAGTCCATGCACTCACCGCAGCAGACAATCCGCAAGGCTCAATAATAAGGCCAGATTATTGACTGCCAATTTCCGGTTCTTCTACACAAATCATAACCGCGGCAACTGGAGCAAATCGGAACTGTTCTCCTTCTCGTTGGCGCTGCTCTGGCTTGATTTTACTTCCCAGTGGTCAGCGGCTTGGGGCCAAGGACGATGATTGGCCACCTAGCGACCAGGAGAAGCGTTGGGCCTCTGGAATCACGAGGATAACGAGCCGACAGACGAGCAGACGTCTGCCTGTGGGCCCTCTGCTCTTGCTTGCGGCAAAAGTCATCGCTGATCCGCAGAATCATCTCACTCTTTGGAGCCCAATTTCGGCCCTGCAAGAGTAGGGCCCTAGTCTTTCGCGAAGGGCGAGCCTGCCTCCAGTTGCGCTCACCAGATGGCGCTGCGCGCGCAGTTTCTGCGCCCTTTGCTTTGGGGCCGACTGGGAGCGCCCAGAGGCCAGCTCGCCGGGGCGTCCTCAGCTGAATGGGAGTTTCCCATTGGGAAGCGAGCAATAAGCGAGTGGCCCGTGGGGTCCAATAAGAGTTGACGGCCCAAGAGAAACGCCGGGGAACGAGTCGGCCGCGAGGGGCAGGCGCGGAAGGAAAGGCTGCGCCGTTTAATGCGCGTTATTGGCCGCCTGGCTGGCTGGCTAGCTAGCTGGCTGGCTGGCTGTGGTGCCGCCGAGGAGGGAGATCGATTTATTAATTTTCAAGCGGGCGGGGAGTTTGTTTGCGCGTCTTTGGGCGGTGCATTGGGGGCCGCTTTGGGTGCGTTAGGCCAGCGCTCGTGCTGCCAGCCCAAAGCGGCGCAGTGCAAATGATGAGATAAGTGAGAGGAGGAGAAGGAGAGGCTGCGGACACGTAGCGGAAGCCATAGAGTCAGGTGGCCGGCCGGTTGTTCATGGTGATTCAACATTTTCCAGCCAAGATAAATAGTTCTCACTCGGCCCCTCTGGCTGTTCCTTTGCTTTGCTGGGCTCTCTTGGCGAGCGAGGCCAGAAGAGGTCTGGCCGGCCCACTGAGAGGCTGCACTGTGGAGCTGCGGGCAGAGATTGTGTCTGGCTTGTGTGCGGCCAATTGGGGCCCAGCTTGGCGGGAGAGAAAGAGAATGAAAGAGTGTGTTTGTGTGTGGGGAGTTTGGCGAGTGGAGGGAGCTGCTCTCAGAGAGCAGCCTGGCCGGGCTGAGCGTGAGAGTCAGTGTGCTAGTGTGCGGGGAGCTGCCTAAATTACTGGTCGGCGGGCGGCCACTGGCGCCACTTTTGCAACTATTATGCTTGGACGCCTGTGGCTCGCTTGGAGGTGGCGCGCTGGCATGCGGGCGGCCTCAGTCTCGCATGGAGGCCGAGCGAGGCCACGGCGGGCGACTGAGGACCAGCAGCAAGCGAGCGAGCGAGCTTGCCAGGCCGGCTTGGATCAGTGCGTCAGGGTGACTTCCTGCGGACGTGGCGCGTGCTGCCTGCTTCATGGGCTCGCTCCGTCGCCCATGAAGTTGGCTGCGCACGGCCAACTGGGGCCACTCTTCGCCACTCTTTCCAAGCTCCACCGCCGCCGACCCTTAGGACCGACCACAGAGGCACGCTCGGCCGGCCAGGCGCACATGCGGGCCACGCGCATGCATTTGGCTGGCCGCTTGACTGCTGGCCTTTTGCTGGCCACTTGCTGGCCACTTTCTGGAGGCCACACTCGAGTGGAAACATTGAGGCGCCTCCTAAGCGCTGGCCAGACAGCGTGCTCTTTGCTGCCGTTGGTGCTTCCACTCGGCTGAGAAGGACACCGGAACCGGCTTGCTGGCCCCCCAAATGACAGTGGTCGGCGCTGGCCAGCTAGCTGGTTGCAGGCTAGCTCATGATAACAAGCATAAACAAGTGTCTCTCTCCATGAGGGCAACTCTCCATGAGGGCAACCCTTCTCTCCCGAATAGGATTTGCCTCTGCGTCTCCGTCTGCGAGCTGTTGGACATTTGGCGTGTAGGGGCGCAGCCACATTACGGCCAGCGACATTAGGCGAGCACACCGGCAGACGTCCGCCCAGAGGAGGCCGCAGACTGTCTGCCGGCCGGCCGAGCGAGCAGCTCGTTTTGTGCAAAACAAGTGACTCTCTGGCCACATAACAGGCCCAATTGCACTCCAGTAAAAGGCCAAAGGCGCCTCCTATGCAATGGAGTCACTTGCCAAGCGAGCCAAGTGTTGATCCTGGGCTCTGGCCATTGCTCAGTGGTTGCAGTCTTGGCCACCCTTTGGCTTGGGGCTCTCGTCAAGCTGTGTGCCTCGTTGGTTGCGTGTGACGTTAGTGCAGCAGCAGCAGCGGCAGTGTGTACTTGCTTTAGTTTGTATAAAACGAGATGAAAATAAACAAGTCACAGCAGAGGTGGCGCTCGATTGGACCGGCGAGCAAACACACTTGGCTCTTGCTGCTGCTGCACTCAGCTTAAAGTGGGAAAACTGTTTGCAGCAAAGGTCACGCGAACGCCAATTCCGTTGTCCTGTCAACAGAATTGGCCGCCACCACGTCAGCTGAGGCCCACAATCTGCTAACTCCACTTGGGGGCCAGCTCTCGATTGGAGAGCGTCTTATTTTTCTGCCCCCACCTCGAAGGGCTAAACTCAGCTCGCCAGGCCCAGACGGTGGTTCTGGAGGGCCAAGGGGGAATTCGCACGAATTGGGCCTGAAGCCTCCTAAACTGGAATGGACTGGGGTGGAAAAAAGCAGCACCTAAATTCAATTTGTATTCCGCTTTGTTTTTCTCCCACTCAGACGGGCCACACACACACACACGAAAAGGAGCGCCACCAGCCACCAGCCGAAAGCCAAAAGCCAAAAGCCCAAGCTCAGCGCCAGGCTACATTAGTGCAAGTTCATCAGAACAAGACAGCTAGCTTTCAAGGCGGAAACGGAAGCGTCGAAATGGGCAATTATTAGGTGAAGTGAGCGTGAAGTCTGAAAGGCGCTCACTCGCTTGGGGCTTCAGTTGGCGAGCTGGCTGCCCGCGCCCATTGAGTAGCAGTAGTGCGCATAGGGGACCATTGGGCACACGCAGCAGCAGGCCAGCAGCCGCCAGGGGTCCCAGTGGTGTGCAAAGGGGAGCACTAGGTGCATTTTGCCCATTCCCACATTCTCGCTCCGGCTTTAGCCTACTAACGTCAGATTAGTATAAAGACGAGTATAAATATTTTGCCTTCCCATTCATATAAGCTCGCATTCATATAAACTCGCACCACAGTGAACTTTTATTTTGCGCCAATTTCTCTCACCACCAAATAAACCATCTCGAATATTGATATTATTTTTGACATCAGCAAATCTTGACCGAGCAAGAAAAAGGAGGAAAATCTTAGGCGAAAACCAGTGAGTGGCAGTCATATTTAGTTCAGATTGCATTGGAAAGTTCACCAGAGAAGCCATTAGTTGGGGTTAAAGTCATAAAGTTCATAATATGAATAAATAAATAATTTTCTACACATCTATTTTATCCATCAACTCAACTTTCACCTTCACAAGTAGAGAGAATTTCAGGATAGAAATCCAGCGTCTGTTATTGGAAATCATCAACCTGAGGGATGGGCGACACAACTACTTGTCGTCCCGGAGACGAGACAGATCAGAATAACAACAGAATGACGACGTCAGACGGAAATGACCAAGAGAAGAGTAACAAGACTAGTGATGCTGATAGCAATAATGAATCTACAACAAATGATAGAACCTCCACAACAAATAACAACCAGGATGCCCATACGAGAGAGAAACTTTTCGATTTCATTGCACTTTTGCAGGGGCGTAGAATGGACGACCAAAGGGCCATCCTGAAGCCTTCGACATAATCATGATATAGGTCCTTCATCCAGATGGTGTAGTTAATTTATTTTATTCAAATTCAACACATTAAGCCGTAAAAGATGGCAATACAAAATCTGTAATATACTCTGTTTTATAGGGACATACTAGGGAACAAAAAAGGCATCAACGTTTGTGGATCAGGAATAGTGCTCCTGTTGTGTTGATCATATCATTTATAATGACCCCTATCTTCAAGAAAGAGAGACAGAGGGAGAGAGCCTAAGATGACCAGATATCATGAGGCTGCACCATCAAGCCCACCGATTAATTTAAAAAGCGTCGCCGTCAGTTGAGACATTCGAAGGAACACATAAATCTGTTATCGTTTGATAGATTGATATTGCATTATGATAGTCTTCTCGTTTGAACCAAAATTTTCCACGCTCATTTTTACGCTTGGCCAAAAAGATTCTCTCATGTGTATTTAGATCGGCTAGAAAGTCATCATAATGAGCACGAAACTTGAGAGTTATGATACACTCGAGCTTCGCATTGGCGGGGATTCCCGATTCAGCATTGCCTAATGGACCGTAGACAAATTTGGGATCGAAAATATAACGAGATTTCTCATCTAGATCCATCAATGGTATCACTAGGTGAGCTCCCGCAAACAGATCTGCATCACAATTGATTAAAAAATTCTCATGGGATTCACCTTTTACCATGTTACCCTCATATAATGTTTCTATATCTATCAAGGCAAAGAATTTCCTCGGAGCCTCCATGCTTATCTCTTCGTCCTCCTCTTGTGGTCTTCGTCCAGGATCGATCACTTGCTTAAGTACAGTGCCTGTGCCGAGAAGATCGTCCCATGACTCCTCAGTCTTTGTCTTGCCTTTCATGGTGGGCAAATTTTGTATCTATTGCACCTAAACTGGCAATCCGGAATATTCACGACGAATAAATAAACAAATAAAACAATACTTTATGCGTCATGGTGTGACTGGACACCTGTCGTTGAAATCTGAGCATCATGAAAGCTCTTCAAGAAGGTGAAATTTACAGTCAACAAACAGTTCAAGATTTCTGCGCGT
>Ga0268247_10000171_pt1 | contig 22795 bp, 14 predicted proteins | sample AgamicOrMae_FD_200245 | JGI IMG/M metagenome (GOLD analysis project Ga0268247, IMG submission 200245) | Agave microbial communities from Guanajuato, Mexico - Or.Ma.e (v2) (version 2) | ecosystem: Host-associated > Plants > Phyllosphere > Phylloplane/Leaf | place: Guanajuato, Mexico | collected...
GCTGATGTTTTATATCCGCCCTCTTGTGGAACTTCGCGTTGTCCATGATCAAAATTGTTCCTTGTGGCAAGAGAGGCAGAAGCTGATTTAAAAATTGGCTGAAAGCGGGGCCATCGTAGGCGCCATCCTTAAGCTCAGATAGGACGACACCATTATAGCCAGTACAAGCGAGGACAGATAGATTCTGTCCTCGGTTTCCTGGATGAGTGTGACAAGGGGTGGTTCCTATGGGCGGGTACCCATAGCGAGGCCCAGAATGCAGATTGAATCCCGTCTCATCGAGATGAAAAAGTCGTGTATCCGCTTTGCGTGCTATCGCCTGAGCAAAAACGCGGCGAGCAGATATGTTTTGGGCACTATTACGCTCGGCTGGAATCTTTTTCAATTTCTTTCTCGAATAGCCGAGCTGTTTCAGTGTCTTTGCTAGGGTGCGCTTCGAACACTTAATATCGTCAGGAAATTCGTCGACCATTTGCTGTTGAGTCAAGGTGCAATCTCGCTCTAAAATCGCCACAAGTGCATCTTTTCGCGCCTCTCCTTTCCCGATTCTCCCATCTTTGCGACGGACAAAGGGGCGCCATTGGCCACCTAGCTCTTCGCTTTCATGATCTTGGATGAATTTTAGGACGGCTCGTACTGACATGTCGACAAGTCTTGCAATTTTCGTTGTCGACTCCTCTTTCTCGACCATTTTTTTCAGAAGCGTGATTTTTTCTTCAATCCATTTAGGTCTAGGAGCCATGACTTTTGGGTGCTGTGGTCTTGGGTTCAGGCAATTCGATGCAAATTTGCGATGAAAAAATATATTTCCCTCGAGTAAGACAAGTCGAGAAATGGCAGAGAAGAACAAAAAGCGAAGAGAGGATGAGAGAAGGCGAACGAGAGGATGAGAGAAGGTGATCGAGAGGAAGGCCACTGACCAGTATAGGCGCCATTCTAATTAGTCGTCTAGACCGACACGCGCCTAGACTCGTTCATTGGGCGCATAAATCGGTAGATGATACGCACAAGTTTGTGCACGACGCGCCGTCAAGATTTCTGGCGCCGCATTCTTATGTTCCGCTGTCGCAGAGGAAAGTTCCGCACGCGTCAATTTCAGTTCCACAAGCGCAGTCCGAGATGACCTCGACTGTAATCGATGTTGGTATCAGCAAGACGGTTCGGCTCCACACCCGGCCGCAATCTCAAGGCAATATCTACGTGAACTCTCTGGGGCCAGGCTCATCTCTCTGCGTGAAGACTTGATGTGGCCACCATATAGTCCTGACCTTTCACCCGACCATTGGTTTTGGTCTTATATGAGGAAGTTGGTAGGCGAAGACCTTCCTCGAACCAAAGAAGAAATCAAGCTCTGTGCTAGCTGCGCCTACCTTGATATTGATAAGGACACCGTGACCAGGGCCATACTGAATTTTCCGATCCGGACCAAAGCTCTTCTGCAATTCGGCGGTTCACACTTTGAGCATTCGTTGGACAAGTTCAAGAGAGGTCTCGGCCGGAAAAATGCTGCCTGCACAACTTGTGACAGGGTGCACTGCGATTGTCTTCGCTGCAATAATTCATGCACTATATTGCATGAGTCGAAAGAGGAATTAGCGGTCCTTCCAGATACCAATGAGGCTGACACAATGGATGCAGAGTTGGGGGCATATGAAGAGCTTTAATCGTATGATGCGTCTACTTGGCAAGTTGGCGAGACGCTTTCGGATGACCGCGCAAATGAACGAGCCCAGCGCGACAAAGTATGGTGCTTTGAAGGCGGTAGCAATAGTTGGAAAGATAGCATCATATTCAGGCATGTCAATCAATGTCATAAACATCCAACTTTATGAAGAATTCAAGAATTTCAGTCAGCAGTGCAGGCGATTCGGTCTCTCTGCCAAGATCGATGAACTCCCTTCCAAGTGGTGGAATTCGAAGATTGAAGATGGTAGCATATTGGAGGTTGTTGCTCTTAGACTTGCTAATCTTAGATCTTCTTCGGCGAACATTCCCAGCGATGAATCTTATTAAGGGATCAACGCGCCCCAATTATATTACGGAATCCGATATCTTTTGGGAGAGTTAACCTCTCAATGATTGATGGAAATCGGGATAGCGAAATTAATGATGGCACCTTGAGTAAGATGGACAAGCTTGACGTCACTGCTAGTGTGGAGTTAAACGACGGGCAGGCGAAACGAAAGAAGACAAAAAAACGGTCTGTTCCAATAAATATTGGCTCCCCCCATGACCATGATATTGACATTTACACCGATCTGTTATAGCCGCGAACGATGAAGTTCTTGGAGAAATTCAGGAAGATATTTGATTTCGCATTGGTCACTGAAATACGGGACTATTATGGTCCCAGTCGACAATTCTGGGTTGGGCTCTGTGAAAGAAACTTAAACAATTCCGGGCTATATCCTAGAATTTTCCCCTAAGTCATCCCGGTGCATCTGAGTGCACGGATGACGCGCTATCCCGCACAATTAATGGAATGTCTCGCACAAGTGTTTTGAGCACGTGCACCTAGGTGCATGTGCCATAGCTCTCTCGAATCATGACATCTAAGATCAGCACACATATCGCTGAAGAGTTTCTTCTAGCAAACTTCTCGTCAATTGTTTCATTGAGAGAGCAGCAGATTTTTTTATTGAAAAACATCGAATTAGATTTCGATATATCATGCCGAGACAAATCGTCGAAAACTGGCGTCAGTCTTTCAGAGATAAAAAATATTATTCTTTCATGAACGATGAAATGGTGCATTGCAGTGCCTACTACAACAGCTTCAAAGTCCCAAAGAACGCCAGGAAATACTGTATCGATAGTCATGAGTCCAGTTCGAAGCACGTAACCAGCTTTAGGCGATGGGAAGAAACGAATTTAAGGCAACTACCAACCCGAGAACAATTGACGGAAGTAGGAAACAATCCTTTCTATGAAGATATTACCAAGATGATGATTTACACAAACATACCATTGTCCAAGGTAAATAATCCGAACTTACGAGAGTTTTTAGAGAAGTGGTGCGGTAAAAAATGTCCAGATACATCAACCATTCGTAAAAATTACATGTCACCTATCTATGATCGGCTGATGGAAGAAATACGCCAATACCTCAAGAATCATTGGATCTACATACAGGTTGACGAGGCTCATGCCTCCAACAGGCGCATATTCAGCATGATTGTGGGCCGACTCAATGGGGAAAATTCCAAGAGTTATCTGTTGAACGTTGCAGAAACGGATTCAGCCGCCAATAATCATTCAGTAGTGAGATTCGTCAATGATTCGTTACTCCTTATCTGGCCAGACTCCATGCAATACGATAACGTTAGGCTAATCCTCACAGATCAGGCAAGTCATATGCTTAAGGCTGCTAGATTGCTCCGTGATTCTCTTTATCCTCATCTGCACCATGTAAGTTGTATGAGCCACTGTCTCAGTCGAGTTTGTGAGAAAGCACGGATAATGTATCCTAATAGGGATAAGCTTATCACAAATTTGAAAATGCTTCTGAACAAGTGTATCAGACGAAGAGACCTTCTAGTCCAGCTGACGCAAACAGCACTACCAAGTCTACCGGTGCCAACTCGATGGGGGACCTGGATAGAATTTGCGAATTACGTCTTCAAGAATCTGGATGGCATCAGAGGATTCGCGGAGAGAGTAAAAGACGAAGATTCGTCATCGATATTTTTTCTGATACAATGTCTTGAAGAGGAGTCGATTGAACAAGATCTGGCGGCAATATGTGACTTAGATGTCTTACCAGCGACAATAAGAAAGCTTGGAGGAAGAAATCTATCGATAATCAGACAGAAACAGCTACTCGATGAGGTATATTTCAAGTTGCCCGAGAGATTACAAGCAAGATTACAACCAAAATGCAGAATTCACTTGCAAAGAATCCATCGATTGAAGAATTGCTTAGATTAGGCAACGAAAATTCACAACACCGTTTCGCTCCGCTCACTAGTGTGGATGTTGAAAGATCATTTTCGATGCTGAAACATATCCTCACCTCTTCGAGGTCTAGTCTCACTGAAGACAATTTCAAAAAGCTTGCAATTTGCTACTTCAACGCTTATCCTCTTTCCGAGGATCAGGTTGAGGTTTGAAAAGATTCTCTAAACAAAAATAAAATCGATCTAACCCCAAAAAACCCCCTCGAACGTTCATTTAATATGTGTATCTACTCGAGATGAGACATGGAATCGCTCATGGAAGAATATTCTGAGCTACCCCAGAACTCCTTGAGCTTTTTCGAGAAAGTGAACAATTCTGTAATTTTGGGATAAAAGTTGGGAAAACAAGAAAATCCGAGCCCTAGTTTGGAAACTCTTCTAACCAAATTCAGAAATGATTATGGTTTGACGGGTCAAGACAGCTCACAAGAATCGGATGATAATTCTCAAGATGACGCACAAAAAAGGAGTTGACTGGAAGGACGAAATTAACTAATATCGTTGCAATCTCAGGGCTAAAGAGAATTCCGATGCTGACAAGATTCAATAGAATCGCGGAAATCTAGAAAGTATAATGATTCCAGATTTTCCGATGACTTTGGATTGATTTTAGTGAAAATCGAGGGTCTCAAATCTTTGAGAATATATTACCATTCGAGGGCTAAATGCATCTTCCACGCGAGACCGACTGATTCATGAATCTTTCAAGATTTCACCTCTCACAGGTAAACATGCAATCATAATCAAGAGCGCTTGTTGTCCTCATAACAGGCAATAATCTCCTCAGCTAGTGGCTATTATATTTGTATACACCCACTCAAAGATTCCTCATCGCTGTAGTAAGATCCAACCTCTAACCTCAGAAGTCTATCAAACAGATAAAGATGTATTCAGCGTATCGCGCAGCAAACAATAGTTCTCCCGACCCATTGAAACTGACTAGAGATCAAGGCACCCAGACCGAAGGTCCTAAGAAACTGCGATCATGTTATTTCAAACAAGAAGTAGAGGCAGTCATTGACCAAAAGACTCAGGGCATTCGTATGAGAGTCATGTTTCAAGTGAAATAGAAATGTCAGTCCATTGAAATCTGGGAGAGAAACGATTTACTCGTTGATCTTACCTTAGAAGGTAAACAAAGACTTGATAGAGATCTCTTGAAGTTACAAGGAGCCGGCGCAAATAGATTTGAGAGGATAATGTCCAATGACTCGGGTTTGGCAAGTTTACTGAAAGAATGAACACTTAATTGAGATTGTTCAATATATCTAATGAAGGAGTTCCATTATTACTTCATGATTGCTTGATATATCTCATGAATGGATTCCATCACTACTCAATAACTTTCTTGAAAAACGAAAACTACGGAATACGAAATGGCGTCTCGTAATTTCGCTCAAGAACGAAAGGGGTGGGGGAAAATTTCTCCGCTTGCGTTGGTGATTTTGGTAGTTTCGTTCACAAGGAGAGTGCGTCAGGTATGACGCGAGTTTTTACTTCTTTCATACATGTATGAACTCAGCTCACTCTGCCGAAGACGAATATATATATTAGAAATCCAGGTCTCTTGATTTGGATGGAAAAAAAGGTGTTTAAATGGTGCACTTCGGCAAAAATTAAGGTACACAGTCATGCTGCGCGCGCAGTGGTGAACATTTGAAACACGGAACACGGAGCACACACTTAAACGCGCTGGCAGGCAAACAATTTTCTCCAGTCTCTGCGCGTATCTCAGGCTGCATACATCAATTTTTGCGCGGGAAGATCCAGCGATCTCTCCCATAGGATCTTACGTGCTAAATATCGCCCTTTATCCCGACCCTCTCGCGTTATTTTAGAAAACCTGGATCTGTAAGTGGGCTATCCAGAGAGTACTCGGTGAGATCTACACGATGAGGTGCCTAAGACTGCGAAAGGCGTGTCATACCTGGTGCACTCCCCTTGTCAGTCCAAGAAGTGCCCACTAGATAATCAAGTGATAAGTCAATCCATTCCAAATCAAGTCCACCTAGAGCCTTCCAAAATGAGTGTCCCCGATTTGGGGCTGCCACCTGATTCCCTGGAGGGTAAGTTCGGCCCAGTGCCCATCACAGGCCTACCGACTGCTTCAGTAACTACCGACAAGCTGATCAACATCAAGTTGATGGGCAACACCCAACTGGCCAGACTCAAGATCCAACCACGAACTTATCAAGCGGAACTTTCTGAGTTAGCACAGCAAGAGAATGTGGTGATATTCCTCGGAACTGGACTTGGTAAGACATTCATAACTGTGATTGTGATGACTTCGCCTGTGATTGCATCCCAGATTGAGAGCGGCCGCAAAGTGATCTTCTTGGCTCCAACTCAGGATCTCGTCCAACAGCAAGCGGAATACATTTCCCGAAGAGTGCCATACAAAGTTCGTGTCTATTGTGGTAGAACTTGCGCCACCGGCAAGCACATCGACAAATGGAAGGACGAAGATTGGCAAGAGCAAATGAGGGAGATACAAATTTTCTGCATGACGCCTCAGATATTCACCAATGCCGTTGTGCCTTCCTATCTTCACTGGACCGATTTTTGCGCCGTCATATTCGACGAATGCCACCATGCGCATTCTATGAAGGGCGACTCTGGACACCCCTACAGCAAGGCTCTGGACCATTATAAACATTTCTACAGTGATCCCGACAAAGGGCCCAAGCCACGACTTATAGGTCTGACTGCCTCGCTTCTGAACAACATGTCACTGGATATGATGAAATTGAGAGGTGCAATCACTGCACTGGAGCACAAGATCCAGGGCCGATGCGTAACCTCAGCGACTTTAATCGACAAGAAACCAGTGATGCTTGTGCACACTTACCAGGATAATCAATTGGATGCTAAAAATGACATTCTCATCGAGCTGTTCCAATTGTATGCCAAACAAATGAAAGATGCCCTCGGCTTGTCGAGCAAGAGAAATTTCAGTTTGCTCGAATTCGGCCTCGAACCCATGAACGCTTCAGAGAGAGACTTTCTATCCTATCACGAGCGTCTCAATTTGGCTTGCAGTGGTGTTTCCCTGAAACCCAGGGGCTTCTACAAGATTCTCAACCAACTGGCCAAGGTTTATCAGTCAAGCGGACTATGGACACTGTCTAACATCCTCTACTGTCTGACCACTGCTCTGGACAAGCACGAGAACAACAAATGCGTACCGGAAACCATCAAGCCTCTATATAATGCCTTCAGCTCACTCTTGAGAGAGTTCTTGAGCTCAATCAACAATTTTTTTGAGCCAAACTGGAGAGATCTGCTCCTGGAACATGCACAACCAAAGGCACTTGCCCTTCTAGATGCCCTGAAGAAGGAGTACGATCGAGTGCTCTCTTGCGATGAGGAGAAATCCACCTTCAGTTGCATAATCTTCGTCCAGAGCAGAGTGGAGGTGTTCGCTTTGAATAATTGGCTCAATCATTTGAGCACCAATGTGGCTGAGTACAGTTTTCTCAAGGTGAACTATGCCATTGGTCTGGCAGCCACTCATGCCTCCAAGTGGTCCTGCATTACGAAACGCAAGTCCACAGAGCAGAGGGCCATGTTGGATCGTTTTCGTCAGAACCAACTCAACGTGATAGTGACCACTTCAGTGCTCGAGGAGGGCATCGATCTGCCCGTTTGCTCCACTGTCATACGTTTCGATCCGGCGAGAAATTTCCGGGTTTACGTCCAATCGAGAGGTAGGGCGAGGCAGATTGCATCCACCTATCTGGCGCTCACCAGTCTCAGCGAAGAGGGCCGAGTGAGAAAGAATTTGGTGGACTTTGATCGATTTGAAACACAGTTACGATTGACTCTCCAGCCTAACGATATAGCTCTGGACGAGCAACGCTTCCCAAGACAATCGGGCGCTCGCAAACAGAAGCCAAAACAGGCCGGCCCTGAGTCTCTGTATGAGGATGAACATTTCGAGGCGCCCGGAATTTTCATAGACTCTTGCACAGGTGCCGTAATTTTGCATCTCTATTGTTCCAGATTGTCCAAAAGGTATCCCTTTTCGGAGGGGATCAGGTACAGACGGACCCAGCCAACTGAGGAAACCTTCCAGACCATCATCTGCTTGCCCTATGGATGTCCACTGAAAGAGGAGATAGTTGGCAACGTGAAAGCGACCATCGATTTGGCCAATAGATCGGCCATCATTCACACCCTGAGGGCTTTGTACGAATTTGGCGAATTAGATGAGAAAGGAAGACCAATCAGGATCACAGAGGAACGACTTGATCAAATGTTGGAGGAGTACAACCTGAAGCCTGACATGAGCCCCATAGATCATCCTCTGGGGGGCAGACTGGTGTCCAAAGATGGGAGAGAATACTACGAGATCCCCTGGAGAGCTCTCAACTATTTTTGTCCACTTTCGAGAGCGTTCACACAGAGAACCTACAAGTTTTTCACCATTCGATTTCAGTTTCCGGCTGGAAGTCAGTTCAGACGTGATACGGAGAAGTATTTCCTCACGACAAAGTTTGGGATCATCGTTAGCGATTCGCAGAATGTTGACCGATGGCCCAAGAAGCTCTATGGGCATTACGCGGAATTCGACGTCCATTACGAGCTGAAAGACGAGAAATACACTCTGGCAGAATATGCCGATCATGATGAGTTGCTAAATTATACTCTGAGAATCATTCAAGACATCTGGTCAGTGGGCCGCTTGAGAAAGGACGAGTTCAAGAGTCGCTGTGCCTTCTATTTGGTGCCCCTCACGCCAGACGGTTCCATTGACTCGGACAGTCTGAGACGCTCGTCCAGGGCCAGACATGTAGCCGGAGACGGATTGTCCTATGCCCACTTGCAGGAGGGTTCCGTGGTGAAGTTGTCGCCCATGATAACCAATCCTCGTGACCGGTCCAAGATCTTCGTCGTCCATCGTGTGCACGACACCATGAACGCCAACTCGGCCATTCCTGGCGCGAGGGGCCTCACGTTTGTCCAGCATGCTTGGGAGGCTCATCGCATCTCCATACAGAACCTCCGGCAACGAGTTGTCGAAGTGACTCCCATTTCGGCACAGGTGGCCAGATATTCCAAGGCCAAGAATGTGAAACCGATGAAAACGACGCAAAACCTGTTCTATCTTGAACAATTCATCGACCCGATCGACCACGAGGCCTCGCGCGTCTTCCAAGCCTTCAACCTGCCGCCGATCGTCTACCGCATCTATTTGACCACCTTGTGCTCGGAACTCGACGAGGAGTTCCAGAGGAACAGGCGCGGCACAATCGTCTCGCCACCTGTTGATCCCCTGGCGGAAGGTGATTCTCGGGATCAGGCTGCTTCCGGACAACAAGACGAGCACGAGGAAATAGCTACAGAGAACGTTCCCGGCGAGGAGGAGGAGGATGAGGCAGAGGATGAGGAATTGGGGAGCGACTACGACGAAGACGAGGAGGACTACTACCCGACGTCGATTGATTCGAGTGACGAAGAGAGAAGCGACCAGGAGGACTTTCCAGATCTGGCGGCTGCAGGCGACGACAATGGCACCTACTTGGAGGAGTGGAACAAGCACCTGACGAACAACAACATTGGAGAGCCCCTGGTCATAAAGCGAGACTCGTCCAACCATTCTCAGAAGTACATCAACACTGACCCAAGATTCTTCCGAGCCTTTGGCCAACTCAGAGCCAAAACTGAGGACGTTTCCAATGTCATCGTTGAGGGACTGCGCTCCTTCTCGAGGGGCCTCTTGGGCGACATAGCGTTCGACGGCGAGGCTGGCCCCTTGGGCAGAGAGGGGCCCGTGTCCGATCACCAGATATTGGCTCCCATTCGCTTTGACACGGCGGAGCCAATTTGCGGCTCCTCATCGCGCTCCTTTGGATTGCTTGAGGCCCTAACTCAGCGCAGAGCCACTGAGGAGTTCAACCTAGAGACTCTGGAAAATGTTGGAGACTCTTTTCTGAAATACATGATGAGCGTGGTTCTGTTCAATATATTCAAGGGCAGAGACGAGGGCCATATGACCAGTGCCCGAATGAGACTTTTAAGCAACCACCACTTTTGTCACTTGGCTCGTAGGCACAAATTGGGCTCTTACGCAGTCTCGCACAGGTTCGATCCCAAACTGGTCGCCTCAATGCTTGGCTCGTCGGAAAACTTGGACATCTGCAACATCCTCAAGCCCAAGGATCTGGCCGATACTTTTGAATCGCTGATTGGAGCCTACCTAGTCTACTGTGGCCAGTACGAAGCCCTGTTGGCGGCCGACTGGCTGGGCTTGAAGATAGTATCGGACAAGTTGTTCAAGGAGTTCACGAGCACGGCTGTACAATTTATAGCTCCGCCAAGTTCGTCATCCAAAGAGTTGAATCCGGAATTGTTTGAGCAAAACCGAAAGAGACTCACCAAGTTTGAGGAAATCTTGGGCTATCATTTTAAGGATGCAGCGTTTCTTATTCAGGCCGTAACTCATGGATCAATGACGACAAAGTGCACTGAATCGTACGAGAGACTCGAGTTCCTAGGCGACTCCATATTGGATTATCTAGTCACAGCAACTCTATTCCATCACGGCTACTCTGATCCTGGACAACTGACGCAAAGTCGCTCGGCGCTAGTGAACAACTGCACCTTTGCAAAACTAGCGGTCAAATATCGTTTCGACTTGTTCATCTTACATTGTCAACCAGAAATACTGCGACTCTTGAATCTGATCAGTACTCGCTCTGAAGAAGACGACGACAAAGAGGTGACCTTCTTGGACGAGCTTGAATTCGATAACATAACCAAACTTTTGGCCGACATTTGGGAGGCAGTGGCCGGTGCCATATATCTTGACTCAGGATGCTCTTTGGACGCTGTTTGGAGTGTTTATTATCCAATGATGAAGGAATCAATCGATAAGGAAACGAGCAATCCTACGAAGAACATGATCGCTCAAGTGTTTGAGAAATATCCCGGAAGGGTTAAATTTGAGTACTCTCGCGCCGAGGTGAAAGGAGATATAGAGATGTTCACTGTGGCTACATGCATCATTGAAGGTGCAGGCCGTTACGAGGGTTTAGGAAAGTCCAAAGCCACCGCCAAGGTAAGAGCAGCCGAGGAGGCTATGCGTTCTGCTCCCCCATTGCCTCCACTCAGAGGCAACAGCATGAGAGGTCGGGGCGCATCCAGAGGAAGGGGCGGCCGCTCTTATGGTCGCGGCGGGCCCGGACAGTTTGGACCTCGAGGCGGCCGAGGCGGCCGAGGTGGTCGAGGAGGTCGAGGTGGTCGAGGTGGTCCTCGACCGGAGTGGCAGCGGCGAGGATAGATCTATCCAAATTAGCCTTGTCGCATTTCGAAATCGAGCTGCGCTCTCGAACGTGAAGAGAACCGAGTTCATATCGACCAGTCATATAAGCAGCACAACGACCCCATGAACGGGTGATAATTTCAGTCAAAAGCTGAGCCTTGTTCTCAGATGTAACTTCTCTGTCAAGCAACACTGCTATTAAGATTAAAGTTTTTAACTATTTCGTTGCGATCCCATTTTTCTTCGGATCGTCCGTTTTACACGCTGGATACAACATACACTCACTATCGTGAATCACTTGACAGCAACCAGGCCCCTAGGCGCAAACTAGAGTACTGTAAGAGGGCCCGATTCTTGCAAGAAGCGACAATCGCATGACGCTTCTTGGTGCTCATCAGTGCTCAGTTATGGCCCACTGAACTACTCACTGAGTCAGATGAGTCTAGATGGAAGCGAGTCAGTGATGAAAAGAGAAAAGATACCAATCTGCATGTATGTGAGGAATTTATTGCTATCGAGGACAATCATTATCACACTGGCCTCCTATAGACTGAGGTGAAACGTAGAGGTGGAATTCTTGCTTGACTTAGTTCGCAACAAGCGTCCCTATTGATTAGAGGCATGACACACATGCCGGCTAAACAGAGCAAGAGAACGATGTTGACTGATATGATCAATCCCGGCGTGCGGGTAATCCGATTCCAGAGCGACCTAAAGATTGAGCCCCGAGGAGAAGGGTCGGTCTTCTTCTGGATATCATCCGGCGATTCTTTCTCCTCGATGAACTCGCCAGTGAACAGGTTGCCCTTGGCCAGCTGTATTCTTGCTTCAACTACGGGCCCAAAACCGTCGGCGGAGGTGAGAACTTGCCTGTTGGTTTGCTTTTTTCTCTTGTGTCTGTTGGGTTTGTTTTTTCTCTTGAAAACTTTCAACTCTTTCGCAACTCTTGGAACTAGAGGCTCTTCAACAGTCTTCGCTTCATCTTCCAGCTCGTCCGTGTCGTCTTCTTCTCTGCCACCAAGCTCATCAGTTTTCTCATCATCACTCTCGGTCTTCGGTCCTAGTCTTTGCTGCTGTTGCTGCCTCTGTCGTTCCTCACTTTCCGTTGGCTTCTCCTCAACTTCGGCAAGACACTCTTCACTCTCTGTGGGTGGCTCCTCGCTCTCAGGTGGCTCCTCGCTCTCAGCCAGCTCCTCTTCCTGGATCCTCAACGATCCAGAGGAACAGTAGGAGGACAGATTGTCGGAGAAGTTTTCCGACAGCAAACTGGCGGCCACAGAAATTGGGGTGCTCCCATTGTGTTGCTTGAGCTGGAAGTAGAGGATGACGCTCCAGCAGAGACCGAGGATAACGTTCGATTTTCCGCTCACAATGTCCATTGGGTTCGAGTTGACCAGTTTCATGCCCAGCTGGTGGCGCATGAAATCGATGGCAATGGAAACGTTGGACAAGTGTTTTAGGCGCGACGAGGGCGAGACGAAGAAGCGATAAATGTAGGACCTTTGGTCGCGTTTGAGTTCCTCGTAGTGCATGAGAAGTTTCTCGTCGTGCGTCAAATGGGCCAATAGGCCAACCAGCTTGATGCCATCCTGCAACTCTTCCACCAGATCGCCACCTATTAGGCCCGGAACATAGTGGTTGATCCAGGCGGTGAACAGGCGTTTCTGGGTTTCCACTTGGTTCTCCTTGATGTTGCCGATGTGTTTCTCGAAGTGCTCCATCGAGCAAACCTTGAGGCCGTCCTCGATCTTGGTGCTCTCGGAGGCCGGCGAGTGGAAGGGCACGGGCGACTCGGCCAGCCGGCTGCTCACATTGGACCTGCTGCCCTCCGAGCGGAGCCGCCGCCGAAGACCTCCTCTAGGCGAGCTCGGCACCGAAAAGGGGTGCCAGCTTTCGTTGTGCGGCTCGTCGGCCGAGCTGCCACAGTTTGGCTGCCGACTTTGCTGCCCTCCCTTCGCCGTCTGGCCACTGGTGAGGCCAATGTCGCTTCTGGTGTGCCTGCCGGGCCGACCGGAGGCCATGGAGTGGTTGTTGTAGTCGTAGGTCGAGGTGTAGCTGAGGGCTGTTTGGCGCCCACTTAGCGAGCGCACCATTCCACTGGTGCTGCTCGAGGTGGGCGCCTCCGAGCTGAGCTCCTGGTCGTCCTGGAACTCAACTCGGCTCAGGACTATCTCTGGCGTTGCCAGAAGGCGCGTCGTGGTGGCCAAACTGGCCGTCGGACTGGCCGCGGTTGAACGCGGCGAGCCCACCCGACCACTGTCCGCGCCCACAGATTCGAGCGAACAGATGGAGCTCGCGTGGGCGCGGCCGAAGTCGGGCTCCAGCGACTCGCACGCTGAGCCGGCCCGCCCGATCGGGCCCGACGCGCGCTTGGCTCTGCGGCGCCCGCCTCCAAGCCGGCTCCATGAGCGCGCCAGAAATGACCTAGTGTCTCGGTGCTCGGCCTGGTTCTCGGCCAACAGAGTCGCCGAGCCGCCCGTCTCGCTCGTGGGCTGATCTTGGCACAAACTGGACAGGGAGGACACACTGGATGCGCTCGAGAAGAGCCTCTTGCCGGGCGAGAGCAGCCGCTTGTAGGTCGAGACTGCTGAGTGGCCGTCTTGCCGTTTCTTGTGTCGCTTCGTATCACTGCTGCCTCCCAATCTGCTGCTGGGACTCTCCCCTCCACTCAGACCTATGCCGCTCTCCTGGGCGGGCTCGGTGGGCGACTCGCTCGTGGCCACACACTGCGACCGTCGATCTTGGCCGCCCATTGGAGACGATCCTCCTCTGGCCCATTCTGTGCTTGAGCTTGGTTTCATTGCTCGCTCGTCCACCTCTGCAGCTGAAACACTCTCGCCCAGCCCACTCGGCTGCTGTCCATCACTTGGGGCCTCCGATTGGGCCCGTCGCTGCACTTCTCTCGGCGCTTTCTGCTCCTTCCTCTGCCTCAGCCAGCCTATGGGGTCGCGAGCCGCCTCTTGAGTGTTGGCCAGCTCCCTGACGACTGAAGACTCTTCCTGGTTTGCTTGTGCGTTTGTCTTCGACTGGGCGGCCAGCCGGTCGGCGAGATCTTCACTTGTGGTCGAATGGGCGGCGAGCAAGTTGCGGAAAGTGGGCGACTGTTTCTCCTCGTCGCGCTGGGGCTGCGCCTCTGCCGAGGGGCCGTCCTTGGCAAGCTTTGCTCTCTGCCGGCTCAGCGCCAGGCCCACTGAGGCCAGACTGCTTCGGGCCCGACGCAGACCTGCGCCCGCACGTCCGCCGGCCGAGGGCTCGTCTTCGTGTGTGGGACTTGGGGCGCCGACGCTTAGCCGTCCCCGCTCGTCTGCAGTGTTTGCATCTCCTCGATTCGAGCCGCCCCTCATGAGGCTCCGGGGCTGAGTGCTAGTTGTGAGAGCTGTTGCTGCTGCTTCCTGACGCTGAGCTTGGTGCGTGCACGGCTGTGCCAAACAATTGCACAGACACAGACGCTTCAAAAAGGGATAAGAGTCGTCCTTGGGCGGCCGCTGCTTGTTGCTCGCCGTGTGGCCCCCATCGCTCTCAATGCAACTCTTCGCCGCCTCTTGCTCCTTCCCATTAATCTGCCTCCTCTCTCTGCCCATTTTTCTCCCACCCATCCAGCTCGAGTTATTCTCCTTCTTCTCCTCAGAAACTCCCCTGCCGCCCACCTTCAGCTCGATGTGGCCAGGCAAGTACTGCAACGCTGCCAGGGACGGAACACTGACTTTGGCCAAATCTTTGGCCCTTCTCATATCGTCTCTCGTATCCCTCTGAACCTTAGCTCTATCCTCTTGGGGCCGTTTCGTGGAATTTTCACGCCCCTCAAGAGTGGCCAAGTCGCAGGAACTTCCACCGGAACTCTTGCGCCCTCTGCTGCGTCTCTTTCTCTCCCTCTTTTTCCTGGGCTTTTCCTTCTGCCCTCCACTTTGGTCACTTCTGCTGCTTGAATTTTCCTTCCCAGCTGGACCGCTTCCACTTTCACTGCCGGATTCTCCGCTCTGAACGGCGCCCAGTGGCTCGATTTGCGAAACCTTAGTGCTGTTTGGAACAACAGTTTGCTGCTCCTTCTTCGCTGCTTGTTTCAATTTCTTCGGTACAAATTGACTCTCAGTGGAACCTTGTTGCTTGTCTGCATGAGTGTCAGTGTTTGTTGACTGCCGGTGGCCAATCATTGTCTCATCTTGGCTCGACATGATGGAGCATTCTGAGCGCCAAGTTGATGCCTCAGTGTCCGCCTGTCGACTGTCCAGCTGGTGCAACTCGGACCACCAGCTTGGGGACAAGGAGGAGCAGCTGTTTGGCTGGCTTCCACTAGAGTGGCCAATTGGCGAGCTGCCGCCAAGAGCCACTCGATCGTCCGGCGGGCCGCCAAACCAGTCGACTGGCGCCACTCCCTCAAGCGAGATGGACGAGTCGCCGCCCACAGTGAGCCGACAACTGTCTGAGCCCCAGATTGACCGGTCGAACTGCAAGTCGAGCGCCTCAATCAGCTGAGGGTGGCGACCAGCGCGGGCAGAGCTTGGAATGGGCGCCTCCTCGAGAGATGGTGGCTCCCCGGCGCTAACGTCTGGCTCCACTCGCACACAGTCGATGGCGTTCTCCAGCCCCAAGCTCTGGTGCTCCTCGGCCTGCTCCTGCTCGTCCCACTCGGCCGAGATCTCCGATTCTCGTTCACAGTCGGCCGCTAACTCGAGCAGACTCAGTCTCTCGTCTGGCACACTGAGCACACACGCGCCACTGTGACACCAGGCGCCTGCCGAGCTCACTTGTTGATTCTTGTGGTTCACTTCGCGCAAATAGGCGCTCAAGTAGTGTCCCCTGCTCTTGGCAGCCTCAAACACTCGATGAGTACTGGCCGATGGTGTTTGAGGTGTCACTTCTGTTTGTCTATTCTCGCCGGTGTTCAAATTGCGGCCCGCAGATTCTCTCGCACCTCTCGTGCAACTGTTGTCATAATAATTGATGGTCCTCTTCGTGCTGTTATTGTTGTTGTTGTTTGCGTCTATAAATAATGGGCCACTCTCCAATTGCTCCTCTCCTTTGGCAGCTGAAACTTTGCCACCAGTTAATTCGGGCCAATTCGGATGGGAGTCTGCTCTCTCGAACACTTTTCTGCGCTCGAGTATTGTTGAAATTGTTGAAACACTCTCGCAAATGGCCGCGCCTCCCGCAAAATGCCACTCACACGGCGCGCCTCTTGGCTGGTCTCTAATTCGGCTCTCCAAGTAGGTGTCTAGTTGTTTTTTCCTGCGCTCTAAGCTTCCCACTTTGCTGCCAAATTCGTGCCCGAATTTTGTATCACTTCGGCAAGCTAATCTCAACCCTTTCGTTGCACCACAACAATCGCTATTTGGTCCAATTTGCTCTTCCAACTTGTCCAACTTGTCCAGCAACTGAGGCGCCTCTCCACTGTCCAGCTCAACAAGAGGCTCGGTGCAGAGGAATTGCAAGAGTTGGGGACTCTCCTCGTTGGACAACAAGGAAACTAGATTACTGTCTTCTGATTGGCTGGAGAGATCAGCTGTGGCTTCAATTTCTCTCTCCTCAGTCTGTCTCTTGGACACTTTTCGTCTCCTCTTCGCGTAGATTCGATCTCCATGCAAACTGCTTCTCGGTCTGTGTCGTCTCGCGCCTCTCATTAATCAGGACGCTCGATGGAGTTTGTGTGTGTGTGTCTGTGTGTGTAAATTGGCGCCAAAATTTCTCTCAGATAAATATTGGTTAGCAGAAGAAGTATTCCTTTGGGCTCGCTGAAAAGTGCCAATTCTCTCTGCTGCATGTCTGTATTGATGGGCGAGGGGCAGAGCTATCAGAAGATCATCCATCACGCTCGATTAACGCGGCAGAACATTGGCGACAAAGAGTAACTCAACTTTCCCTAAGGCCTAGACACAGGCCGTCCAATTTGGCGCCGATGCAACTCGCTCGACACACTCAATCAACACTCGCCAGCCAGCCAGACCAACACTTGCAGGCTGGCTCCCTTGCAAAGCCGAGCAGCAAACTACTAAAAGAGCTCGCCGATCGAGTGAGTCTGATATCTCAATGTCGCATTGCATGCGCGCAATTATGTTGCAGCTTCCATCAAACTTGAACTGGCAAATACTCAAACACTTAAACAAACTTAGACACTCTCTCTCGTTGAGCTTTGGTTGAGTTTTTTTAGGTAACACGAAACTCACACGCGTAGAGCTCGCTGCCAGATCTTTTATTTTTATTTCTACTTTTCTGCTTATCTGTTTTTTCTTCCCCAAGCAAGTCTCATCTCTCCTTAGGCTGCCAGCTGCTCGCTCATCTATGTCGCCTCCTGCTCACAACTCATTCTTGCCCTTTCTTCATTGCCTATCCAGCGGTGATATATTCTTGCGGGTGAATTTGTCGCTCGGGATGATGATTGTCTTCAGCGGAGAGGGATTCTTCTCCCTTCTAGACCCTCTCTCCAACTTTGGCGGACGATGATTTATTTTCCTCACCAAACACCTGGTCTCGAGGATCACTGTCAGACGCTGGGCGGATTATCCCACCTTCTTGGGGGCAATATTCTTCCTCTGAAAATAAATATCCTCTCAAAATGGATCACTGATAAGGAGGATCTCTGGGAATATCTCTCTGGCCCGATGGAATACCTTTTCACTTGTGTTGCTCGATGGGAGTGGTGATGCGAGAACAAAGAAACTCTGTGAAATCTATTAGACGGCTCAGCTTGGCTCTTCCGAAGGGTTAAATCGGAATGATACACCGGAGGGGCGGATTGGTGTCCCCCGTTCGCTTCAATCACCTATTGCAAAGCCTTGCTGCTCGTCAAGCCCAAGGACCGCCGAGACGAGAGGAACAACAACAGCACGAGTGGTGTGCCAGAGAGGCACTTTACGATCACCTGCAAAAGTGTAAACAAGCCGGCGGCATACTGTGCTTGTGGCGTGCTGCGGCGCTTCCTCCTGCCTTCAGTGTCTGCCTGTTTGCGCGGCCGCCAGAGAACAGGGCCAAAGTCTGGCAACGCAACGCCCACCATTGGCAGCCAGAGTGCAGCCAGCACGCAGCGGAAGAATGTGCGCACAGAGAAGTGGTGTGCCTACTAAAGCAAGGTTATGGAAAAGGCTTTCCCAAGCGCGCAGGACTTGCATGGGAAAGCCTTTCACTGGAACAGGTTCACTGCTGAGTCGGCCCGCAGACACGCCTACACTCTTTCGTCACCCCTCGGAGCAGCATACCCGCACAGAGCTGCGAAGTCGGGTTCACTCTCCACGCGCGTCCCTCGAGATCGGGACAGCCGACCCGGCCCGCCCACCCGGCCTCAGAGGGGGCGCGCGGCCACGTAATCCCATGGGTTGCGCGCCCGCCCCAAACAGAAACAGAGAAGGCGCGCGCAACTCACATGTTCTCTCGCCACGCTTGTTTACTTTGAGTCTCCTCCTATCATCATTCTTCCAAACTTCAGGTCGGAGCCTATTAAATTTGGATATATTCGACCGCATCCAAGGGCCGTCCGATGGCCGAGCCACCGTGGCGACTAGTCATCCCTAATTAGTGCCATGATTGCGGAGTGGCGTGACGCATTGGTGCATTGTTAATTGTTGAGCAACAAGGACAGGGACAGGGACAGAGATAGAGCTATCTCTGTATAGAGCGGCATTGAAGGCAGTAATCCTGGCTTGACACCGTCCCATCAAAGGGGCAGACGTCGAACGGGGAGCGCCAAATACGAGGGAGCTTTCCTCGGAGCCATGTCGCAGCCAATTGCCAAATGAAGCGTCCCCCATGGGGAGCGAGCCGGGCCGACTAATCCTCTTGTTTACATTCTCGCCCAATCCAGTGGCGCCCTATCGCACGCCGTCGTGCAATAAGGCGCCAAATATTGCACAAGTGCCGGCGTCTTGCCGCCCCTCCTTCCTGCTTGCCACTGTGCTGCGGCGCAAGCTCTCACGTGGCGCCGCATGCCACCTCTCGTCGCCCAAGGAGAGCCCACGAGCGAGCCGGGCCGGCCTTGGCGCATCTCGACTCTCATTTGGGTCGCCCTGACGACCCAAATACTGCCAGTCCCTGTCCCCCGAGCTCCAGCGGCCCGCAGGCCAGGGCGCCGAGACGCACGAATATGGGCGAGGGCGCGCCTCTTGCGGCTCGTGCAGCCCCGCCTCGCACACAGTCGTGCGTTGCGCTCAGGTGGTCGTGCGATGCTAGACAGAAGCGGCGGCCCAACGCAGGCCAGTGGGCCGCTCTCTCATGGCCGCGCTCACTGTTCACGCTCGGCCTCATCTCGAGCTTGCTGATGAGGTCTGGACGCCTCCGTGCGCGGTTCCATTTCCTGCCAGCGTGCAGCTCCCGTTGGGGCGCGCTTCGTGGAGAGACTGTTGCGAAGGTGGCCAACTGGAAGGCACTGGGAGGGCTACTAGAGGTCTGTGTGGCGCTCCAGTGGGTGGTTAGACTGTCTAAATGGCGCTGGAGAGAGAGAGAGTCTCGCAAGGATGAGAGGCGGCCAAGTGGTCTTGGGCGAGCCTCGAGTTGCGGGCCACTTGACGCGCCAAGCCGGCTTCGTGTTGGCAGATTGGTGGCCAAAGTGTCGAGGGGCGAAAATCATTTATCTGCCAGACAAAGATGGAGGGAGGACAAACACTCGAGAGGCGCGCGCTCCACTGGCGCCTATCGACAACTGTTGTCAGGCGGTGGCGGCTCTGATTGGTGGCGCAATTGGTGGCGCTTGTGGCGCACAACGCAACTGTTGGACGCAACGAGCCGCCAGACAGTGACTAACGAGCTGAGGCTGCTCTCTCGCTCTGGTCGCCCTGCTTGCACCACAAACACCGTTGCGCACACCCTCAGGTTGCGGCGGCCTTGCCAGTGGCGCCTGTTGTGCGCGGGCCGCGCGCATCAAGCCAGCTAGGCAGCCAGGCAGCCAGCTTGCGGGTCTGGCCAGAAGTGCTCACATTAATATTGGCAGATGTGTTCTCTTTCCAGAGTGCAGGCGCCACACGAGCACTGGTGTGGCAAGCGAGTGCGAGTGCGAGAGCGAGAGCGCCGCCACGGATCTTGGCGCGCAACTTAGCCTCCCCCGAGCGTGTGTGCGTCATGATACTCAGGGCCGCCTAAGCCGTCCGTCTGTCTGCGCAACTGTTACTTAGAGATCACACTCGCACTCGCACTCGCGCTCGCACTCACAAGCTCCATCCAGCAAGACCCTTCTGCTGCCTCCTCTTTTCCGTGTGTCTCATTGGCGTGCGCACACGCTGCACCAGTGGCTTAACAGACAGTCTGTGTTGGAGACAGAGAGTTCCATTTGGAATGGGAAGAGGCGAATGCGAATGCGAATAGGAACGCGAATAGGAACGCGAATGCCAATGCCAATGCGAGTGGGCAAGTGCAGCCAGAGAGCGAGAATTTTGTAGATCGAGCGAGAGAATGAACACACACAAATGGGCTAACTTCAGCAGCAGCAGCAGTGAACACAGTGAGCTTTTTTGGTCCCTTTTCGCTCATCTCGCTGCGCGCTTTATGCTCTAAGGCTGCCAGAACTGCGCTCGGCCGGCCGCTGGAGCCAGCCCTAAGCAGTCGCTTTTGGGAATGCCCACATTAGTCCTCCTCCTCCACCATCATCAACAGCAGCAGCAGCAACAACAACAACAACAACAACAACAACAACCACAGAAACAACAACAACCATAACAACAACAACAACAACAACGCCCGAAACATCACTCACCACCGCCTGGAGGGGCTAAAATAACAATAACAAACTGCTCCAATAGCTCCCATGAAAACACAGCTTTTTCAATTTCATTATCATCGCCAACAATATTATTATCCTATTGCAACTACTACATGCTAACTTACTTAGAGTTTAATAATCTTATTTCCATCATTGACACAGTGTATATATTTATCCGAAGATACCCCAAATAGATGCTACCCTCTCAATTCTATTGTCCCAGTCCATCATTCTCAAAATCTTACCATTGAACAAGGGGGGCCAATAATTCTCCAGAAATATATCCTCACATTGAGAAACTTCTCTCACAAACACCAGCATACTGTGTTTCATCGGAGCTCTAGATCTTTGTTGCCAATATTATCATACTGAGTATTTGAAAGAACAAACTGATAGATTCTCACTCACACGGCTAGCCAGACACTCTCTCACACTTGTCCACGCACGAGAGAACTTGGATCGGCCACAAGCCGATATACCATTGGCTATCTTTAGATCACATCAGCTATATTTTTATTCTTTCTCTCTCTCTCTCTTATTCATTCATCAAGACTATCAACTGGAATAAGGGGATCATCAATTATACCCGAAAAATCTTTTGCAATCTCTCGCCTCCTATTAATACCATAACAATAGATTGGATTCGCATCAATCGTTTGTTAAATTTGAAATCAAAGCTAGTCCACGAAAGGGTACTTCATTTATTGGAGGAAAGACTTAATAGATTTTTTAAATTTATATAACTATAGAAAAAGTCTGTGTCATAGATTAAGCGAAGCTGGCTTCTTTCACCTACCATAGATCATAATTCCTATCACTACCACCACCACCACCCCTATTACTACAACTATCACCGTCATTAGTGCTGCTCATGATTACTAGATCAACAACGAAATATAGTTCATGCAACTGCTTGGCGCAGCCAATTCATTGCTAATAATAACCACAAGGCGCATTATTGTCATCCTTCCTGGAACTGTTTTGCAACAATATTTTTCAACCTCGAGAGTTGTTCTGCTCAAATTTTAAGCCCTGTTGTGGTGTCGATAGGTTCCTTGTTGACAAGTTCTATCTTCACAAAGTATTACCTATAATCACAAATCTATCTCATGTTATCATCATTGTTGTTGAATTATAGTCATTATCGATTGGATTGAGCATATTATTTTGCAAATGTTATGTTAGCATTCTAGAGAACCAACACCAATCTGTATTATTTGTCAAGCTCGTTCAGTCATGGTTCAGAAATATAAGTCACCAGTATGGACTTACAAATATCCCTTCGAATTGGTGATGACAGCCTACGAGCGTCGTTTTCCTACATGCGAACTAATGCCTGTGTTAGTAGGTACAGATATTTTAAGAGAAGAGATAAGCTCGGATAAATCTATTCATATAATAGAGCGCAGGTGTAAAATCAATGTTGATGCTCCATATATATTGAAGAAATTAGCCGGCGTTGATTATGTCTATTTTATTCAGATTAATACTCTCGATAGGTTAAATAGGACACTTAAAATTGAAGCAACTAATGAGTCGTTTGCCAGTAAAGTTTCAATCAAAGAATATTGCACATATTATGTAAGTCAAGGATATCTAGCGCTTTTCATTCAAGCAGGCACCTGTTTAACATTTTCCCGACACATTGCTAACAAAAAAACTAATTAATTTTCTCCATACTCCTACAGGTACATCCAGAAAATCCAGATTGGACTTGTTTTGAACAATCCGCTTGCCTTGAAGTAAAGTCATTTTTTGGCTTTGAGAGCGCTGTAGAAAAGTTGGCCGCAAAGCAGTATGCCCAATGCATTAGCAAAGGTAAAGAGATAATAGAACATTATATTGAAATCTTGAGGAAAGAAGGTATAACGCATGTCGAAAGGTATAAGCCTCCTC
>Ga0268247_10000172_pt1 | contig 22749 bp, 28 predicted proteins | sample AgamicOrMae_FD_200245 | JGI IMG/M metagenome (GOLD analysis project Ga0268247, IMG submission 200245) | Agave microbial communities from Guanajuato, Mexico - Or.Ma.e (v2) (version 2) | ecosystem: Host-associated > Plants > Phyllosphere > Phylloplane/Leaf | place: Guanajuato, Mexico | collected...
TCGGACCAGTCTCGTGTGCCGGCGGGCGCCACAAGCGTGCCATAAGCTTTGCCGCTTTGGTTTGGGGCGCCAATCTGGGCCCCTTCTTCTGAGCTTCTGAGCTCCTTGGCGCTCGCATTCCTCGCCGCTCGCCACTCGGCCCACTCTCTGCGGGCAATTTGACACGCGCAAGCAAAAACCCAACCGGCGCCAGGTGAACGGAGGGGAAAAAGGGCGGCAATAAGAGTTGGCCAAACAAAGAGAGGGGCCAATTCTGGGCCGGCCGCAACGTGATACTGGCGCCCATTTGAGTGGGGCCTTCAGTGAGCCAAGTGGGCTTGAGACTAGCAGCGGCAGACTAGCAGCGGCAGACTAGGAGCAGTACCAAGAGGCTGGGGCCCATTTTGGCGCCCTCGCTGGCCGGTGTGCGTGACACTGGCGGCCGGGGGAGCAATTGTTGTTGCCGTTTTTCTTATTACAACTATTATTGTTATGAAATACAAACAGAGGAGCGCGCCCAGCGAGCGAGCGAGCGAGCAGCAAGCGCCCACTTTCGAGCTGGCGGCCTTTCCGGCGGCGCCACCAGACACACTCTCAGCCACCGGCTCCAATGCTTTGCCCTTGCCTATGCTTTCTGGGGGACATTTTGCTTTGCGGCCTGCAGGCCGCCCGCATTGCAGCACTGCAGCACTGCAGCCGCAGACTCCCCTCCGCGCACTTGACGCAGCTCAACGCAGTATCCAGCGGCAGTGCACGCCGCTTCCAGATACTAGAGACTGTGGTCCGCATTGCTTGGGCCCCATTTTGCATCGGCCCAAATGAGTGGGGGCCGCCCAAACGAGGCAAAGGCGAGGCCCAAAACAAGCAGACGCCGTAATGATCGGCGGCCAAGAAAGCGGGCGGGCGAGGCTGGAAAATATTCATGATGTTTGGCCGGGCACGCGCGCGTGGGATGAATGCCATTTGCGCTCGCCTGTCCAATTTGTGTTGGGCCCACACAACTTGAGCCCATTGGTGAGACTGCGTGCAGACTGGCACACCACTGGCTGTGTGTCTGCACGGCTGGCAGCGAGCCGGCGAGGGCAAATCTAAAATTAAATCCCAGTCCAAATCCGCCGCTCGATGGCCCAAAGTGGAGCCCACTCGCATCCGGAAACGACCAGGCCCCATTGTTGAGCCTGCCAAGCGGCCCCAGTCCAGCGGGCCGGAATGCGCCCCCGCCCATTGAACACCTTGGACGCGGGCCCAAATTTAAACACAACACCAGACAGCCCAAACACGATCACGCGCACTTGCAGCCCCGCTCCGAGTGGGCCCCTATCGAGTTACCTGCGCGAATGGCTGGCCGCTCGAGCAAGCCATTCTGGTGCAACCCAATCGCGCTGGAATGCGCTCAGCTGGCCGCCCTAAGCGACACAAAGACCTCCTCAATGGCGGCACGTACTTGGGCTCGGCTCTAAAGCTGAGACTTGGCCCAGCTCGCCGGCCACTTGCCGCCCAGACACTCGACTTTTGCATCCAGCTGGGCCGGTGTTTGTGTTTGTGTTTGCCTTCCCATTGGCTCGTGTTTGGCTTTTGGGGCCGCCCGCGAGGCGTGGACGGACCGCACTTGCGCGTGAGGCTGGCCAAAGTCAGTCCGCGGAATCTGGGGGCTCGGAATCGGCCTTGCGAGCGGCGGCCAAGTGCTGGTCGATGATTCATTTGGGCCCCCGCCAAGGCGGCCCAAATGCACTTGGCATACACTGGCGCTCGCGCTTAATCTGGCCCAGTGTCTGGCCCGCTCGGACCAATGTATCTTCGGGCGACGAGGAGCCGGCCGAGTGGCAGTGTGGGGCGCCGACTGGGCCCCACTCGAGCGGCAAAATGATACTCGCTGGCTTGGGATTGGGCGCCGGCGGGCAGGCAGGCATGCACATGTGCACAGTAGAGACTGTGCGCAGTGCACACAGTCCGTAGACTGCACAGTGCACAGTGCACTAACTGTATGCAGTGCAGTGCAGTCTATGGAGTATACTGTATACTGTATGCAGTAAGCAGCGCACAGAGACTGTGCACAGCGCACACTTGTTATGGCACACTGTGCACAGTGCACAGTGTGCCTGCGGGCAAGTGCAGGCGCCCAATGAGGAGCCACTTTTTGGGCGCCGCTTTGGGCAGCTCGCGGAAGTTGCTCGAGTCTCCTTTGTTGGCCAGCAGCAGATGGCGACGGGCGCGATTTTATTGCCGTTTGATTAATTGTTTTGTTAGCACTTGCGCGCGCGAGAGTGCTAAGGCCGCCCAACTGGCGGCGCCCGCACATCTGGAGGCGCCCAAATCAGAATGGCCGCCACTGGGCCTATTCCGTCCGATCGGCTCGCCCAACTCGACTGAAGGCTGGCTGGCTGGTTCGAGCTTAGCTCTGCGGCCGAGTGGGCCGAAATTCATCCATTTTCTCCGCCCGCCTCAATGAAATTGAACGCCCTGATCTGGAGCCGCGATAGTTGGCCCCGCCACTTGGCAGCCGCCCGCCCAAGCTCGCCATCCTCTCGCTAGCTCGCCGGCCCCCAGACGACTGCTAATAGAATTCCGCCGAGCTCGCCGGCAGCCCACTGGCTCGAGGCCGCGAGCTTGCCAGAAGCGAACCGAGGCAGCCCCCTGGAGGGCGAGAAGGGCCGCTGGAGAAGGGCTGCCTGAGAGGGCGCATGATTTAGAACGATGACCGGCTGGCACGGAAGCGGCGGCGAAGAAGACGGAGCTTCTCCAGCGGCCGCTCATTTATGGCGCCCATCACGAGCTGGGGGCACGTGTCAGCCGGGTTGTCCAGCCGGTTGAAAGGTGATTCGTTGGGCGAGCTTGCCAGGGAGCTTGCCAGCGAGCTGGCCGCAGACTGGCCAGGGCGGCGCTCTATATCGCTTTCGTGTGGGCCTTCGAGTTGGCCGGCACGCACGTCACAGGCTGGCCACGTCAACTCAAAGGGGCGCATTCCGACGGGCGACCATTGGTCAAGTTTGAAAAGTGGCCCAGGCGGATGGATTGAAAAATACGTGCAGCCAATCAATTTGAGGGGCCCAGTTTGGCGAGCTAGTTGCAGCCTTGGATTCCGCTCGCAGCTTGGCGAGCTAGTTGCTGCCTTGGCGTTCCACTTGCGGGCGGCTCACTTGCAGCCAGTTGCAGCCAGTTGCAGCCAGTTGCAGACAGTTGCAGGCCGGCCAGGGAGGCTCCAGCTCGGGCCCACTACAACAGATTGCCTTGACGCCCCCGCCGAGCTCGCGTGTCATCTGATTGGGCCGCCCACGAAGAGGCGAGGCCGCCCAATCGGCCGGCCAATTGGGGCCTATTCGATTAGGGGCCGGGCGGGACTGTGGCCGGTGGGCGAAATCGAATTTGTTCGGCGCCCTTTCGGCGCCCCCGTCCAGCTCGCCTGCCATAAGGAGCCGGCCGGCCGCCCCCAAGCTCAAGCTGGCCGTCGCGAGACACCGACACAAAGGCGCCCCACACACAGTCAATGAGCGGGATTCGGATTCAGATCACACACAATCGATTTGGGCGCCCCCTCGCCAGCTCGCTGCCTGCACTCTGCAGCCAACACACACAGTCTCTAGCCAACACACACAGTCTCTAGCTAGCCAGCCAGCCAAGCGCGCTCTTAATGTCCATGCAAATACCGTCCTGCTCGCGTGTCGCCCAGCCAACTCGAGTGCCCACTTGGCCTGCGCCGAAATGGCGGCCGCCCAGCGCCAAGTGCTCCCAACTCGGCACCACCGCCGAGCCTAGTCTGCGCCCCTATGCGCGCTCACTCGCCCAACGCCCAATGCGCCCAATGCGCCCCCAAAGCCAAGCTCAAGATGGAGCTTTTTAATAAAATTAGCCGCTGCCTGTCTGGCGCTCGTTCCAGCGGCAATTGTTGTCTATTATTTCCATGATTCCAGCGCAACGAAATCACTCGCTCGTGGCGCCACTCCAGCAACGTGGCCGCACACAAGCCGCCCTCAACTCGCACTTCTCCCCCTCGACTGCTACCTCACTTCCGCCCCTCCTCTCTCGCATCGTCTGCTCCGCGCGCAAGGCCGGGCCCAATGGGCGCCTCCAATGGGCGCCTCCAATGGGCCCCCCTTGGACTCCTCGGCGGCCGGATGCGGACGGGCGACAATTATTCGCGTGCGGCCCGCGCCCCTTCCGCTCGGCAGAAGCCATTGAGAGGCGCCCGCGAGCAGCAGAGGGGCCCCAAGGAGAATCTAAGGAGACTCCAAGGAGGCCCCACTCTAAGGGCTCCCAGAGAGGCGGCGCAACATTAGGCCTTGGCGGTCGGGCGAAAATTGCCCAGCCAAAAGCATCTGCGGGCGGCCAGGCGGCAGACTGACTGCACAGTGCATAAAGCATAGTGCATACTGCATGGTGCATACTGCATACTGCATACTGCATGGTGCTCGGTGGGCGCTCGCCAACTCGCCAACTCGGCAAGCTTGCAGCCCGCAAGCTAAGGCACGGCTGCGAGATGCAAATCATTGGCCGCAAATCATTTCCACCCGCAGATTGTCCGCCGAGCAGCAAGCGGCGCCTCGTCCATCCATTCAAATGATCAACTATCCAGCGCACAGCCAAAGCTGCTCTAGACTGGGCCCAACATGGAGCGGCAAGCAGCGGGCGAGCGAGCGCCACTCCAGAGCCAGTCTCTCGCTCTTTTTTGGGCCCCACCGGAGCCGGCCAAAGAGAGCGAACAAATAGTCCAGGGCGCCAGCTGAGTCGATCATTATCTTCCCCCCACTTCTGCCGCTCCTCCTCGCTTCCTGTGGCCCCCATTTGGGCCCCGAACGGGCCCCTCGGAGGCTCCGATTTCCGCCAAGAAATGGGCAAAAAAACGGGCCCAGCTTGGGCACAAGGCCGGCCTCGTGTGTCTGTCTAGACAGTCTCTCTCTCTGGGTGGCCTCCTCTTGCGCTGGAAACACTGGCCGGCCGGCAAAAGTGGCCAGGCCAAGACCAGCAAGACTGGCAAGAGCGCCTAGACTAGGAAAAGCGCCAAGACCAGCGAGCTAGAGGCAAGCGCCGGCAACCATTAGCAGATTTCATCACTGTCCAAGTTTCCAGTTGCCGGCATTGATTCCCCTTCGCGTGCCCTTTTAGTGGCCACGCGAGTCCGCCGGCCGAGTCGAGGCTGGCGGAGCGCCCGCAGACAAACAATGGCGCCCAACTGCACGCCAACGAGCAGCAAGCTAGCCAGGCAGCAAGCCCAGCCAGCCAGCGAGCTAGCCGGCAAGCTAGCTAGCCAAAGGAGCGGCTTGGCCCGCAGCCTAATTGCCGGCCGTATATAGTGGAAACATGGCTAAGCTGTTGGCCCTTTTCGTGTCTCTCTCTTTCTCTGCTGCTCTGCGGCTCTTGGGCTCTTATCCAATCATCTAAATTGATTTAATCTGGCTAGGCTGCAAAAATTGCCACCCCAAAAAGGGGCCAAAACAAACACTTGTGTGCGTGCTGTGGCCCTTTGCAGGCGCTCACTTTTCATCGGGCAGGAAAATTGCACCAAGCAGACAACAACAAGTATTGCCCCAACGGGGAAACACTTGGCCACTGGTTGTCCTTTGGGCTCGTTTGGACGCCGCCTGTCGCACGTTAATATTTCAGCTAATGACATGGCGTGGCGAGAAGGCTGCAAAGTGGCCTGGAGACTGCATTCTGCAGCCTGGAGGCTGAGGGCTAAGAGCTGGGAGCTAAAGCGACGAGCGCTGGGCCAATTCTGGACGCCGCTGGCCAAGAATCTGGTTATAATCTGTTAGTTTCCATCGCGAGCCAGGTCGACTGCCCATCATGAGCCACTGTGTGCGGGCGACCGAGGCGAGCTGTGAGGGAGAGCCCAAAGTGAGCAGAGTTTGCTGGCGGCAGTTGCATGAAAAATGGAACCCACACACGAGCCGCGGGCCCAATTTGGCGCCTGTCTGTTTGGCGCCCAGCCGGCAACTCTCTCTCTCTCACTCTCTCACTCTTGCGCCACGGGCAATCTCGGCTCGAATCAATCCGATTTGCGGCCCTCTGGGCTGCCGCCGTTGGCTGGTCCAAATTGACGGCCGCGTTTGCCATTGTCTCTGGGCCGAGCGAGCAAGACACGGCCAGTGCAGTGCAGCGAGTGGCAGCTCGGCCGGGCCGCACACAGTCCACGGGCAGCACGCAGGCTGGCCCGCACAAGCCAAAGTGGGAGCCCCTTAAGTGCAGCGCCACGTTGGACGCCCTTTCGAGTTGCCGCTTGGAGCGCGCGCCACTTAGACACTTTCTCGCCTCGGCCGGCCGGCCGATTTTGCCGCCACCGCTTCCTTTTGCCAACGCCGCCGCTTCCACCCTAAGCTGGGCCAAGATAGTAATTGATTTTGGCTCATCGTCTGGCCGCCAGCGAGCGGCCCCTGCGGATCGCTGACACGCGAACGCAACCCAAGCTCAGCCCAGCCCAGCCCAGCTCGGCCAGGCCGCAATCTCTAATGCACATGATTCCTTGGCCAGCCTTGGAATTAGGCCCCAACGTTGGCCGGCCATTTGGCCTGCCTTGGCGTGCGAGCGCCAGCCCCAGACTGGCTCCGCAAGTGGGCGCTGGCAAGCCGGCAGGAAGTGGCTCATGATTGATTGGCAAGTTTGAATGGGGCGCGCGTGCGGCTTGCTGAGAGCGAGCGCCAAACAATCTCGAAAGCGGCCCACCAGGTGCGCATGGCCGCCGGCGTGGCGGAGAGAGGCCTCCAAATGGGGCGCTCGGCCAAGGCCAGTCTGCAGCTCTCCACTGGCTCGAGAGAGCGCCACTTCCGGCCGGCCGTGTGGGGCTCGCCCCTTTTGGGCGCCCTGCCTTGCGGTTGCCGGCGTTTGGGGCGCATTGTTGTGCCGCCGGCACGGCGCGGCGCGGCAAGACTCTGGGGGCTAATTAGCGATAATTGAACAGTGCGCCGGGCCAGGCGGGGCGCTAATTGTGCATCGGCGCGCGTTGAGGCGCCGCAAGTGGCGACTGGGCGCTAGGTGCTTAGCGCCCCGAGCTTGCCGTCTGGCGGCTGAGGCGTGTGGGCCGAGCCGGGCGGCCAACTGTGGCCCCCAGCGAGCGCGCCAATTGCCACGGCCCAAGCTCGAGGCTCGGCCGCCAAGTGGGACGCAAAGCCGATGATTTATTATGTCGACGGCCAGGCTGATGGCGGCGCTGCCGGCGGGCGACGCTCGGCCGCGATGCGTGCGTCAATTTTCGCCTGTCCCTCATGGGCCGCCCAGAGCTCGCCGGGCGGCGCCCCCTCGGCGCCCGTTGCGTCAACAAGCGGCGCCCCTCGGCCGCCGTGGGCAAACAAGGCCGTCGAGGCGGCGCCACCGGCGAGCCAGCCGCACAAAACATGCCCAAATGCAGCTCCACGCAGCACACCAGGGCTCCTACGCCGACAAATCGCACGGGCACGCAATTAGCGCCCCGCCGCTGCGCCCGCCAGCCAATGGGGCCACCCACCGGCCCCCCGTGCACCATGAACGCACGACTCCCCCCTCAAGGCCTCAATCTGGCCGCCGCGGCCGGCCAATTTGGGCGCACTGGACCGAGGGATGGAGGAGGTGGCTTTGCGGGGGGCCCCAGGAGAGCCGAGGGTGTTTATCGCAGGGCGCGGACCTGCTGCGGGCGAACCCGAACTCTTTCTGCGGGCTGCGTCCCGCAGCAATGCGCACAGCGCGGCCCCCGGCGGTCCGGCGAACTTTGTGCGCGTGGGCGTGGCTCGGGCTTGTTTACTTGATTTGTTCGCGCGCGGCGGGCCCGCCACGCCCCCACGCGTCAAAGCAGCGCTAGACAGTGGTGGGCGCTTGCTGCCACTGGCCCGAATATGGCTCCCCCTCCGCCGGCAGCTCGCCGGCTAACGAGCGCCCGGCCGGTAACTAGGCATGCTGACCGGTGCCGCCGCCGACCATAATCACCGGCAACATTAGGAGCGCGAATCTGTGCCGCGTGAACCGTTCCAGCAGCCGCCAGCCTGCTGGTTTGGTTTCCGCAACTCTCGGGCCAAGGCCTCAATTTGGGCGCCAATGGCGAGACGCCGAATGCAAGATGGAGGCTTGCCCAAGGTGGTCGAGCTCGAGGTGGGCAAGCTAGGCGAGCTGGGCAAGATGGGCGAGAAACATGGGCGGCCAGTTGACGGGAAGTGAGGGGGAGTTATTCTTATTGCCGCCGCTTGTTAGCTTTGGCGGCTGGACTGCGCCTCGAGTGTGTTGGGTGGCCAGGCTGTGAGCTAGTGTGCAAAGGGCACTAGGGGGCGCCCTTCTGGCCGTTCTCGATTGGCCGAGCGACTGGCCAATAATGGACAGTCTTCGGGGGCCAAAGGGGAGCAAAGGGCGCTTAGTAGCTTTGTCCAAAGACTGAGTTGCTGGATGCTTGTTGTTGCCTGGCTTGTATGTGTGGGCCGCTTGTTGTTATTGTAATATGTGTACTCTCGTGAGGCTGCACTTCTGGCTGCAGAAGTGGAGAAGTTGGCGGATGTTGCGCCAAATTCAGGCCGGCCATAAAGATGGAAAGCCAGCGATGGGCGATTAGTGCTGCGCGCAAGCCTACTAAGTGAGTGAGTCACTCTACTCTTTGCACTCTCTCCACTCTTTGCACTACACTCGGTCACTCTTGCGCCAACTCACTGGCGCGGCCCCACTCCTACTCCTCGGCAATGATGCAAAGTGAAGTTGAAACTGACAAGCAGCCGCCCCTTTTGAACTGCCGCCAGCTTCCCGCTCGCCCCACTTCCTGCCCCCTTCCAAGGCTCTCCAGGCGCGTGACAAAGTGCTACTCCTGCGCCTCTCTATTATTCGCCCCAGTCCAGCGCCGCCAGTCCAAAGGCGGCGCCCCAAAGCTAGTCCAAAGAGCCCCCAACAGCCCCCAGAAGCGCCCAAGAGCGCCCACAAGCGCCCAAGAGCACCCCGAGCGGCGCCACTCTCGAATGGCTCTCTCTTCGGGGTGGGCGTGGCCGCGGAAGTTCCAGCCAAGTGGGCAGGTTCCAGAGCACACTGGGCGGCTTTGGATTGGCCGCCGTGGCTGAGCAGGCGGCGGGGACAAGGGCAGACGTGGGGGCGCTACGTCCAGAGGCTGGCCGGCGAGCGCGGGCGGCCAGTCGGCGGCCAAAGTGGCGCCGGGGGGACATAATGGACGCGCTGCTGGGCGGGCGCTCGTTTGTTTTGTAAATCTTGCGGATGGAGAAGAGCGGCGCCAGCGAAGTAATGGGCCGCCAGGTGCACGTCTCTGGCTAGCTTGGCGGGGCACAAATTTGCGTCCAGCCATTTGCTGGCCCACAGGCAACGGGCGACTCGCAGGACGCCCCACAGGATGCCTCACAGGATGCCACCCCATAGGCTGCGCCACTTTGGCCCCACCACGTCTGGCCAGCCCGCTTTGCGAAGGCCCATTGTCGCTCGCTCGCCGAGCGAGCGCAGCTGGGGGCGCCCGCCGAGCTGCAGTCTAGACAGACTGGCTGGCGAGGCGGAGATGCTGCGGGCTTTTGGCAGCTTTTGGCTGCTCTGGGCGGCTTTCGGCTGCTTTCGGCCGCCCTTAGGTCCATTATCGTCGCGCAAAGCGAGTGACTTTCTGCAAAAGTCGCCCAATTGAGTCCGTCTGGCCCAACTCTTTGGCCTCGCCAGCGCAGCTTGTCCCCCCCACTGGCTCGGCGCGGCTCATCAAAAGCGAGTCGGCGTGCAACTGCGGCGAGCAAATCGTGCAAATTGTCGCCCGGGGCGCCCCCCAAGCTCGCCCAAACGGCGAGCGGGCGCCATTCACGAGCCGGCCGGGCCAACAAACAAGCGGCCCAAGGGCCAGAAGGAGGCCAAGCTCATGCGGGGCCGCCACTCGCAGTGTGTGGCGCCCAGAGGCGAGCTCGAGGCGGCGCCCGCAACATGGGCCCAAAACACAGGCAAACACGAGGCGATAAGATGCACTGCCAAGGGTCACAGTGCGAGTCTGAACACGAGCCACGCCGCACACAGTCTTGGACACAATTCTGGCCGGCCGGAAAAAGCATTTGAATTTGTTTCGCCATCCTATTCGAATGGCTAGGCGCTGGCAAGGCTTCGGTCTGGCCATAGGCAAGCTTGTGGCGCCTAGCCTAGCAAGCTCGCTGCCCACTGGGTGCGATCAATTTCTCGTCTTTTTGCTGTAAATCGGCCGCACAGATTGCATCGAATGCAGTCATTGCAGTTGTTGCAGTTCTCGCAGTTGTAGTGTGTTTTTCGTTGTTTGTTGTCGTCTGGGCGCTGCAGCGGGCCCAGTGGCGCGGCCAGTGCGCCGCAGTCTCTCCTCAGTTTGCCCAAAGTCGCCCCTCGGCGTGCAATTGAATTTGTCCCCCCGCCGCTGCTCATTAATTGTCGCCCCCTCTCTCTCTCTGTGTGTGGCCACTCCATCAGAAGGGCGCCGATTTAGTCGCGACAGCATCCCTCTGGAGCGCCAGTCTTGCACGGCTCCACGGCCGCAATGCAGCGCCGCCGCCGCCAGACCCAGTCTGTGGGCGCGCCCAATGCATCCAGTGCAGTGCAGCATGCCGGTGGGCTGCACGCGAGCAGAGCCCAGCCGGCCAGAGTCGCCCCTCGGCCGCCGAGACGAGCCAACGAGTAGCTGATCGATTGGAAGAAGTCGCTTTGGCAGATAAGTGGCGCACACTCTTCGCCACAGTCTCTAAGCGCCGCCCTCGCTCGACTGTGGGGCGGCCGTGGCGAGATTTCATCCACGCAAACGATTGGGCGCCGCTATCTTTCCGAGCCGATCGGGCTCCATGGCCGCTCGATGGCCGCTCCATGGGACCAAATGGATGTGGACTGGGCGCTTTTTTCCCCAGCAAACAGAAAGAGGCGCAAAAAAGGCCGCCCCACTTGGCACGCGCGGGAGGCGGCCAGTGAATTTGGCTGCCACGCGACCGCCGCCCCGCAGACTGTCTGCAAACACAGAGCCTCTCTGGCGGCCCGTTTCCGCTTCCTGTGGGCGCTGTGTGGGCGCCGCCGAGACTAAGTTTTTCACAAGAGAGACCAGCTGCAAGCTCGTCCTTTTGAGCTAGTCATTCTAGCTCAAAAGGACGATCTAGCCAGGCAAAAAAGCGAGCAAAAAAGCGAGCAAATAGCGAGCAAAAATGATCGGCTCCAAAGGGAGTGGAGTGCAAGGACGTGGAGTGCAAGCTCGCTGAGTTAATTGAGATAAATCTCGAGGTTTAATTAGTCGCCTTTTTAGCTCTTGTTTTTACTTTATTCTGCTCGTTCGCCCTTCAGACAGTTGTGTCTGTATGTTGCAAGACTGAGGCTGAGCAGCGGACAACTAGCGCTAGCAAAGAGTGTTTTTCCAGCTGACAGTGTGAGAAAACACGGGCCAGCAGAGTGCAATGTAAATAATAGCTGCAAGTGGAGATTTTTGTGCTGCTCTTTTCGCTGCTCCTTGTCCTCGTTGCTTTCCAGCGAAGACTCTCCAGTAGACAGTCTCCACTGGAGAGTCCTCACTGCAGTCTCCAGTGAGAGCCACTCAGACCCAGAGGCCACCTCTGCAGTGACACTGCCCACTTCTTCTTTTGCACCAGCCAGCCAGCCAGCAAGCTAGCGAGAATTAGACGCCCGATTTGTTGTTTGTTGCCCCTCGGCCACTTGCTTTCCGCTGCCTAGCGCCAAAAGAGCCGCCAGTCGAGAGGGCGAAATCTGTCGCCCAGTTGCTGTGGCCCGCAGACAGTCTGCAGCGGGCCAGCAGCTCTGGCGAGTTCCACTCCAAGTGGAACTGCCTTTATATTTAGTATCACTCTTTTTACGACCACTTCCGCTCAGGCTGCTCGGGCCCATTTGGTGGCCGCTCGCTCGCTCGCTTGGTGGGGGGAAATGCGCCCCGGAGCTTAGCTCAAATCAAGCGTGAAATGCATTCCTGTTTGTTATAATTCGGGGGGCCCACTATAAGAGTTATATCATCGTCAAAGATCAGTGCCGCCTCATTTTCCTCTTTGCGGCTCCCAGTGTGTAGAGGTCTCAGTGTGTAGCTTTCAGTGTGTATAGCTCTCAGTGCGCTTGGCTCAGCACAGACTAGCTTGATGGCCGTTTTGCTTGGCCCCAAGCTGAAGCAGAAGAACTGAAAGCCAAGCTCATGCAGTGGATGAACTGCGGCGAGATGATATAATTCGCATTCCAAGCGCCCCCATTCCAAACCATCAGTCAGCAACCAGCGCCAGCCGAGCCATAAACGAGCCACAAAAGGGGGCCGCCCCCCTTTTCTCCCTTGCCACGCCCGGCGGGAAAGTGGAAACGAGGCCGCCCACTTCCGGCGCTAAGTTGCACTCTGGGGGGCGCATCAGGTTTTTTTCTTTGGCGGCCGGCCCATCGAGGAGTGTGTGTTGTGCCGCCGCTGCTTGACAACAATTGCCAGTGAGCGGCCGGAAGCGGAACACGTAGCCACTTCGGTGGTCGTTCTTGTTTATTGTTTCGGTCTGCGCGGGACAGTCGGCGGACAGTCCGCGGGCCAGACAATTGCACAGTGGGAGCTCGTCGGCCGCATCGGACAAACAATTAGCGCGCTGCCCGCACTAAGGGCGCCACTTGCAGGCGGCCGCTCGGCGCCGCTGGGCACCCTCGCCGCTCGGGCATCACTGGGGCGCGCCGGAAGGGCAGCGGGAGGATGGAAAAGAGCCGAAAATGGTCGCGGGCGGCCGAAAATGCTCGCCGAGGTGCATAATGATGAAATATGAAAATTGCACTCAGACACGCTCGAGGTCGTGCCACTGTGGCAAGGCCGCGCTCTTGGGGCCAGACCAAAGTGCCCCAAGAGTGTCTGTCTGGCCCTGGTGGGCGCCTGAGACTTGTCCGAGCAGAGTGCCAAGCTCGCCGACTCTGCAACAACAGCTCCCCCTCGGCGCCCGCTGGGAGACGCGGCCGACGAGCGGAAACTCGGCCAGATCGGGCCCGATTTGAGGCCCGCTTCAAACTCGCTCGAGGGCTGCCTGAAGCTCGCTTGAGGCTTCCTTTGGCGCAATCTGGCCGCCAGTCCCTGGGGAGCGCGTCTCGACAAGCGGCGCACGCGACGGCCAGCCCGTCGAAGGGTTGAGGCTGAAATTGGACTCGTCTCTGGCTCGTGCAGGGCCACACACTGTGTCGGCCCCCATGGCGCAGCGTGCAGCCCGCGCGGCTCCTCCTCCGCACTTTGGTCGCCCCCAAGGCGCCCCCACACGCCAGTGTCTTGCCGGTGTCCGTGTCTGGCTGGGCGGCCCCTGGGCGCTTGGAGGGGGCCTCTTGGCGTCCACTTTTCGGATGAGTAACTTGGGCCCAGTTGGGCGGGCGCGAAATTTCATCTCACTCAACCGGCTCGCCTGTCACTGGGGGGCCGCCCTTTGTTGGCTTGAGGGGCGCCCACTTGCAAGCTGCCGCTGGGCGAGAAGCTTGCCGATGAAAAGCTTGCCGATGAGAAGCTTGCCGATGAGAAGCTTGCCGACGAGAGAAGCTTCCACGACGGGAAGGAGGAGGAGTTGTTGCACTCGGGCGCTAAGGGTGGATGAAGGCCCGAGTGGAGCGGCTCCAGTGGGCCAATTGCCCCGCCGTGATGGGCCCGATACTTGCCCGTGGGCCTGGCGAGTATCAACAAGGCGCCCTGCAAGTGGAGGCCCAATTTCATCGCCCCCACTCTCTGGCGGCTCGCTCGAACGAGGCGGCGGCGGCGGCCACTTTGCAGGGGCGCCTCTGGGCCACTTTGCAGCCCAGTGGCGCCCGCCGCTCACCTTCGGGCGAGCTGCAGGCTGAGCGGCTTGCCCGCCACCTAAGGGCACACTGCTTCCACGCGCCCGTCACTCGGCGCCTGGAAGAGGCGACGGAAAGGCCCAATCCCCCGGCGGCGCCCCCGAAACTGAGCATCACCGGTAATGGTCCCCAATTGAATCGGGCCACTTTGGGCGCCGCTCGGGCGCCCCCAAGCTCGCCGGGGCCAAGCGGGAGGACGATGATCGGCGGCTCGCAACGCAGAGACACTCTTGGCAAGCTCGAGGCGCAGTTGGTGGCGGCCTGAGCTGCGCTGAGGAGTCATTTTGAAACCAGTCCGATGGGCGCGATTGCAGATTAGGAGCACGCGCCATTTACTCTGCCGGCCAAGCGGCCAGTCTGCAGAGTGTGGCCCGCAAACTGCAGCTCGTCCAACGGGCACTTGGCCCAAGCACGCCCAGAAAGTGGGCACAATGCGCCCGCTTTATGCACATTCCAGCAATCCCTCCACCTCCACCTCCAGCACGCACAAACAGGGCCGCCCCACGAGGCCCAATTCACTCGCCACAGCTGCAGGCGTGCAGCAAACTGGAGTCTGCTCCTTGCCGCCCACCCCAAGGACTTGGACCAGCGCGCCGCCGATCAACTCCAACCGGCCGCAAGTGGCCGCCCAGTTGGCCTCTCCAATTCCTTCTCCTCCTCCTGCTTGTGATCTCGAGCCGCCGGAATTGGCAGCCGGAATTGGCCAGCGAAGGGGCGCCGGAAGTTGGAGGCTGACTGACGAGGCATTTGGGTGCCACCGGCGAGGAGGCGGCCCTTTGGTGCTAAGCGGCGGCCTTGCGAGCGGCCGGCGAGCCGCCTAATTTCATCATCGGCCCGGCGGACTGTCGCACGCGAGAGTGGCGCCCTGACGCAGGTAGAGGTGCGCCCAGTTGCGTCTGGCGGCCGGACGCGACCCACTTGGCCGGCCGCCACGCCGACCCTTAGGCGCGGGAGACGAGCGGAAAAAGATGGCCGCCGGTCAGCGCGGGCCAATGCATGGCGCAGATGCGGGCCGCTCCTTAGCTCGTGCTTATCTGCAGCGGCCGCCCACTCGCCCACTTGGCCACTTGGCCAGCTCGGCCACTTGGCCAGCTCGCCGGCGCCTTTCCGGCCTTATCTCGCCAAACACAGGCGAGCGAGCAGAGGGCAAGTGTGCATGTGCGCCCACTTGCACACTTGCCTCTCTCTGCTCGGCCTTTTGGCCACTTGCTCGCCAGAAACAGTCCTCCGCCTGCAGTCTCCGCAGACAGTCCGGCGGCCAAGTGCAAACTGGTCTCTCGCTCTCACTTGCCGTCCGGCTTGCGCTCAGGAACGCCGAGTGGCCAATATTGGCCACTCGCAGCTTAGAATCAAATTGCAACAGGGCCAAGTGGGCGCCCAAGTTTGAATGGGCGCGAAAACGATTAGTGGCCCCATCTCGTCCTAATGACCCGGCCCCTGCAACTGTCTGGCCGTTCTTTGTCGCGCCAATGAGCGCGCCCCCCGCCCATTTCCGGCCAGTCGAAGAAAGCGCCCCAGTGTGCGCCCCCATTTCTGCGCCCTTTCTCCAACTTGCAGGCGCCCGCTTCCTGTGCACCGAAAGCCGAAAACAATGGGCCCCACTTGGCCTTGCTGCTGGCCGTCTCTCCATTTTTTCTGCCCGAAAACGAGCTCGCCAACTGGCTCGCCAACGGGCAGCCAAACGGCGAGCCGGAAGTGAGTGGCGCCGCGCGAGAAGAGCAAAAGTTGGACACCAAACTGCTCCTGTTGGACTTGGGCGCCTTTTTTGGTCTTGGCGTTTGGTCTTGGCTACTTGCGTTTCGTTCACTCTCAAACAGTGGAGACTGTGTTAGAGACTGTGTTGGAGACTGTCTTGTGGAACTCGAAGAAAAAGTGGCCCGTGCGCTCCATTGGCCAAGTAAGATCTGGCCGACTTCAGACTGGCCCTAGTCTGCGGGGCGCAACTGCGAGAAATGGGCCAAATTCTGGCCAAAAAGGCAAAAAGAAGTCCCAATCGTCCGTGTCTTTGGCCGTATTTGGGCAGTCTCGACGTGTGTCTTTGGGTGAACTTTGGAGGCTGAAATGTGGCTCAAGTTTTGCTCAAGTTTAGCTAAAGTTTGGCTCAAGTTTGGAGCCACCAACTTTCACAAACTACAACCAACTTGAGCTCGTCTCTGGGGCCCACTCTTGCACGGTTATCTGTTGGCCAGAGTGCGGGGGAGACAGTGGCGCGTGCGAGCAGCCTGCTTCTGCAGCGCCCAATCTGGACGAGCGTCTTGGCGAGGCGCCGGAACTAGCTGGCTGAATGCGGGCGCCATTTGGCCCAAACTGGCGCGACAGCTCATATCTCGCCGCATCTCGGCCAATTTGGGCCCTCTTGGCGCCCCGCCGGTCGCGCTGCTGGGCGCCAGAGAGCGCCCTCCGCTCTGCTGCCACAGACTGGGTCCCGCTGGGCGGCCTTTGGCCAGAGAAATGCGACTTGGGCGCCCCCAAGCTGAGCGCAAGATGCGCCCAGCGCTTAGGGTGGGCGGCGAGCAGACTCCTCGTGCAGCCGCCCGTTGGCCGACGTTCTCTGGCGAGCTGGCTGGCTGGTGTTCAGCCGCGCGATTTGTGCAGCGGGAGATCGCATCTTGCGGGGGCGCACTTTTGGCGCAAATGTGGCGCCCCTTTGAGACAAACTTGCCGCTTGGAGGGCCGAGTTTGGGCTCCAGTTTGGGCCCCATTTTGCCCTTCAGAGGTTGGCTCTAAGCGCAGTAACACTCCTGCAGCTCCACTTGCACTTGTTTGCGGCCAGTTGTTCGGCCAGTTTCTCTCTTGGCCGCCCAAGTCTTGCAAAGAGAAACCAAGAGAGGAACTGGAAGCGAGAAGAAAGTGGCCGGGGCGGAAATTCGCAAACTCGGCCGCTCGGCCGCTCGCTCGCTCGCAAACTCGGAATCTGCCGCCCACCATGCGGATTAAGCCCCACCAGTTGGGATTGTGCACAACCGGAAGCGGGGCGGCGGCCCATATAGAGGCCGGCCTGCGGCTTCCTGCACGGCTTGGGGGCGGCTAGTTAGTTGCTAGTCTGTTGTGGAGACTGTCTGTGGGGCCTACTAGGCCCCACAGTGGCCACAGAGAAGACTGTCTGCAGGGGCGACTGTGTGTATTAAAGACTGGCCCAGAAATGGGGGAGCACGAGCGGCCAAGGTTAGGCGCCGGTGCTCGTTTCTGGCGCGGTCTTGGCGGCCGAATGTAGTCGGTTGGCGAAGTGTGGGCGCCGCAATGGAGCTGCGGAGGGGCCCATTTGGCGTTTATCTTTGGCGCAGTTTGGGCCAGGGCGAAAAGTTGAGCAAACAAACGCGTCGCCCACGCTTATTATTTACGGGCGCACACACAAGGGGCCCACACACAGAGGCACACAGAACACAGAGGCACACAGAGCACGCAGAGGCGCCCCTTCCTCTTTGCGTGTGGGCCGCACGCACACACAGACACACTAACAACGGGGCACAAATGATGATCACGAGCGACGATAATGCCGCCTCTTGCCGGCTGGCCAGCGGGCGAGGAGCAGGCCCACCAGCCGGACTTTGTTGTTATCTCGAGCTGGCAATCGAGTGCCCCCGCCTGCTCGCTCGCCGCTCCAAGCAGCTCCCCCAAGCAGCCTCCTGGGCGGCCAAAAGCCGGCCCTGAGCGGTGGGCGCCGGCGGAACAAAGGGGCACTTTCGGCGGACGCCTCTGGATGCCACAAAGGAGCCCGGCTGGCTGGCTGGACACCGGCGGGCCAGGTTAATTAACTGGCCGCCAGCAAGCGAGGCTTGGGGGCGCCAAGCCAGCGTGCTGGAGGCCCCAACTGGAGGCGAGCCAGCTTGGGGGCGCCCTTTGTTCCGGGGGCGCTGTGGCGGCGCGCGCGCAGATGGACGGCCGAATCCTTGGGGATAACAAAGTGGCCGCCGCGCTCGCCCAGTGCAGCAGCCAGACGACAGGCCGACAGCGACAAGACAAGAGACAAGCTCGAGTCTTGGCGAGCGGGCGGCGCTGAAGTGGAACCACTCTGGCCGCTGCGTTTGGGCGCCACTCATCAGCGCTGATGAAGTGCGCCCAGTTGGCCGCCGTGCAGCAGTTGTGCAGCCCAATTGTGGCAGCACATGCAAACTAGACGAGCTGCGGGCCAAGACTGGCCCATGATTGAGACAAATCGAGTGGCCCGCTTGGGAGTGCGTGCGGCGCCTCTGGGGCGCCCTCCACTGCAGACTAGCCCCCGACGGACTGCGAAGACTACTAGCGCCCGACCACTGCAGCTGGTGGGCCGCCGCTTAGGCTTAGGGCGCCGGAACTGGGCCGGCCAGAGTTGCGCTCCGTGGTGGGCCCCCTGCAGCAGTGGAGCCCAGTGGAGCGCCGGAACAAAGGCGGCGCCCTAATGGTCGTTTGCACGATTCCGGGCCGCAGCTAAGCGCCGGTGGGGCGCCGCGGGGCTGCTCGTCGCGCGGGCCAGCCAGCCAGCCGGACTCGCCGGCAAGACTCGGCGGCCGGAAACGAGGTGCTGGCGGCCGAGCGGGCCACTCGGGCGCTCCACTGATGCAGCTTCTCCTCGTTGCTGGTGAGAGGAAGTGGAGAGTGAGACTGAGACTGGCGAGCGAGCAGCTCGACGCTGGGCCGGGCCCAAACTGATTGGGCCGGACGGAAGCTTAGCGGCGGCCCAGTGCTTAGCTGCGGCCGGTGATTAGTTTTCTCTCAAATCTGCCCGCAGCGAAGGGCAGCCAGTCCCTGGCGCTTCAGTCGGCGGCTCGTCTTGGCCGCCGGCAGGGCTCACTGCTGGAGCCTTCTCACTCGCTCGCTCGCTCGCGGCTCGAGATTTGCAACTTTCAGACACTGGGCAGCTGAGCCAGAAGATGAGCTCCGGCCCACTAGCCAGCCGGCGGCCCTAAGCTGCGAGGATTGAAAATGGAATTTTCAAGTGGAGCTGGAGCGGCGCCGCTGAGCCAGCGGGAGTTAGGCAGTGCTTCTGTGGGTCTTAGGCGGCCCCCAAAGACAGTCTTCCGGCGAGGCTGAGCTGATCCCGCGCGGACTCCAAACAGCTGCAGGGAATGGCCAGCGCCGAACGGGCACGTGCCTGGACTAATTTGGAAAACGAAGATAGTTGGAAAGCGATGACGACGTGCCAAACTAATCGTCGAAGGAGGAACGTGAAGAGCATTCAAGCTGGCCGCTCCACAGCTCCAGTTTGGCACCCCGGCGCTTTGGACGCGGCCGCTTTGTCCCCCTCTGGACGGTTCCTGGAGGGCGCCGAGTGGATCTTTGCTCTCGGCCATCATAGACTGGCCCTAAGAGCAGCAGTGGCAGCAACAACAGCAACAACAACGTCCAAAACAACTGCTACAAAACTAAATTAGACCCACACGGAGGGCCGCCGCTCGCCCAGAGTCTGTGGTGCGCGCCCCGTGGACAAGCGGCCGGGCTCGCCAATGATCTGGCCGCGCTCGAGCTGGCTGGCCAGCCAGCTCGAGCCGGAAGCTGCAGGTGGGCGAGAGTCTGCACTTGGCGCCACAACAATTGCGCGTCTCGCTGCACAGTCTCAGGTGCACTGCAGTGCAGTGCAGTGCAATGCAGTGCGAGACTGTATATATGTCTGCAGGCTGTGACTCAGCCTGCGACCCTAAGCTCTCCAGTGGCGCCTCTTCGGCGCCAACTTGGCCGCCTCCTCATTTGGGCCCGCAACTGAGCCTCCAACGAGCGGCTAATCTTCCATGTGGGCGGGCCAATCGATCAAGCTTTTGACGAGTCAAAAGGGGGCCAAATCGGGCAAGGAGGAGCTTGCCAGACTGTCGTTTGTGGGTGAAATTGGCCGCAGTGAAGGGAAGAGTAGGAGTAGGAGAGGGAGAAGAATGGAGTGTGTGTCAGCTCGAGTGTGTCTCCCTTTTTACCCTTTTCTTGCCCTCCGATTGGGCAGACTTGCAATAATGGCAGACACTCAGTCTTGGACTAAGTGGACGAGCAAAGAGTTGGCTTGTTTGCCTTTGGCTGGCTTTTCTCTTTTGTCCAGCCGTGCGAAGCGGCGGCCCTTTTATTATTGTCCTCCTCTCTCTCTCTTTCTCTCTCGCTCGCTCACCAGCGATCAGCATGAGATCATTTTAATTCCAAGCCTATTAGACTAGATTTGAATAGAATAACTTCCTATTTGGAGACCCGTGTGGCCTTAGGTTGGGCGCATTAGCTTTGTGGCTATTTTGCTAGCTTGCTTGGTTATTTTTTCCTCTTGGCTCGTTTACTAGCTCTCCTTTTGTAGAGCTCTCCTTTTCCTTTGTTTTCTCCCCCTTTAGCTCCCTAACTCTGAGCCCATTCTCTCCCTTTGGCCCTCTTCTTTCTGATTATTTAATTCCATTATCTTAATATCAACTCAGCCAGGAGCCGGTGGCCCAGTTGCAGTCAGTGGCCCAGTTGCAGCCCTAAGCCACAGGCTGCTCCAGTGGCGCCTCTTCGGCCTCTTTCGGCGCCACTTCCTTGGCTCCCCCGCAAAGGAGACGCCCTTCAGCAAGAGGGATCCTTAGCAAGAGGGATCCTTAGCTCGGGGATCTGCAGCCGAGGGATCCTAGATAGCGGCTGAATCGAGCGCGGCAATGGGCAGCAAATGGGGCTTCTGTGTGCTTGCAGCGCGCGGGACTGTGTGCGAGTTGGGGGCCTGCTTGAGCGTGGGCGTGTTTTGTTTTGTTTTCCTTTGTTCGCCCCAGGCATTACAACGCCATTTGGGCTTCTTGTTGTCTCAAAAAGACCGTTGGGCCCAAGCACAGTTCCAGTTCGGCTCCAGTTTCACCAACCGGCCACGCCTCTGGCCCTCCAGTGTGGGCGCGACAATCCATGCGGCCGATACACTTGGGCCCACCAGCACTACTCAGCCCTAATTGCATTCCGGCCAGCTCGCTGGCTTTCTACTCAGACTCAAGCTCAAGCTCAAGCTCAGCCGCCCGGCGAGGGGCCGGAAGCCGAGGACTGGGGCCCCTCCGGTGGGGCTGTCTTGGTGGCGGCCTGATTGGGCTTGGCGGTTGTCGAGGCGGCGAAGGAACTCGAGGGGGGAGCTTGGGTGCGGCGAACCTTGCTGCTGGTGGTCTTGAAGGAGACTTGCAGCACCCGATTGGCCAGCGAGCAACCGTTGAGACTCTGGACGGCCGTCAGAGCTTGGCTGTAATCGGTCATGGTGACAAAGGCGAACCCCTTGCACTTGTTCGTCGCCGAGTCTCTAACTAGGTTCACCTGCTGCACGGCCCCAAAGGGCCCAAACAACTTCCACAACATGCTCTCCTCCATCTCGGGGGCCAAATTGTACACGAAGAGACAGTGCGCGCTGGCCGGCTGCTGCTGCTGCTGAGACTGCAACTGGCCGGCCGCGCCCCTCGACGAGCACTGCTGCCCCAGAGACAAGGCGCCACTTCCGCCCCCCGAGCCACCGGCGGCCATGGCGGCGCCCAGTCCGCTCAGGTAGGCCAATCTGTGCGAGTGCTGGTCGAAGGCCGAGCCCGCGGCCAGACAGGCGGCCCCGCCCGACGCGCCAGACGCCGCAGTCTGCGTCTGGGCTGCGGCCAGCAAGCCGCTTCCGGCGAGCGGGCCCTGCAGCAGGGAGGCGGCGCGCGCGGCCAGCGCGGCCGGGTGCAGCGGGGCGTGGCCGTGGCTGTGCGAGGGCGTGTGCGCGCCCGCGTGGCCCGCCAGCACGTGTGCGAGCGCAGCGGCGCGCGCGTCCGCAGCAGCCGCCGCCACGCCGGCCAGGGAGGCGTGGCCGCCAGGCGGACAACTTTGCATTGCAAATGCGTTGCCGGCTGCCGCGGCGGCCGCAGCCAAGGGGCCCATGCCGGATTGGGCGTCGACGAGGGAGCTCAGGTCGGCCGCGAGAGTGTTGCCGAACCTCGTGGTGGCCAGAGGTCTGCGTTGTTCGGCCGGTTCGGGCGGTTTGGATGGTTGCAGACGGTTGTGGATGGTTGTGGATGGTTGTAGACGGTTGTGGATGTTTGATGCGAGCGGGCCAGTGGCAAGCCAGTGGGCCAGTGGGTCGGCGGGGGAGGTGGCGCCGCGAGCATCAATCATTGGCCACGGTACATGCGCACAGGGCGCGCGGCACGTGCCCGATTCACATGTAATGGGTTGCATTGTTTTGAGTGGTCGGAGTTGTTTTTTCCATCGCGGTTGCGGCGCGGCGACGGAGCCAAAGGTGCGGCCACGACGGAGCCAAAGGAGCGGCGCCAGAGGTGGGCGGCGGGCAGGTGCGTGGCCGGGTTAAGCGCCGGCGGGGATAAGGGCGCGGGCGTGTAAGAGGATTGCGGATTGTTGTTGTGCATACATTACGAGGTTTGGCGGCCGAGGGCGTTGGCGCGGAGATTCCGTCGGTTGGTTGCCGGAAGGGCGCCGACGAGTTGGCGGGCCAAGCGTCGATGGGGCGAGGTTGGTCGATGGGGTTTTCATGGTTGCATTGGGGGTCCACCATGGGCCGCCAAGGCCGCCGATCGAAGGCCGAGTGCCGATGGGAGGTGGCGTGTCGGCGAGCAAGCCGGCGGGCAGTTTTCAGCGGCGATTGTTGATACATTTGCCAAGCCAGAGGGCCAAGTGTTTGCATTCGGAACGGAGATTGGGCGGCCATTTGGGGCGAGTGGAACCGCGTGGTCCATGGTTGTGGTTTGGGTCGTTCGAGATTGCGAGTGCACGCGCCAGTGTGCGAAGTGTGTGCGGTGTGCGAACGAGTGTGTTTGACGCCGGCCCGAAAGAGCGCCAATCGCACAGGGCAGAAACGCATAGCGCCGGTGGGCAAAGGTCGTTCAGTCGGTAAGAGGCCCAGTTGACGGGCGTGGTGGTGGTTGTGGTCGATGTTTGTGTTGTTGTCGTTGTTGTCGATGTTGTTGTTGTTGTTGTTGTTGTTGCCGATGTTGATTATGCGCAAACATTGATTTAAATAATACGTTTTCCATAATGGATGCCATCATGATAGATGGGTTGCACAGTGCGGTGGGTAAATGGGGGAAATAAATTTATATACATAATCAGGGGGAAAAGTAGGGCAGGATTATAATGATTATAATGATTATAGTAAGATCATGGTGATCATAGCGATAGTGATAGTGATAATGATAATGATAGTTT